>Ga0180438_10001321_pt1 | contig 44104 bp, 26 predicted proteins | sample SS_ome_12_FD_132455 | JGI IMG/M metagenome (GOLD analysis project Ga0180438, IMG submission 132455) | Hypersaline lake sediment archaeal communities from the Salton Sea, California, USA - SS_3_D_2 metaG | ecosystem: Environmental > Aquatic > Non-marine Saline and Alkaline > Hypersaline >...
AACCATCTGCTGATACCGCTGAATGTATCTCTCGATGGCGTCGTCCGACAAGGCAATCTGGTAACTGTCCCTCAGCTCTTGCCGGATCTGTGGAACCGACCAATGCCGGGCAAAGCGGCGATGGCGCCGGGCGTTGTGGGAAAGTCTGTAGAGAACGTCAAGCCCCCAAGGTAGATGCGTCCGGTCGGTCCCACTTCAATTCCTTCCCCACCGTCGCGAGCACCTCCCCCGATCAGCGTACAGGCATCCAACTGTGAGCCGTCAGCTGACAACACGGCCACGAAACGGTCTCCGGTTTGTCGCCACGGGCCGGTCATTCCGCCGGCGTAACGCCGCTGGAAGGCTCCGGGCGTGGTGGGGAAATCGGCGGACGAAGTGAAGCCGACGACATATGGTCGTCCCATCCTGTCCAAGGCCAGCCCATGTTTGCCTGTCGCTCCATCCTCCTGCGAGCCGCCCAAACGTGTCGAGAAGACCAATCGCGATCCATCGGCCGAGAATTTCGCCACAAACGCATCTTGTTTGCCGGCGGGTTGCGTTTGAAACGCGCCGTCGCTCACGGGAAAATCATCCGAGAACGTCGATCCGGCCACCACCGCATGACCATCGGCATCGATGCGGAGGGACGGTGCCAGATCGCGGCCGCTACCGCCCAGGTAGCTGCACCAGATGACGCGCGAACCGGTGGCCGAAATCTTTGCCACCAAGCTATCGATGCCGCCTGGTGGACGCTCTTGAAACGCTCCGCGCGTAATATGAGCCGAGGGCTGCTTCAACTCGATCATCGAGACGTACACGTTTCCTTGGCTGTCGATGTCCATGTCGCGTACGGTCGACTTTCCTGGTGTCCCGAAATAGGTTGACCAGACGATTCTTCCGCGGGGATCAAGCTTCGTCACGAATACATCCATGGGCCCTCGCGAACCGACGGAGCGGCCACCCGCCCCATACTCCCGATCGTACGCGCCGGGCGTGGTGGGGAAGTCCGCCGATGTCGTTCCTCCGGCGACGAAGATGTTCTCATCCGTATCGACCGCGACCGCCCTGGCCGTGTCTTCTCGGCCGGAGCCGCCGGGATATGTGGAATACGCGACCTCATAATCGTCCGCAAGACATGTCGAAGGCATCGCCGCGAGTAGCCATCCGCAGCACAACCCGAGGCACGGCTTTATCGTCCATCCCTTTCTTCTCTGTGAGCGGCGGCGGATGCCTCGCACTCCGAGGGGCGCAACAATCAGTCGCCCACACACACCGGCCAACTATCAATCCTCCAAAGTGTGTTACTCGCTGTCGGGAACGGCGTTTGAACGTAAGGCTCGCCCCGAAACGGAAAATACGGAAAGCGACACATCCAGAATACCGTCGTGCTCGGCGATGACACGCACGATTTCCTCGTCGGGTCTGGGGTTCACCCATTCCCACTGAAACAAGTGGACCGGTTGGCCGTTGGCGTCGTCGAGGCTCCACGCATAGCGGTTGTCGAGTGTCGCGCGGGTGGCACTGGCCGTGTCGAAGCGTTTGATGTTGTTCGTCAACCGTACGGGAAGGACCGCACGCGAACCGTCGGCGTAATGTACTACGTAGTTCCCACAAGGCCAGCCGTACATCCATTCCCGGATCCGCACGCCTGCGACGGCCCGATCGTGCGGATCGTGGACGAAGGCGGTGTGTAGGAAGATCAGCGAAGCACAACGACCACGGACCGGCAGCGTGACCGGTGACGAGTCCTTTCGCAGAACAACGCAATCGCGCTCGCCGTCGCTGAGACGCATCGGTAGGAAACCGATCTCCTGCCGGCCGCGCGGTAAGTCGACTGGCTGAGCGTGCCGGGCGTAGGCGTCCGGTTTCGCCGCCTTCAAGAACGGATTCCAGCAGTCCGTCATCGCGGAGTCCAAGTCGATCGGTTTGACATGTTCACCCGCGAGAGGATTTGGCCGGATGGCCGACAATTGCTGGATCGCGACCAACCGCGCCGGATCTACGGCCTCGTCCTGGGAAAAGTTCCAGGCATAGTCGGCCACCCGTAGTATGTTGCTCAGCGACCACAGTGGCGAATACTCGTCCAATAGATGGGCCTTGTCGTTGCCGAACGAGTAGATTCCCTTGCCGAAGCCCATGACGCGACGTTTGGCATCGTCGCTCAACGTGAACATTCCAGTGGCGTTCGGCCAGACGCGAAATCCCCGTTCGGTGAAGTAACGGATTTCCTTGTCCGTGTTCCCGCCGCTCCACTGCGTGAGAATCACGTCCTTGGGAAACGCATCGATCACGCGGTAAGTGTCGAATCGCTTGCCGTTGTGGTAGGGCGACAGCATATCCTCGTAGATCATCATCGTGATCCCGCGGCGTTTCAGCCAGTCGTTCAGCTTGACATGGAAATCCAGAAACGCTTGTGCCCGCGTCTTGCCGTGCAGCAGTTCATCGGGCGTTTCGTCCGGCCGCCGCTTGTGCCACCATTCGTCGGACTTGGGACTGACATATTTGGGCTGCAGGGCCTCGATTACGTCGAGCACGCAGTCGTAGACGATCGGGTCATGATCGGGATGCGTGACGTCGCCCTGGCTCGCCCAGCCCTTCTCACGCAACTCGGGATGATAACCGACGGTCAACCACCAGTTGGCATGGCCGCCCATCTCCCACGCCGGGCAGAGGTCTATGAAACGGTCCCGGCAGAAGCGGCCGAAACGGCGCAGGTCGTCCAGCGAGTAGATCTTTTCGGAGCCGTTGAACTCGGGACGCCGCTCATAGCAGACGTTGGCCGACAAGTCGATGTACAACGTATTGAACTTGTTGCCGGCGACGAAACGGTCCGTCCAGTCGATCAAGTAGTCGATGCCACGGTTCTCCCGCACGGCGTAATTGCGAAATGTGTGCGGATGCTCCAAGCGGACCAAGCGGTTGGGCGTGTCGGGCCAATCACGGATTCGCACACAAGGCAGGGGGACATCAGGGGTGACCTTCTTCAAGGCATGCCGCAGTAATTGAAAGAAGGTGACCGTGCCGTAATAGAGTCCTGGCTCGTCGTCCCCGGTGATGACGACCCGGCCCGTTTCCACCGCCAGCGAGTAACCCTGCGGCTTGAAGTCGGACGCCTCCGCCTGTCGGCCCTTCGCGTCGGCCAGGCAGAGGACGATGCCCCTAATGGGAACGTCCGCGTCGAACGACTGCTTGGCAAGCCGGTGGCCAGTGAAACGGTAATAGCGATCGGCAAAGATCTCGGTCGTGCGTCGAGTGCGCTGCGAGGCGGCGCTGTGCAACGCGAGAGATCCGGCCGTGCTGGCGGGAAACGTTCCGTCTTTCCATTCTAGCTGCTTTGGCCGGGGCAAGAGGATCGGCTCGGCGAAGAGATCGGGCACGCGGCCGCCGGCCGACGACTCCCCCGTGCCCGCTGCGACTTGCCGCATCATGATCCGCTGCAAACGGTATGTCAGGTCGGTCTCATGCCGTCCGGCGTCCAACGTCAACATGATGTAGCGTATCAACTCCCAGCGGGGCGGGTGCTTTGCCCGTCGGAAGCCGCGCTGCACGCTGTATTCATTCCACCCTTGCTCAAGCGTCAAATCATGACTCAATTGCGATTTGTCGGAAAACCCGATCTGCACGCCGATGTGCGGGTAGTCGTCTCGGTCGCAATCGAAGACGAGTGTGATCCCATCGTATCGCTTTCCTTCGTCGGGAGCGGGCGGCTTGTCGAAGTAGAGCGTCGAGCAGGCCATGCCCCGGCTTCCCTGAAAGCAGAACTCGATCCAGCGTTTGTCGTCCTTGGTAACCGCCGCGGCGACCGGGACCAGATCGCTTCCGTCTCTCCAGCTCGCCGTATAATTCCTGACGGCGCTCACATCGTGGCGCGCGGCGTCGAAGAGCAACAATCCATCGTTCACCTTGGCAGGGCTGAGCACGGGCGGCCCGGCCCGCGTTGCCGGCTCAAGAACCAGCACGATCACCGCGCACGCGGCCACAATTGTCATTTTCTCAAAGGCACGCTTCCTGCTCGGCGTCATGGTTGATTCCTCACGGACTTCTTCCGTATCACCGGAAGTCTCTCGCTAACCTCGTATGGGAAGTCCTCTTTCAAACCGATCTCGCCGGTATCGATCTGTTGAAAACCGAGTGCCAGGGCTGGCGAATCGGGCTTGAGGCAATAGTCGTGATTCTCCCGATCCACAAACAGCGGATCGGCCAAGCTCGTGTGGGCGTCGAGCCCCATTCGACGCCACTCATCGAGACCTATCTTCCGGGAGAAGTACTTGCGATCCGGGCCGAAGCCTGCATACGGGCAAAAGTACTCGCCGTCCGGATTGAAGTACACGTTGTTATCTACTCGCTTGAACGTTGTCTCCTCCAGGTTGCGGCGGATCTTGAAGATCGCCCCGGACGACGACCAGACGACGTTGTTCTCATAGGTGTAGTTGTAATTGTGGATGGGCGGTGCGTCTACGGCGACATTGGCCGGCCGATACCCCGGGACGACGGTGAATGCCGACAGTAGATCCGGCCCATCAAGATCGATGACGTTGTTGCGGATGACGTGATTCGGTCCGCGAACGTGCACGGCGAACTTGTGTTTGATATTGTATAGGACATTGTTCGTTATGGCGCAGTTGTACACACCATCCATATCAAGGTAGATCGCGGCAGAGACGTAACCCGGGTAGCCGTTCCAGGCCATGTCGTGCACCAGGTTGTGGTCGATCGTGACGTGTCCGCCGTCCGGCCCCCCGGCCGTACAGTTGGCATAGATCCCTGCTGCGTCACTGTCCGTGCCATCCAACCCAACTCGAGAAATGTCGTTGTAGCCGACGGTCTGTCGTTCTGCATAAAGAGACTTGAACCCATTCGATTCGACGTCATGGATGAGATTGTGTTGAATCACGTCTCCGACGCTGTTCCGCACGTAGATCCCTTCCCCCACGTGGTGCACGTAGTTATTGTCAATGACATTGTCCCGGTTGTTGCCGCCTACGAAACGCACGCCGCCGCTTGCCGTTTGGGTGATAAGATTGCCGTAGATCGTGCATCTTTCGATATTTCCCTCGACGACCACGCCGTTCTGCCCGGAATTGAGAAGACGGCAGTACTTGACGGCGATATTCCGCGCATCGCCCAGGTGAATCAATCCTCCCTTGACGTTCGAGTGCAGGGCAAGACTGGGGAGGACCTCTAACAGGCCGTCGACGACCTTGAATGCAAGGCCCTCGAACTGAATGTCACTCGCGCCGTCGACGTCGATGATCCAATTGACGGTCGGTGCGACAATCGCCTGCTGTTCAATCGGCGTGCGGCGCGGCTTGTAGTAGAGCCTGTGCGAGGCGGAATCCATATAGAACTCGCCCGGCTGATCCAGGAAGGACTTGGAATTGTAGATGTAGAAGCGCGTGGGAGTGCGTGCAGCCCACGCGTCGTTCCAAACCGTGCCTTTGAGATCCCCGGCATATGGCCGCCGGAGCGTAATGGTACGGCTGTGGAAATCAACGGATTGAATCCTTATCCTGGCGGGTATCCAATGGGCCCACAAACGCACGGCCGCGCTCCGGTAGTCGAAACGGCCGTAGTCGGCCTGCTTGAATTCCAAATGGCTGAAGTCCGTGACGGATTCAAATTGGTGATAACCCTCGTTGGGTTCCCTGGCCATGACGGCGGGCTGGTCGTTTTCATAAAACGCGTAGACATCCCGATCAAGTTGCGTGCTGTAGATCCCATCGCCCTCGTCGCTCCACTGCGTCAGCGCCCGGCCGCCAATCAGATTGGCGCTGCCCTTCTCGTCCCAATTCTTGTAGACGACCGGATGGCCGTTGGCGCCCGAGTCTTTCTTCCCGAATCGGATTGTGTTGTCGATGAAGTAGTCGCCGCCCTGCAGCAAGACCACAATGCCCTCGGTCCCACTCTTGTCCATGCCGCGAACTCGGTCTCGCGCACCTTGCAGCGTTCGCAATGGCTGGGCTTGCGTGCCGGGATTGCCGTCGTCGCCGTCCGGCGAGACATACAGCACGTCCGCAGCGGCTGTCTTAAAGAACACGAACAAGAGTCCGGCGAAAAACATCGCGATCAAGAACTTCTGAATCCATTGGTGACTTGTTGAGAAAATCAATGACTGGCGTTGCATTGCGTTTCTCCTTCTTTGTTCCGAGCTGTTAAAAACACGATGCACACCGCCTGCCACGAAGAAAGGCTCCTCAACGCAGGTGGAGGAATAAGCCGGCAGCAGCCGGTCGCCCGTCGTCCAGAAGAGGCTGTGCTCTGCGGCGGTGGCAGAGGTGGCCAGGCTGACTGGGAACACGAAAGCCACAGAGCCGCCGAAACGCTTCATGTCACTTCCTCGTTACTTGCCCACGGACGTTCGGAAAACTACTCCTCCGGCGAGGCCACTGCGACGGCCGAGAACTCCAGGCCGCCGAAGTTCAGCGGCGTAGCGTCGAACCGCACGCGCAGCACCTGCCTGCCCTCAGTCAAACGCACGGTCTTCGAGTCCAATGGCTGGTAGCTGCTCCAGTATTGCCTGCCCGTGGTAAGCTCAGGGCTGAACGTGAACTCGGCCAGCGGCCGATCGTCCACCTCTAGCAGGATCTTGTCGGGCTTCTCCGAGTACCCCTGCATTGCATCGGGCCGAGCGATGTAAGGCGTCACCCGATAATTGCCGGTCTTCTCCACCTGCACCGTGTACAGGACCCACAGCCCACGATGGCTGGCGCCGATCCCGCTGGCGTTCGGCGACGAGATTCCCTCGTCGGGCCGGAACTTCAGGTTCCACGGCGGCCGCCCGAAGAGGTTGTTTTTGAGGTAGCTTCCGTAAGCGACGCCCTGGCCGCCCTCGTCATAATGGCCCGCGACGATCCGGCCGGGGATCACTTGCGGGTTACCCTGATACGGCGTGCTCGGCCGGCCGGAGTCGCCGCGGACCAGCAGCGCCAGCGGCTCCGAGATGCCGATCAGGCCGTCGCTGTCGCGGGCCATCGCGATCAGGACGTTGTCGCCCGGGTAGAGTTGGCCGGCCGGGATGGTGAACGTGGCCGAAACGGACGCTTCTTCACCCCGGATGCGCCCGTTGTCGAACAGGAGCACGCTGGTGACCGTGCCACCCGCCTTTTCGGCCGAGACCTCGAACGTCACGTCCTGCCCCGAAGGAACGGTCGGGGCAGACCTGCGCATCAGCAGCGACACCGCGGGCTTCTGTCGTCCGCCGAGGTCCTCCTCGTAGACCCGCACGTAATCGACGGTGAGCTGGTCGGGCCAAGTGGCATCGGCGTAGTCGCCGAGGAAGCTGCCCTTGCGGGGCTCGCGGAAGCAGCCGGAGATCAGCACGTGCATCGGCTGCGTCGTGACCGGCACCTGCGTGTAGTCGAGGCGAAACGTCTCCTTGCCGTCGGAGTAGAAGACGTACTCCAGCGGTGTCCACTCGACGCCGATCACGTGGAACGCATTCCAGTCGTCGACCAGCACCTTCGTGCCGCGCGAGAACCGGTAGAGCGTGTCACCGTCGAGCTTGCTCGCGCGGCGGCCGCCGGGCGCGAAATCGAGTTGGGCGTCGAGGTGGACGTTGTGGGCGAAGTCGAGCTGGTCCTTCGGCTTGACGAAGTCCTCGAAGATGTCGATCTCCTGGCCCATAACGAACGGATTGGGACCGACTTCGACGCCGTAGAGCCAGACCGCTCCCCACCAGCCCGGCTGGCGTGAGAACCTGGCTCGCGTCTCGAAATAGCCGTAAGCTCGCTGGAACTTCCCCTTGGTCTGGATACCGTGGTGATAGCGGTAGGTGCCGTCGGCGTCCCGGGTCACCTTGATCACGAAATGCCCCTGGCCGTCGATGTCGGCGTGGTCCTCGCACAGCCGGCCCTGGGCGCCGTTCCAGACGAACGCCGGCATGGTCGAGCGCGAGCGGGACCACTTCGACTCGTCCAGCGTGCTGCCGTCGAACTCATCGCTGAAGACCAGCCGCCACTGTTTGCCGCTTGGCGGCCTACCGACAGGCTCGGCTCCGAAAGTGAATGTGGTGAACATCGCGAAGAAACCGGCGAGGAAGACGGAGGTCGTGTTTCTCATGATCCTGATCCTGGCGACCCGAGCGTGGCAGTGGGAGCGAGAGCACGGCGCCATTGTAAGGCCGGAGCCGGTCCGTTGCGAACGATGGCGAGGAGGGGCCCCGGGTCGGCACTCCGAGAAAAAAACCGAGCCGAATCGCGAGAGCAGCCCGCCCCGCTCACGTCGATCGGCTCGATTCCCAACGTCTCGGCGGGGCTGCCCGGGGCGAAGCGGACCTTCCCAGACCCGTACTCGACCAGCTTGGGATCGGCCAAGCGACGCTCGGCGAGTTTGGCTTTGGCCTCCTGCAACAGATCGTCGAGTATCATCTCCGCCACCCTCAGTGAGACAGCTTCAATTATTGACAAGTCGAAGGGCGCTCGCTAGTCTGCGGCCAGGGTAGTAGCTTGCGATGTTCGCGAAATGACAACCCGCCGCGTTTTTCTCGATCACCAGCAGGTTTATCATGAAACGCACAATCACGCGACTTTTCATCCTTGTCGTACTGGCAACTCTTGCCAGCCCAGCTTGGGCGGACACGTTGCACGTGTCGGCGTCGGGCGATGATGCCAATCCCGGCACGAAGGACCGGCCGTTCGCCACGCTCGAAAGGGCGCGGAACGAAGTCCGCCGCATCAGAACCGCCGGATCTTTGCCAAGTGGCGGAGTGACGATCGAGCTGCGCGAGGGCGTGTATGAGCTGTCGCGGCCCCTGGAATTGACGGGACAGGACAGTGGAACGCAAGAGGCGCCGATCGTCTACCGGGCGGCCGACGGCGCGTCGGTCAAGATCTGCGGTGGGCGCGAGGTAACGGGATGGAAACGGGTTACCGATCCCGCCGTACTCGATCGGCTCCACGAATCCGCCCGAAACCAGGTCTGGCAAGCCGACCTCAGGGCACTAGGTATCACCGATCTCCAAGGCATCAACGGTGCCAGGACCTACCAGTCCGACCCGGGCCTTGAGGTGTTCTTTCAGGACAAGCCCATGACCTTGGCCCGCTACCCGAACTCGGGCTACATGCACATCGTGGGTGTGCCCGACGGCGACGGCAATCTCAAGAAAGGTGACATCACGGCAACCGACGGTGAGTTCGTCTGTGATGATCCTCGGCCGGCCCGCTGGGAACGTGAGAAAAACGTTTGGCTGCACGGCTTCTGGCGCCGGGACTGGTGCGACGTCCGTGTTCCCCTGGGCAGCGTGGACCCTGCTACCAACAAGATCCGCTTGGGACTGCCTCCGGGTCGGGCTTTCGGCATCCGCAGTGGGCAGTGGTTCTACGCCGAGAACGTCCTGCCCGAGCTCGACAGCCCGGGGGAATGGTACCTCGACCGCGATAGCGCGATCCTGTATTTCTGGCCGCCCGCACCGTTGTCCTCAGGAAAGGTCGTGGTGTCCGTCGTGCGCGACCTGTTCCCCCTGGATGACGTATCCCACGTCACGTTCCGTGGGTTGCTCGTCGAAGCCGGACGCGGCAGCGCGTTCGTCGTCAAAGGCGGCACCAACGTGCGCATCGTCGCCTGCACGATCCGCAACATGGGCAACTGGGCAGTAAAGGTCTACGGTGGCACGAAGCACGGTGTCGTCGGTTGCGACGTCTACCAAACCGGCCAGGGCGGCGTGCATTTGGAGGGTGGCGACCGAAAGACCCTGACTCCCGCCGGCCATTACGCCGAGAACAACCACATCCACCACACCGCGCGCTGGGACCCCGTGTACCAGCAGGCGATCACGGTGTTCGGCGTCGGCAACCGGGCTACCCATAACCTGATCGAAAACGTCCCCCACATTGCCATTGGCTTCACCGGCAACGAACAAACGATCGAGTATAACGAGATCCATAGCTCGGTCTTCCAGGCCAACGACGCCGGCGCCATCTACACGTCGCCGCCGACCGAAACCTGGTCCATGCGCGGCCACAAGATCCGCTACAATTACCTGCACAACATCCACGGGTTCCGGAACAAGGGCTGCATCGGAGTTTATCTGGACGACTGCTTCTCCTCCGCCGACATCTCCAGTAACATCTTCTACGACGTGGCCACCGCGATCCTGATCGGGGGCGGGCGAGACAACATCATGACCAACAACATGTTCATCAATTGCGGGCGGGCGTTCAGTATCGACGCCCGGGGCCTTGGCTGGGCCAAGGGCGTCGGCAGTTTCGCGACCAAAGAACTGATCGAGTTGAACTACAAACAGCCGCCATGGTCGACCAGGTATCCCGAGTTGGTCGGCATTCTTGAAGATGACCCCCTGGCTCCCAAGGGCAACGTGATGGCCCGCAACATCTGCTGGGGTGGTCCCTGGGGCCGAACCCAGCGCGAGGCGGAACCCCACGTGAAGTTCGAGGACAATCTAGTGGATGTCGATCCGCAGTTTGCCGGCGAGCCGTCCAAGGACTTCCGGCTTGCGGATGACTCGCCGGCCCGCCAGATCGGCTTCCGGCCCATCCGGTTTGACAAGATCGGCGTCCACGAAAGCGACGACCGGGCGTCCTGGCCGGTTGAGCACGCGCTTCGCCGTAACCCGGCCGCGTCCTCCAGACCGAGGTAACATCGGCGACGCCCGAAACGACGAGCGTGGAGGCTGGCATACTGCCGACCGGCGGAAAGCCTGACTTCGTTTGCCGGAGCTTCTCGGCGCCGGCGGCTGCCCGGGCCTCGTCCACCTCGCGGCAGATCGAAGTAGTTAGGACCGCAATTCGGTCCCCAGAACGCCGGAAACCATCTGCGGCGATGTTCGTCGTGAAGTTCCGGCACGTGTGGGTGGTGGCCACGTCCGTCAGGTCTAAGAGACCGGCGCTTGTTGGCACTCTGCAAGCCGTTCGGTAGTCCGTCAACTCATTGGCCATTGGCTTGCAGTCTTGCGCCGCTCACGATACTCTGCGTAAATGAGTCCGTGGCACTCGCATTGTCCATCAAGGAGTCCCTCATGCTACGAACCGCTTTGCTGCTGGCCGCTGCCATCGCCGGGACCTCGTGCTCGTGCGCCACAGCCGAGGAGCTGCTGCCGCTCGGGCACGTCGTCGTATTCAATAACAATGGGCGCGTGCCGCCCACGCCGAACGTCTATCCCTTGTTTCGACTTTCCGAACGGTTCGCCCTGGTCGAAGACTTCTATACGCTCGCCACGCTCGACGCCTCGTTTCAAGAGAACTTGAAGCGGTCGCGCACGCTCTACATCGGCCAGTACAGCGACGAGTCGCCCTTGTTTCGTGATCCCGCGATCTGCGAGGCGATCCGGGGGCACCTGAAGCAAGGGGGTCTTCTGGTTTTCGACTACAACACCGGCACTCGCGACGGCCGATTCCGCCCCGAGACGCGGGAGTTTCTCAAGTCGGTGGGCGTCGAGCCGCCCGGCGATTTCCACCCCGGCTACGGAAAAAGCGTGCTCGAAAAGCCCGGCACCCACGCGATCCTCTCCCGGCCCGTGGCGGTCGGCGGGCGAAGCGTCGGGCACTACGGCTGGTGGGAGAAGTGGTCGCCCGAGCAGGTCGTGCTGGCCCACGATCAAGCCAACACGGCCCAAGCCACGCTGATCCTCCAGGAAGACGTCTTGGGCGAGGGCGCGGTGCTTTTCAACCAGGTTCCGTCGGCGTTCCGAACGCCCCATGGCCTGTATTTTGACCTGGTCCACAACATCATCACCTACGCCTATGGCGACGGGAGGCACTGATCATGAAGCCGCAGCAAAAGGTGTATTCCTACCTGATGGGACTGCTGGTCTTCCTGCTCGCGGGCGCGGCTTGTGCCGAAGTGCCGGAATGGTTCGAAATCGCCTCCGAGCCGATCGAGACCCCGCACGTGAAGTGGGCGAAACCGCTGCCGGAAGGCCCGGTGCGTGCTCTCTGTTTTGTTCCCATCCCCTCGCAGCGCGATGTGGTCGAGCTTGCCCAACGTTTGGACATGGATTACAAGCTGGTCGCTTTTCCCTATCCCATCATGGATGCCGACATGGCCCGTGAGTTTCACGAGCACCTGGCCGGCGAGCCCTTTGACGTGATTCTCCTCAGTAAGGTGCCCCTGGCCACGTTGCCCGACGAGACCCAGGGGCTGCTCGTCGCGAAGGTTCGCGAAGGAACCGGACTGGTCAACGTGCATTCGGCGGCAACGCTGAAGACGGGCGAAACCTTGAACGTCTCCGGCGGCGGTGCCTTCTTCGAAACCGGGCTGGCACTCCATCTGGCGCCCGAGGATGCGAGGCCCAAGCTGACCGTGGGGCGGTGCGGCCGGGGACGTTGCGTCCGGATGGCCTATCCGGGCGGCGTGACCTGCTTCACGCCAACGGTCGATTTCGAAGAGGTCGATTACCGGGACTGGGAGACGTATTACCAATTGATGATCCGGGCTGTGCTGTGGGCGGCCGGGCGCGAACCGGCCGTCGAAATTCTGTCGGTTTGGCCCTGCCCTACGGTCCATCAACAGCCGGCGGACCCGTGGCATATCGAGGAAGTGGTCACGACCCGATGGCCCAGCTTTGACCGGACGGTGAGGGCATGGCGAGTCGAAACAACCGAGAACAAGCGACCCCTTGGCACCTGGCGAGGCTACGGCGTCACCGTGACTCCAAGAGACGGAACGCTCAACATCACGCAATCGAACGTGCGTGGGCAGAGCGGCTTTGCGGCCGGAACGTTCGACGTGGACCTCAGCCGCACTCCGATCCTGGAAGTCACCGTCGAGCGCGCGAGCCGATGGAGCCTGTTCGTGCCCGATGCGCACTTCGAGCGCCCGTTGGCCACGCTTCAGGAGGAAACCGCGGAAACAGGAACAAAGCGATTCGACCTGCGGGAGGTCCAAGGCCTCAAGGGCCGCTGGGACCAAACCCCCTTAGTGCTTTGCTTCTCCACGCACGGCGACGGCTCGTCGCTGGTGCTTGGCTCGTTGCAGTTTCTGACCGCGGACGGCAAAGCCCCCGCCTACCGTGCAGCACCGGCGCCGGTGCCCGAGTCGGCCGGCGTGACCCTGCGGCTGCAAAGCAGCTCGGTCGCCGACGCCACGATCACGGCCACATATCGCGGGCCCGATCACTACCTGCCTGTAGAAAAGCGTGAACAGCGTGTGTCGCTCGACGGATCGAAACCGATCGAAGTGACCTTTCCGCTGATCGACACCAGCGCCGGCCGGCCGCACACAGTCGATCTTGTCGTTCGCGACGCCCAGGGCCGCTCTCTGGGGTTCGCTTCGGCCGCCTACCAGGTCGCCTCGGCGATAAAGCTCGATTCCTGGAAACCCGAAGAAGCCTTCTACCGCCGCGGCGACAGCGCGGTCATGCTGGCAAGCTTCGACAACCAGTCTGCGCCCCGCGAGGTGCGCTTAGAGGCACAGCTCAGCGACATGCACGGGCGGCGCATCGCGTCGCAAACCAGGACGGTCACCATCGCGGCCGGCAAGAGCGGGCAGAAACTCACGCTGCCCACCGCCTGGTCGCTGACGACGCTCAACCGGGCCCGGCTGAGGGTCTCCGACGCCGAGGGCCTGCTCGGCCGGGCCGACGCCTACGTTTATCTCCCCGAGGCCCGCCCCGCCTGGGACGACTACCTGGTCTCCACCTCGCAATTCAGCAATCGCAGCGCCTACTTGCGGCCCTATTTCAGCGCAGTCGCCCGCGACATCGGCATTGAGGGCATGGTCATCCCGCCACGCTACACCACCGAAGTGCTCCAGCAGGCGGCCCCGATCATGTACTGGGGGGCGGCCGACGTGCGGGCCTTCGGCTACAACTTCCACGGCTCCGAGACTTCCACCGCCCGGCGGCCTTGTCTGAGCGACCCCGAGACGCGTCAAAAGATCGCCGAGGCCTACGAAAAACTGGGCGTGGAATTGAAGCCGTACGGCCCGATGGCCATCGCGTCGCTGGAGGACGAGAGCGAGCTGAGCGGCGCCCGTTACTCGAACCTCGAGGTCTGCACCAGCGAGCATTGCGTGCGGCGATACCGCGAGTGGCTCGAAACGCAGTACGAGACCATTGAATCGCTGAACCGGGAGTGGGACACCACGCACCGTTCGTTCAGCGAAATCGAGCCGATGAAGTTCGAGGAGGCCCGCCGGCGAGACAACCCGGCTCCCTGGATCGACTGGCGGACCTTCATGGAGCACGTGTGGCTCGACGCCCTGCTGCTGACGCGCCAGGGGGTCAAGAAGCACTATCCCGAGGTGCGCATGGGCTTTTCCAATTCGTTCGGACAGATGCCGTTTTCGGGCTGGAATTACGAGACGCTCTCGCCGCACGTGGACATGACGATCGAGTATCCGACGATCATCGATCGGCTAACGCCGCCGAAGGACGACGATGCGTTTGAGGCCGACAACCTGCCGATGAACATTGCGATTCGGCAGAAGCTCGACATACGCAGGTCGTTCATGGCCGACGATTGCCCTTCGCCCGGCTGGGTCTGGTACGATCGCAGCCGGCAAGGCGCCGAACTGAAGCCGTGGTGGATGGCTTTTGTCGGCGCCAAGGGCTGCACGCCTTGGGGCCCCGATTCGCTCGGGGTGCGATCGGGCGCGTCGCGGATGAGCTTCTGGGCGTTCATCCATCCGCTCTTGGCCCACACGCGGAGTTCCCGGTGGTTTGCCGACGGCGTCGGCGATTTGACCCACGGTATTGGAAAGATCTTCGTCGATTACGACAAGGCGCCGCCTTCGGTGGCCGTGCTTTACTCCCAGCCCAGCATGCACCTGGCCTGGGCCTGGTCCGACGTCGAGCGCGCTTTCTATCCCGAGACCGACAGCCTGTACGCGTGGTATTACAGGTCGCGCGTGAACGTCACACGCCTGCTCCGCGAGCTGGGCGTGTCATATCGATACGTGGGCACGTCGCAAATCGATTCTGGCGAGCTTGCCAAGTACCGGGTTCTCTTTCTGCCCTGTTCGCTCTGCCTTTCCGATGAGACGCTCGGAGAGATTCGCAAGTTCGCCGACAGCGGCGGCCTGGTCGTCGCCGACATCGGCGCCGGCGCGGCCGATATCCACGGCAAGCCGCTCGCCGACCGGCAGCTTGTGGCGGAGTTGTTTGGAATCTCGCGGTCGGCCGTGTGCCGCAAGGTCGAGCCCCGCTCGATCACCGCCGCCCCAGGTGGCGGGACGCCGGTCCCCGCAGGCATGCGCCTGGCCGGTAGCGACACGATCACGGCGCGCGTCAAGCCCGAGGCAAGCGGTGAAGACAGGGCCCCGGCTGTGCTTGTGAACAAGCTGGGCTCCGGCCGGACCGTCTACCTGAACGGCCTTCTGGGCTACAACCTCCCGTCGCGACACTGGATGCGCAACCTGCTGGGCCTGGCCGGGGTGTCGAGGCCCGCACGCATCACCAGCGGCGGCGAGGAGCGCATGGGATACGAGTGCGCGGTGTTCTCGCGGGGCGACATCCGCATGCTCGGCATTCTCCGCCTCCGCGACGAAGCCCATCCCACGCAGGTTCGGCTCGACCAACCCGGCCATCTGTACGACGTGCGCGGCAAGAAGTACTTCGGCTGGACCGATACGGCCCAGTTCGATCTGACCGAAAGGGCGGCCGCCGTGTTGGCCATCATGCCCTACGAGGTCCGTGGCGTCGAGGTAGGTATTGCGCCGGAGAATGTGAAGCCCGGCGGCGAAGTCACGATCCGTGCGTCGGTGGTAGCCGCGGAGGGCGTTGCGGGCGACCACGTGCTCCGTTTGGAAGTTCATGATCCGTCGGGTTGCTTGAGCCGCGCCTACACCGACAACGTGCTGGCAGAAGAGGGACAGTGGCAGGGAAACATCCCCACAGCGATGAACGATCAGCTCGGCCCTTGGCGCGTCGTCGTCAACGACGTCATCAGCGGCAAGCGCGGTGAGGCGAACTTCGTGATCGGCGAACCACAATGAACAGCACGGCGCACGGGCTTGTCGAATAGGCTGCGTGTTCGCAGGCCCGTTGCGGCAATCTTTGCGGTCGTTTACGCTGTAAGTCCTGTCGAATCCTAACCCGAGGAGACCGCTCCGCACGGAACAGCCACGCAACTGGGCAAGATGGCAATGTCTCATCTCGGAGACAGATCATGTCGGGAAACACTCTCTTGATGTATCGTCCCGGCGGCGGCTCACCCTGTCGCTGGCTGCCGATGCGACCGGTCATCGTCGCAACTTGCGTGATCCTCTTTGTGATTCCACTCTGCGGTGCTGCCGATCCTGCTGCGGTTGACGAGTTCGAGTGGCTGCGGCACGCGAGGATCTTCATCCTTGACGCCTATACGTATCCGCTAGCTCCCCGGATCGAGTTCGATGCCGATAAGTTGGCCGTCACCATGGCCGACATGCATGCCGACACCCTGCGCGTCGCCACGTCGGGGAATTACTGGCTGATCCCCGGCACGCAATTCGCCACCGCCCCTGACCTGGGCGGTCGCGACATCCTGGCCGAGTGCGTGGCGGCGTGCAAGCCGCGTGGGATTCGCGTGGTCGCCTACGTCCGCACGGGCGGCGAAGTGGCGGCGGAGATCGTCAATCCGGATTGGGCCTATCGCGACAGTCCCGATGGCTCCATCCCGGTCTGGTGGGATCTGGGTGCCCGGCGCTCGGCGTTCTGCTGGAACACCGGTTACCGGCAGGCCTTCTACGACCTGATCGAGCTGGTTACGCGATACGACGTTGACGGCGTTTACTTCGACGCCTGGAAGATCTTCTACCGCTTTCGACACCCGAGGGTTTGCTACTGCCACGGTTGTACCGCCGGATTCAAAAAGGCGACCGGCCTGGACTTGCCCTACCGCAAGGACTACCGGCAGTACACGACCGCCGAGTGGCAGACGATTCACCGCTACCACGACTGGTACCTCGAACAGCTCCTGGAAATCTTCCGAGAAACCAAGCGCCGGATCCGATCGCACAAGAACATCCCGCTGATCTTCAACCTGAACCACACTCGGCACATTAGGAACCGATCGTTCACGCATCCACAGATCGTGGAGGAAAGCGATGCCTTTCTCTACGAGATGTCGAAGAGCATGCTGGAACGGGCGGAAGGAACCAGTCTGGCCGTTTCGCACGGGCTGGCCGTTTGGCCCTATTCAGACGCATACCACGGGTACCCGAGGATTCCAGTCTACCAGTTCGGGCAACAGCAACACATCTACGCCACAATGGCCTTCGGCGGATCGCCGACCGTGTACCACTCGTACGTTTTCGTCGATTATCCGGATGCTTGCGGCCCCGTGCGCGAGGCGTTCGGCACTTTCGATCGGAATGCGCGTTTCGTTCGCGGTTTCCGCCCGGAACGCTTCTGTGCCGTTGTGTGGAACGATCGGGACCCGCCGGGGCACGCCGGAGACTCATGGTTGTGGAAATGCGACGCCCGACTCTGCTCGTCCGGCGCCTTCGCCGCTTGTCTCGACGAGCATATTCAGGTCACCTCCTTGCTGAAAGAGGATCTCTCCCAGCCCGACGTGCTCCGTCGCTACAAGGTGCTCTACCTGCCCGACATCTGCAGCCTTTCCGAGGCACAGTTGTCCGGCATCGAGCAGTTCGTCGCCGGCGGCGGCGGGCTCGTGATGACGTATGCCACGTCGCTGTACAACGAGGACGGCACGAGGCGCCAGGATTTCGCTTTGGGCAGCCTGGCAAGGGTCCGCGCCGCCAGGCCGGACGATGCCACTCGCGACAAGATGGAGTCCACGCTGGCCATGGGCAACGGCTGGGACCTGTACTTGAAGGCGAGGGCAGACCAACAGGTGCTCCAAAGCCCGCTGGTTGACCGTCTGCTCCCCGGTGCGGTCTACGAGCCCGTCCAGGCGACGTCAGGCGGCACGGTGGCGGCCGACATCGTCATGGGAACCGATGCGTCGCCCTTGTTTCCCGGGCTGATCGTCTCGCAGCACGGGAAGGGCAAGGTGGCCTACATCCCCGCTGCGCTGGACGCCATGTATCGACAGACGCGAATCCGTCAATTCGCTCAGTTCCTCCGCGATGTGATAGCCTTCGTAAGCCCCGATGGTTTGCCGTACGAGATCGATGCACCTTCGACGCTGATCGCCAACATGATGTCGCGCGGCGACATGCGAGTACTGCATTTGATCAATTGGACCGGCTGCAAATACGAAAGCCCACAACAGAACGTCTACTACATTCCCCCCGTCGAAAACGTGATCGCACGATACAGGGTTCCTCGCGGGAGACGAGTCACCGGCGTGCAATTGTTCATCCCTGCGAAGTACTCGTATCACGTTGAGCAAGGTGTGCTCCACGTATCAATTCCCGAAGTCGGCAAGTACCAAGGGGTGATCATCGAATTGGCGGAGTGACGGTTACCCTTTTTCTGGAATCGAGCAAGGCTGTTTAGCATGGAAGTTCTAGCAAGGCGGATTTCGGTCGTCGTCGGATTGTGTAGCGTTCTTCTGCTTTGCGGCGTCCGTTTCCCGGCGGCTTGCGCACAGGAGTCTCGAAGTGCGTCTGCCGAGGTCCCCGACAACTCCGTCGATGAGGATGGCGATGGCTGGCTTGCCAGCTCGTGCGGGTACCGCATCCGGGCCTCCCATCCTCGCGTCTTGCTGACGGACCAGCGGCTCAAGCTGGTCATCGACCGAATGTACGGCCCTCATGCCCGCGATCCCTACCGGCGGTGGTTCGACCTGATCCGGCAGAAGGCGGATGCAGGGGAGAAGATCGGACTTGTCAGCCTCGCCCTGATCTACAAAGCGACCGGAGACGCCAAGTACCTCCGCGGCATCGTGTCGAGGCTCCCCGAGGAAGGTGCGCCCACGTTGTCGGAATTGTACGCGGTCGACATTGTCTTTGATGAACTCGCCACCGAGACGAAGCTGAAGATCATGCGCCGTGCAGGGGCGGGGCGCGATGTGTTCTACTATGCGTCGACCACCCAATCGCAGACAGGCCGTGCCAAATGGGGGTACCACAGCGCCCACGGAGCGTGCGTTGCCCTGGCCTATGCCGGTGTCTTTGCCCTGACCGACGTGTCGACGAGCCCGGAAGTCGTAGGCCGCCGGAATGTCTACGCCTTTGACGAACTCAAGTACATCCAAGCGGCGTCCCGGGAACTCTCGCCCGAGGGCAACTTCTTCAATGTTGAAAACCGGATCGCGGGTGACCCGACGCACAACGACGCACTGCCCGGCAGCCCCGGGGGGATGTACGACAATATCGGGTATGACCAATCGGAAGAATCCGCCAGCGTGCGGTTGCTGGCCGAATTCTACACATTGACCGGCGAACCGCGCTACCGCGACTTTCTGCACGACAAGCACCGCGGTGCCTTCTATCAACACTTGAGTCTTCCTCACGAATACCGCCGCGTTGACGCCGATACCTATGCGTACAAGGCGGGCGCCGAACCGCATCAGATGGTCCAGGTCTGGAACACGCGTTCGTCCATGGGCGTCACGCAGCCGAACGTGCAGACCGTGGCCTTATTGCACCACCTCTACGGTGATCCGAAGATCCAGCATTACGTCAATCACGGAGTGCAATTCGAACAGCGCGGGCACGCCTACGACGGAATCTATTGGGACCTCATCTATCGGGACGACCAGGCGCCCGAATCGCCACCGTCCGACAATCCAACGGCGGCGTACTTCAACGGGCCCGGACTGGTCAGCATGAGAGAGGATTGGAGCAACGACGCCTGTTTCGCTCTGCTGTTGTGCGGGGAAGGGATCAGCCGACGATACGAGGACTCCAATAGCTTCATTCTTCACCGCAAGACACACATCATCCCGCACGCAGGGGCTCGCATTCGCTTCAATCCCGACAACGACAAGCACCACTGGTACCACGTTCGGTCCGCGTCGAAGAACACGATCTTTGTCTTCGATCCGGACGAGTGCTTCGACGTGCTTCCCGACGGCACCATCGGGCCACTCCACTCCGGTACGCGGTTGGTCGCATCGGACAATCTGGGCGGGCAACTGTTCGAGACGCCCATCTCGCAGAAGAATGGGCTCTACTCCACTGGCGGTGCGGGCGCGTCGACTCGCAGGCTCGGTGAAAACCCCGACGGCCTGTTCGAGCGCGGGAACATCACGAAGTTCGAACACGTCGCCGGAGACTACACCTATTGCGTCGGTGACGCGACACACAGCTACACGAGGAAGATCGAGTTCTTCGACCGCGAATTCCTGTACATCCGCCCCGACGTGTTCGTCGTCTTCGATCGCGTCAAATCAGCCGATGCCGGCTTCAAGAAAGTCTGGCGAATTCACACCGTCGACCGGCCGCTGCCGCAGGGCCCTGTGGTCGACACCGGCTTGGGAATGCGAGCCTACACGGACACCAGGCGAACGCTTATCGAAACCCGGCAAACTGTAACGTGCATCGACTCCCTGCTGCCGCGGGCAAACCGAATCCTCGTACGCGGCGGCGACTCGATTCTGTGCGAGGGCAAGCCTCTGCGTCCAGGCATGGACATCAGCGAAGGGCAAGTGCTCGAAACGGACATCCCTCGCTGGCTCGAGATATTCGCCGTGGGCGACGATGTTCGCGGATCGCTGACTATTCACGGAGACGCCGAAGAAGGCGACGCCATCAGCGAGACCGTCGAGTTCTCCGGCAGCACCATGAACGAAGTCGTATGGAGGCCAACGTCGCTGACGCCCACCTCCCTGACCGACGAGACTCAACACTGGCGCCCCGACCGGTGGAAGGACTTTATGGTCAAGGTCTCGACCTCGCCGGCGGCGCACGTTCGGATCACGGGGAACAGCGAGAACACGCTTTTCGGAGAATTCCCGTCCGGATCCGCATGGCAGTACATGATCTACCGCGACCTGGCGAACTCGTACAAACACTGGAAGACGATAAGACGCATCACGACCAGCGATATGGACGTGGACCACCTGACCATTTCAGTGCCCCATTACTTCGACACGCCGGATGCCAAGGGCAATGTGCACAGCTTTGCCCCGCACACGGATTGCCGGCACGATGCATATCGCCGGACCGAGGAGCTGGGCAGGTACACGTTGGACATCGAGGCCACGGAGCCTCGACTGCTAGACAACTTCCTGAACGTCATCACTCCGCGCGACCCTGGAGAGCCGATGCCCTCGGTTGCCTTGGTTCAAGGTCGAAACGAAGACGCCACCGGCGTGGTGATCGATGGCGTCCTCGCCGTTTTCGCCAACGATCGAGGCAATCTGGCGAAGTTCGACATGGACCTGCAAGACAACATACCGCACCGCGCGATACTCGTAGACCTTGAGCCAAACACCGAGTACTCCTACCGCGTGGAAGCAGATCGCTTGCTCGTTTCGACATACGCCCAACAAGGAACGAGCGCCGTATCATCCACGATGGGCGTTTTGAGTATCGACCTGAAATGACCTCTCGCAATCGTTCGCCCGTGTGCTGGCAGCGCCCATCGCAAATTCAAGGTTCCGGCATCCAGTCACCGATCCGTGTGTTCCCGGCAGCGTCTTTGTTCGGGGGCGGGCTGGCGCTGGTGGCGATAGCGAGATCGTCGATGAACAGGTCGTTTTCGGGCGGCGTTTCGTTGTTCCAGTACGTGAACAGGTAGAGGTAGTCGATAACGCCGTCGGCTGTGCTGATGGTCGGGACGTCCGTTCGGTCGAAGATCAGTTCGTCATTCCGCCAAACGCGAAACCTCCCTTTGCCGGCGGCGTCGACGGATGTGTTGTCAATAAACAGATATACCTCGTAGCACTCCCAGCGATCCCGCGGCAGGGGCGGCCCGTCGTACGTTTGCCAACGATCATGAGTCTCCTTGATCGTTCGCAAAACCGATGTCGTGCCGTCGGCGTTGTCCACGTACAGGTCATTGTAGCCGCCGTTCTTCCCGTTCTCCGTTCGGTTGTGAAGACGGATGAACTTCATCCAGGGCGCGGCGCTGAACTCGAAATCCTTGGGCCAGAGGACATACAGCCGTACCCAAATCTCGTTCCCGCGGGGCAAAGCGGGTTTGATCGGAAGGATGCCTCCCCAACGGCCAAAACCGCCCTTGCCGCCTGGATGGATTGCCATGCGCGCGCAGCGCCGCCCCGATTCGCCTTTTCGCCGGACGCCGTGGTTCGTCCCGCAGCGTCGAAGGGCTTTCCTGCGCTGAGCGATTCGCCGTCACCCACTGCAATTCATCTCTCCGAGGGTCAGAATGATGGTCTATGTTCCGCCTGGTCCCTGCAAAGCACGGAAACCAGCCGAATGATTCGGCGGGTTGCAGTCCGTCGTTGTGCCAGCGAAGATGATGGTTGGTCGTCGGCCTGGTGCCGCCGGCCGCATGCCCCGATCGTTTCCAGCCATTTCGCGAGGACACTGCTGACATGAACCGTATCAGCCGCCGCCGTTTCCTTGAGCAATCGATGCTGGCCACGGCCGCCGCCGCGGCCGTTCCCGCCGCCCGGCCCGTCATGGCCCAACAGGAGCAAAGCACTAGTCCCAACGAACGCCTGAGCGTCGCCGTCATCGGCGTCCGCGGTCGTGGCAGCGCACACGCCCGGATGGCGGCCGCCCGAAAAGACTGCTTCATCAGCTACATCTGCGACTGCGACCGGGCGATCGGGCCCAAGGTGGCCGCCCGGTTCGACAGCAAGCCCAAGTTCGTTGAGCACATGCGGCGGATCTTCGACGACAAGTCGGTCGACGTCGTCACGATCGCCACGCCCAACCACTGGCACTCGCTGGCGGCCATCTGGGCGATGCAGGCCGGCAAGGATGTATACGTCGAGAAGCCGGTCAGCCACAACGTCTCCGAGGGCCGACGCATGGTCCAGGTCATGGAGAAGTACCAGCGGATCTGCCAGGGCGGAACCCAGCATCGTTCGACCGGCCAGGCCAAGGCCGCCGCCCAGTACGTCCGGCAAGGCAAGCTCGGCCAAATCAAGCTGGCCAAGTGCTACATGTACCGCGCGCGAAATCACATGGGCCCGCTGGGAGAATACGAGGTGCCCGAGAGCGTCGACTACAACCTCTGGGCCGGCCCCGCTCCCATGGAAATCCCGCTCACGCGGCCGCACTTCCACTACGATTGGCACTGGATCTGGAACTACGGAAACGGGGAATTGGGGAACAACAGCGTCCATGTCGTCGACCTGATGCGGAAGATCACCGGCCTGACCGGGCTGGGACGCGGCGTGATCAGCTACGGCGCACGCCACTTCGACGACGCCGGCCAAACGCCCAACACGCAGGTAACCATCCACGACTTCGGCCCCACGACCGTCGTGCAGGAAGTCCGCAACCTCAAGACCGGCCCGGCCCCGCACGGCGCCAATATCTTGATCGAGGGGACCGAGGGCTACCTGGTCGCGACGTTCGGCGGCGTGACCGCGTTCGACGCCGACGGGAAGATGATCGAGAAACTGACTGGGAATGGCGACGATCACTTCGGCGATTTCATCGAGGCCGTCCACAGTCGCAAGGTCGAAGACCTGAACGCCCCGATCATCGAGGGCCACCAGTCGACGGCCATTGTCCACGTGGCCAATATCTCCCAGCAGTTGGGCCGCCCCGCCTCCGACGCCGAGATCAAGAGGCAGCTTGAAGGGCTCAAGACCAACGACGACGTGCTTGAGACGTTCGAGGGCATCCAGAAACACCTGGCCGAGAACCGCTTCGACCTGGAGAAGCGCCGCATCAAGTTCGGACCGCTCACGCTTGGGCCGTGGCTTGCAATCGACCCCGATACAGAGACCTTCCCCGACAGCCCCGCGGCCGCCGCGATGCTCACCCGCGAGTACCGCAAGCCTTTTGTCGTGCCGACCCCCGAGGAAATCTGAGGCCCCTCCCGAAGGGCTCGTAGTGACCGCGTTCATGCGGTCCTGGGAAGGCGAGTACTCGGGTTCGGCCGACGAAGACCCGATGAATGGGGTCGCTACAGACTGTTCGGATAGTCGCCGAGTGGCAGTGCGACCGGTGCTCCTACCGCCCCAACGTGGCCAATAGATTCTTCAGGCAGGAGGCGAGGATCTGCTGGTACTCGGGATGGACGGAGCGAAAGACGAAGCCGCTGGGCTCGGCCGGTTCCAACTCGACGCGAAGGCCCGGAGTTCCGAAGTCCGGCACATGGAATGTGGCTGACTGCGAGGAGCCGTCGTGGTAGACGAGTTCCACCTGGTGCTCTCCGGCCGCCCAGAACTGAAAGTACACGTCAAGCCGCCGCCCGTTGCGCTGGGGCGCCACGCGCCACCAGCGTCCGGTCTCGACGTGTTCCCAGCGTCCTTCATTCGGGCCGGTGATGATGATGTTCTTCAGCTCTCTTTCCGGGGCCACGCCGAGCACGGCCACTTGGCAGTCGAGCTTGCCGTCCGGCTTTAGGTCTCCGGTGCCTACGCGGTCCACCTCGCGGCCTTGAAAAGCAGCGCTGAGTTCACCGGGTTTGGGCTTTGCAGGTTGTTCGGGCTCCGCACGGCTTTGGCGGTCAATCGTGACCCGCATCGGCACGAACCGGAACACGTCGACTTCCCGGTCCGCCAGCCCGGCCTTTGCTGCGGCGTCGGGCCTCAGCGCGACGTAATCGTTTTCGCCGCGCTTGTAGATCTTCCGTCCCGCCGCGTGAAACATCGGGGCCGTGCACCACATGCTGCGTCCGCCCGTCGGCAGCGATGGTGGGCCCCCGGCAAGGAACTCGATCGGATCGGCCTGCGAACGCGTCAGGCAGTAGACGAAGAAGTTCTGCACTGGAGGCGTACACGCACCTACCACCGTCGACTGATCGCAACGGTACAACGTCTGGTAGCCGTCCGCACCAAAGCACGGGCACCAATACAGCGGCAAGTCTGCTTCGAACATCCGCTGGTAGGCCAGCGGATCGTAGTTGACGTTGCACTCCTGCTGCGATTGGCCGGGACCTCGCCCGATATTGATGTACACCGCGCGGACCTTGCTCTTCAGCAGTTCCGGCTCTCGGTTGAAGGCGGCGGCCACATCGCGACAGCTACCGGTCGCGGTGATCACTACCTTTTGTTTCGACTGCCGGAGCACCGAGAGCAATAACTCCACGCCCTGCTGGAACTGCGCCGGTTCGTCCCGCCCTGTATCCGTCGGCGTGCGGAACTTCCGGCTGAGTCCAATCGCACATGGCACGTTTCGGCCCGCGATGTGATTCATCTGGTCGACGGCCCGCTTGCCCGACCGTGTGGCCTGTTGCTCGCCCAAGTCGAGGATCACCGCCTTGAGGTCCAGCTCGTCGATCGCGAACGCGGTGGCCAGGTCATAGTGGTCGTCGGGATCGCCGTGGGGATGGAACAGATCGGTCGAATGGATGGCAGGAATTCTCGGCTCGCCGGCCTGCGCCTGGACGACCATGGCACAGGCGATCAGCAACAGGCTCGATGTAACCTTCATGATCAAGCTCCTACGTGAGACTCGTAGCTGTATTGGCGGCCCTGCCGACTTGTGTCTCCATGCTGCCATCGCCAGCCGTCAGGATACCAAGTTGCCGGGTGCGATGGAAACGTGCGCCACAGTCGGGCGAAGGCGGTGATGCCCATCGCGTTCCCTATCAAGATCGGGGGTCACGGGAGGCCGTTCCGAGGGGCCGTCGATAACTTCCGCATGTACCGGCGCGCCCTGACTGCCGACGAAGTGAAGGCAAGCTACGCCCGGCGCACAACGTTCAAGGTGCAGAAGCCGCCGCGCAAGGTTGCCGGCACGCTCGACGCAGCGCCCTACTGCGGTTGCGGGCGCTGGGAGAATTGGGCCATTATCCCGTTGCGCCACGGGGCGCTCCGCCTGTCCAACACGGGCGAAATGCTGATCTGGGGAGTATCGAAGACCAACCCGAGCAACCAATTCGACTATCTGCACCCAATCTGTGTCCTCGACCAGCCGGGATGGCGGGAGCGGTACTACAGCGACGTTACCGGCAATATCCAGTTTCACCCGGACGGCACGGCGCGTTTCGAGCTCGCGGGGCACACCACTCGGGGGCTTCATGTCAGGCAAACGGTCGAGGTCAACGCGGAGGATGAAGTCCACGTGCGCTACGAGTTCGCCGCGAACGATGCCAGGCTCCCCATGCCGGGGCTGACGTTCAACCAGCACATGTGGGCGGCCGCGCTGCGATTCGTCGGCCACGACGACCGCGGCCTGATCACCGGCAACATGATGGACCTCGACGGCGAGCTATCCTTGGACGCTCTGCGACGGGGATCCGCGTCGCACCCAGCATGCTGGCCAATCTAGCACCTCGCACGTCGGCAAGCAACAAAGTCCGTATGATGCAACCCGCGCCAGCACGGCCCCTGTCATCATTCGGCCTTTCTATTAACGTGGACCGTGTCTCCAATTTCCGGGCCCCACGGCAGCGCATCCGTCAGCGAGCCCGCCGCCTCGTTGCTGTGTCTTGCGTGGAGTGAGGCCGGCGGTTCCCTCTCTGGCGACGGTAACATCGTAGCTGTCACTCCGCTCGGATCAGCACGACGCGGTCGACGAAAATCGCATCCAGTTCGGGGCTGTGTCCGTGGGCGAACCAGAAGTACGCGCCGGGCACGAAGTCGATCACGCCCAGGTCGATCCAGCGGAACTTCCTGTCGAACGAGCCGTCTTCGGTGGCGAAATCCTTGGGATGGAGGACCATGCTCCCCAGCGATTTCTTGCCCTGCGAGTCGTAGACGCCCCAAGACCCGAGTCTACCCTCCTTGATGGTTCCCTCGCAGCGCAGCGACGCGAGCAGGCGGTACTTCCCGCGGACCGGCGGGTGGTAGTTTGTATTCCAGTCGACCTTGGTTCCCATGCGCACGCTTCTACCGTTCCAGCCTTCCGGGTCGTCGACGATCGTGGCCGCATTGCGGAAGTTGTTGAATGAGAGGGCGTCGAAGACGACCCAGGCGTCCTCCGGCAGGTCCTTGCAAATCTCCGGCGGGCTCTTCTGCGCCAGGAATCCGGCCTTCAGGCCTTCCACGTACCGCCCGAGGTTCTTTTCCTGCCCGATCGACGCGGCTCTCGTCTTGAATTGCCCGGAGAGTTGCGCGAACTGGTCAACCGCCGCGACCGGGTCCGTCGGGCCCAGAAACGGCAGCTTTTTTTCGCCCGCTTCGCAGCGAAGCGGGTAGTATCGGCTCAACCAGACATGGTCGATGCCCATCTTCGACTTGCGCAGCCGGCGGAGCTCGTCGGAATCGGGGCCGTAGACTTCCGTCGCCGTCGCGACCGCCTTGTTCATCAGCTCGGTTACCCGGTTGAGTGTGACCAGATCGAGCCATTTCGCGGAGTTCATGCCGAAGCAGCCGAGATAGATCTTCTCCTTTTCCGCCCGGGCGATCAGCACGTCCCAGTATTCCTGGATCAATGGGGCGACCGCTTCGCCGTAGTAGCCGCGCAAGAACTCGTCGATGAGGGCCTCGTCGTCGAGGTGCGGTTCCCACATCAGACGCATCAGCAGCCAGTTCTTCAGTTCGCAGAAGTCGTCGCCTTCCCCCTCTTCAAACAGGCCGACGGCGCCGTGCTTGACGAAATAGCGGACGTTCGGACCGAGGACGCGCAGGTTCGGATGCGGGCCCAAGTAGTCGTTGTAATTTGTCGTGTAGTCCCAGATGAACAAGTGCTCGGCCAGCTTGCTCCAACCTTCCATGTCCGCGGCGAACTTCCGATTCTGCTCGCCGTCCAACGGCTGGATGTAGGAGCATTCGATCGTGCACAGGCGGATCAGGACGTTGTGGCGAGGCTTGATGTTCTTGGGCGGCTTGCGCGTGTACTGGTACGCCAGCGATTCGACCAGGACGTCTGGAAACTCCTTTTCGACCGCCTCGGCGACCCGGTTGAGCATCACCAGGAGCGTTCCCGCGTGGCTCTCCTCGGCGTCGTCGATCGCCTTGCACTTCTCGCAGGTGCAGTAGCCGCGCCAGTCGTTCTGTGATACGTCGATCATCTTCGCGTCGGGGTTCTTTCGCAGCGTTTCCAGAACGTTCTTGATCAACTCCTGAGTCATTTCTTCGTTGGTCAGGCAAAGCTGCGCTCGCTCGTGCTCGCGTTTGCCGTCGATCTCCGAATACCAGTCCGGGTGATCGTCGAAGTACTTCTCCGGCGGGAGATACTTGTAGAACGAATGAACGAAATTGATGATCCTGACCCCGCCGCCGTATTCCGGCGTCAAGAACCCGTTGCCCTTCATCCGGGCGGAGAAGACGGTCGGCTGGGCCATCCGGTGGTACATTTCGCGGGAGATCAACTGCGGGGCGTACGAAACGGCCAGGTCGTCCGGCACCACCAGCGTCGGCCTCTGCGGGATGAACGTCTCGTCGGGCGCCCACCAACGAACGCCGACGACGTCCTGCAGGAACGAATAAACCGCGTACAGGCAGCCCCGCTTCTGGTGTCCGGCGAAAAACAGGTTTCCGCCGTCCATCTTGATCAGGATTTCATCGAACTTGTAGTGTTTTTTCGGGGCCTTCGTCGTATTGCCGACAAAGATCAACGACTGCCCGTCGGCGGGAACTTCACTTTCGGCAATCGTCCGGAAATCCGCGCCGGTGACGAGCTTCAGGTGCTCGGACAGTTCGCGCGCGGCCGTCTTCTCGACGAGCGCCGGTTCGTTAGGCAGCACGATCTTCCAGCCGGTCGTACCGTCCTTCGCCAGTTCGGCGGAATAGAGGAAACTTGGCAGAAGCACGAGACAGAACAAGGGAAGGTGAACTGTTTTCATGGTTCTCGCCTGCGGTAGCGTGATGCGTTTGCCCCTATCATGAACGATCCGGAGATATCGCCAACCCCGTGTCATCGTGTTGCACGGCTGAGTTTGCAGGGAAACGATCTTACTCCATCACGCGTGCGAAAGCGACCAAACGACGGTGGGGTCGATACTGGCAATCGTGGGTCGCCCGGTTAGCACGATCGCCATTTCCAGCTCATTCCGCAGGATATTGATGACCTGGGTGACTCCCCGGGATCCGGCTACCGTCAGCCCGTACATGTACGGCCGACCAATGAGCGTGGCAGTGGCGCCCAGCGCCAAGGCTTTCAGAACGTCCGTCCCGCGACGGATTCCCCCATCGATCAGTATGGGCACCCGCCCGGCAACGATCTCGGCAATTTCGGGAAGCACGTCAATGGTGGCTGGAACGGTGTCCAGATTTCGTCCGCCATGATTGGAGACGAAGACTGCGGAAATACCTGCGCGGATCGCCTGGTCGGCCTCGTCCGGATCCATGATCCCTTTCAGAATCACAGGCAGGTTGGTCTGCGAGCGGACCCACTCGATGTCTTTCCAGGACGTGGGGCAGCGATAGTAATCCACCGGGTATTCCGCGAAGGAGATGGACTTGTGCCCGTGAAGAGGCGTTCGGTGCTCGCGGTCCCGAGCGCCGGCAACGGGAGTATCGACCGGCACGCAAATCGCTTCAGAGCCCGCTGCTTCGGCGCGCTCGAGCGAGTCCTTCGTCCAACCGCGGTCTTTCATCACAAAGGTGGCGTGCCACAACGGTTGTGTTGCCGCCTTGGCAATTCTCTCTATCGGGTGATCCGCGAACATGCTTACGATGAGAGTGGCTTCACCGACTCCGGCCCCGCGTGCGGTGGCGATCTCCCCATCAGGATGTACCATCGTGTGCGTACAAATGGGACACAGCATGATGGGATGAGGCAACTGGCGACCGAACAGCTTTACTCGCGTATCGACATGCGTAACACCCGCCATCGAACGCTGGCGAAGCCGCAATTGTCGGTAGGCTTCTTCGTTCCAGCGGATGGTGCATTCATCGGCTGCCCCACCGTCGATAAATTCCCACGCCGCGGTGGGCATCTTCTTGGCTGCCAACGCTTCAAAATCGCGCAGGCTTACCAGATTATCGGGCGTGGCAGGTGTTTGCTCGGCCGCCACGGGCCTCCTATCGTCGGCGTCTGCCGATTCCGTCTCGCGCTGCTCGGCACGACCAGGTCCGGATGGCTGCTCGGCGGTAGTTTGAGGTTGGCCCGCCTGGGCGTGTGCCGGCCAAGAACAAAAAGCAGTTCCCGCCAACGCCGTGGTGGATGCAATGGCTTTTCTTCGTGTCATCTTTGTCATGAACGAATCTCCGATTGGAGCGACGGCCTTCAGTTCGCGAAATGGCGCGAATCCTTGAAGTTGAACACTTCGCAACCTGGCGCGTCGACTTCCATGATCTCTGTGCCCGTCCAACCGTGCCAACCCTTCCCGGGCAGGACGGGCAACAGCCCCACCGCCACCGATCGGGCCGGGATATCCACCGGCCCTTCCGCCCAGATTTCGCCACCTTCGCCCGGCGTGCGCAATCCAACCTTGATGCCTTTGGCGTCCATGTCACCCAAATTCATCATCAGCACCCTGGCCACCTTTGGCCGGTGCGTGCTGCCCCACGGGCCGCCGTCATGGCCCGAATGAAAGTACGGCAACACGAACTCGCTCGAACAGAAGACGGCCGGCTTCTTGTAGCGTTTGGTGAAGGTCTTTCCCAACTCGAGCAGTTGCGGTTTCAGGCCGCTACCGTCCGTGGGAAGTTGCCTAAAACGCCCGCAGAGTTGATCAAGTTGCTTCCCCGTTAAGGGGCATTTACCCAGCCGGTCCAGGCCGAAGAAGGCCACGCCCGGCGATTCGGGTGCGACGAACCGGATCAGGCGGAGTTGCTGGTCCAGTTCTTCCTTGGTCTGCGTCCAGGGATGCCCGCCGAGGTTGGGACTTTCCGACCCGATTCCCAACCCGATGATCGTCTTGCCCAGCAAGCCGTTGAGCCGCGCCGTCTGCAACTGGAAGGGAATCATCCAGGCATCCTTCAGGTCGAAGTAGGTTTCCATCAGCACCAGTTCGACGGTGTCCCGGTAGACAGCCGCCAGACCCGGCGCAACCGGACCGCGCATTTGCCAGACCGCGATCTTCAGCCCCGGCTTCTTTTCGTGCACGGCATTCAAAATCGCTGCCGAGTGCCGGTCGATGCCACCGTCGTAGTCCCAGCCGAACTCGTCGATCGTGAGTACCGGGCTCGGACTGCCCCGGAAGTCGAGGTTCACCAGGATGTTCGCCGCCTCGTTGACGCCCTTGCGCAGGAACTGCTGGTGCGTGATCCCCCGGGAAGCGACGCCGCCTCGACCTTTCCAATATTGCCAGTCTCCGCTGAGCACGAAATTGGCCGTCGCGATGTCGCGGGGCGCACCATAGAAGGCAATGACCTTGTCTAGGCCGAACGGCCTCTCGGTCTCGCCTAGGCCGGGTCCCTGCGCCTCGGCCGCCAGGGATGCGACGCTAAGAACCGACACGGTGATTGCCAGCAAAAGCACGTTGAGCTTTTTCCGCACACACATAGATTTGTCCTCCCTCATGATCAGGTCTGGTCGTCCATCATTTCATATCGCGCTCAACTCAACCCTGTAACCCACGTTGAACAGGAGCAATGCAACAGGACTCAGCCTAATGTTCATACCTCGTCCCACCATTGTGTTGAGCCTGAGTTTGTCGACTACGAAGATGTTCCCATGGACCCTGTTACGCTCGCAGTTTCGTTCCCAGTAACCGTAGCAGCGATTCTCGACGTAGTTGCCTTGCCTGGCCTCGGTAGAGTATCGGCACGCGACGAGGTTGTGGTGCACCTCGCACCATCCGGAGCCCCTGCCCTGGGTGTTGATCCTGTGGGCCTCGTCGGTGGATATGACGTTCTCCGAGATTCGGTTGCCTGCGGCGCCAAAGCAGCAGATGCCTTGGGGCGTCTTGTGTCCCTCGACGCGAAGAGGACGGAAGAAGTTGTGGTGGATGGCGTAGTCGATCCGCTGATCCTTAAGCGCGTTCGCACCTATGTAGATCGCCGTGTGTGCCCCGACAATGGTGTTGCCGTAGATGTCCCGGTCTTTTCCGGAGTGTGTTACGGAAATGCCCGTGGGAGCATGGAGGCCCGGCGCGATGCTCCGCGAGGAATTCTCCATGAAGTTGTCGTGGTCCCGTCCACCGTATCCGGCCCATACGGCGGCGACGTTCGAGCAGCGTGGCCCGTGGACCCGGGTCTGTAGGTTGCAGATCTCGATCGCGTCGCCGCCGGTGATGTTGATCGCGTGGCAACCGCTGTTGGAGCCCTTGCCCTGGACGATGAATCCGTTGCGTATGACGACGTTCGCCGTGCGCCGGCCGCCGACCGTGACCCCGTAGACGCAGTGCCCGTAGGGCTCGCCGGGCACTTCCGTCGCTCGCTCGTCATTGCAGACGACCTTGTGTCCTCCCAAGTCCAGAACCACGTCCGTAACCCCGCTGCCGACAGAGAAAGCAGTACCCGGCACGGTGAGGTCCTTTTGTACCACGTACTTAGCGCCCGACTCATTCAGTGTACCGGGTTTGGACACCTCGATCACCTTGAGGCCATCCTCTTCGATCAATGGGCCCAGTTCAGGCGCCTTCGAGCCCATGGGACCGATGTCGCCCGCCGCCTCCCAGACGCGGGCCGTAGCGCTTGTGGGCGGCTCTGCTGGTTCAGGTGCCGCGAGTCCGCTCGTCCCGCCGCCGGCCGCCATGGTGAGCATCACGACCACGCGGAACTGCCCGGCCGCCCTCTTCACGTTCGTCAGGGACTCCGGCTTCATCGTTCTTTCCTTGTGAGGCGGTCTGAACTGGATTGTGTTGAGCAAGCCGGCGCCGACCCAGCGCGTCACCAACTACGGCCGAACTGCTGAAGGACCATATCGGCTCACGTCGAGCACCAGGGCAATGTCGTCGGGGCCCGGTGCGTCTGATTGTCTGCCGGCCGTCTTCCATCGAGGAAGAAGCCGGTAGGACTTCCGGTCCTCGAAAACGTCCGTGGCGTTGGAAATGACGCGAGAGTTCTTTTCAAACCCTGCGGATCGCATCTGCTCGAAAGAGAACCGTTGATGATTCGACGTGTACTGCCCGAACTCGTATACGGGCTCGGCGTCGTAGACATTGTAGTCCAAGTAGGCGACCGCGGACACCAGCTCCTGCTTCTTATTCTGGCAGGCCGCAATCGAACGGGCATTCGAGATCACGATGTTGTTCCAAATCTTCGTTTCGGTCACCCCGCCGGCCCAAGCCCCCACCATCGCGCCCGAACGAAATAGGTTGTCGTGTACCTCCGTGCCGGCGTTGGCCGCGTGCAGCTCGAGCTTACCCTCGAAGACGTTGTCGTAAATGAAATACCGGGCGACGCCGCCCTGATTGTTGCCGTAGAAGTCGGTTTGGTTTCGAGTGAAGTAGTTTCGTCGATAAGTGTTGCACACGCCGAAATCCTTGTCAAAGACCCCCGCCGTGTTGTCGTAAATGTAGTTGTCCTCCACGATCACGTTCTTTACGCCTTTGCTGTAGACCTTGATGCCGGCACTGTTGGGGCTCCTGCCCTTTACGCCGTGGATTATGTTATGGTGGATCCGGCACTCGGGCCCCCTCTCGATCCGGATGCCGTCGTGATTGTCGCCGCTGTCGACGAAGCTGCCCTTCACCTCGCAATACCGGACCACGCATCCCCGGGCGCCGAAGATGAGGATGCCCTTCATCCGGTCCGCCATATCCACAATGAATCCGTCCCAGACCACGTAGTCGCGATTGCTTCCAATGGCGGCTTGGCCGCCGGAGGTGGTGATCGTCACCCGGTGGCCCGGGCAGGCCTTAAACGTGATCGGGGCGTCCGCGGTGCCGGAGTGAACAGGGCCGAGGGCCGGCGCCGCCCAATTCGGTGAGGCACCCACGTCGTAGGTCCCCCCCTTGACCAGTACGGTATCGCCGGCCCTCACGACCGTCGCCGCGTGGTTGATCGTCTTCCAGGGCGACTGTTCCGTGCCGGCATTCTCATCGGCCGCCCGGGCATGATCTTGGTCCACGTAGTACGTGGCCGCCGGAAGAGGACCGGAAAGCACAACAGCCAACGCCGTCGGACTTACGGCGATCATTATGGTTCTGCGGAACATCTGCCTTCACTCCTGCGAACGAAACCGACGTTTCCCGTTCTAGCTGTGAGGTGGAATTGATCTGGGCTCAGGGCTGTCGCCATAATAGCCCTGCGCTGGTCCGCCGACTCTTGGCCCCACCGTGCCAGACGTCTACCTGGCCGTGCCGCAGCGTTCCAGAGCCCGGCGGGGATGTGTGGCAACTACTCGCTCTCTCCCGGGGCCTTCCACGAGAAGGCCGGTTTCGCGTCGGGGTAAGGCACCTTGTCAAACACCCTGCCGCTCTTCGGCTTCTTGCCGAAGAAGACGAGGTCCGCGAAATCCAGCAGCGCCGCCCAGTCCTCGGGACCCTGTTGGTGACCGCCTTCCTGGCGAATGTGGAGGCCGATCTTCTCACCCGCGCCCAGCCAGTCGTAGACCACCTTCGCGGCCTGGAAGCTCCGCTGGACGCAGATCGGCGTGGCACAGCCGTCGTCCATGGCCTCAATCAGGCAAAGCGGACGCGGCGCCACCAGTGCCACAAGAAAGTGCTGGTCGAAGGGCAGGTGCGTTTCCTTCCGTACGAAGGAGTTCATGCGCGGATGGAACCAGTGGTATTTTCCCTTCGGGAAAAAGTCCCCAACGCTCTCGTGACGCCTGACCCCGCTGGGGTCTTTCGGCCAGGTGGGAAAACGCCAGCATTGCGCCCCGCCGCCTCCGGTGGCGTTGGGAGCGGTCAGCGCCACGCGCTCGTCAAGCGCCCCGATCAGAAGCGCGGTTTTGCCGCCGCGAGAGTGGCCGGTTACGACGATCTTCGTTTTGTCCACTTCGTCGAGGGTCATCAGGTAGTCGATCACCCGCATCCCGCCCCAGGCCCATACCGCGATGGTGCCCCAGTCGTGGTCCGGGTAGGCCGCCTGTGCCGGGCCGACCGTGTCCCTCTTGTCCGGATCCAGAGCGCAGTTGTCGTACTGCGCCACGATGTAGCCGCGCCGGGCCGACTCCGGACCGTTGCCGCCCGAGTAGTGCTCGGGCTTCACGATCGCCGGAAAAGGGCCCGTGCCTTCGGGCACGGTAAGCAGCACGCTCATCTTCAGTTTCTTCTCCGGGCCCATCGAAAGTTGAACGTACCTGCGGGTCTTCCCGCCGGAGGTCACCTCGCCGGCGACGTTGCCCGGCGGCGGGGGCATTCGGCCATACTCATAGTGGGCCAGCAGCGCCTTGATCTCCTCACGGCGCTTCCTCCACTCTTCGCATGTCGCCACGCGCCTTCCGTTCTTCATGAGAAACGGGTCGGGCAACTCCTTGATCTCCGGGAGCGTCTCGACCGGAACGTCGCCGGCCGCCTCCCAGGCTCCCGCGGCCAGGAACCATCCCATCAATAGCACGGCCGCGCCTGCGCCCTTGGCCACGCGATCAACTGTTGTTTCGATCTTCATATCGAGCCTCCTGTAATGACGTCACTTCCCCTTGTATCCTTGAGGTCGAGGTAATTCTTTTCGTTGCATGTCTACGTCAGCCATCTTCGTCCAGAACTGGCTGATTGGATTTCATAACCCCACCAGTGGATGCAGGCTACCACGTGGGACGCGCGGGGGCAAGAGACCGGGGCAGTTTCGACCGGCATGGAGGGTTTCGACCGCTTTTCGCTCTGTCCGCCTTCGGGTTTAGCGGGGCCTCGAATACGAATCAGGGGCAGCTTAGCCACGATGTAGCCGCGTGGCTGGCACGACGCCTGAGTATCGCGCCATCAGTGAAGCCCGAGAAGCCTCACCGATTCCACCCACAGAGGAAGAACTGGAGTGGGCCCATCAACGCATTCGGGTTCCTGCCTATGTGGGCCTTGGTTCTGCCCACAACTCGCCTCGGTCGCCCCCGTTGCGCCAAGAAGCTTGGGAAAGGAGGATGAGATGTAGAAAGCAGATCTGGAGCCTTTCATCGGAATCTTGTGGGTGGAAAGCCCATCCGGTAGAGCCTGACCAGCAACCGGAAGCGAGTCTTGCGTGGTGGCGGGGTAACCCGTCCTGCGAAGCGTAGACAGCGAGTCCGAAAGCCATGCTACTGGGCGTCGAAAGACCTATCGTGGGAGCCTCTGCACCTTGGGGGTCCGGGGGCCACGCTGCTGCACCGTAACGGTCTGGTGCGAGCAGTCCTGCCGGCGTCGGTAGCTTTGGTCTTCGCCGTTCTCTTGCAGGGCCCCGGGGATACCCCCAGCAACAGTGCATAGTTCGTCGCATGAAGCGCATCGTCCGGCGTCGTCTCGGGATGCACGAACCGGCCAGCCCGCTGGTCGTCGTCGTACTCGAACACCTCGCACGCAAACTCATCCAGGAAGCTCTCGCTCTCGCGCACGTTGGGGAAAACGATCATCTTCTTCTTGATGCGGGAAAAGACTACCCCGATGGAGCCCGACCGGTTTGGCGTGCAACTTCCACGTGCTGAGCCACGAATCGGTAGCAATACAGCCAGCCATTTGCCACGTACCAGACATCGCGCCGGTTGGCCACGTGCGAGAAGTGCTGCATCAGGGTCGAGCCGGCCACGCCGTCTACGCCTGGCCGAGGATCGTAGAGCACGCTGTTCTGATACCGATCGGCATGAAACATGGCGTAGAAAACACCGCCCTGCCGGTACACACGGTCGAACGCCCGGTTCAGAGCGGCGACGTCATCGGCGTAGTATCGACCCTTCGGGCGGCGCGATTCGAGAATGGCATCGTAGGATTTCGTCTGCTCCCCGCCAATCCCGTAGTACCGGTACTTCGAATTCCAAGGCGCATAGTCGGTGCTCGCGGAGTTGTCGCGGCCATTCCAGTCGCGGAGGAAAAGGAATTCTCCAGCGGCTGCTCGACGCACCGAGTCGTCTTCGTACCCGCAGGGAAGGATGAACTCAAAGACGTGTTGGCCGTAGGGAATGCCGCGAAGGTTCCGTAAAATGTCGTCGCGACAGCCAATGATTTCTTCGGCGTATCCACCCGCAACGTACGCCTTCGCGCTACACGGGTGTTTTCGGGTGTGGACCGCGGGCTCCCAACCGCGGTCGCCGCGGTCCAACTCTTCCTGCATCCGCTGCCACATGGCCCTCCCACCATACATCCCACTATTGATGCCCACCGACACGGGAAGATGATACATACGGCAGGCGTGCATAGAAGCCTGGTACTTGTCCGAAGCATCGTCAGTCATCCCTTGCCACGCGGCGCCCGGGTTGGCCGCGCTGCGTCTTCCCCAGTTGTCGTTTGACAGCGTGAACGCTGCCTTTCGCGCATCGTAGTATTTCGCCACGCGATCAAGTGTCACGCGGCCGGCATCGGTGAATTTCAGTTGGATGCGGTTGGTCTTCCCGAAACCGACGGAGACATAGCCCGTATTCTGCGCCGGTTCAAAGCGCACGCATTCGACGCCGTTGAAAAAGTCCCGGGAGGTCTTTCGCTCAAGCGGTCTGAATGACTCCGAGTCGCCGTCGCGTCGCAGCACGGCTGTCTGGGGAGATATGTCGGAAATGTGAAACACGTACGTAACGGGATACGCGGCCCCCCACTTGCTCTGCATCTGTTCGTCGATCGAGACGTTGAACTGACTCGGACGTTCGCCCAAGGCGATGCTGTGGCACGTGGCCAGGAACATCGCAAAGAGCACACCGGGTGACTCCCAAGAGCTATATCGCAAGCGATTTGTCTCCAAGAACTCTCACGAGTCTGTAACACTTCAGCCGAATGGGGAAACGCTCCGTACGACGGCCTTCCAAGGCCGTCGAGAGTCCGGCTGCCACAGCGACGGCCTTGGAAGGCCGTCGTACCTTAGATGGCTGAAATGTTACACGAGTCTCGCGGACCACTCCACCGGAGGTTGCCAATAGGCAAATCCCTTACTTCGAAGTGACCGGATTGCCCATCACATCCAGCGGCTCTTCGATCCGGGCTCTTTCCGTGCCGGCTAGTTCGATCAGATCGGGCAGGTCGTAGTGCTTCAGAGCTCCGTGGACAACGTTTACGGCCTGATTATGGTTGTCCGGCCCGCGTACCACATCCGCCCACGACGGGATCATGTTGCGCAGCCGCACCGAAGCGAAGCGATCCGGATCGAGCGCCGCGGCGTGCAGTGCCGGAATCGCGGCCTCGCCGATGGCGATCAGATGGACTTTCTGCGGTTGATCGTCCACGGCTTGGTACTTCTCGAGAAACCGACCCCACATGGCGACGTCAGCGGCGCGCATGCCAACGTAGGACCGGCCGATCAGATAGGCCAGGAAAATCTCCTGGACGTCACGCCCGAATTTCCCATAGCCGTAATCGCGTTTCTCATGCCCGGTCTCCGTTTCGCCGATTCCGCGCAGTTCGGCTGCCAGAACAACTTGCCCCTGTTTGACGAGCGATTCGATTGGACCACCCGGCGCGGCATCAATTTTCATGCTCTCGCCATGCAGGTAAAGGGTCGCTCGCCCCTTCCGTTCGGCGGGGATGAAAGCCAATGCGGGAAGATGGATGCTCGGTTCGGGCGTGAGGATCAGTTTCTCGATCGTGTAACCGTCGCGCTGGATTTTGCCGACGGATTCATGGGGAACGATCGTAGCATGCTCGGCAGCGTGGGAACGTGGCCCACTTATGCCGTCGATCGTTGCACGCACCAGCTCGCGCCGCTGGACGTCGGTCAGTTGCTTCCATTTGGCGGCTCGCTGTTTGCTCAATTCCCCTTCGCGCTCCGCGTTGAGCTGAAACACCGATTTTTCACCTTTCATCAGTAGCACTTGACCGTCGGGTGAGCAGTAGAGCTCTTCCTGCGTCCAATCGCCTTCGCTCAAGGCTCGCAGTTGCTCGTCGCTCGCCGGATCGGGCAGCGTAGCCGGTTCGACTTCGTGGATCGCTTTTTCCTCGCCCAGCAGCCAGCGATGCATCCAGCGGGCGGCGGCTTCGCGCTGTTGGAGATAGAAACCGTGCGGAAGGTCCGCGTCGTTCAGATCCACTCTCTCGGAATACCCCAGTCGCGAGTAGAACTGCTTGGACTGGCGGAACAGGTCCCACGTTCCGTCGATATCGAACGTCACATCGCGCCGGCCGGCGCAGATCAGGGTAGCCTTGGGCGCGCGCATCATCACGTAGTCCGGTTCGTCCATGCCGAAGGCGATCTGGCCGAAAATGTTCTGCTCGGCGTCCTGCGCCCCGCGAGTGTCGATCAGTTTGCGAAACGTCGTAAGATAACAGACCGGCGCCGCGGCGGCGATGCGATCGTCCAATGCCATGAGATACGCCGTTAGCGTTCCGCCGCCGGAATTGCCCGTACAACCGATCTGTTTGGGGATAATGTCATCGCGACTCTGCAGGTAGTCGATTGCGCGAATTCCATCCCAGATTCGATACTGGGCGATGTTTGATCCCAGCAAAATACTGCCGAGCCCCATGGCAGTGTGCTCCTGCGTGCACAAGTATTGTACTCGAGGATGCGGCACCGGCAGGCGGTAGCGGACCATGGCGAAAACCTCGTGTTCCTCGTCGAAATCGAGCATCTGGTAGCGTTCGCCTTGTCCGATGGGGTCGTAGCAGAGCGCCGCCATGCCGTTGGTTGCCAGCAGAATCGAGATCCGCTGATAACCGCCCGCCGCTTTTCCGTTGTGACTGTGGCCGCAAGGAATCAGCACACCGGGATACGGTCCTTTCGATTCCGGCAGGTAGAGGTTGGCTGTGACGTGATGTCCGGAACGGCTCTCGAAGAGGATCTTCTCGACGTGATACCCCTTGCCTTGGAGCCGCCCGACAACGCGCGCATTCAGCGGCGTACGTTCCGGAAACCCGCTCAGTTGACGCACGAAAAACTCGCGCCGCTCGTTCTGCCATTTTTCACAGTCGGCCCGGCTCTTGAGGGCTTCGAAAGCCGCCCGGCGGTCGTCAAGCTGTTGGTAGAACTGCTGTTTCAGATAGACCTCAAGCTGTTTTCCCGGCGCCGTGCCATCGGGTGTTTCCGTGAGCACGTCCAGATCGTCCTCGGCGAACACGGCGACAGCGAAACTCACCAGCAAAGCAGCAGATAGGATTCGTTTCATAATCTCGGTACTCCCACGTTTCAGCCGGTGCCAGTACGATGCTATCTGAACGCTGATCCCAAGCGAACTCACGGGAAGCTCGGGGCCAACATCGCCCCATCGTCGAAGCCAATGTGATCCATTGCGTCTGATGCCAACACAGGCTCGCATTGGCGACATTATGGCACCGCCCGCTAGAAAGCACATACCGACCGGGCACGCCAACACACCGTGCTTCGCGCTGGGTCCACTCACATCAGGCTCCTCGCTTCGCAATGCTCCCTCTCACTCACAGCCGCCACGGCCCGCGCATGGAACGCGAGCACATGCGGTTGGCCTCCTCGTCGTCGGTGAACCGTGCGGCGGTGGGATCCCACTTTAAGGGGCGTCCGAGTCGGTAGGCGATATGGGCCAGATGACAGACGCTAACCGTCCGATGGCCGATCTCGACGTCGGCGCCCGGTTTCTTGCGAGTGCGGATGCTTCGCAGGAAGTCGCCCCGCATGTGTCCGCCCGGCGGACACTCGTACAGGTGAATCTCATCGGGCCCGATCGTGTCGTGAATCAACTCGGGCGGGTCGGTTTTCGTCAGGCCGCCGTAGCACATCCCAACGCGGCCCCGAGTGCCAACCACCGTAACATGGTCGAGCATCATCGGAACCTCCTTGAAATTCGCGCTCAGCACGTGGTACATACGGATGCCGCCGGCGTATTTGAAGGTCAGCCACTTGTGCTCCCTGCCGTCGGGCGGGCAGACTTCGACCGGGCCCGTATCGTCCATCCCCAGGGCCCACTGGGCCAGGTCGAAATGGTGAGCACCCCAATCGGTCAGCCCGCCGCCGGAGAAATCGTAGTAGCCACGCCAGGATCTCGGGTGGTAGGCTTTGTTGTACGGCCGCCAGGGCGCGGGACCCAGCCACATGTCCCAATCGAATCCCTCCGGCACGGGTTCGGACGGCAGTATATTCGCCGATGAGGGACCGCCCACGCCGCCGATGTAGACCTCCCTCACTTCGCCGATGCGGCCGTTGCGAACCAGTTCGCAGCCGAAACGGCACCGCGGATTCGAGCGGGCTTCGCTACCCACCTGGCACACCCGGCCGTACCGCCGAATCGCCTCGACCATCGCTCGGCCTTCGCCGATCGTCAACGACAGCGGCTTCTCGACGTGAACGTCCTTCCCGCGACTGGCGGCCTGGATCGTGGGAATGGCGTGCCAGTGGTCGGGCGTGGCAATGCTCACCGCGTCAATGTCGTCGCGATCGAGCAGGTCGCGAAAGTCATGGTAGGTCCTGCAATCGCGGTTGCCGTAGTGCTCGTCGGCAAGTGCCTTGGCGGCGTCTCGTGCGGCGACCTCGACGTCGCACACCGCCACGTTCTGCGCTTCGGGCGTGCTGAGAAAGGCCTTCAGGTCGTGTGTGCCGAACCAACCCATGCCGATGTGGCCGATCACGATCCGCTCGCCGGCGGCCGGCCGCCCCTCGCCGCCCAAAGCGGTGGAAGGAATCATGTACGGCGCTGCCGCGATCCCTCCGCCGAGCAGGGCAGCCCGCTTGACAAAACGCCGCCTGCTCGATGCCACTTCGCGTTGACCTCTCATCCGCTGTCTCCTTGATTACGGCCTCCTTGACTTGTCGGTAAGTGAAGTATTGACGGGGCCCCTCTACTCTTCGCTCGGCGTCGTGTCCGCGGGCAGATCGCCGATCGCGAACTGGATGCCGGCCAATAGATATTGCAGGAAGCGCGGGTCGAAGTAGGGCGGTTTCCAGACGCCCAGAGAGCAGTAGAAGACCCTGCCTCGCCCGTGTGCTTTGACCCAGCTTATCGGGTAGTCCCTTTCGCGTCCGGTGGACGCTTCTAGTCGCTCGACAGCCGCCTTCAGCCAGGCCATCTTGGGGTCGGCGGTGGGATCCGGCGTTTGGGTCAGGTCCAGGCTTAGGAGGACGCGGAGGTTCTTTCGCGAGTAGGGCGGGCCCGGCACGTAGGCTTGGTCGTGAATACGAAACGGCTCGCCTCTGAAGCAAGCCGTCAGCGGGTGGGCCGGGTCTTCCACTTTGATCACGAAATCCCCCACGTAGTGCCCGTTGTACGAGGCGCCCATCAGTTCGCCGTACTCTTTCCAGTCGCGGAGCGCGCAGAGCGAGCCTTCGATGCCGGCCAAACCTCTGCCGTCCTTCGCGATGAAATCCAGAATGCTCTGCTTAATGGCCGCGTCCAGTCTCTTGGCTGCGTCGAGGTCGTCCGGCGGGAGTGTCTTCCAGTTGAGCGGCAGGAAGGGCTGGGGGTCGTGCAGTCCGTTGAGGAACAGCGCGTCGAACCCCTTGAGGCTTTCGGGCAACAGGAGCCGGGGGTCGTCGCCGGCAACCACCTCGAAGGCATTGGTCTTCCGCCCCAGGATCTTCACCGTTTCTTCGGTGAAGGAGTTGCACGGATGGCGCCAGAGCCGGCCCCAACAGAGGACTTTTCGGGGCTTGGCGGGCGCGGCCGTCGGCTTGTCGGGCGCGGCCGCCTCGATCTTCCCGAGATCCTGGCCGGTAGGCAAAATGCCGTTTCTCATTTTGACCAGGGCCTCGCGGATCTCCGGGGGCGTCGGCCCCGGCCAGGGCCACGTCGGGGGCGGCTCCTTCGCTGCCTCGGCCGCGGTGGCCACCGCGCAGGCCATCACGATCGCGACTGTCACGAGGGTCTTGAGCATTCCCATCGCGTTCTCCTTGTGTTACAGCGACCATCCCTTGCGGTACTCGGGAGCCAATGCTTCATTGGCCGCGTCGAGGTTGACCACTTTGCGGCCGACGGGGTCGTACTCCAGCGTCTGGTCCGGGAAGAGCGTGGCCACGTTGGCCAGCAGCGTCCACTCCGTGAACGGACCGCCGAAGTCCACGAAGTTGCACTGCGGCGCCGGGCCTCCCCTGATCCCATCGATCCATCCGCTCAGATTCGATTTTCCCAGCGGACGGGGCAGCGACTGGGGGGGCTCGCCGACGTCCCTGAACTTGTCCGCCGGCAGAAGCTGCGTCGTGTGGCAGCCGTGCCCGGCGGAGTACATCAACCCCTTCGTGCCAACCCAGGCTTTGGGGAGGCCGGCGCGGCCGGGGCCGCCCCAATGCTGCCACTTCGGATCGCCAGGGTCGCCATACTCGGGGATCCCGGCGAACACCTCTTTGATCGTAGCGCGCCAGCGCTCGCCGGCCTTCCCCTCACGGTCGTAGCCGGCGTAGCAGGTGATATGCACGGGCGGCATCTCCTCGCGCGCGGGGACGTCCCAGTGGATGATCGCCCAGCGGGGGAAATTGTCCTTGGCCAGCTCCGACACCTCGGCCGTCACACGGATGGTCTTTTGGCCGGCGACGGGATCCCTCTTGCCCACCGGCCACAAGGTGTCCAGCTTCAGCCCCTTGAAGACCGCCGGGTACGAGTGGGAACCCCACATGCCCATATAACCGTTGGCGAAGTCGCGCCACTGGCCCCAGGCCATCCACTGCGCGTGGTAAGGGCGATAGACGGCCGGGCCCAGCCACAGGTCCCAGTTCAGCCCGGCGGGCACGTCCTGCGTGCCGGTGGGGAGCGGGCGCGGGCCCGAGCCGCCCTTCGCCGACAGGTGTACCTCGCGCACGTCGCCGAGCGTGCCCGCCCGGATGCACTCCACCGTGCGCACGTTGTATCCGTGATTGTTGCCTTCCTGGGTGACCACTTTGTACTGGTCAGCCAGCTCGGCGAGGGCCCGCGCCTCGTGGACGGTGCGAGTCAGCCCCTTCTCGCAGTAGGTAGGCTTGCCAGCGCGGATCGCCGCGGCCGAGGGCGCCGCATGGTTGTGGTCGCACGTGGCGACGACCACGGCGTCGATCTCCTTGCCCATCCTGTCGAGCATCACACGGTAGTCCTCGAACTTGGGCACGTCGGGAAATTTCTCGAAGCTGGCCGCGGCACGCTTCTGGTTCACATCGCACATCGCGACGACGCGTCCATGGTCGAAAAGCGAGCCATACTTGCCCTTGTCGGCGAGAAAAGCGGCGCCCCGGCCGCCGCAGCCGACCAGGGCAAAGCTCAGCCCCTCATTGGCGGCGTAGCTGTGCGCGGAACGGCCGTTGGAGAGGATCACTAGTCCCGCCCCAGCCAGTGCCGTGTTACGGAGGAAATCACGTCGGTTCTGCCGTGCCATGATACGCACCTCCCCTTCTTGAGTCACCGTGCTTCAGGTTTTCTCCCGTGCGCTTCCATTTCGCTACCATGGTTCGGTTCGTCAGAGCGACCATCCTTTCCGGTATTCACGCTTCAAGGCGGCGTCGGCCTCGGGGTGGTTGACGATCTTGCAGGCGGGCGGATCAAACTCCAGCGGGACCTC
>Ga0180438_10001322_pt1 | contig 44101 bp, 49 predicted proteins | sample SS_ome_12_FD_132455 | JGI IMG/M metagenome (GOLD analysis project Ga0180438, IMG submission 132455) | Hypersaline lake sediment archaeal communities from the Salton Sea, California, USA - SS_3_D_2 metaG | ecosystem: Environmental > Aquatic > Non-marine Saline and Alkaline > Hypersaline >...
CGCGACTGTGATATGCCGGAGAAAGAACCTAATTTTTTGCTTTTTTTGCTGTTATCCATGACCGTTTAAGCGGAAGGGTTGTTCTGAAATATTTTCATAAGTGTTGACCATGACCCTTGAAGCGGAATGGGTTGTTGTCAACCTTTGTCCTTCCATTGTGACCAATTGCCAAGACCGCTAATCTTCTGGGGAGAAGAAACGCTTGGGTCTTGTTCCCGCTGCCCAATGATTGTGTCCGGGGCGGGGTCTTCAAAGCAATAGGGACAAGGAACGTTTTCCTTGATATGATGTTTGCATTGGGGGCAAATGTTGCAAGTGGTGAAAGACAGATTATATGTTTTGGGGCTTTGCTGCCGATGTCGCCAACTATCCCGGGCGTCAACCGCTTTGTCAATTGCTTCATCGCAAGACTTGCAAAGACCGTCCGGAACCGGGTGTCCGTCCGTTGCGTTGGGGTCAATCGGCAACCGACAAGCCAAGCAAACCTTGACCGTCTTCAAAGCCCGGGATGACTTCCGCAAATATTCGGCAACTTCCTTCAATCGGTTTCTTTGATTGTCAACTTCCCAATCAATCTTGTCCCCGTCAATCTTTGGCATTGGTTCAACCTTTCTTCAATCACTTGTTTGAAATGTTGGGGTTTATTGGTGAAACGGTTTCAAGGCAATTCCGTTCTTTGGGGAGTTGGGCCCAATGTTTCGGACAAAACTTGTTTCCGTATCCGTCCCGGTATAGAACGGAACCCATTGGGGCGGGTGAACCACAAACGGAACAAGCGTCTTGGTTGGGCATTGTTGCCAACCATTGCTTCATCACAATACCTTTCCCTTCCAGCTTGCCCCGCAATTTGCCAACCCAGAAGCCCCGCAACCAACCAAAGACATACCCCAACGCGAATAATCCGAGATAAGCCCAAAACATATCATTTCCCTTTCAATAGCTTGGGAACCGGCTTGACCAATCCCCTTTGAATTGTGTCTTGTTCATTCATCAACTTGAAGACCGTTGTTTCCCCGTTGGGGAAATTGACCCGCAACCGGACAACCGGTCCGCGGACCCTTTCAACAATGACTTCAAACTTCCCGTCAATCATAACCGCTTCCGCGGTTTTTCTGGAAAGAATCAACAAGGGTTCAACCCCTTTCCGCCCCCGGGCAATCATCGAAACAAACGCCCCCAACCGGGTCTTGGCAGTCTTCACAATCCCAAGCGTCTTGGGACGCTGCCCCGCGTTTGTCGTGAATGGGTGTTAACTTGTTGTCCAAGACCAACCGCTTGACCCATACTTCATCAAGGAACGGTTGAATGAAGCTTGACTTGGAAATCCCCGGGAAGATGAAAAGCGTTTGATTGATGAATGTCAACGCTTTTTGATAGTCCTTCTGCCCGAAGCTTCCCGCGGGGACATCCAAATCAATATACGCTTGAAGCGTCTTGATTAGGTGGGAAAGTTGGTCATGTTTCCTTCTCAGACATTGGGCTTCAATGACCGCTTTGCAAACCTTCAAAAATTTCTTTGTCTTCATCCTTCTTTTCCCTTCTTCAAAGTGGAAGTGTAAACACCTAGTTTCAAACCATGGGGTTTATTGGAGAATCAACGGGCTTTCAATCCTGCCCCCAACCAAAGCTTCCGGACATTGGGCTTCAATACAAACAAGTGAAGATTCCGTCCGCGGACCCCGGACTTGTTGGGGACTTCCTTCCGTTCAAGGATTGACAATTCCCTCATGTCCGCGGTATAGCGTTCAATGGAAGACTTCCCAAGCCCCAAAGCGGTTGCAATTTGACCGCAAGACAACCCGTCTTTGTATTTCATCAACAGACGGATGATTTCAAATTGGAAACCATATCCGGTGTCTAATCCAATCTTCCGAACAATCCGCAAACAATCCGCGTCAACCTTTGACTTGCCCAAGACGATTGCCAAGCAAATTGCAAGCTTTGTGAATTGGGCAGTCAACCGGGTTGCCAATTCAACCCGCGGTCTGTAAGCAATTTCGGACTTGTCCCGTTTGACTTGTGCCCGGCAAAAGGAAACGGTTTGACCCAACGCTTGGATTTTGTGGTCAACCTTCTCCGGGACGGTTATCCTTGCCGATTGAATCAACTCCCCCTTCAAGTGATTGACAAACCCAAAAGAAGCTTGTTTCAACGTTAACATCTTGTTGGTTGTTTGGTTGTCTTCCAGGAAGGAAAGAATTTGATTAGCAGTATTATTGAACGCGGCTTGAAGGAACGGGGTTTGGTCTTCTTCTCCCAAGATTTCACAATCAAGGAAACGTTCCCCCAAATGGGTCCGGTTCAAGTTTCGGATTTCATCCGTAGCACACAAAACAAACGTCATCCGTAAAGATTCATAATCATGAGCAACCTTATTCCGATAGCTTGCCCGGGAAGTTCCGTCATATAGGTCCCGAAGTTCCGCTAATATCTTGTCCCGGTTGGGGGCATTCAATAGCGTATCTCCATCCTTGATGATTGTTGTTTTCCTATCCATTTTCGGAACAAGGGAATTGTCTTCTGCCCTTGCCTTGGCGGAACGTCCTTCCGTAAAGCCCGAATGAAGACCGGTGATTGATGAAACAGGATAGACATAATCCCGGGCAGGGGACAAGCATTCCGCAAGTGTTGTCTTTCCACTTCCCGGGGGTCCGATAACCCGCAACCAAAGTTGTTCCCCGGGCAACTCGGTTGAAGCCATGACCGCAAGCATTGTTGCCAACGTATCTTGAAGAATCGGTGTCCAATGAAGGGTTTGTTCAAAATCCTTGCAAAGTTCCCGGAAGGAAGACCGGGGAATTGGTTCAATGACGGGTCCTTCATCTTCTGGGGATGATAGCTTCTTCCCGGTCAAGACGCTTGAAACCTTCTTCATCTTGGACAGAAGGAACGCAAGCCCCTTTTGCGGACCCCTTTCCCCAAATAGGTCCCGGACATCATATCCGTCTTCAAAGTCCTTGGAATGGCCCCGCTTGCCCCAATATAAGCGTTCTAGCCCCTTGGGTCCTTCTCCATTGGCTTCCCCGCAAACCTTCCCAACGCGTTTCATACCATCCCACCCGGGGCGGACGGACTTCCCGCTTGGGGTCTTCCGGGGCCAATCATTGTCATAAGCCAAACGGACCGTCTTCCCGGCAAGCAAAGGGACCCATTCCGCTTTGAAGGTATTTGCCCCCGGGGTTGCAATGACCGCTTCCTTTGCCCCAAGGGACTTCTTTGGGTTGCGGGTCTTGACCAACCGTTGGCCATTGTCCCGGGTTTGTTGCAACGCCCCCCAGACGGACATTCCGTCCCAAGGACCCTCTTGAAGCCAAACAACCTTTTGACCCTTCTTCAACAGATGAAGACCAAAAGGCCAAATCTTCAACCCGGGTGTTGACATTGCCCGGGGATTGTCAAAGCCCCATTTGTAAAGGTTTGCAAGCTTCCCCTTGTTGTTATATGCCGGAATCAACCAATCCCCGTTCAACGGGTTCCGGGCAACTTGCCAAGCTTTCAAGACATCCGGTTCAATCCCCCGGTCATCCGTCAATTCTTCAAAGTCTTTGTCCGTTGTTGACTTGATGGACATTTCCAGCAACCGAGAAAGAAAACCGTATATGTTTCCGGTTTCCCCGCAAGACTTGCAATCCCATTGTCCCGTTGATTTATTGATGAAGAAATGTCCGTCTTTGTCGCAAAGGGGGCAAGCCCCTTCCGCTTGTTCCCCTTCCCAATCCAAGTCAAGACCATGAAAAACAAAAGGTTTCAATTTTGCGGGTGTTGTCTTCTTCAACGCTTCATCCTTTCTACAATGCAAGGGCAACGCCATTGGCCCAATTGTCTTCAATCAAATCACAATCAACCGGGGTGGGAAGTCCCAAGACATCCCCCGCGGTTTCCATCAAATTCTTCACCCTGCGGATTTTGGCAATGTTGCCCTTCCGCTTGGGGAAATCCAAAACAATTTCATCATGAACCGTCATAATCATTTTGAATTCATCCCCCAACCGGTCAAGGTAAGCATTGACACCAATCAACGCGTGAATCAAACCCCAACCCGCGGACCCTTGAACAAAGTAATTGACCGCAGCGTGGGGCTTTGAACGGGGGACTTCCAGACGATACCCGCCAAGGGTTGTGACAAACCCGTTTTGTTTGGCTTCCCGGTTCTTTGAAGCCATGAATTTGTCAATCAAGGGAAGTTGTTTCCGTATCATTTGATAAGCGTTGGGAACGCGGTAGGTTGCATTGGCCCGGGCAATCCCCGCCCCATATATCAACGCAAAGTTTCCATTCTTCACCCAACGGTATTGTTCCGTCTTCGCAAATCCTTCTGGTCCGAGTTTGGCAAATAGCTTGGGGTGAAGTTGTTCCCCAATAACAAGATGAACGGACTTTCCTTCTTCAAACGCGTCAATCAAACGTTGGTCCCCGGATTGGTAAGCAAAAATCCGAAGTTCTATATTCATATAATCCAACGCAAACCAAACCCGCCCCGGGGCAGGGCAGAAGACTTGACGCAAGTTGAAGTTTTCTTTCTTTGAAATGTTTTGGGCGTTTGGGTCATTGGAAGACAGACGGGTTGTCTTCGTCCCGGTAATGTTGAAGTTGGGAAACAACCGCAACCAAGACGGGTTGCCCCCGTTGGGACCCCTTTTTGATTTGGTGGGGTTTATTAGAAAACAACCATCCGTTCCAATGGGGAACGATACCTTCCCATATGTTTCAAGGTAATCATCCGCTTTCCCGGTCTTGCGGAACGCTTGAAGGTTTGCCATGAAATGGAACGCTTTGGAACGGGTCTTGACTTGAAGCTTCAATTCTTCAATGGTGTCATTGTTCGTTGAATAGCCCGTCTTGGTTTCCATTTTGGCGGTTGGCTTCAACTTGAAGTTCCCATATAGGACCCCTTGAAGCTGCGGATAAGAACGCAAGTTGTCAATCTTCCCGTTGGCAAGACGGACACATTTTCTTTCCGCGTCTTCATTGGCTTGACTGAATTGGGCAACCGCTTTGTCAAGCTTCCTGCGGTCAATGGTGATTCCGTTTTCTTCCATCTTGAAAGTGATTGAAAGAAGCTTCTTCCGCGTTTGGTATAACTCCCAAAGTCCTTCTTCCTTCAACGCGTCTTCAAAGATAAGCCAAAGACCCATTGTCCTTTCCGCGTCAAGCAAACCATAGGTTGAAAGAACATTCCACCAAAGGTGGTCTTTGGGATATTTTTCATCCTTGGCAATTGCCCGGGGAAGCCAAGTGTCGAAATAATGCCAGCTTGAACCATGGGAAGCCCGTTTCAAGTGGGGCCAATGGGGGTCATGGGGTCCGGCAATCCGCCAACCCTTCTTCTTTCCAATTCTCCGGGCTTTGATTGTTTCTTCTGCCAACGCGTCTTGGTCTTCAACGCTGATGTCAAGGAATTCCGCGGCAAGGTCTTTCAAGCCATGGGGGGCGGAAGACATCAAGACATGAGAAGCAATCAAGGTGTCTTCACAATCTTCCAGCGTTTTCAACGCTTCCGGGAAGGATATGATTCCTGCTTTGTAATGGGCCCGGACATCAAACTTGGCATTGTGGAAAACCAACCGATTGTCCCGGTATACTTCATGAATTTGACGGACTTCCTTCTTTGGCATATTCGGAAGACGGGTCTTGGGGTCAACATCCCATTCCCATCCGTTCATGGTCCCTTCTTCGTCACAAATGGAAGTGAAGAACGGAAGACAACCATGATGAAGGGAAACCCCGGTGTCTTCGGTATCCAACGCAACAAGGGGCTTCCGGGCTTTGCGGATCGGTTTGACCATTGTTCAAACCCTTTCTTCTTTTTGATAGGACAAAGACGCGGGAAGCTATTTGGTCAACTTCTTCATTGCTTCCCGTCTTTGTTTGATGATTTGACGCTTTGACGCTGCCCCGGTCATTTCCCGGGCATAATCCAACGGACCCTTCTTTCCGGGAGCCCGGAACGGGGGAAGGGGATGTTTCCCGGTAATGTCAAAGCGGTATAGCCCCGCGGTCTTGATTGCCGTTTCACAATCTGGCCATTGAACCGGCATTGAAAGACATTCCGCTTTGATTGTCTTTTCAACCTTCTCCGGTTTGATGTCCTTTTCCGCCATGGTGTCAAACCCGGCAAGGGTAGACATCCCCGGGACCCAAAGCTTTGGTTGGCCTATATAGAAATCGCCAATTCCCAACGTCAATTGAATTGGCATTTCCGGAAGGAATGCAAACAAGCCCCGCAGATATTCAACGGACGGGATTGTTGGCTTGACTTCCAGAAGACCGGGGAAGGATGACCATTGAAAGAAGAAGTCCGGGGTATATTCCCAACCGTTTTCAAGACGGAATGTCTTTGGCTCATACTGCCAACCGTCCATCAAGTGGTAATAGTCAAAGAAAACCGCCCAACGGGCTTCAAGACGGGACTTGAATTCAACGTCCCGGTATATTGTGGGTTTGGGTTCAATCACCTTCCGGACGGGCTTGGGGGGCTTTCTACGGGCTTTCTTCAACGCTTGGCGGGTCCGTCCCTTTTTGGTCTTCCGCTTGTATGCTCTTTTTGCTTTCTTCTTCTTTGCCATGGTCCGGACCCTTGTTTGAAATCGTGGGGTTTATTAAGAAATCAAAGTGTGTAAACAATGAGTTTGGGAAATGCGGAAGCCCGGGTTTGGTCATCCTCGGAACTTGCACCCCGGGGATACTTGGATTTAGACAGCCCCCCGGGCTTCCGGTCCCCTTGCCTTATTCGTCCCCTTCAAGGTTGTCCCAAGGAACGTTGGCTTTCTTCTTCCCGGACTTCACAAAGACCCCGGAAACGGTCTTCTTCGTCTTGTTGACCGTCTTGACTTCAAATTCCGCGGGTTTGGCCCGGGGGGACGGTTTCAACATATAGACATCTTCTTTGTCCGGAACCCAATCTTCTTCTTCGTCTTCGGGTTCTTCTTCTTCTTCTTCTTCTTCGTCTTCATCCTCCGTTTCTTCTTCGTCTTCATCCTCGGATTCATCTTCTTCATCCTCGGAATCTTCGTCTTCCGCTTCGTCTTCTTCTTCATCGTCTTCCGGGTCTTCGTCTTCATCTTCGTCCGGAAGGGGTTCATCTTGGTCTTCTGCCAACCCTTGAATGAAGACATACGTTCCCCCGTCTTCCGGGGCCCAAGTGTTGAAGTAGAACATTGGTTGGGCTTCCGCCAATTCCCCAAGGATGTCCGGAAGGTCATCAATGTCTGAGTCTTCAACGGTGTCCGCCCCCAAAAGCTTCATGTCGGAAACAAGTCCTTCAAGCTTGTCTTCAACCGTCTTGTTTTCGGTTGCCCGGATGAAGTGTTGAATCGAAGTCTTCACCCCGGCATATTCTTCCGGTTCCGCAACCTTGGCTTGAAGGAAGACATATGGGTTGCCCTTTTTGTCAACGTCCAACTTGAAGCCCGTCAATTGGGCAACACCGCGGACAATGCCCCCGGGCAGCGTAGAACCCTTGGCTTGCCCTTCCGCTTCCCGGGCTTTCTTCCAAGACCGTCCCCCGCGTTTCTTCAACTTTGCCAACACCGCGGAACTTGCTTTCTTCTTTGCCATAACTCAAAACCCTTTCAATCAAAAAGTGAAAATAGAAAGAACGCTTTCCGGGGTGTTACCTTGACCCCGCTTTTTTGAAAGCTTTCACAAATTCGGAATAAGCTTCTTCGGATGAATCCCCCGCGTCAATGACGGGGTCAAGTTGAAACCAATTCTTTGCATCATAAGCGGGTGACCAATCGCAATATATCATCCTCCCTTCTCCATCGTCCTTGACTTTGGTTTTCGGACCCCGCTTTTTGGACAAGTCAAGTTCAACCAAATAATTGTAGAACAAAACCCCTTGGGCCCAACGGTGAGTTGTTGACCAAGTTTCCGGGTCACAATAACAGATGAAGCGGTCATAATCCGCCCCTTCCGGGTTGTTGTATGGTTTGACGCGGGAATGACCAATCAAGACAACATTGATTCCCGCTTTGCGGATCAAATCCAAGACATCAAGGAAGCGGGGCCAATCAACTTTGGCAGCTTGCTTGGGTCCCTTTTGGTAAGAATAGAAACCCTCGGTTGACCAATCCCCATCAAAGTATTCTTCGCAATGATGGATGAAGCAAAGCTTTTCAAAACCGGTGATTGAATCAAAGACCGCGGTTTGAATGTCATATTCACCCGCGGCAATGTCTTCCCCAAGACTCAACAGATTTTCAAAAGAAGACGCTTCTTCCACAAAGACCGGTTGGGGACAAAGGTTGAATTCTGAAAGGGTCCGGATTCCTTCTTCCTGCGGGTCAATGATGAAGCCCGGTTTGGGGAAGTGTGAAGACCAAGACGTTTTGCCAACCCCGGAAGGACCGTATAAGACAAGCTTCAATGGGGACTTCCCAAAGAAACCCTTCCCGGTCTTCTCTGGGGAAGATTTGGCCCCGCGTTTCTTCGGTGTCTTCGTCCGTTTGGCTTTTGGTCTTTTCTTTTTGGGGCGTTTGGTTTGGGAAGAAGTTGTTGCCATGGGTCCGGGTCCCTTTCTTCAAATCGTGGGGTTTATTGGTGAATCCAAATCGGGTGGGAATCTGTATTGTAACTTATTCCAATTCCGGGAACAAGGTTTGAATCTTCATAAGCTTATCTTTCCTGCCGGTTGTCATATAGTCAAAGTATGAGCCCCGGAAACCGCTTGCCATGGAGTTATAGACACCCCAAGGGAAACGCCAATGATAAGGGTTGGGAATCTTGGCAATCGGAACCCCTTTTTCAAAGACGGAAGTTTCCCAAGGGTTCAATGGGTCCGCTTTGATTGACTCCCACCAATCAAGCAACCCTTCAAGGATTGGGTTAAAACATTCCGTCTTGAATCGTTCAACGTCCTTCAAATAAATCCGGGACTTCCAGCGTTTGAAGTAATGGTCCCGGTCTTTGGCAATGTCCCCCTTCAACCGGTCAAGGAATTGGTCTTCCGTTTCCGCCCCTTTGCGAATCTTGACGGGCTTCCCGTCCTTCATGATGGGTTTCCCGTCCGGACCCTTTTTGTTGACTTCCCGTCCCTTCCGTTGTTTGATAGCGTGTTGGTCAGATAAGGGTCTTCGGATAACGTTGTATAAGACCCCGCGGATTGGCAACCGCCAAAAGTATTTGTTGAACGCTTCCCCTTCCTTCCCCCGCGGTTCCCAATCTTGAAGCGGTTCAAAGGGGGCTTTGTTCTTTTGGTAAGTGTGAAGGGCAATCAAATAAACCATGACTTGAAGATTTTCATGAACGGTTGAAAGAATCCCCGCTTCATCAATCCGCCCCTTGGTCTTGTTCTCCATCAACCAAATCCCTTTTGACTCCCGGAAGACTCCATCCCATTTGCCCCGCAGAAGGACAACCCGTCCGGAAGGGAGTTGATAGGGGACTTTGAAATCAACTTCCGCCAACAGCGTTTGACGCTTCTTTGTGTCCGGGTGTTTCTTCCACTTGCGGATATATTCCGGGAATTGTCGTATTGCGATTTTATACCACTTCACAATTGAAGCTTCCGCCCCGGGATGATTAGCCCGAAGTTTGTCCCGGTATGCCCCCATTGATTTTTTCCAGTCTTTCCCCAATGCAAAAGCTTCTTCCGCTTCATGCCACAATGAACCGAATTCAAGGGCAGAATTGAAACCTTCATCTTCTTCCAACCCTTCAACAACTTTCAAGCGGAAGCGTTCCCGGCATTCTAGAAAGCGGGTCAAAAGGGAAAAACTTATTCCGTCCCCTTCCGGACCGGGTCCCTTCCACAAAGACGCGGGAGTTGAAGAACGCTTGGCGGATTCAAAAAGCTCTTGTCCGCGTTGAACGCTTGAGGCTTTCCCTTTGCGGATCGGTTTTGGCGGTTTTCTTTTGCCCATTGTTTTCTTCTTTCCTTCTGGAATCTTCGGGTTGACAGCTTCTTCCGGGAACGGTTCTTCTTCTTTCCCGCTTGCCGATGTCCTTTGACTTTGCGTTTTCGTTTCATCGGTTTCCCATGTTAGGAATTCCCAATTCATACTTCCCACCAATTGAATTCATCAAGACCGTATTTGCGGGATAGGTATTCTCTGGAAGCGGATTGAATATCTTGAACCCCAAACATATTCCGCCCCTCCAAATACAACGGGTTTTCTTCTTCCTTCGGTTTGACATGAAGGGCAATTGATTCCGGACGGGTTCCGACATTGAAAGCCCGGGAGAATCGCCAAAAGAAATCAAAATGTTCCCCGCCAATCGGGCAAAGATTGTCCCAACGTATCATTTGAACCGCTTTGGTTTCCGCGGCAAAGAAGTTGGCCCCATAATCAACGCGGAAGATACCGGGCCCAAGTTCTTCATGAACTTCCAGGGGAAGACGGTCAAGGACCCCGTTGAACATTCGCAACAAGCCCCAAAAGTTTTCACCCAACCATTGTTGGGGACAGCAAAGTTGAAGGTCATGATTGACAACCGCTTGAAGAACCAAATCAAGACGGGTGTTTTCGGTGAAGACAACATCATGATCCGAGTAAACCATATACGGGGTTTCGATCAAATCAAGACCGAAGTTCCGCCCAAAGTTGAATTCCGAATAAAGCCCCGCAGAATTGACATTGTGGAATTCCGATTCAAACGGGGGACAAATAAGTTGAACTTTTCCCGCGTCAATGAACGGTTTGATTTCCAGAAGAAGAAAATCCCGTTCTTTCCAATTTGCAACAACAATGATTTCCCCCCAATCATAATATTCCAACGCGGACACAACCAACCGCTTGCAAGCTTGGGGGCGGTTGAACGTCTTGACCAAAAGGGTTGTGTCTTGCAAGTTGCGGACCGGACCCTTGAACGTTGGCAACGCTTTTCCCGTCAATGGCTTCATGCCCGGGCCCCTTCAAACTTTGCCCCGCGGTCAATTATCCTTTCTTCAATGATGACTTCCCGATTGACGGAAGCCAAGGACCGAAGAACCCGGTTGGCTTGTTGGAAGGTGGGGAAGTGTTTTGCCCGTTGAATCCAATCCGTCCATTGACGGGGGTTGTCATCTTCCAACCATGAATTTTGCGTCTTCCAGAAGATGACCCAACGTTTGATTCTGCGGGGTTTATTACCGGGACGATGGGGACGCTTGCGGACTTGTTTCTTTTCCATTCTATTCCCTTTCTGATAGATTGGATTGGGTTATTAGATAGGTATATATATCTTATATATACTTACCCTAGAGAATTTTTGACCCTTCTGGAAATCTTGGGGTTTATTGGCGGATTCAAAATCACTTGGGCTTCCGCTTCAAACGCTTGGCAACTTTCCCGTCAACTTTGAAAGCCCGGACAACAATGGAATGGGTTTCCGGTTCCCGATTGACCCGGACTTTCAACCCGCAAGCTTTGGCAGCTTTCCGGCAATTATCATCCATGGTTGCCAATTCACATTGAAAGTCTTGACCCCGGGTCAATCTGCGGGTCTTCCCGTCAAGCCAAGTTGACCAAGGATAGATTGGAACCCTTCCGGACTTGCGTTTTGGGGGCTTATAGTTTTTCAATACTTTTGCCATGACAACACCTTTGAAAAAAGTTTGGTTGACCCGTCCCTTTGGTTTCCTTTTCCTTGGGACGCTTTGTCCGGGGTCCTCAGACTAGCCAACCAAAACCGCGGTTGAAATAAACGGGACCCCGCGTCCGATTGTCCGGAGTTTGGCGGGGCCCCTTCCCGGGTTGACCCAAGGGGGCAATTGCTTCCCCAGAAAGCCAATTGACCGGGTTCCGGACCGGCAACTTTCAATCTATACCGGGGAACCCAAAGCAGTCAAGCGGATTTTCGGAATTGGTTAAACCCCTATAAAATAAGGGTTTCCGGTCATGGGGCCCGGTCCGGATTGTTCAAAATGATTGCAATTTTGGAAAAGCTATTGATTCCAAACGCGGATTGATTTATTCTTCATTGTTGGGGCAAGGGACCCCAACGGACCGAAGACCAAAGAAGAAAGGGAAGTTCCATGGTCAAACGCGTTGAAATCTTACCGTTTCTTTCTGCCGAACAAATCAACCGGAACCCGGATTTGTTTGGGGACAATGACAGCGTCTTTGAACTGGGGTCTTTTTCTGGGGAAGATACGGAAGAAGAAACTTCCGCCCCGGATGAAGACCCGCGGTTTGATGGGTTGCAACTTCTTTGAACTGTTTTTCTGTTTTCACGTTTCACTATAGAAAGGGGACATCATGTCCGCAAAAGTAAAGTTTCAAAAGTTGGGTGTCGAGTTGCGTGCAAAGGGGCAGAAGGGGGGCCCGTTGGATGTTGACTCGGTCAAAGAATTCCTTGGTTGGGAAGAAGAACCGGAAGGGAAGGATTGGGGGGAAGACTACCTTTTCAAAGACTTGAACAAAAAGAAAGTCCGGTTGAACAACAACAACACAAACCGCCCATTCCGCAGAACGCTTGCCAAAAGGTATGCTTCGGAAATCCTGCGGAAGAAATGGAGGGTAAACGGGGAAACGTTTGTTGTTGACCGCTTCGGAAAAGTTCAAGACGGACAACACCGCGGGGTTGGTCTTGTCTTTGCAGAACAAGAGCGACAATCCGACAAAGAATATTGGGCGGAAAACTACGGTTGGAAGACCGCGGTTGCAATTGACGCGTTGTTGGTTTCGGGTATCTCGGACAAGTCCGAAACCGTTGACACTTTGGGACTTGGTCAGAAGCGTTCTTTGGGGGATGTCATTTTCCGAAGAAAAGAATTCAAGACCATTGGCGAGAAAGACCAAAAGCGGTTGGCAAACATCTTGTCCGGGGCGGTCCGGTTGGTCTGGATTCGGACGGGTGGGAAGTCCGTTTCAGACGCTCCATGGTTCCCCCATTCCGAAGCGTTGGAATTCCTTGAATCCCATCCGGGAATTGTGGAAGCGGTTGAAACCGTCTTCAAGTTGGAAGGTGGGGGCGGGGCAGACGGGAAGAAGATTTCCCGCAAGCTGTCTTTGTCCTATGCTGCGGGGCTTCTGTATTTGATGGGGACTTGCGGAACGGACCCGGACAAGTTTGAAGACGGGGGCAAGGTTGACCGTAAGCATTGGAAGAAAGCCAAAGAATTTTGGTCTTCCTTTGCCGATCCGGATGAACTCGGAAAGGGTTCCCCAATCATGGCGGTCCGGAACGCGTTGGAACGTCTTGACGCTTCGGGAGCCATGGCAAGGGATGAAATCATTGGAACGGTTGTCAAAGCGTTCAACGCATTCCTTGACGGGAAGAAGGTTTCCAGCGTCAAAGATGTCAAAGTCAAACGGACAAAGAACAAGGAAACCGGAAAGATTGAATTGGGTGAAGACCCAAGACTTGGCGGACTTGACCGCGTTCCCGCAGAAGAACCGGAAGAAGAAGATGAACCCGCAGCGGAAGCCCCGGTCCGCGGGAAGCGTTCCGGCAAGACTTCAACGGCAACCAAGGGTTGGAGAGTCAAAGACACTTGTTGGGTCATTGACAAAGATGACCCGGAAGGTTGTTGGTTTGGCAGCGTCAAGGGATTTTCAGATGACAAAAAGGTTGCTTGGGTGACCGCAAAGGAAGACGGGAAAGATTATGAAACCCCCGTTGATTCTCTGTCCATCGACAAGCCCCAAGCGGATGAATACGAGGATTGACCCCGCTTGACGATTGTTGACCCGGAATTCTGCCCGGGAGCCCCGGAAATGGGCTTCCCGGGCTTTTTTTATGTCCTTCCGCCCCTAGTTTGAAAACGTGGGGTTTATTGGTGAATCAAAAAACAACATTTCAAATCCCCCCTTCCGGGGGAAATTGAAAGAATTATGGGAAAAATTTCAGGATTGCTAATAATGAGGATTGACCCGGAAAGAAACTAAGCGTATAAACGGGGTGTTGGTTGTGTGTTCTTTGACAACTCGGAAACGCGGCAAGGAAGCCCACCCCGTTCCCTCCCATTTGCCGGGTGGTGATTGGAACAAAGCCCAAAGCGGGGAAAGAAAACGGCAAAGACAAACAAAACACAAACCTTGAAAGGGGAATAGATATGAAACGAGACAATTACTTTGTATATCTGACAGATTTGGACACTAAGCTTGGGCATCGACAATCAACGGACCAAAAGGGGATTGAATGGGTTCAACGGGATGAAGAAGTTGTTTGGGTTGCGGAATGTTACGTTTTGATTGACGGTGACCAAACGTTTGCTATCGTCAACACCTTGATTGGCGATGATTTCACACAACCGATTAAGGCCCATATGGAATGGGAAGTTGGTTTCATCCAAGACAACATGATTTGAAAGGGAATAGATATGACAGACAAATTGACCGCAGCAAACAAAAGTGAATTGACCCGGGAACAATGGTTGACGGAAGTTGTCAACATGGCGGAACCGTTCTTCAACGAAGCGGATTTGAAGCTTCCCAAAAATTGGCGGGTGTCTTGCGGGTTTCCTTCATCCGGTCCGCGGAAAGCTATTGGGGAATGTCATTATGAGTTGAACTCAGAAGACGGGGTCCGGGAAATGTTCGTTTCCCCAACGCTTGGAACTTCGGTCAAGGCAATCAAAGTCCTTCTTCATGAAGTGATTCATTGTTGCCTTGGTCCGGGCAAAGGACACCGCAAAGAATTCTCCCAAGCGGGGAAGCGGTTGGGATTTGAAGGGAAGCCAACCCAAATGGAACCCGCGGATGAAGATTGGGAACCGTTCTTCAACTTGGTTGTTGAAACGCTTGGGGAATACCCCCATGGGAAGTTGAATCTTTCCGGACGGAAGAAACAATCAACGCGGATGATTAAAGTAGAATGTACCGATGAAGACTGCGGTTGCGTTCTGCGGATGTCCCGGAAGTGGATTGAAACGCTTCCGTCCCTTCCCATCTGCGGTTGCGGTTGTGACATGAAGGTTGACTTGATGGGGTTGTTGGGAAGTTAGTTCTAAACATTCAACGGGCCCCCGGGAAACCGGGGGTCCTTTTCTGGAAGGAAGAAGACATGAAGAAGATTGACTTTGGGAAAGCGTTGGATAAAGCCCGGAAGAATGCCCGGACGGACGGAAAGAAAACCGCCCCCAAACCGGTCCGGAAGAAGACGCGGAAGCAACCGCGGAAAGTCAAGGACGGGAAACCTTCCCACATTGCCGTTGACGCGTTGGCGGGGACGGGAAAGACTTTCACGTTGGTTGTTGGGGTTGCTGCCCTTTTTGCTTCCGCAACCTTTGGACGGTCTTGGAAAACGGTTGTGAAGAAACTTGGGTTTGATCCCAAGCCAACCGCCCAACAATCCGGGGTTTGGAAAGCGTTGAAATCCGGTCCGCTGCCCCGGACAATTACTTACCTTGCTTACAACCGGACGATTGTTGACGATTTTGGGGCGGAATGGAAATGCCTTGTTGATGTCTTGAAAAAGGACAACATCTTTTTCAATTTCCGGACTTGTCATTCTTTGGGATTTGGGGCTTGTTGCAAAGCTTACGGGTTGAAGCTTGAAAACGTCAACCAATTCAAGACCCAAGACTTGCTTGAACGGGAATTGGGTCAAGACTTGCGGGTTTATTCGGAAGAAGTTGACGGGGGTTCAACAATCGTTTCCGCGGTTGTCAAACTTGTTTCCCAATGTAAGTTGAACTTGGTCAACCTTTGGGAAAAGGATAAAGACGGGAAGTGGGAAGCGTTGGCAAACCTTGCAACCCATTTTGAGATTGACTTAGAAACGGAAGACGGGTTTGATTTGCGGGATGAAGTCTTCCGTCTTGTTCCGGTCATCCTTGACCAATCCAGGAAGGAAACCGGGACGATTGACTTTGATGACCAAGTTTGGTTGCCCAATGTCAACAATCTTCCGGTTGCGGTTTGTGATTTGCTGTTGGGGGATGAAGCCCAAGATTGGAACAAAGCCCAACAAGCATTGTTGACAAAAGCGGGAAGACGGATTGTCATGGTTGGGGATGTCAACCAAGCAATATACGGTTTTGCGGGGGCGGATGTTGAATCCATTCCGAGAATGAAGACGGAACTTCAAGCTTCCCGCAAGTTGGAAACCTTCCCCTTGACGCAAACCCGCAGATGTTCCAAAGCGGTTGTCCGGGATTGCCAACAATTGGTTCCGGAGTTTGAAGCGTTCCCGGAAAACCCGGAAGGGTCCGTTGAAGCCATGTCCGAAGAAGACATGATGAAACGGGTTGCGGAAGGGGACTTGATTCTTTGCCGAACAACCGCCCCCTTGGTTGGCTATGTTACAAAGCTTGTCAAAGCGGGAATCAAAGCCAACATCAACGGACGGAACTTTGGTGAAGGACTGATTTCCTTGATTGACCGTTTGAAAGCCAAGACCCTTGAAGACTTGGTCTTCGGTCTGGACAATTGGCTTGCCAAAGAAACCGCCAAAGTGAATGCCCGGAAACATCCGAGCGAAGACGCGTTGATTGCTTTGACGGACAAGCGGGATTGTGTCCTTGCCTTTACGGAAGGGGCGGACAGCGTCAAGGATGTCAAAGACAACATCAACAAGTTGTTTTCCAATGACCGGGAAGGGGTCTTGGCTTCCACTATTCATAGAGCAAAGGGAATGGAGTCAACCAACGTCTTCCTTTGTCATCCGGAACTTCTGCCCCACCCCATGGCAAAGACCCCTTGGGCAATCGGGCAGGAAAGAAACCTTGATTTTGTGGCACGTTCCCGGGCAAAATTGAACTTGTTCCGGGTTGAATAATCGTTCTTTTGATAACCGGGCCCGGGGGTCTTCCCCGGGTCCTTTTTCTGGAAGGAATTTGATATGAGATTTGAAGTAAAGAACGGGGAAAACTTGGCAGCGTTGTTGAAAGCATTTCCCAACGCGAAAGTCCGGGCATTGATAACCCGCCCCAAGATTGATTGTTGGTCTTTTGAAGTTCCGGAATTGCCCCAAGGAACGGGCCCCAACGCGGGTTTGACCGCTTTGCACTTGAAACCGGAAGACCCTTGCCCAACTTGCGGGAAGGAATACCAACCCTATGTCATCCTTGATTACCGTTGCAATCATTGTCTTGACAAGTTGAAGAAGGAAAAGGGAACCGGACGGAATAAAAGTCTTCCCCTTCCAACTCCCTTGGATAAAAAACCGAAGACAACCGCAGGGGGCGGATACGGGGAAACGTCTTGGTCCGTTCCCAAACCCGCGGTCAAACTTGGGAACGCTGTCTTGGAACCCGGAAAGACTTTCCTTGCCCGGGTGGATAAGGGAATCAACGGGAAGCGGGTTTGGGCAATGTTTGACCAATTGTCTTCAATGCTTGGCGGGGATGATGAAACCAAAAAGCAAATCATCCAACGTTGGGAAAAGATTGAACGGAAGTTTGTTGGGTTGGAAGACCCGGAACTTGTCCAGATTCCCGGGGTGATTGACGCGGGGAAGTATGCCGCGTTGGTCCGGGAGTTTCAGGGGGATTGATTCCGCGTTGAAGACTCGGTCCGGGTCCCTTCGGGGGCCCGGGCTTTTTTTGTGGAATTTGGTTGTGTAAACACTGAAATATTTTGACAATTAAATCTGTTTTAATTGCTGAAAAGGATTTGACCGCAGAAGCCCCCAGAAGCCCGGAATGACGGGGGTTGGGGTTTGGGGGTGAAATCATACCGGGAAGGGGCCCGGACGCTGCGGAAGGGGGCAAATCCGCGGGATTCTGCCCGAAAAGACCCGTCCGGGCCCCGGTATTCCCAAGGGAAGGGGACATTCCCAAGGGACGGGACCCGGAACGGGCAGGGGACGGGCTTCAAGCTTCGTCTTGATTCAAAGCTTCCCCAAGCGTCTTGTTCCGTTGTTTGTCCAATTCTTCCTTCAACAGCTTGACGCAAGTTTCAAAGTCATTGGTTGGGAAGTCTTGAACGTTCCATTGAAGATTGACTTGGGTTCCGTTGGGGGAGAATAAAGCGATGACCCAAGACCCGGCAACCGCCAACGGTTCCAACATCGGAAGAAGCAAAGCTTGAAGTTCCATCAAATCCGCTTCATCAACCCCTATCTTGGAAACGTGGGGTTTATTGGCGGAACGGTTCTTCCCCTTCCGGATCGGTCTTGGGGCGGAAACTTTTCCCCTTGGCTTCTTCTTCCGGATCGGTTTGGGATTCTTCATCTTTTGGCCCCCCGCTTGAACGTCAAGGGTCCGGACGGAATCCGGATGAACCAAGACAACCCTTTCCCAACTTCCACTTCCAACCCGTTCAAGCTTGCGAATTCATCAACCGCTTGTTTGACTCCAAACGCTGCCCCTTCCCGGGGCCCGTTATAATCATGACCGGACAACCAACCCCCGGGTTTGATTTTCTTTGCCCAATGCAAATCTTCCCGGACTTGGGAATAACTATGAATCCCGTCAATGAAAACCAAGTCAACACTTTGGTCCGGAATTTGTTTCCGGGCTTGTTCGGATGTCTTCCGGATTAGTTGAACCCGGTCATCAAATGGGGCAAGCAACTTCCGGGTCAAGTTGAAAGCCCCGGCAAATTGACCGCAACCAATCTTTGACTTTTTGTCTTTGCTTAACTTGTATTCTTTGGAAGTCTTCCAGGGGTCAACACCAACGTATGTCAACCCTTTGTGTCGATGGAGAAGACACCGCGGGTTTGCACCTTGCCAAACCCCAACTTCCAACATCTTTGGAGCCCGTTCCCTTTCCAGACGGTTCAAGATTTCAACGGAGTATTTGCGGACAGAAGGAAACATCCCAAAGGACTTTTGAAGAAGGAAGGAAGCAAAGGAAGACCCGGTAAGGATTGCTTCCCGTCTTTCTTCCTTGAAGAAGTCCGGAATGATGTTGGTCAAATGCCAACAACAAGCGTTGGGATTGAAGCGTCTTGTTTCATGTTGCCAAGCGGGGGACGATTTCAAAAAGACTTTCCGGGCCCGGTTCCAAGGGACGGGATTGTATCTCCATTGTTGAAGACGTTTGATTCTGAATTTGTCTTCCTTGGAAAGTTGAGAAAGCAACCCAACCGAAGTTGCCCCATATGGGATTTTCTCCCCTTTGGAAATCTTCACAATCATTTCCCGGCAACGCTTCAACGCTTCCGCCATGAAGGGACTTTTTGGGGTTGCCCCAAACGGACAAGCAACCAACCCCAACGGACCGGAAGCCCAACCGGAACCGCGTTCCAAAGCTTTATGGTGAATCCCAACAAAATCATTTTCTTCCATGGCATTCCAGAAGACGGAATCAAGGGGTCCGGTTGCGATAAAATCCGAATCAAACCAAACGCCCCCCTTTTCATGGATAAGCCAACAGCGTATTAAATCGGAACGTTGGGCAACCGGAACCCCGGAAGCAATGTCAAGGATTTCTTCCCCTCCCATTTCCTTGATGTCTTCCGGACCAATCAAACGGAAGGTGTTGTTGTTATGGTCAACCGATTCAAAACAAAGCTGTTGAAAATCGGAAACGGTTGCCCCCGGTTTGGTTTCCCAATAAGACCAAATATTCATCCCATATTCTCCCATGGTGTCCCCTAAAGTCTTGGCTTGGAAGGTTTGACAGATTCGGACGCTTTCTTCACTTGTTCAGATGTTGGTTGAATCCGTAGAAACTTTTTGATTCTAGTGATTTCAACCCGCGGGTGTTTCAACAATCGTTCAAACTTGACCGTCAAAACTTGCTTTTCTGGAAGGGATTGAATCAACTCCCGCTTCCCCGCCAATAGCCAACGTTGGTGTCTTTCAACCGCTGCGGGTGGGATGTCCTTCCGGACAATATCCCAACGCGTTGACATTGACTTGATTGACTTTTTGACGGGTCTTTGAATGTCGATGACCCGCAGCGTTTCCCCGCAAATGTTTTTCAATTGGTTTCCCATTTGGCATAGTTGCGGGTATTTCAACGCGGGGATTGTCTGTTTGAAATGGGCTTCCCGCTTCTTCTCATTGATGAACGCTTTCAACTTGCCCCAAAGCTGTCCCTTTTTGATTTTCAATTCAACCGCGGGGAACGGAATAGCTTCTTCGCAAATCTTCATCAACTGGATTGCTTCAAACCCGCAAGCTTTTTCCGGGTCCGTTCCATAGTATCCCGCAAGTTCATTGCCCAAGTGAAGCCCAAGATGATATAGGACCCCCGCCAACGCGGAAGACCCGGATGAATGAAGACCCAAGACCGCAACAAACGGGACTTCATCCGGTTTGAATTCCGCAAGTTGTTCCGCGGGGGCCCAATAGCGGTTTGGAAATTGCTTGTCTGTAATATCGGAATCCCCTTCCGATTGTCCAACAATCCATTCCCAAGGACAATAAATTCTGCGGTCCCGTCTTTGATGGAGTCTTCCTAAGTGGTGGTCAATGTGTTGACGGTCAACCCAATCTTTCCGCGTCAAGTGTTTATAGACAACCTTCAACATTTCCCCCCGCAACCCAAAACAATGGGTCCGGTTTATATTGTACGGTTGGAAGACTGCCCGATTGATTTTCTTTGGCGGGTGTTTATCAACCCAAAGATGTTGTCCGCCAAGATAGATCATTTCCCAATCTTCCGGAAGATATTTGAAGAAGCGTTCCGTCTTGGTCCGGAAGTCCGCGGGAAAAATTGCGTCATCCTCAAAAATCAAAAGGGACTTTGTCCCGTTGGCAATTGCCCGTTCCAAGATTTTCAAATGGGAACGATAACAACCCCAAGCCCCGGGCCCGGACTTCCACCAATGAGGATGGGGAACAACTTGTCCGTCAACCGCGGGAACGCGTTTGATAGATCGGAACGGGAAGTCTTCCGGGACCCCATCAAGGAAGCGTTCCCAACGGTCCGGTCTTCTGGAAAGATTGACGCAAACAACCTTTTGAAAAGTGTCTTTCAAGTTCATCGGTGTCCCCTGATGTCTTGACCCTAGTTTGAAAACGTGGGGTTTATTGGCGGATTCAAGTTGACCCCATGAATCCGGACCCCGCCCCATTTGCCAAGTGTATTGGGCCCCCTTGGGCAACGAGTATTGAACCGGAAGCGGAACCGGACCCGGACCCGGACCCCGGGCAGCAATCACCCAAGTCAAGTTCAACATCCGTTCCCGCTTTCTTCCCGCAAAGTTTCCCGTTCCGGAAAGTCAATGTTTCAACGGTCAAAGTGATTGTTGGTTTTGAAAAGCTTCCCCCGGTAACAACATCAACGTCCCCGGTATAATTACAACCGGAAGTTGAAACCGATCCGGAAGCGGATATTGAAGACCCTCCCGAAGCGGAAGCGGAAACGGAACCGGAACCGGATTGGGAAGTTGAACAAGGGACGGAACAATCCGAAACAATGAATAAGTCCCCCCAGACATCGGACACCGCAAACAACAGCGGTTCCCCAATTTCATCCCCGGACCCCGGACCACAAGACGGACCCGCGGTTGGTTGAATAGCTTCCCCGCAAAGATTGAAAACCCGGGCTTTGACTTGGGCCCCATCGTCATCCAAACGGGGAATCAACTTTGAAGACTTGACCGGGTTTTCAATTCTCCGGGCAACGTCTTCTTCTTCATTCTTTTCCCGTTGGTATATCTTGCAAATTCCGGACCCAAGGAAAAGACGGTTTCCAACACGTTTGGCCCCGGGGATGACCGCTTCCGGAACAACAGCATAAGCCCGGAGATAATTGAAACCGCGTTCCGGGAAACCAATGGAAGTTCCCCGGACCGGGTGGGAACGTCTTTCCCGGGCAAGTTGCTTGGCAAACAACGCGTCCGTCTTATCATTGAAACCGTATATGGTCATGGGTTCATTCTCAGAAGGGGCCCAAGTTCAAATCATTGAAGTCCGCCCAAGGATAACGGTTGAATTCTTTGAATTGCGGGTCTTCTCCGGTGTCCAGTTTCTTCCCGGTTCCGTTTTCAAGGAAGACTTGAGCGGGGTTTCCGTCCTTGTCCTCATATATCGCAATTTTTCCGTCATCATTTTTATACTTGTACCCAACGTGAAGGACCCGGGCTTTCCAAGTTTGAACTTGAATTCCTTCAACGGGGAACTTGCGAATTTTGAACTTCATCCGGTACGTCACTTGGACATATTTAATCCCTTCAATGCTTTCCTCTTGGGCTTCCGGGGGCATCATCAAAACGGTTCCCAAGGGAGCCCCATAGAACGTTGATGAGTTAACATGATTTCCATAATCAATAATAATGTTGGGGTCAAAGGGGTAGAATTCATACCGTTTGACTTCCAAAACCGCAATGACATTTTGAGTTGTCACAATCAACGGTTCTTCCGCGTCTGTCCGGATCGGTTCTTCTGTAATCAAATCCTTTTCAAGTGTTTCTTCTTCACTTTCCCCATACCAACGGATTTGTGGGGTCTTGGCTTCCGGGGGTTGGTTTTGGTCTTCGGAAGCGTCAACATTGGAATCAAAGGAACAAGGGACTTCCCATATGATGGAGTTGACCCCGGTGACCGGATGAATGATTCGGGAAACTTCCTTGGGATTTTGGGAAACACAAAACGCCCCTTGAAGGGAAGAAAACAAAGGGGGAATTCCCGTTGTTGCAACAATATCTTCTTCCGTATCGTCTTGGGTGTCTGCCAAAACAAGATAGGTCCGTTTGAACCGTTTCCGATTGGCCCAACTTTTGTCTTGTTGTTCAAGGGCAAGCGTCCCCCCGGAAGTTGCGTTCTTCAATCCTAAAACTTTGGGCATTGTTTACACTCCCGCAACCGGTTCCGAATAGTCAACAATCAATTCATTTTGAGTTTCAAGCAACTCATTAGTTTTTTGGGCTTCCTTCAATTGCTTCTGTTGGGTTCCGTCCCGGAATTGAAGTTCAAGGATTTTTTGGGCAGCGGCAACGGTTCCTTCTTCCAACGCTTTTGTTGGGGAAACCTTTGCCCCGGGAAGACCCGCCAACGCTGCCCCCGCCCCTCCCGCTTGGGCTTCCGTTTGTTTGGATGTCATTTCTTCCGCTATCCTGACGGATTCGGCATATTCATCCAATGCTTCTGCCCCTTCAACTTGTTGTTTTCGGGTTCTGATTTCCTCCAACATTCGGTTCAAGTTTTCCTTTTCCCTTTTGATTTCATCGTCCCGAAGTTTATTCGATTTCCCAACGCGGTCATTCCATTTGGCAAGATTCTTCCCCGTTTGGACAGCGGCATTGTCAATCTTGTCATCGAACGTACCCCCAACGCTGCCCATTGCTTCATCAAAACCGTCATTGTAATTTTTCAAGCTGTTTTTCAGATCGGCAATTTGTGCGTCAAGTTCCTGAATTGCTGGAAGCGGAACGGGTCTTCCCGCTTCCTTCTGCCCCATCAAGGATTGTCTTTCCGCTTGCAACATTTTCAAGCGGTCCCGAAGAATCTTCATCCGCTGTTGTTCCAATTGGGCGGACTTTGCTTTGGTTTCGGAAACATCCGTCCCCGCTATAACGTCAAAGACTTCCCCAAGGACCCCCGCGTTTTCGGCAAGACTCAAAATCCCCTTGGCAATAGTTTTCTGGAGGGAAAACCAAGTTTGAAGGACTGCCATTTTGGCCCCTTCCCAAGCTTCAATGAAGAAGGTTGCAAATCCTTCCCAAGCTTCCGCCAATGTGTCAACAACTTGAAGCCAAGTAATTGTCAAACCTTGACCCAAGATTTCCCATGCGGCTTGAAGGTCACCCATTGCGATTGCATCGACGATACCGGAAAAGGTGTCCTTGATTGTCTGTCCAATCTGCCCAAACTTTTCCGCAAAGAATGAAGCAACTTGGGTCATGACGGACCGGGCAGAAGAAGAAAAGGTGAATAATGCTGCCCCAACCGCAACAATTGCGGCAATGACCAACCCCGGGGGTGAAATCAAAGCCAACATCAACACCTTCACAACCGTCAACACGGTTGCCAATGCCCCCGCGGCAACGGCAACAAGTTTGATTCCAATAGCAAGGGCAATAAGACCCGCCCCGAAACCGCCAACCGCAGCAACCAAAGAAACCAAAAGGATAATCAAACCCTTGTTGGCTCCCATCCATTCCGACAATCCGCCAAGGAAAATCAACAAGCGGTCCGCAATACGGGCAAGGGGCTTTTCCAAAGCTTCCCCAAGGGCAATCATGACACCTTCCCCCGCGGATATAAGCTTCCGGAAACTTCCGCCAAGTCCGCTGTCCATGATTTTAGCGGTCTTCTTTGCTTGCCCCGCAGCGTCTTTTTGAAGCTTGTTGAGAAGTTCAAAAGCGTCAATCGCTCCCCTTGCCGCCCCGGTTGCTTTTCCAAATTGGCGGACACCAAAAAGAATGGACAACAAGTCCCCGCGTTCCGCGGTTCCCAAATCCGCTGTCACTTCCCCAATTTCCTTCAACAAGTCAAGCGGAAGACGCAAATCCCCTTTTGCGTTTCTGAATTGAACCGCGGACTTTCCCAATGCTTGAAGACCCTTGTTGAACTTGCCGGTGAATTCCCCTTTGCTCATTCTGGCAAGGAAAGATTGAAGGGCAACCCCGGATTCCGAAGCGGTAATATTCAAGTTGGTCATTGAAGCCAACGTTGCAACCGTTTCTTCAAGCGTCAAACCGAAGTCCGAAGCAAGGGGCCCCGCTTTGGCCATTCCATCAAGCAACCCTTGAAGGGAAAAGTTGGAGTTGTTGACCGCGGTTGTGAAGACATCGGCAACCCGCCCCGCTTCAGAAGCTTCCATTTGATAAGCCCGAAGCGTTCCGGAAATCAAGTCCGCAGACATGACCGCGTCTTCTTCTCCACCTTCACCCGCTGCCCGGGCAAGGGCAAGGACATCGTCCGTCATTTCCTTGATTGCATTCCGCCCAAATCCTTTTTGGGCGAGCTTGGCTTGAAGGTCCCCAACTTGAACCGCGGTGAAGGAAGTTGACCGTCCCAACTCTTGGGCTTGTTTGCGAAGTTCCGCCATTGATTGGGCGGTCCCGGATGACCGGGCTTCCACCTTCTTCATCGCATCATCAAAATCCGCAAAGCGTTTGACAGACAACCCAACCGGAACCAACGCGGCAAGGGACTTGGTCAACATGGATTGCCCCAACGCTTGCATCCGCAGGGCAAACGCTTTCATCTTGGCTTGAACCCTTCGCATAACCGCAGCGGTCCGGTCAACCGCTCCAATTACGATGAAAGCTTTTCCCGCTTTGATTCCACCTTTTGTTGCCATGTCAAAACACCTTGTTTACACTTTGACTTTTCTGGAAAAGATTTCAAGCGGTTTCCGCTTTGAACCCGTTGGGCGGTTGGGCCCCGGGGTGGTTTTGTGTGCAAGTGATTTCCAAATTGTGAATCCGCTTTCCGTGTTGCAAGATTGAAGTGGAAATTCCGTTTGAAAGTTTGGTGTCAATTGCGGTCAATTTATTGGATACCTTGAAAGCCCAAGGAATAGCAAAGGTTGAAATAATTGTGAACAACAGCATGAAGACGGAAAGGATAATTTCGGGAGTTGTCATTGTCGCTTGAAGTCCTTTTCACTTGTGGAGAGAATTTGACCATATGGGTGGGATTTTGGCCCGGGCACGTTTGAACGCGGGAGCCATGAACTGACGCTTGGGAATCTTGACCGTTGATTTGATCGGTTCTTTGACTCCCTTTTTGAATCTGCCCGTTTTCTTATCCTTGTTCCGACTTTGCGGTTTGTTCTTCCAAATGATTGTTCTTTTGGTTCCCCCATGTTCATGAAGACCCGGAACCGGATTGGGTCCGCCAAAACCAACCATTCCGACAATGACGGAAGCCATGTCATTAGGAACGGAAAAAATCATCTTCATTTGTTTCCCCGGGTTTCGCATCCGGGGGGCGTTTGGGGAGGGGCGGGGCTTTGTGGTCTTCCGTTTAATCAACCGCCCAATTTCGGACTTGGCATTCCGGGCAACCATGGTCCCAAACTTTGAAAGGGGATTCTTTGCAAGCTTCTTCCAATTGCTGCGGATGACTTGTCTTCCAAAGAATTCAATCTTGGGCTTTTTGATTTTCAAAGACAACATCAACGCCCCCTTCCGCAATACGCGTTGAACGCAACCTTCAACATCTTGAAGTTGTCCCGGTCAATGGACAACCCGCGTTTCTTTGGCGGTTTTCGGTATGGGTGCAAATCAAACATTGACTTTGGGGGAACCCTGGATTTTCCCATCATGTTGTGGACGGTGACCGTCAAATTGTAAAGCAAAGACCCAAGGGTTGCGGTATGGTCCCAAGCTTCAACCAATTTGGAGTCATAAGCAAAAATCAATTCCTTGTATGTCAAATCCCAAATATCTTTTGGGGCCCAACCGAGAAAACCGGTTATTCCCCAAACGGTCCGCCAAGCTTCCGCAATTCTTCTTTTGCTTCCCGGACCCCCGCTTTGATTTCCTTTGTCATGACCGCTTCCATGTCTGGAATCAATGCTTGAAGTTCCAACCCTATCCTTTTCTCCCCCTTCTCCATCTGATGAATCAATGTCAATAATGCGGTCTGATGTTGTGGGAAAAAATTTGCAAGGGACCCCCAAAATGCCCTTTTGCCGCGTTCCATTGTTGGACCGTCCAAAGAATCAAGGAAAGCCAATTCCGCTTCATCATAGCTTTCCGCGGGGTCAATCCCAAGATTGTCCTTTGCCCGGTCTTGGTTCAACGTCCAAATCATGGCAAAGACCAATGAAGAATTGGTCATCAATTCCAGGAAGACCGCTTTTTCTGGGGAAAGAATGGAAAAGCCCAATTCCGTCAAATTGGAATAGTCCGCTTCGTCAATTCTCCGGGCCCCGCCAAGGGTCAAGGTTGTGTCCCAAGACTTCCCGTTCTTATCTTGAAAGACGGGGTTGAAGTCTTCGGGAATGGGGTCAACCCGTTTGGCTTCTGCCCGTTCCTTCCGGGCTTCCCGTTCCTTGATTTGCTTTTCCCGATTTGGCTTCTTCTTCTTTACCATTGGTGTCCCCTTTGGCGGTTGGAGTTTGGAAAAGACCCGGGACAAAATCCGGGTCAATGGCTTCAATGGTGTCAATGAAATCAATTGCCCGTTTGACCCGGTCAATGACTCCATCAACAACGCTTGCGACACCTTGAACGGTATCAATCAACTCGGTTGCTTTGGCAACCAACGTGTCAACATCATCCACGAGACGGGCTTCCCGGATTTCATCCAACAGCTTGTTCAAACGGCAAGTTGTTGACGCAACATAGTTGGCAATTCGGGTCATGGTCTTTTCCCTATTTTGGAAACGTGGGGTTTATTGGTGAATCAAAGAATCCCGGGTTGGATTCCCCCGGGGTGTCCTTCAAAGTCAAAATATCCGTACACTTCAACGCGGGAAGAACGGATTTCTTTTTCAACGTCTTCCATTTGATTCCAAGCCCCTCCCGGTCTTTCTCCGTTCAACGGTTGACCATGGGCATTGGGGCCCCATTGGTTGCCCCGGTAGAACGCGGGGAAGGGGTCCCGGATAATGTCCGTAAAGTGCATTTGATGACTCCAAGACCCGGACGGTTGGAAGGTATGGAATCCCTTATACTTCTTCACGTTGAAACCTTGACCGGAAGCAATCGTCAACAGAATTCCCGCGTCAAGACATTCCGCCATTTTTTCAACGTCCCGGATTCGGACAATTTTGATTTTGTTGTCTTGGGCAACTTCAAAGAATTTTTGATATACCGGATTGTTGACGTTTCTTTTGTTGCCCCATGAATCCGAAGTTCCGGAGTATGCCGGGACCCCTTCATCATCGGCAAATAGAACCCCGTACTGATTGACACCCCGGGCCCCCCAAGCCCCGGTTGACCCTGCCCCGGACATTCCCCCGCCAATTTGATTCCGGGAAATTGCGTAAAGCCAAGGGGTGAACCAAGGGCGGATTTTTTCTTCTTCCTTCATCAACCGGGTTTCAAGGATTGACCGTTGTTGTCCCATCATTTCCAGGGCAGCGGCAACGCAATTCCCGGTGTCTTGTTGATGGATGGGGAAAGGGGCTTCCATATCACCCGCGGCAACCGCTTCCGCTTCCAACTCCCAAGTCTTGGGACGCGGGTTTGAACCGATCCGGTCAAGACGGTCCGCCAAGATTTGATTGACCGCAGGGGCAGCGTCAACAAAGTCAAACGCATATCCCAACTCTTGGGCAACGTCAAAAGCTTTCCGTTCCGCTTCAATACCTTCCCAACCCATCAAGTCAAATGGGGCTTCATCGGAATTCAGAACAACCGTTGAACCCTTGGCGGGTTCCGGAAAAATTTGTTGAAACATTTGATTCCCCTTTGACTTATGGGTTGCGAAGTTGGAAGTTCAATCATCGACGAAAACGGAAGAAACGGAACAAGCGTCTTTTGGGTGTTGTCCGGTAATATCGGACCGGACTTGCCCGGGGTTTGACTTCAACCATGACCGGGATTTTGATTGTTTCACCCGGAACAATTTCAATGATTTTGATTGGCGGAAGCGGGGCCAACGTTGGAACCCGGCAACTTCCCCCTTGGCAGTTATCCGCGGAAGGGCAAGACCAACAGTCTTTGCCGGTTGCTTCCGGAATAAAACAAAGGACAGCGGCAACCATGACCGCAACAACAAGACCCCGCATTGATTCCCCTTTCATTGAACAAGACCCAAACCCGCGGCAATCCCCGAATATAGCTTGACCCATTCTGCTTTGGGAATTAAATCAAGATTGGGAATCTTCTTCCGGATTTGTTCTTCAAGGACCCGGTTGAATTTGACTTCCCAAACCAAGGACCGGGCACGCCCCTTGGTTGGGCTTCCGTATAATTGAACCAACGCTTGAACGTTGGCGGATTTGACCGCGGACCGAAGTTCCGCAGACGATTTGAAGACCCCCGCGGCATTGGCGGAAAGTGTGGCTTTCATCGCTTCGGACATTGCCCGGGCTTCCTTTGCCCGTTCCGGATCGGAAATCAACGCTTCCGCGTTTTCCTTTGTCCAGCGTTCCCAACCCGTTGGTTCCGGTTCCGGGGGTTCCGGTTCCGGTTCCGGTTCCGGTTCCGGTTCCGGTTCCCCAACGCGGACCGTCTTGAAGACTTGGGCAAAGGGTTCCCGGGTTGTCAAAATGATTGTGTAAACACCTTGTTTTTTTGACCGTAACAACGCGGAAGGTTTGCGTTGAATAAAGTCATATACCCCAAAGAACTGGTCCGGGGACGGAACGCAAATCAAAAAAACTTGGGGTTCTTCCGCGGTCATGTCTTCCAGGGAAATCCCCGTCAAGGAATAGGATTCAATCGCCCCGGGTTCAATGGTGTCCGGACCGTCAATCTTCAATTGGGCTTGGGAATTCTCTGGAAGGAATAGCAGAAGGGCAACCGCCCCGGCAATCAAGGACAAGCGTTTCATTGGTGTCCCCTTTCCTGAAACGTGGGGTTTATTGGCGGGTCAAATAAACAGCGGCAACAATGCCTTGATGAATTCAAGGATGACTTGAAGGATTGCCCGCAGATTCTCCGGGTCAATCGCAACCGCTTCCGCTGCGGAATGGGTCAAGACCGCGGTTGTCACTTCCGCGTCTTTCTGTCTGCCCCGCTTGAAGCGTCTTGCCACTTGGCGGGGACGCATTTCAAGTTGTTCCGCAACTTTGGCAACAACGCGTTGGGCAGCTTGAACGCAAAGTTCCCCCTGTTCTTTGCTGATACCTTCTTTGAAAAGATTTTCTTCAACCATGATGTCCCCTTTCAATTTTGGATTAGGTTGTCAACGTTGGGCGGTTTTGAACCAAACGCTTTCCGTCCGCCAATTCGGACAGCGTAAAACATGATAACGCGTTTGAAGAATCCAACGGTCAATTCCTTCATGATATAACGGAAGACAGCGTCCGCCAAAAAGCGGTCAACAATCTTCCCGCGGTATAACCAATCATGGACAACCGCAGCTTTGTTATGTTTTCCCCAAGGGGGAAAGATTGACCATAGTGGAATCCCCAATATACGTTTTGGGACGGACGCAAAGTCCGTCAAAAATCCTTGGGGAACTGTCAACTTCCAAGGATTGCCGTTGATTCCCAATTCAACCGTGAAGTCTTCCAGAAGTTCAAAGACGGTTCTTCCCGTTTCCGGGTCCGTCCCCCGTTCCCTCAAAAGAAGTTCGCCGATTAAAATTCTGCCCATGGGAAATTTCAGTCTTTGTCTTTGGGCTTGTCCAATGGGGGTGTCTTCTTCGGAACCGGGGCGGTTGCAATCATCGGACCGTCCGGAATGGATTCCTGAAAGACTTCCCCGGTTTTCGGATCGGTCACCCGTTCCGTATGAAAAGTGGTGTCATTCAACAACGCTTCAAGATGGACCGTTTCAACGGTCAATTCTTTCTCTGGGGAAAGTTCTTCGTCCGTCCCAAGTTTGATTGCCCCTCCAAAGCTTTCCGCGGTCTGATGACCGGGGTTGGCTTCAACCGCAGCTTTCAACTCGGAAACGGTCAAGGTTGTCTTCCTGCTTCTTCGGGTCTTCATGAATTCAACGGGCCCCTTCTTTTCCTTTGCGGCAACCCGTTTCTTCAACGCTTCAAGTTCATTCACAACAATTTCCCTTTCAATGGAATTTATAGAAATGTTCAACCGCTTCCGCGGTTCCGTCCCCTTATGTTGACACTTCCCAAGTTGGGTCAATTTCGGTGTCCGCGGGTTCTTCAAAGTAGGCAACCGCCAACCGGACATCATGCCCGGAAACTTCTTCAAGCGGTTGGTCCCAAGGGAATTGCTCAATCAACGCGGGAATCCGCAAACCTTGACTTCCGGCAACGGCAATGTCCGCGTCAAAGACTGCCCATTCTTCCGCGGTTCCCGCAAAGAACGCGGCAACCAACGCGTCAAAGGTTGTTGCGTCCAATCCGAAGATAAGACGGAATTCAACGGAAATGGATTGAATCAACGTGGCAAGATTTTTGGTGAAGTTGTTTGCCCGTCTTTTCAACTCAGCAAGACCCATTGCCAAATCGGGAATTGAGACATCCCCAATTTCCGCAACTTCGGACCATACCGGAATCGCTGTTGTCCCGGTGTTACGGTAAAGCTTCATCTCGTGACCAACAGTGGGAGCCATGTCAAAATCCTCCAATCAAAGGTTTGTGTTTCAACTCAAAACGAGTGTATAAAATGCCGTGAAATAAGCTTCAAAGAAATTTCCTTCCCGAAGACCCATATAGGAATAGGGGGTTCCGTTATCATCCTTCAAATTCTCGGTCCGGTTCCATGAAGCCCAATCAACTTCCGGGTCAACTTCCTTCCGGACAATGTCCCGGAGTTGTTCTATTAAAAGCTTCAACGCGTCAATGGTGTCCGTGTCTGTTGGAACAACTGCCCGTTGATAACCAATTTGAATGGGGGCTTCTGCTTTGCAAGTGTTTTGCCTTGATTCCCCGCGTTCTTCATCGGACCCCATTCCCACAATATAAACCTTCCCCGCTGCGGGAAGATTTTCAACATTCTCCATCGGGTATGGGGTTCGTTCAACCGTGAAATCATTGAAGACAAATTCAGACGCGGACTTTGCCGCGTTGATTTTTTCTTCAACCTTCTTTTCAAGTTCAACGAGATATGACAAAGACATCAAGGGGCCCATTTTGAATAAAGGTAATCAGTGATTGCTTGACGTTCCGTTTGACTCTTGGTCGTGTTGAAGACCGCAATTTCGCAAGCTTTCCCAATCAATCCCCCCGCTGTTGCCTTGCCAACCGTGAATTTGGCAAAGCTATCCGAAACAACCAAGGGGGATGTTGCAATTGCTATACCGTTTTGAATCCCCGCAATTTGGTTTGCCCCATCGTATTGATACCAACAAACCAAGACATTAGCGGGGATGGGTGTCTTTGCCGTAATTTGATCCGGAACCGGGGACGAATAACCGGACACAAATTCATAGTCCGGGGGAACCGGTCTTCCGTTCCAAAGCAAATCCCAACCGGATGTTGTAGACCGTTCGCAAATGATTTGGGCGGTTGTGTAAGCTGTTGTCGTGAAAGCAATCACCCAAAGACCGTTCCAATTTGCCAACGGGGTTGGACTTGCCAACGGGTTGACATAATCTCCCGCGGAAAAGTCCGGACATTGCAAACCGTTTTGAAGTGTGACCGCGGGAAAACTTAGACTGTTATCCAAGTTCCAAAGGGAACCCCCGCTTCCGATGTTGGCCCATTCCGTCAACGTTCCCCCGGATTCGGAAACCCCTTCTTCATTATAATGAACAACCGCCCCAAACATTGGGTTGGGGTCAATGACAATCGTCCCAAGCAATCGGGCAAGGACATAGTCTTGACCGTCCGAAGCGTCTTCAAGACAAGTTGCCAATTGGGTTATCCCAGAAACAACCGCGGTTCCATTATCAAAATCCCATTCAACAATATCCCCCGCGTTGAAGGTCACCCCACCCCCGGATTCCTTTTTGAATTTGTAGATTCCGAAGACATCAACCGCCCCGCGTTCCCCCGCAGCAATAGCGGTGTTGGCAACTCCCCAAACCCAAGACGCGGATGAACCATCCCAAACCCCTTTGACAACTTCCCCCGCGGCAATTGCTGCGGTTGGGATATGGTCAAGGTTTCTTTGTCTGCCATGATGAAAGACAGCTTGTTGATTCATTGTCTTTTCCTTTACGCTTCCGCTATCGTCAACGTTCCGGTTGCCCCTATTACCGGGGAATAGTCACCCTCAATCGGTTGCGATGGACCCCGCAACCAAAGGGTAGTAAATCCCGCCCCAAGGACATCAAGGACAGCCCATTGACCATTGCTGAAAGCTAGATACCAATAACCGGTTGGAGAATTTGCAGAAGGAAGGACATAATAATCTACACTGCTTGATACCCCCGCCAATTGAAAGCGTCCGGTTGCGTCCGGGGTGACCGATCCGGAAGCCAAGTAAGATTCAATCGGGTCAACCGTTCCAATCAAATCGGTGAAGACCCGAATTCTTTTTCTGGAAGAAGTTGTGTATTTGAAAGGGGGGTCATCCCCGCCCCGGGAAACCAACCGGTATTGATTCCCTTGGAAGGTGACCAAATCCCCAACTTCCGGTTTGACTTCCCCGGACCCAAAGTCAATGTCCGCTGCGGTCAATGCAAAGTCTTGCATTTCAACGCGGGTGATTGAAACCCCGGGAATGAATTCCTGCCCTTCCGCCAAGATTGGGGAAAGGGTGATTGGGTCAATTGTCCCAACCCCGTCCCGGACATACGTTCCCGCAACCCCGTTGACTGTATTCATTCGGGGGCCCAACAAGTCAAGACGGTCTTGAAGGTTGTATGTCATGGGAAGCGGGGGTTTGAAATCTTGTTGTGTAAACAGTCAAAAAGAAAAGCCCGGGCCCGGACCGGGACCCGGACTTTTGAAGAAAGGGATTCTTTGGTTAGGTCCCAACGGCAACAACGGTTCCCAGAAGAAGACCAATAACATAGTCATCCCCGCTGGCAGCGTCATAGAGACAAATGGCAAGGTCCCAAGCCCCCGCGGTTCCCGCGGCAACTGCGGTCTTTGCGGAGAAGTCCCAACCAATCAAGGTAGCTTGCGTGAATGCAACCGCTCCCTTTTTGAATTTGTAAATTCCCTTGATGTCCGCGGACCCAAGGTCACCCGCTTCAATGGCGGAATTGACAACACCCCAAAGGACATTGTCCGATCCGTCATCCGCAACCTTGACCAAGTCCCCCGCGGATTCCGCGGCAACCGGAGTATGGTCAACATTCAATTGATTTCCATGATGGAAAATCGCTTCTTCCGTTTGGGCCATTTTTGAACCCTCCAAATTTGTTGTTGTGTACTAGTTTGAAACGTTGGGGTTTATTGGTAGATCGGAAAGGGGCCCCGGGGAAGAAAGGGAACCCGGGGCCCCGCTTGCCGGGTTGCTTACGCTCCCGCGTTCTTCACCGCTCCCTTGGGTTCGTTTTGGGCAACGCCCCAATCATGGTAGCTTCTCCATTGCATCCCAAGGGTGTTGAAGTCCGCGGAAGTGGATTCAATGACGGGGGTTTCATTCCCATTCAGGAAGCCAATCACAAACGCGGCAAGGACTGCCGGGTTGGCGAACATATACCATTGGTTGGAGTCTTGACCGGTGAATGCGGTCTTGTCCATCTTGAGAATGTCCGTATTGTTGAGAATCGGACTGACCAAGGGGACATACTTGTTGACATGGGGGTTGCGGGAAATGACCCGTTCCGTTGAACTGGCATCGTCCAACCATTGAACGTTTGTTTCCGCAAACAATTCCCGGGCGTTGACTTCATCTTGGGAGCCAACCAAAATCCGGTCCGGGCTTGTCAAGATGGGTTTGTCATCGTGGGTTTGGTCCCGGAACGTTTGGGCAGAAGCGGAAAGCCCGTCAATCGTCAGATCGGAACCCGCCCCGGTGTTGAGATTGTTGTTGCCAGCGGAGAAGAAAGAACCGGCATTGGCAAGGACAAGTTCCAAGACCGCAAATTCAATCGCCAACGCTGCCAAGCGTCCGAGTTGGGAAGGAATGCTTTGGAACGCGTCAAGGTCATCGTTTATCATGTCCTTCCGCGTCAACGCCAAAATCATTCCGTAGGTGTCCCCTTGGACCGTGAATTTTTGGTCCGAGAATTCACCGTGTTTCAAATCTCCACCCGCCCCAACTTGGTTATATCCTCCGGTGACCGTCAAGCGGTAGGTTGAATGGGGCTTGAAATCGTTCAAGTTCCGTCTTCCGGTTATCCGGTTCCAAATAACCTCTTGGGCGGTATACGCTGCCAGAAGCGTTTTGTTGGCAACGTTTTCCAGGATGTTGGAAACGGCAAGAGTTGAAAACCCGGAACCCGCGGCTTTCAAATCGCGTTCCGCTTCCAGGAAGGTCCGGATGAAATCGTTGGACTTCCGCGGACCCGAATAGTTCATTCCCGCGGCTTGAATGTTCATGTCCATCAAGTAATGAAGACCAACCCCGCGGTAAAGTTTGGAATCCGAAGCTTCAAGGACTTCCGGCTTGAACCAAGTTTCAAGACCATATTCAACCCCGGATTGGTTGGTTGCTTTGAGGGGAATGTCCGCGGCAACGGACCGAAGAATTGCCACTTCCAACGCTTCCGCTTGAACATCCTTGTTTTCCACTTTGACACCTTTGAAGTTGGAGGGGGCGGGGTAGCTTGCCCGTCTGCAAGCCAATTCCAAAGCGTCCGGGGAATCCCCGTCCTTGATTGCCGATTTTTTGGCGGACGTAAGTTTGACTTCCCGTCCCTTCCAATCAATCGTTTCAAGACCGTCCGTCTTGAACTTTGCAAAGATTTCCTTGATTCCATCAACGCGGTCTTCTTCATCCGCTTCCGCTTGACGTTTGGCTTCAAGCTTCTTTGCGGTGTCATCCGCGGGGACGGGGTCCTTCTTCTTCCCGGGAAGCGGGGGCGGGTCTTTCTTTCCCGCTTGAAGAACCATATGGGAATCATAATGGGCCCGAAGCTTTTTGGTTTGGTCTTCGGACAGCGTTTCCGGGTCAAGACTCATGGCTTTGACAAAATCTTCAAACTTCATCTTTGTTTCCTCCATTGTGGAAGGTTTGGTCTTGGCGGAAATCTTTGCGGTTGTCCGATTGTCCGCCCCAAGGACTGTAATAGTAAGTTCTCGAATGACGGATTTTTTGGCAACGATCAAAGGACCCTTCCAAGACTTTCCGTTGACTTCAACTTTGTCCCCTTCATCAACAACAAACCCTTCTTCAATGCTTGCCCCAAGGGAAACTTGAAAAGGGAATCCCCGCTTGGAATCCGCAACATAGGACTTGGCGGTTTCCGTTTCACTTGAAACAATCCCCGCAGCGGCAACCATTGGCCCCCGGACATTCTTTCCGGCAACTTGGGCGGACCCTCCTGCGGGAATGATTGCTTGGTCTGTTGTGTGTCCAATTCTAAGCTTGGTTTCATGGTCTTGAATGACCGGGGTTGTCTTCCGATCAAACCGGGCCCCCGCCAAATCGACAACAACGGGGTGAAAGAAACCGGCAACGGACATGGGCTTTCCGGTGTTGGCATTCAAAAAGAACCCCGGAACTTTGTCTTCCCCGTCCGCGGTCTTTGCTTCAAGGAAATTGATTTCCCCGGACAGAGTCAAAGCGGTTGGGATTTCCAAATTTTTTGCCATGGTCAAACCTTTCAAAGTCAAGCGTTCCCTTTATTGTCCCCATTTTCTGGGGAAGATTCAATATTCTTTCAATTCTAGGGGGTAGCAAATCCGGGCCCGGTTCAATCGTTTTCCGTTGGGGAAACACCTTCCGCAGGAACAACCGGTTCCCCAATTCCGTTTTCATTCCGGAATTCAGTGTCTTCAACAACTTCTTCCCGCCAATCATCAACGTCCCGGTTGAAATAGGTTTCCTGAATGTCCCGGTCCGTCAAGATTCCGTCTTTGCGTTGTTCAATCAAAGCCCGGGCAACCTTCAACGGATCGGTATGCCCAAGGCCAACTTTGGGCCAACGGAAACAATGTTCCGGCATTTCCTCCCGAAGCGTTGGGTTTTGGGTCAAGACATTCCGTTCCGCGGAAATTTCTTCATCAAGGTATCCCGGAATCAACTTGGCTTCATCCCACCAAAGATTTGTCATTGGGTCAAGGACGTCTTCTTCCCCGGTCACCCGGTCTTCTTTGATTCCGTTTTCATATACTTCTTCATCAACAACAGCGGAAGCCATGTTTGAATCTTTGGAAGACCCCGCCCCAACGTTGAAGGGAACCAACAACGGACGGAGGATTTCCCGAAGAAGGGAATCAATGAAGTTATCGTACATTCCCGTTGGTTGCTTTGCATCCATTTGATTCAACTTGGTTCCCCATGGAAGACTTGTAATCATTCCATATTCAACGGGGAAGACATCAAACGGGTCATCAACCAACGGGTTTCCGTTTCCGTCCGTCCAAGCGTTCATATTGGGCGGACCCTCGGATTCAATGACCGCGGAAAAGTCCGCGGCAATTTCCGCTGCCCGGACAACCGCCAATGTGTATCTTCTCATGATTGCACACAAAGGAAGGGACGGGGTTGTTTCCGGAATCCCCCGCAACCAACCGCGGTCTTGACGGAACCAATGAAGGACATACTTTGCGTCAACCCAATTGCCTCCGATCTGCTTTGCAAAGAATTGGAAAAGGTTTCCCGCGTTCCCGGGGTGAATGTTCAAAAGGTAATATTGAAGCGGAACGTCATACGCGTTGAACCGGACCCCGTCAATTTCGTTCATGGTTTCGGAAGGTTTCATATAGGACATGACGTTTTCCGAAGAAACCCGGTCCGCTTCCACACAAAAGAAGTTGAGTTTGACGCGGTCTTTCAAAGACGGGTCTTGGTAGGCAAATTGAAAACCTTCCCCGTCAACGGTCTTGGCAAGCTTTGTCCGCCAAAGTTTGCGTCTGCCCTTGATTGCTTTGAACCAACCCGCCCAACGTCTTTCAATGTGCCGTCTTTGCTCTTTTGACAACCGCTTGTCTGTAATCTTCAACGTTGGTCCGGTCTTGACCGTGTCCCCGGTGATTGTCAGAAGGACCCCTTTCAAATACGGGTTGTTTTCAATCGTTTCATACCGGGAACGGGCCCGAAGCTTTTGACGGACGGAAAGGGAGTTTGCGGAATGGGGGTCAAGGTTGTCCGATTGTGACCAATGGTTTTCATTGGCTGTCACCGTTTGGGCAGCGTCATATTTTGCATTCAACATTTCCCTTCGGAGGGAACGCAATTCCGCTTGCATCTTATCCGTCATACTTGGGAAGGGGGTTCCGAAGCGGTCAACAATTTGGCTTGGCATTGGTTCAACCTTTCATTCCCAACCAACGGGAAATTTGTTTTTCATTCTCTGGAAGAAGTTGAATCAACCGTTCATTGAAAGGACGATAACGGGGAATCAATCGTTCCTTCAACGGGTCCCAACGTTCCCCTTCCCCAGTATTCCGGGAACGCTTGACAACTTTGACCGGGGCTTTTTCCAATCCAAGGAATTCATGAATCTTTTGGATTTCCCCTTCGGTGTCTTCTCTCATATCCTCGTTAAAAAGAACATGAATATTCTTCCGGTCAAATAGATTGAAAATCAATTCAAGTTGGGCAGCGTAGCAACCCCGCCAAAAAGAATCTGCCCGGGCTTTTGGGTTTGTGTGTCCGCTCATTGTTCGGCAGGATATAAAGCGGATGACCGGGTCCCGAAGTGTGATAATCAACTTTGTGTCCGGACAATGTCTTTCCATCAAAATCATTGCCCAAGGGTTGGCCATATAGCGGGGGGACTTTTCCCCGGTCACCTTCCCGGGAATGTCAAACAAGCCCCTATACCAATCAATCCCTTTTGTCTTATACCGGGGCCCATTGTCAAAGAAATGAACTTCCCCATACTTCAACGCAACGGTTTTGATTTTGGGGTGTTGACTCAACATAGAAAGAAGAACGGTTGTTCCCGCTTTCATTGCCCCGGGAATGATGAAGTCCGGACTTCTCATTGGTCAATCCTCATGGACAATCACTTGAACAAGACAAGACGCGGTGTCCGCTTTCAAGTGAACCGTCTTCCCCGGGGATAGCCGAAACAATGCCGGTTCCCCCGGACCCATTCTTCCGTAAGGGTGGAAGACCGCAGCAACTTCCGGACCGTGTTCAACAAAGTTGGTATCATCCAAGTTTTGGAACCGGGCCCAACCCTCGGTTCCCAACGCGGACAAATCCAGATTGACCCCCGCGGTTGGGATTGTGATTGTTCCGGGAACCCCGCCCCCGTCCGCGTTTTGGTCAAGCGTCAATTGGGCTTGCCCAACTTTCCCGGAATCCCATTTTGAATCCGGGTTCTTTGCTTGAAGGGCAGCGGTCACAAATACGGAACCCATTTGATTCCCCTTTCAATCTTGTTGTGTAAACACTTAGTTTTGATGGGGCCCGGGTTTGCGGTTTCCGTCTTGGGGGAAAGACGGGTTCCGGCATAGGACCCGCCCCGGGCCCCTTGTTTTAATCGGTGACAATATGTCCTTGGGCCATAACATTGAAGACTTCCAATCCGGACAAATCATCTTGAATTAAAATTTCCAATGTTTCCCCGGGTTGTAAGCGTAAGGTGACACCGTGTTTTGATTGCCCGGCATAAGTATTGCGGAAGCGGAAACCTTCACTTCCCGCGGGGGCTTTATCTGTATAAGCGGTATCATAAGCCAACAAGCCAAATTCCCCGTTGGTTTTCACGTTCCATATGTTATTGATTTCTCCGTTGTTTTGACGGAGAAGAACCCCGTTGGTCAAACCCCCGGCAATGTCCCCAAACTTGGAGTCATCCATTGTTCCGGTTGTTTGTATATACCCCATGATACGCGTAATATCAACAGCAACACCCGTTCCCGCCCCAACCGGACCAATCTGGAAAATCTGCGGGGAAGCCCCGGTTCCGGCAACCGCCATATTTTTTGTTGCTGCCAAAACGGTTGTTGTTGCCTTGTCCCAATCCCGGTCAAGCGGGGAATCCAATGTCACTTGTTGGGCAATGACAATGTCAACTTGTTCCCCAAAATAGAATTGTCCAGACGGGTCAAACAAACCAACAACCGTTCCGACATCGAAACCGGTTTGATCCGCAACAACAATTTGGCGGTGACCAACAAGCGGGTTCGTCAACATAGTTGTTGATTGTTGCTGTTGGATGAAGTTCAAATCCAATGCCCGGGTTGTTTGGTCTTGGAGGTTGACGGGGATTCCCCCGTTGGTTTCCTGCGGAACGGAGTTTGGCCAACTATTCATTCCCATGACTTAATTCCTTTACCCGTAAGCATCCCATTTAATAGCAAGGTAATCAATCATAGCCAAGCGGGTATTGTCATCCGGCCAACCCCCGTCCAAGACAACAAATTCACACATAATCCCACCAAAGTCATTACCATAACCAACGGAACCACCAATGAATAAACCTTGAAAAGGTTTGTTTCCAGTCAATGGCGGGGTTGTACCATTCCACAAATTCCTTCCACCTTTCAAAAGTGAATTGGTTTTATCATACCCGCCCCACATAACGTGGAATTTATCCGCTGCCCCTTCTGGAAAACTTGAAGTTGTAGCTACATTTTTTGAAAGCCAAGCATTAGAACCCCCTTCAAGTCTTGCCGAAAATGAACCCGCAGAAACGCTCCGTTCATCGAAGATTTGCATTGACGCGGAACCAAGAACGGGTTTGAAGACCGCAAGCCAAATACCATCAAAGTCGGTTGTCAATACAACTTGGGACCCGGTTCTAATAGCCCCATTATTTGTATTAAAAGACATACAATCTAGCCCATTTTGACTCACCTTCTGCGGGGCTAAATTGATGATGTCCAAATCCCAACCGCTTGCGGACCCTTTACTTTGCCATTCAACAAGATTGGAACCACTCCAAACCATTGTTGATTCGTCAAAATGAATGTCCGCATCATCAAAGGGATATGGGGGCGGACCGCCCCCGGCAACTTCAACCGTTGGAAATCCGGGTCTTCGGGAACCCATTGAAGGGTTAGTCCGGGGATAAAATCTTTTGCTTCGCATTGTGACCGCTCCAAAGAAGTTGACGGGGAAGACGGTCAATCAATATCCGTAATAGGTAACGTTCAAGATTCCCCCCGCGGTGTCTTCAATGAACTTGATGTCTTCCAAATTCCCAACATACCAAATCGTTGAACCCGCGGACAGCGGCATTCCGATTGCTGCGGTTGGGTTCGTTCCGTCATCCCGCCAACGGACACCTTGGGCTTCCGCTTCAATCAAAGCAAACCGGGCAAGGTCCGGAACGGTCAAAGCGGTTGCCGACGAAAGGGAAGTGATTTGTTGATAACCCAACGGGGTCAAGGGTTCATCGGCAACGCGGACGGATTTGACGGGGGTGGAATCGGGTTGGTCAACCATGGATATACCTTCTTTGAAAATGTGGGGTTTATTGATGAATTAGAATTCAACCCAACGCGGTTGGCGGTTTGCTTTTGGCAATCTTCAAACCCCATGGAACCGCGTTCAAACTTCCACCTTTGGAATATTGGTCAAGTTTGATGACGTCATCCGCGTCCCGTTCCTTGACGGTTGCTTCATCCGTCTTTGTCAACTGCGGGGCTTTTGCCAAATCGTCAAGTTCATCTTCGGTCAAAGCCATTGAACCAACTCCCAAGGGGGAAAGAAAAAAGAAGCTTCAACCCTTATTATACGGAAGGGGGAATTCTTCCGGAAGCTTTTTCCCGTTCTAGGGGGTAGCAAAACAGCGGTCAAACAAAAGGGTTCTTTGGAAGTTGTATGTCATTTTCTGGGGAAGAATCTGGGCCCGGTTGAAGCGTTGGGGGTGGGTTGTCTTCCGGATTGTCTTCTTCTTCGGTTTCAATCGTGAAGAAAACATGACCGCAGTTTCGGCAAATTCTTCTTCTTCGTTGGGACTTCTTCATCTTCCCCTTCCAGGGAATTTGTCTTTCATAGGTATTCTTTGCGGGGCAATGTTTGCATCCGCAGATTTTGCATTCAATCGCCATGGTCAACCGCCCCTTCTTTTGCTTGCGTGAATGTCGGAATACTTTCTTCGGGTTGGTCTTGTGACCGCGGGTTTGTCTTCCCCATCGGATCGGACGCAAGCCCCTTGCATTGACGCAACAACAACGGAGCCAACAAGACAGTCAAGCCAATCATTATCCGGTCTTCCTTCCCGTTCCTGCCACATATCCTTTGTCAATCCCCGGGCATGAACGGGTTCCGGATATTCCGATGAACAAATGTGATTGGCAAACATGGAATGAAGTTCCGGAGGGGCTTCAAACATTGCAAAAGAACCGGGGGCCCCCATGGGTGAAGCCAACCGGGAATGAACAAACGTCTTGACCCGGTTGACATCTGCGGTTAAATGATACAAGCCCATTGGGTCCGGTTTATAAACCCAAGACACTTCTTTGACTTCCGGGTTGACTTGGTCTTCAAACAACCAACCGCGGGTCCGCTGGAATTCCTCAAATTGTTTTCGCGTTGGGGGCATTGGTTGCCCGTAGTATGGCAACAACTCATTCCGTCCGGATTCCCGGATGAACCGCTTCAAGGTTTCGGACGCTTTCCCCCAACGGGTGTCAATCGCAAGCTTGGGAATCCGGACCGGGGTTTTGTGTCCATCGTCCTTGATGAAGTCTTTCCCCAAAAGATATTTCACCCCTTCCGTCAACGCATGATATATCTTGGCTTCAAAGGGGGCTTGAATCTTCCCGGATTTGTTTTTGATTGCCTTGGAACGTTGGTCTGGATAAGCGTCAAAGAAAAGCTTTGTCAACAATCCCCAACCCTTGGTTTGATGTTTCTGGAAGTGAAGGGCAGGGACTTCCGGAAAAGTTCCATAATCAATAATGAATCCGGTAAAGTTCCGTTGGGTTGCCAAGACGGACCAAAAAAGAATTTCATCTTGGACATCCATGAACGCGGCAAGGATAGAACATTCCGCGGGGATATGCCCCCGGGATAGCTTGACGGTCTTTTCCGCTAATTGGTCTGCGGTCAACATTGAAACCGATCCGTCTTCCCCCAAGCGTCTTGGGCGGTTTTGATATTCGGAAACAAACGTCAACCCGTTCATCATCCGCAAGTTCATTGCGTGTTGTTGGGCGGAAACTTCGATCTTCCGGTTGTATCGTTCTTCCCAAGATACCTTGAAACCTTTGTCCATCTTCTTCCGGTTGATTGCGTAGTGTTTATTGGCCAACCGCAAGTCCTTGTATAAACGCAAAGATTGTTTCCGAAGTTCCCCGTATTTGTTCCAAAGTCTTCCTTCTTCGGAATCAAGAGTTATATCATTGTCTGTAATTCCATTGGGCCAACGGACAACCATGGAACAACGTTCCCCCCTCCATTCCGGCTTGGCGGTTTGGTCAAGGTAAGTGTCTGAAACATCCCCTTCCCGGATGACCGTCATGGGCATTATTGCGGCAATCGTTTCCCCGGGACCCGCCAAACCTTGAACCGCTCCATCAATTAAACGGATTGTCTTTTCACAAGCTGCGGGGGATTCTGCCCGTTGGTCTTTTTGAATGTCATCCAATAACACAACATCCGGTCTTGGTTGTTCCAATAGAACCGGGTGAACTTCCGCTTCACCCCGGATTGACCCTTCAATTCCGGAAGTGGTTATGATTGTTCCCGCAGAATTGACAATGAAGCTGTCAAATTCTTCAAGATACCGGATTGAATCCGGGCAATGTTCAAGATATGGCTTGGCGGTTTCTTCTGGAAGAAGTAAGCAAGGATAGCGGATTGAATCGGAACCCCATTCAACATGGGTTGGTTCGCCAAGATACAATTGACCCTTGGCAAGTTGGAAACGGTTTTCAAGTCTTCGGAACGGATAACCAACTTCGGGGAAGTCTTGTTGAAGAAGGGTTGAACGGAACCAATAGGTTTTGATGAACTCCAATGTTTGAACCGCTTTTTGTTGATGACTCCCCACAAAGAACGGGAATCTTCGGTGACCAAACGCGGTTCCCCAAATCATGGCGGACCGGCAAAGGGCAGTTTTGCCCCCGCCCCGCGGCATAGCCAACGCAAACATTCCGGATTCAATGAAGACCGTTTCAATCGTTTTGATACAACGCTTTTGGTCTTCGGACCAACCCAAATAGAAAACCGGGGAAAGGTAGGTTTCACAAAACAATTGAAGGTTGTTCCGGCAAGCTTCCCGTCTTTTCCAATTGACATCTTCAACCGGCAAAGGGGCAATGTCCCGGGCAGTCTTGGAAACGCGTTCCTTGTATATATTGGAACGTTCCCTTCTTCGGATTCCCGCTTCATTGTCGCCAAGCTTTGGCGGGGTCTTCTTCGGTGTCTTGTCCGCGGTCTTCTTCGGAACTTTCTTCTTCGGTGTCTTCTTCTTCCGGGGAACCCCGTTGGCTGTCAAACCTTCCTTCTTCAACTTGGCTTTGACCCGCTTGGAACGTCTTCCTTTGACCGGATAGGTTGTCTTCCGCTTGGGGGCTTTCTTCGGTCTTCCCGTCTTCTTCGGTTTGGCTTTCTTCACCTTTGGCATCTTGGGAAGCTTGTCTAGGGGGACGGTTTCTTTCTGGGGAGAATTGGCCCCCGTCTTCGTCTTGTCCTTGGAAGCCCGGGAAGGGGTTTTCCGGGGCTTGGCTTTCTTCGGTGTCTTCTTCCCGGCTTTCTTCTTCGGACGCTTGCCCCGGGCCCGGACGGGCTTCTTCCTACGGTTTCCGGGGTCTTCTTCGGGAAGTTCTGCGGTCAGTAATTCAACCATGATTATTGTCAATTATTTCTGTTTTAATTGTCATTCATGACACCCCAAGAAGGGGGGTCACTCTACAGAGGGGGGACAACTTCCATAGGAAAATGTAC
>Ga0180438_10001323_pt1 | contig 44098 bp, 20 predicted proteins | sample SS_ome_12_FD_132455 | JGI IMG/M metagenome (GOLD analysis project Ga0180438, IMG submission 132455) | Hypersaline lake sediment archaeal communities from the Salton Sea, California, USA - SS_3_D_2 metaG | ecosystem: Environmental > Aquatic > Non-marine Saline and Alkaline > Hypersaline >...
CGGCCCTGTCCTTGGCCAGGCATCTCAGGATCAGCTTCGCGAGATCGTCGGGGATCGCTGCATCGATTCCCCGCGGGTCGGGCGGCGGCGCCGTCTGATGTTGTACGGCGATCGCCAGCGGCGTCGGCCCCTCGAACGGCGGCCGGCCCGTGACCATCTCGAACAGCAGCGCGCCCAACGCGTAGATGTCGGAGCGCGCATCGAAGCCGGTCCCGTCGATCTGCTCCGGGCTCATGTACGACGGTGTGCCGGGCGACAGCCCCGTCTCGGTCAGGCGCTCTTCATACGACGCCGCCACCGCCAGCGCGATCCCGAAATCGGCCACCACCGCGTGGCCCTCGCGCAGCAGGATGTTCTCCGGCTTGATATCACGGTGAATCACGTATCCCCGGTGCGCCGAGCCGAGCGCGTCGGCGATCTCCGCCGCCAGGTTGAGCGCCTCGTCGATCGGCAACCGCCCCTCGCGATTCAGTCGATCGCGCAGCGACTCGCCCTCGACGTACGGCATCACGTAGAACAGGACGCCACCGGCTTCGCCCGAGTCGAGCAGCGGCAGGATGTGCGGATGGTTGAGGTTGGCGGTGATCTTGATCTCGCGCAGGAACCGCTCGGCGCCCAGCGCGGCGGCCAGCTCGGGGCGCAGCACTTTCATCGCTACCTGACGCTCGTGCTTGCGATCGTACGCCAGGTACACCGTCGCCATGCCGCCGCTGCCCAGCTCCTGCTCGATCGTGTAGCGGGCGGAAAGAGTGGTCTTGAGGCGCGCCAGCTGGCTTTCCATCAGCTACCTCCTGTACTGGGCCTCGCCTAAACTACAGACTGCTCGGCGGTCGGGCCAGACGGTAGTTTCCGCTACGGTTCCCTTGAGAGAATCGAACCGTGCCTTCATCTTGCAGGATCCTTCGGGCGTCAGCGCTGTGCTCGGGCAGAGCGATTCCTGTGGCGCCCATCGTGATCGTGAGTGGACCGACATGAAGATATTTCCAGTGCGGTATGTCGCCTTGCTGCCCCTGACGTTGTTGCTCGCCGGCTGTGGAGAGGAGCCAGCGGAGACCGCCTACCACGACGCGGAGCTGGGCATCCACTTCGACTTTCCCGAAGGATGGCGGCGGTTGGACCCATCCGAGCTACCGCCCGGCAAGGAGTCGCTGGTCACCATCGAGGACTCGAGCGGCGTGGCCAGCGTATCGCTGGTCGAGTTCGACCTCCAGGCCGTGCTGGGCACGCTCGATACGCAACTGATGCTGCAGATGGCGGGCGAGGATAATGTGCAACGGGGTCTGGCTCTATTCGTTCAGCTGAACTCGACCTTCGACGAGGTCTTCCAGCAGCGATACGACCGATACCAGCTGCTCGACCGGGAGTGGGTCCGGAAGATGGGGGACCAACCGGCCGTCGCCTCGGATCTGGTCTTTGAGGGTCAGCTGCCCGATGAGCCGATGTTGATGTGGCGCAAGGCGAGCATCATACTGGTCGCCGGCCAGGATCAAAAGGGCTTCATCATGGCCTACGCCGTGCCGTCGCTGTTGATCGACGACTATCGCGACGCGTTCGCGTTCATCGAGCAGAGCTGGCGAACCATCGACTGACCGCGGCCGCCGCGCCGTCCAACGCCTCACTCCTCGCGCAGCACCTCCACCGGTTGATAGCGCGCCGCCCGCAGCGCCGGTACGCCGCAGGCCAGCGCCGCCACCAGAACCAGAAGCGCGGCGACCGCCACGTAGGTCGCGGGGTCGGCCGGCTGCACCTCGAACAGCAGGTTCGCCATCAGGCGAGTGAGCGCCAACGCCGCCGCAGCGCCGAGCAGCACGCCCACGACGGCCTGTAGCAGACCCTGCCTCAGCACGAGGGCCAATACCCGACCGCGATCGGCGCCCAGCGCCATGCGGACGCCGAACTCGTGGCCGCGCTGGGTGACGCTGTACGAGATCACGCCGTAGATGCCGACCGCCGCCATCAGCAGCGCCAGTGCGGCGAACCCGCCCAAGAGCAGCAGGTTGAAGCGATCGCCCGAGAGCGCTGCGTCGACCCGCGCGCTCATCGTCGCCACATCATCCACCGGCTGGTTCGGATCGAGCGCCCAGACCTCGCGACGCACCACGCCGGCGAGCGAAGCGGGGTCGGCAGCTGCAGTCTGGATGGCCAGGAACATCTCAGAAGCGGGTCGCTGCCGGTACGGGAAGTACACCTGCTCCCGGCCCTCCCCTTTCAAGTTGTAGTGCTTCGGGTGCGCGATGACACCCACGACCTCAAACCACACGGGTCCAGACGCGCCGCGGCCGATGCTGACGTGCTTGCCGATGGGATCCTCGTTCGGCCAGAAGCGCTGGACGAACCGCTCATCGACGATAGCGACCAGCGGCGCGTCGCTGCGGTCGGCGGGCGTGAAGGCGCGGCCGCGTACGACTTGTATACCCATCGCCCGGAAGTAGTCGGGACTCACCGAGCGACGATCCGCCTCGACCGCCCACTGATCTTCCGGCAGCGCCTCGCTGCGGTCCACCCAGGTCGTGCCCGACGAATGCGTCCCGCTCAGCGGCAGCTGCGAGATCGCACCGGCCGCGCTGACGCCCGGCAGGCTCTCCACCCGCTCCAACAAGCGATCGAAGAATGCGCTGACACGCTCATCCTCGCCCGAGACTGCCGCCGGTAGCGGGACGGCCAGCGTCAGCACACCGTCCGGGTTATACCCCGGGTCCGAGTCGAGCAGCCGGGCGAAGCTGCGCAGCATCAGCCCAGCACCGACGAGCAGCACGAGGGCGAGCGCCATCTCGGCGATCACCAGGCCGGAACGCAGGCGCCGGCCCTGCCGGCCGATCGTCGCGCCGCGTCCGCCCTCCTTCAGCGCATCGACAAGGTCCTGCCTGCCGGCGCCCAGCGCCGGCGCGAGACCGAAGAGGATGCCGGCAACCACCGCCACGACGAACGTGAACCCCAGAACCCCGGGATCGACACCGATCGACCCGGCCCGCGGCAGATCGGCGGGCAGCACCGCCGACAGCGATTTCACCAGAAGGAACGCCGTGGCGAAGCCCGTGGCACCGCCCAACAGCGCCAGCGTCACGCTCTCAGTCAGCAGCTGCCGGATCAGCCGGCCGCGCCCCGCGCCGAGCGCCGACCGCAACGCAATCTCCCGCTCGCGGCCCGCGGCCCGCGCCAGCATCAAGTTCGCCACGTTGACGCAGGCGATCAGGAGAACGAAGGCGACGGCACCCAGCAGGACGAGCAGCGCCGGCTTCACCTCCTCCACCAGGTCGCCGTGCAGCGAGTACACGGTCAGCCCCCAGCCCTCGAAGTCGTAGTAATCCGGGCTCAGCTCCCGCATGCGCAGCGCCACGCCGTCCAAGTCGCCCTGGGCCCGTTCGAGCGTGACCCCCGGGCTCAGCCGTCCGAAGGCGCAGAGAAAGTGCGAGCCTCGCGGCAGCCCGCTGTAGTCATCGACGCCGAACATCGCACGTACCACCGGCATTATCGGGAACCAGATGTCCACGCTGGGCGGAAACTCGACGTCGGGATGCATGATCTCGAAATCGGCCGGCAGCACGCCCACGATAATGAAGGGGTAACCGTCGATGTTCAGCGTCCGCCCGACCACGCCCGGGTCGCCGCCGAAGCGGCGCTGCCAGTAGCCGTGACTCAGTAGCGCCGTCGGCTGGGCCGTGGCCCTGTCGTCCTCCGCGCTGAACGTGCGGCCCAGCGCGGCATCCACCTTGAACAAACCGAAGAACTTGCCCGATGCGCCGGCGGTGCCGACCTGCTCCGGCTCGCCGAGCCCGGTGATGCTGGAGGTGAGTGGGACGACGACGCCGATCTCGTCGAAGCTGCGGTTGAGCTCCTGGATCTCTCTGAACTCCGGGCCCGACACCCAGTTCTGCGGCAGGTCGCGACCGAAGTTGGTCCAGATCAGCGTCAGGCGGTCGGGTTGTTCGTAGGGCAGCGGCCGCAAGAGGACCGAGTTCACCACGCTGAACACCGCGGAGTTGGCGCCGATACCCAGAGCCAGCGTGAGCACGGCGACGGCGGCGAACGCCGGGCTCCTGGCGAGGGTCCGGAGGCTGTAACGCAGGTCCTGCAGCAGCGACTCGACCATGATCCGACCTCGTGGACGTGTGAGGTGTCACTCTGTCTTGCCCCTCAACCCTACGGGAGCAACGGTTCTGTGGTTTTGGATATGCGACGCGTCGCGAAGGTTGGACGCCTGGCAGCGGGCATCGCCCACTCCGATAGGGATCCGGGAGTTCCCCCAAGGCGCATGATCTTATTGCAGGGCGCGCCGGCCGGCGCCGTCGGGCGCCGTCAACGCTGTCGGCGGCACCTAGTTCGGTTGCCTGGCACCTCCCCGAATCCGGGCGATCATCTCCTCTGCGTTCGTGTTGTTCGGGTTGAGCTCCAGAGACCGCTCGAATGCACGGATCGCTTCATCGTCGTGGCCGAGAGCCATGTGCGCCTCGCCCAGGCTGTCCCACGTGTTGAACGCGTCGGGGAAAACGCGGGTGTTGAGCTCGAAGACCTCAAGCGCCGGCTCCGCCCTCTCGATCCGCAGCAAGGTATAACCCACGGCGTTGACCACGGCCTCGACCCCGGCGGGCTCGCTGCGGTCAGCCAGCTCCCGGACTTCGCGTTCCGCCGACTGCCGGTTGCCGGCCAGCAGCCCGACTACGGCTCTTACGACCTTAACCTGAACGCTTTCGTCGGCCTCGACCATCGCCAGGACGTCTTCGGCACGGTCGCCCTGCCCATCGGCTGCCGCGACGATCGCGGCCGTCAGGATGGATTGGACATCGGCGATCCCCGCGAAGGCACCGACGGTGTCGCGGACCGGCACGTAGCGCTCGTAACTGTCTTCCTCGTGCAACGACCCGTCCTCTTGCAGATAGAGCCTGAAAGTCCCCGCGAACGGTACGTAGCTAACGAGATGACCGTCGCCGGCCGTGATGCGGATCGTCGTGCGCGAAGGCAAACCGAGAGGTACTGGAGGGAACTGCCACTCGCCGACGAACTCGGCGAGCCGGTCGCCGGATACCTGGGTGATGTTCGGGTCGGCGCGGACTTCCAGGGGCACCAGCTGCGGGTCCGCGACCGGCGAGGCCGTACGTGCCTCGAGCACCTGCTCGATGAGGTCGAGCAGCGCCCCGCTGGGTGTTCCCTCTCCCTGGTAGGTGTTGGCACGGTTCACGATCACCATATCCGAGTTGGGGAGCACGGCGATCATCTGGTTGCCGACACCGAGCGCCGCGTACATCCCGTGACGTATGAAGCGTGGCTCGCGGAAGATCCACCAGTAGAAGCCGTAGCCCACGATGTCGTTGTCGATAGAGTAAAGGGCGGAGCTGCGCCTGACCCAGTGCTCGGAGAGAATCCGCTCGCCGTCCCACACCCCAAGGCGCGCGAACAGCAACCCGAAGCGAGCCGCGTCGCGCGCCGACATACGGAACGGGTAGGCCGGGTACTTCGACTTGTCGAGCTCGTAGTGATAGTAGCCGTCGGAGATCCGCCAGTCTTCCATCTGCAACGGCTGGCCGAAGTAGCGATCGAACGCCTCGAAGACGTCGTCTCCCGTCTCCTGCATCAGGATGGTGGCCGAAGTGTTGAAGTCCCAGTTGTTGTAGGCGAAGTAGCGGCCCGGACCTTCACTGCCGCGCGGCCGTGTATCCGTCCGGCCCGCGTAGGCGGCTGGATGGAAGACGCCGGAGCGCGCCTTGAGCAGATCGAGGATCCGCGCCCGCTTCTCGGTCTCCAGCAGTGGGTCCGGCTCATCGTCGATACCGAGATCGGCCAACGTCTTGTTGAGCTCGATCGCGCCGCGGTCCCAGTAGATCCCGTAGAGCGCGGACAGGAAGCTCTTCCGTACCGAATGGCACATGAACCGTCGGCCGACCTCGCCCCAGGCGGCGACGACCGCGCCGTCGGCGACCACCAGGAAGGCCGACGAGGGCAGCGCCTCCCACGTCTCGCGTGCCGCCGCCAGCTTGGCGGCGTCGAACCCGGCCTGCTCGACATCCGCGTAGCGCATCCAGTGGTCGCCCGGATAACGCTCTCCCGCGGCCTGGCCGAGGCCCGCTACCGGTGTCGCGAGAACGACAGCCAGGATCAGACAGAAAACATGCGCCCGTCGCACCGACTCGCTCTTGTATCGCATCGCTCGCTCCTCTGGCTACTGTTTCGCAATGGCTACAAAGATGGGACGCCGCTCAGCCTCAGACAACGAGGCAGCAGTCGGCAGTTGACGAACTGAGGCTTCACTGCGACCGGGGTTGCGGACCGCCCGTCGGGACCCCCTTGTACCACTCTGAGACGACCGGCCCGAACGGCGCCGGGGCGACCTCAGCCCCCCGGAAGCCCTGCGAGAGAGGCATCGACCATGCGCAAGCTGAATCGATTCATCTTCCTGCTGGCGCTACTCGTCCTCGGCGGATGCGCGCCCGGCGAGCCCGGCCACTACCTGGCCCTGGTGGGTGGCACGGTGATCGACGGTACCGGGGCTGAGCCCCATCGAGGATGGACGGTACTCATCCGGGACTCGCTGATCGCCGCAGCCGGACCCGACGTGGAAGTGCCCAGCGGGGCCGAGGTGCAGGACATCTCCGGCAATACGGTCCTGCCGGGGCTCATCGACATGCACGGCCACATGTACGCCTTGCGGGAGAATCAGTTCATTGCCTATCCCAGCCTCTTCCTGGCAGGCGGTGTCACCACGGTGTTCTCGCCCGGAGACTACGATCCCGAGGGGATGACGGACTTGCGTGATCGGGTGGCCCGGGGCGCGGTCGTGGGTCCCCGGATACTGACCGCCGGACCCTACTTCGACACCTACCCGTCGGCCGTGCCGTGGATCGGGGGCGTAGGCTCGATCGAGGAGGGCCGGGCCCTGTTCACCGCGTGGCGGGACCGCATCGACGCTGTGAAAGTCTACTCCAGCGCCACCGAGGAGCTGATCGGGTTCCTCGTCGAGCAAGCCCACGCTGCCGGCCTCAAGGTCACGGGGCATCTAGGCGGCCCCACAACTACGCTGCGGGCGATCGAGCTGGGGATCGACGGCTTGGAGCACGGGATCTTCGCCGTGACCGAGATCGGCGACGTCCCCCAATACGGTCCCATCAACGAACGGTACTGTTCGCTGGCCGAGGTGGACCTGGACGGCCCGGCGGTCGAGTCGCTGATCGAAGCGATCGTGGAAGAGGGCGTCTGGGTGACCCCCACCATCGTGACGATGGCCTGGATCCACCCGGATTTCCGACCGCCGACCCCGGACGCCATGGACTATCTCTCGGATGACTTCCGCAGCAGGATGGAAGCGATGCCGGCCTACCTCACAGACGTGGGGGCCGAATGCCTGGACCAGGCCTTAGAGCTCCAGCTGGAGTTCGTGCGGCGCGTCCACGAACGGGACGGCCTGGTGGTGACCGGAACCGATCCCGTCTCCCCGCTGCTGACGCCCGGCTACGCGCTGCACGCCGAGATGGCGTATCTGGTCGAGGCCGGACTCACACCTCTCGAGGCCATCTGCGCCGCCACGCGGAACGGCGCCATGGCTCTCGGCCTGCTCGACGAGATCGGCATCATCCAGCCGGGCCACCGAGCCGACCTGGTCATTGTCGAGGGCGACCCCGCCGCCAACATCGCGGCGATCGGGAACACGGTGGCGGTACTAAAGGACGGGATCCGCTTCGATCCCCAGGCGTTGAGGGACGCCGTCAAGGGAAAGATCGGCCCGCCGACAAACCGATAAGGTCACGAACCGCCCACGCTACCAGCGCAGCGAGACCCGGAGCGCGCTACCGGCTGGCACGACGGTGTCCGCCGGGAGCCGCAACGTAACCCGGCGGCCATCCTGCTGCGCGTCGGCCTCGATCTCGTCGGCATCGACTGCCACGGACGATGCTTCGAGGACCGCGCCTTCCGGCAGTTCCAGAGCGACGACCTCGATGCGCAGGCGACCCCAGCGGACCGCTATCTCATCGGTCTGCACGTTACCCTGCCGGCTCTGGCCCAGGCTCCCCCACCCCTCGCATGCGGTGAACGCGCAGCGGAAGTCATCCGGTCCGATGCGCGGCGCGAAGCCCAGCCGCTTCTTCGGGCCGTGGTGCTCGAACCCGCTCAGTCCCAGCAGCACGCCCCAGCTCGCCAGGGCGCGGGCGTAGTGGTCGCCGCACTCGACCTCGTTCCACGGGTTGTGTCTGGCGGGGTGGTAGCGCTCGTGGATGCCGCGACAGATGGCCAGCGCCTCGGTCAGCATTCCTTCCCAGGCCATGTGACCCGCCACCTGGTACTCGATCCCGGTCCAGATCTCGTTGCGGTAGCGGGTCGAGCGCGGCCCGAGGTGCCGGCTCTTCGGCCAGGTGCAGGTGAAGAGCCCGGCTTCGCCGGGTCGCGCGAACCACCGCTCGGGCCTGTGCGCCTTGTTCTGCGGCCCTACGTCCGGCGCCCAACAGTACTTCCAGATCGAGCGCAGCGCTGAATCAACAGTCTGCTTCGGGTACAGGTAGCCCAGCCCCACCTGGTGCGCCCACCCCTGACCGAACAGCTGGTCGGACAGGCACCCGTCGCCGTATTGCCCCTCCGGGTGTTTCTCCAGATCGACTTCCTGGATGAAGTACTCGCCGTTGAACAGCCGCTCCACCGAATGCTTCCGGCCCGCCTCGAAGATCCTGCGGCACCTGTCGGCGAACGCGACGTCACCGATCTCCCGGGCCATCTCCTCGGCCGCACGGAGCGCGCCCAGGTACAGCGACCCCACCATCGTGTTGGGGCCGTAGTAGTTCTCGTCGTAGGTCTGGTGCTGCCGCCATACGACCAGACCGTCCGCGTCACCGTCACGCTCGATCAGGAACTCCGTCGCCTTGCGGATGGCCGACCAATAGCGGATCAGGAACCCTTCGTCCGACCCGGTCTGGTGTTCACGGTACGCCTTCAGGATGTAGCCGCCCTGCGCGTCACCGGCCCACAACGTCCAGTACTCGCCACGGAACCCGATCGCTCCCGTCTCCGGGTAGAACCCGACACACGGCGCGAAGTCCTGCATCATGCGTACCGAGCGCTCCAACTTCGGGAACAGTCGCGCCAGCGCGTGCTCGTAGTTCCAGACGTGCCCGCAGGTGCCGCGGCAGCAGCCGACGCCCTCCCAGGCCCAGAACCGCCCGCTCTCCCACCACTGGCAGGTCGTGGTCGCCAGGTTCGACACCGTCGAGTGCAGGCGATCGAGAAGCCAGTATGGCAGCGTCGAGTCGTAGTAGGTATCGTGCCACAGACGCGTCTCCGCCCCCAGCCGGTCCAGGTTACGCGCCACGTACCACGCCACCGAGCCGGCATCGTCGTGGCCCTTCGCGTAGTGATTCCCGACCCGCAGCTCCTCACGATACATGTTCGGCATCAGCCAGCTCAGTACGAAGACGACGTCCTCCGCGCCGCCCGGCTCGAGCGTGAACGTCCGGCCGACCGCCCCGCGCAACGTCTGTCCCTCCGGCTTCGCCCGCTCGTCGTCCGAACCGTCGAAGATCGTCTCGGGCATCGGGCCGTCCGCCAGCGACGGCCGACAGAATCCCGCGCCCATCACCGCCAGGCACAGGCTGCCGTAGTCCGGCCAATATCTGAGATCGCCGGGATCGACTCGCCGCGGGCGATCCCGAAACTCGATCTGGTCGATGTTGATGTGCCCCCAGCCGCCCGACTCCTCATCGACGATCTCGATCCACGCCTCGCTGCCCCGCAGCTCCTCCACGTTCCAGTTGTGCGGCTCGAGTCGCTCGCGGTTCGCGCCGGTCGCCGTGCGCACGACCTCTCCGCCCACAACCAAGTTGATGCATGTCCGGCCCGTGTGACTTCCACCACCGATCAGGAAGGAGATGTACGGCCGCTCGATGACGAAGGCAGGCGAGCGGAGCCGGCCGTGCGGCATGTCGCCGCCGAGGAACGTGTTGACCAGTCCGCCGCCCCGAAAGCCGCTGACCCGGTTCTGACCCTCGAGCGTTCCGGGGGCCGGGCTGGCGCCGAACGCCTCGCCCTCCACGGCCCAGTCCCCGTAGCTCCCACCCTCGAAGTCGGCGAACACCTGAGGCGGTCGCTCCGGCTCCCGCTCGACCGCCACCGCCTCCGCACTCGCCAGCAGACCCGTGAAGAGTCCGGTCCGCATCGCCTCATTGCGTCGAACGAACCGCTCGCCGAACCGCGGTCCGCTGTGCAGACAGACCGCGTTCTCCAGCCAGCCGGCCAGCGTCACCTCCGCCGGCTCGTCAGAGACGTTCCGGGCCCGGTAACGCAACACGGTGGCCGGCAGCGTCGAATCGGCCGTGTTCAGCGGGATGAACGGCGAGAAGGCCTCCAGTTGCACCGTGACCGGGGCGGACTCATCGGCGTATTCGACCCGCCCGATCGGGTACTCACCACAGAAGCGCACACCTGGGAACCCGCGCCGGTCCAGTGTGCGGTCGATGGTCGCGCCGCCGGCACGGACCCGCACGGCGAAGCCCTGGTCCACCGAAGCGGCCGGAGCGATCCTCCCAGCCCGCACCGTGTCGTCGGGACCCCGGCCCTCCTCGTAGTTCACCGCACCCCAGCCGGTGTTCTCCTGCTGGTTGAAGATGTCCCAGCCGGCGAGCCGCCCGTCACCCGTCAGGTACATGAGGCCGGCGCAGACACCGCCCACCGGCATCGCGATGGTCCGCAGGTCGTCACCCGAGTACCAGGTCGATGCGCCTCGCTCGAACAGCGCCCGGATCCACTCCCGCCTCAGCCGCTTATCGGCCGGAACGAAATGATCCGTCTCCTCGAGCTGGGTAAACGGACCGGCGACGACCGGCAGACCCGAGAACGCCGCGGCGAACGCCGCGCTCCCCCGCGCCGTCGTCACCACGAACTCGCGCCGGTCCATCTCCCTAGCGACGCCGTCAGCGGGGCAGCTGCCCCGGCATTCGCATCCGCTGTCTTCTGTGTCCATGAGTATTCGGCCGCGCTGGGCCGCGCTGTTGTTGGCTGGCTGCACGAACATTGATGACACCGCCACCCTGATGGCGGAATCGTCGGGGTAGTCTGGGAATACGTTAGGGCCTGGGGCGCCGAGCGGCCAGTTGAGGCGGGCGCGAAGGCATTCGCAAGAGCGACCGGGCTCATTGGCATTCGAGCGGTCCGGCGGCCTGGGCCTTGATTTCATGATTTGAATGATTATCATTCAGATCATGAATCAGCCGCGCTATCGTTCCAGGGCGCTCGAGCCCGCTGTGGAAGCCGCCCTCAAAGCCCACCCCGTCGTCGTCGTCTCGGGAGCCAGACAGACCGGCAAGACGACTCTCGTCCAGCACCTTCCCAGCTCGGGAGAGCGGGCCTTCGAGACTCTTGACGACCTCGATACACTTGAGCTCGCCCGCAAGCGTCCGGAAGACCTGCTGCTCCGGGCACCGCGCACGACCATCGATGAAGTCCAACGCGCCCCCGAGCTTCTTCTCGCGATCAAGAAGGCGGTCGATCGGAACCGACGGCGAGGCCGCTTCTTACTGACCGGCTCAGCCAACCTGCTGCTTATGCGGCAGGTTGCTGACTCGCTGTCCGGCCGGGCTGTGTATCTACTGCTCTCGCCGTTCACCGGCGGTGAAAAGCGGGGAGAAGGCAGCGTGCCACCCTGGACTGAAGTTCTGTCGTCCAGAACCGCCGAGGGCGTACTGGAGAAGGTCGCCGGGCTGAACATGTCGGTCGGCGATTGGATGCGCGAGATTCTGCGGGGGGGGATGCCGCAAGCGGTACTATCTCGCTCAGCGCGGGAGCGGCAAGCCTGGTTCGAGGGATTTGTGACCACGTACCTGGAGCGCGACCTGAGAGATATCTCGCAGGTGTCTTTCCTCCCCGATTTCCGCCGGCTCATGGGCCTGGCGGTCCATCGGCTTGGGCAGCTCTTGAACCAGACGGAGATCGCGCGAGACGCGGGACTGTCCCAAGCGACGGCCCACCGCTACCTGAATCTGCTGGAGACGACGTTTCAGACACATCGGCTACCCGCGTATGCGGCCAGCCCCAGCAAACGACTGATCAAAGCCCCGAAACTGTACTGGCGCGACGCGGGGCTCGCCGCTTACCTGGCGGGCTTGCATCGCATCACGGATCTGCGTGGAAGCCGGCTGCTCGGGCCGCTCCTCGAGAACCTCGTTCTGTCGGGCCTGCTCGCCTGGCGCGAAGTCACCCGCCCGAGGCCGGAGATCCTGTTCTGGCGTACAGCCGGCGGCGCCGAGGTCGACTTCGTGGTGGAGGCAGGATCCAGACTTTTGCCGATAGAAGTAAAGGCCGCACGCCGTGCCCGCCTTGGCGACGTGCGCCACCTGGAGATCTTCCTGTCCGATTATACCAGGCGAGCGCGGTTTGCCGTTGTCCTTCACGACACGGACGCGCCGCACATGATCACTCGAAACATCATCGGCCTCCCAGTATCCGCATTCGCCTGAAGCACCGAGCAGCAGCCAAACGAGGTCGGGTGTGAACTCCGCGAAGGCGTTGATGAAGTGCGTGGCAGACCTTCGGGGTCCGAGCAACGCACAGCGTGCATATCCTCAATCGAAAGGCACGCGTTCACGAACCAGCTCACGGGACGAGTCATTGACATTCGCGAGGATATCGACGCATAGTCACACCATGCGCGATTAGCACTCGCGGCTGTGTGCAGCCCCCAGGGGCCAAAGTGTCTCAACCGCGACACGGGTTGGCAAGATCGCGGTCCTCCACCGGGGTCGTCGTGATGGCCGATCCCGAGAGGAATAGACCCTCCTCTAGTCCTCGTGCGTCAGCCTTCGAACGAGAAACTCCAACATACCTAAGGGCCGTGCCATGAACGAGGATACTAGGGCGGACCGTGATGGAAGGCGCATCAAACGAAGGGATTTCGTCAAATCGAGCGGTGCGGCGCTGGCGGGTGGGGCGTTCTTGGGCTTTGCCCCAACCCCGGAGAGTAAGGCCCTCGCGGCGTCCTCCGGAGCATTGCCCCTCTTCCCCGTCCGACCGAGCCAGGACGGGCGAATCCAAAGTTACCGGACCCTCGGGCGCACCGGGTTCAGCGTGTCCGACGTCAGCTTCGGCGCGGCCTTGATCAGAGAGACCAATGTAGTCCGGTACGCGTTCGACAAAGGGATGAATTACATCGATACGGCGGAAGGCTACGAGAACGGCTCCTCCGAACGTGGCATACGGGACGCCCTTCGGCATGTCGACCGGGAAAAGATCTTTATCTCGACCAAGGCCTACATGAGGCCAGGGGACGACAAAGAAGCGCTGCTCAGGAAGGTCCGCGGCAGCCTGGAGCGACTGGGCACCGATTACATCGACGCCTATATGATGAGTGAGGTCAGCACGGTGGAGGGGTTGAGCCACCCGGGGTACCACGCCGCTATAGACCAGCTGAGAGCGGAGGGGAAGGTGAGGTTCACCGGGGCGACGTACCACGGTCCCGAGGCGACCGATCAGACGGGGATGGCCAACGTCCTCTGTGCTGCGGCGGATGACGGCCGATTCGACGTGTTGCTGCTCGTACACAACTTCTTGAACCACTCGGAAGGCGACCGGATCATCGCGACGGCCAAAGCCAACAACGTGGGGACGACCGCGATGAAGACCGCCCCCGGAAAGCTCAGGGCCGAGCCGTTCGATCCCGAGAACCTCAGCGAGCTCTACCAGCAGTACCTCGACCTCATGATGCGGGCCGGACAGAGCCGTGAAGCTGCACTGCGTGAGCTCCAAGCCTATTCGGACGCGCAGAACGAGTTCGTGGAGAAGACCCAAGTCTTCGCGGAGCGGTACGGGATCGAGACCGATGAAGCCCTACGCCTGGCGAGCATCCAGTGGGTGATCCAGAACCCGGACATGCACACGGCGTGCATATCGGTCTGGAGCTTCGACTCCATCGACAAGATCGTCGCCCTATCCGGCACTCGGCTGACCGCCCCCGCGGACGAACTTCTTCACCGGTCCCGCTCGGCGCTGGACAGCCAGTACTGCCGCCACGGGTGTGTGGAGTGCATGGCCAGCTGTCCGTTCAACGTCCCGGTCAGCAACATCATGCGGTACGCGTACTACTTCGAGGGTCAAGGCCGGGAGCGGCACGCCATGTCCCAATACGCGGCCCTCGGGTCCGGTGCGGCACCCTGCAAGGACTGCGCGGGACTCTGTGCCGGTGCGTGTCCGTACGGCCTCGACATCCAGCGCAAGATGCTTCAAGCCCACAACATTCTCACCCTGGCCTAGCCGAGAGGAGTGACGGCGTGGGACCCATGAGAGCACACCGGCTCGCGCTACTTACGGTGCTCGCCACTTCGGCCCTCGCCGCATCCTGCGCCGAAAGACCATCTGGCTTTCCCGAAGTCGAGGGCTGGACACAGGCCGGCGAGGTGCGAATCTACACCGCTGACAATCTGTGGGAGTACATCGACGGCGCCGCTACGCTCTTCGTCGAGTACGGGGTACGGACGTGCATGACGGCTGACATGTCGGCGGCGGAAGCTTCGGTGACCGTCGATCTCTACGAGATGGGGTCCCCGTTGCGAGCGGTCGGGGTATTCAAGCGAGAGAGCGCCGGGCGCGGCGAACAGCTCACCGGCACGACCGCAGCGGCCCTCTCGCCGCCATACCAGGCTCTCATGGTGAAGGGGAGCACGTACGTGAAGGTGAACGCCTACGAAGGCGAGCTCAGCGAGCCCGCGGGCCGCCGGCTCCTGCAGGGCCTGGCTGCCTCCCTGCCCGGGGAGACCGTTATGCCCCCGCAGTTCTCGCTCCTACCCGAAGAGGGGAAGGTCGCCGGCTCGGAAGGGTACCAGCCCGGTTCGCTACTCGGCCTGGAGGAACTCACCGATTGCCTCTACGCCGACTACGAGGGTAGCGACGGCGCGACCTGGCAGGGGTTCGTCGTGCTTCCCTCGGCTGCCGCTGCCGTCTGGGACGCGCTGGCCGATCGGTGGCAGTTCTTCGAGCACGACGGGCTCACGATCCTTTTCCGGGAGGTCCCCTACAGCGGCCTGGTGGGTGTCACACGCAGGGACGCGGGGATGTTCGGCGTGTCGGGAGCGGCCGACGAGGTTCAGCTGCGGGAGAGGTTGGCAGCTTTCGCGCACCTCCGCTGAGCCTTGGGGGTGCCGTTACCACGAATGTCGGCGCGGCAGTGCAACTAGTCCTGCTTGTCCAGCAGCGCCTGGAAGGCGGGTGATTCACTCGAGAAGGAGTCAACCGATGTCACGCCTACGCTTGTCCGCGGGCCTCGTGGGGGTCGCGGTCATTCTCTACGGGTCCCCCGGCACAGCGGTCGCCCAGGGGACGTTGGACGACTACGTCCGCGCCGACAGCTTCGCGGCGCGGACTCGCGACCTCGTCATCAATGTCGCCGAGGAGCCGAACTGGATCGGTGAGACCAGCCGCTTCTGGTACCGGAAGTCGGTAGAGGGCGGGGACCGGTTCGTCCTCGTGGACCCGACGGTCCCCGAGAAGCGGCCGGCCTTCGACCACGCCCGGCTGGCCGCCTCGCTGACCGTGGCGCGGCAGGACACGCTGACCGAAGTGACGCTCCCGTTCCGGACCTTCGAGTACGTGGATGACGAGACGGCCATCGAGTTCGTCCTCGCCGACTCGACCTGGCGCTGCGGGCTGGACGACTACGCCTGCGAGAACCGGGGCGCACGGGAAGAGCGCGATAGAAGAGACCGCGACTTCCCCTGGAGCGCCGGCCCAGGTCAGCGCTGGCGGATGCAGAGCGGCGAGCCGGTGACGTCGCCCGACAGCGCGCTGGAGGCGTTCATTCACGGCTACAACGTGGCGGTCCGGGCGCCCGGGTCGGACGACTTCACGCTCCTGACCCACGACGGCAGCGAGGGCAACCAGTACACCCGCGCGTCTCTGGCATGGTCCCCGGACTCCCGGCGGCTGGCCGTGTACCGGGTGATCCCCGGCTACCAGCGTGAAGTGCACTACGTCGAGTCATCGCCCGAGGACCAGCTGCAGCCCGAGCACTCGACACTGCTCTACGCCAAGCCCGGCGACGTGCTGGACAAGGAGACGCCGGTGATATTGGATGTGGAGACGGGCGCGCAGATCGAAATATCCAACGAACTCTTCCCCAACGCCTACTCGCTCTCCCCGCTGGAGTGGCGGGAGGACGGTGAGCGGCTGACCTTCGAGTACAACCAGCGCGGCCACCAGGTCTTCCGGATCATCGAGATCGACGCCACGACGGGCGCGACCCGGCCTGTGATCTCCGAGGAGCCCGAGACCTTCTTCGATTACGCCGGCAAGCGGTTCCGCCACGACATCGACGACGGTGAGGAGATCATCTGGATGTCCGAGCGGGACGGCTGGAACCACCTGTACCTCTACGATGGCCGCAGGGGACGAGTGAAGAACCGGATCACCCGGGGCGACTGGGTGGTCCGGGGCGTGGATACGGTGGACGTAGAGACGCGGACCATTTGGTTCCATGCCAGTGGGATGTACTCCGACCAGGACCCCTACTTCATTCACCAGTACAGCATCGAGTTCGACGGCTCCGGGCTCACCGCCTACACCGACGCGAACGCGACCCATTCGGTCGACTTTTCGCCGGACATGACGTTCTACGTCGATCGCTGGTCCCGGGTCGACCACCCGCCCGTGGCGCTGCTCCGCCGCACCAACGACCGGTCGGTGGTCATGGAGCTGGAGCGGGCCGACGACTCGGCGCTACTGGCCACCGGCTGGCGCTACCCCGAGGTGTTCACGGCCAAAGGCCGGGACGGCAAGACGGACATCTGGGGGATGATCGTCCGGCCCACGAACTTCGACTCGACGAAGAGCTACCCGGTCATCGAGTACATCTACGCCGGCCCGCACAGCTCCTTCGTCCCCAAGAGCTTCAGCACCCAAGCGCGCTTACACTCGGTGGCGGAGCTCGGCTTCGTCGTCGTGCAGATCGACGGGATGGGGACGTCCAACCGCTCCAAGGCGTTCCACGACGTGGCCTGGAAGAACATCAAGGACGCCGGCTTCCCGGACCGCATCCTCTGGCACCGGGCCGTGGCCGAGCGCTACGCGTACTACGACACCACCAAGGTCGGCATCTACGGCGGTTCCGCCGGCGGCCAGAACGCCATGGGCGCCCTGCTCTTCCACCCGGAGTTCTACCACGTGGCCGTGTCGGCCTCCGGTTGCCACGACAACAGGATGGACAAGATCTGGTGGAACGAGCTGTGGATGAGCTGGCCCACAGGACCCCATTACTCGGCGTCGTCGAACGTGGACAACGCCCACCTGCTCCAAGGCGATCTACTGCTCATCCTCCCGGAGATGGACACCAACGTCGACCCCTCCTCGACGCTCCAGGTGGTAAACGCCCTCATCGAGGCCGGCAAGGAGTTCGACTTCGTAATGGTCCCCGGCGCGAACCACGGCTTCGGCGGCGACTTCGGCGTCCGCAAGCGCAACGACTTCTTCGTCGAGCACCTGCTGGGCGTGGACCCGCCGGACTGGAACCGGATCGAAGAGGTTACTGAAGGAACGGAAGGGGCTGGCGAGGAGCGACCCCAGTGACCGGGTGGGGCTCGCGTTGAAGGCGCCGTAACTCGACCCATTACCTGCGGACTAGAAGGACACGGATCAGCGCGAGCCGCGGGAGCCTGCGACAGCGGGGCGCAGCAGGTTTCAGTGCCCCGACCCCTCCATCACATCGATCACGGTCGGTGTGCCGATCCACAAACGTCTACATCTCATGCAGCAGATCACTGTATAGTTTGACGTTGTGAGAGTTGCCCGCAGCATTTGACAGCTCGATTGCCGTCTTCAGTTCCCGCCTCGCTTCCGTAGCTCTATGCAATCCGCCCAGTAGTCCTCCGAGAGTTCCGTGTGCTTCCGCAAGGCCTGGATCGAGACGTATCGCCTCTCTTAGCTCCGTCTCCGCTTCCGAGAACTTACCCAGGCTCATCAGCACAAATCCCAAGAAGGTGCGCCATTCAGCATTCCCCGGGACGATGCTTATGGCTTCGGCGTACTCGCTTGCGGCTCCTCGAAGATCATGCGACTCCCTCAAGAGGTCACCGAGCACCTTATGAGCATTTGCATGATCCGGATCCAGCCTTATCGCCTCCCTGTACTCCTCTATGGCCTCGCCGGCCTCTTTTGAATGACGATGGACATTCCCCAGATGATAGTGCGCTTCGGCAAGATCCGGGTTACTCCTGACCGCTTCTCTGTACCGCTCCTTCGCTTCGTCCAATTTGTCCAACTTTTCCAGTGAGCCGCGAGCGCTCGCACCGAGCTCGCTATCACCATCCTTCAGTGCCCGAATAAGTGGCTCGACCGCCCTCGCGTCTCCGATGTTTCCGAGCGTCATCGCCGCGAACCATCTCACACGACGACCAGCACTCACATCTTCGACCGCCTCGAGAAGCGGCTCGACTGCCGGCTCTCCCATCTCCGTGAGAGTCATGCTAACCATAATCGAAGAGTCATTATTCTCAATGTTGAACAGTGTGATGAGGTTTCTTGCTGCAATCTCCATCGACAAAGGCTCGCCTATTCGCATCAGAGCCTTTGCGGCCTCGATGCGGACTATGAAACGCGTCGCCGCCAACATCTCGAGGAGCGGCTCTATCGCTTTTCGTTGTCCCGACATGCCAAGGGCCCAGATAATGTGCGTTCGAGTCTCCCAGTCATCGTAATGCTTCAGCGATTGGACAAGCGGCTCGACTGCGGATTCCCCACACTCGCTTAGCTCTCGCCAGTTTCCCTTCGCGATGAGGTAAGCGAATCTCGTTGAGTCGTCTTCCGGCGTCCATTGCATGAGGTCGAGAGCACCAGCTGCCTGTTTTCTGATGTCACTATGCTTGTCCTTCAAAGCGTGAAGCAGCGGCCCCCGCGCTCGATGATCACCTATTTCTCCGAGAGCCAGCGCCGTCCCAGCTCGAACCGTCGGCTCGGTGCTCTCATCCTGCAGGGTTTGGACGAGAGCACCCACCGCCGGCTCACCTATCCTTTTCAGTGTCGAGACCGCCTGCGGTCTACTCTTTTCGTCTGCCAGGGCCTCAACGAGAGGGTCAACCGCCGGCTCCCCTATGCTGCCGAGAGTCCCCCCGACAAGCTCACGCAGCTTCTCGTCCTCCGTAGGCAGGGTTCGAATGAGCGGACCTACTGCTGATGCACCGAGTCGAGTGAGGGCCTCCGCCGACCTGCTTCGATAGTCACCGTCCTTGTGCCCGAGGAGCCTCACGAGTGCTTCCGCATCTTGCTTCGCTTCCAACTTCTCGATATTAGGCTTGAATAGACCCATCGTTATTGCCCTCGCATTCCGAAATCCTGAACCACTGGTAAGACATCACTCTTCACTGGGGGGCTCGAGCTGCCCCAACGTTCGGAACTTTCAATTCATCGATTCGAGGCAGCTCTCGAGGTTTCCTCTGAACACCCTCGTATGGTGATGGTGGGGTCCCAAGAGCGGCTCAACGATTCCCACGGCACGCTGATACAGGGGAAGCGCTTCCTCGTGCCTGTGCAACGCTCTGAGGACCTCGGCTACGCCGTTCAGACTGTTCGCGACATCGGGATGATCCGGACCCAGGGCACCCTCCCGGATCGCCAGCGCTCGCTCTAGGATAGGAAGCGCCTCGACACATCTACCCTGACTGTGATAGTAGCCGCCTAAATTGTTCAGACAGGCTGCGACATGAGGATGCTCCGGGCCGAAGAGCTTCTCCTGGATGTCCAGAGCCCGCTCGAGTAACGGCAGAGCTTCCGCATCTCTGCCCACCCTCCTGTAAACCATGGCCAGGTTGTTGAGAACAACGGCTACTTCGGGATGAACGGAGCTCAGAGCGCGCTCATATGTCGCCAGAACTCGTTCGTACAAGGGCATCGCTTCGGAGAATCGGCCCTGCTTGTACAGGGCCGTTGCCTGTTTGTTCAAAGAAGCCGCTGTCCGGACTTCCTCCTCACTAGCGGCCCCTTCGGCATCTACGCGACTCCGGCAGACCGACAGGTTCTGCGCGAACGCCTTCGTTCGCTTGTGACCGGGGCCGAGCGTTCTCTCGGCACTGGCGACCGCTCGCTCCAGCAAGGGTACCGCATCCGCATAGTCACCTTGTTCGCAGTACAGCAGTGCCAGGTTGTTCAACGTAACGGCCACAGTGATATGATCGCGGCCGAGGGTTCGTTCGTTGATGTCCAAGGCACGCCTAAACAAGGCGCCTGCATCGGAGTATTTCTTCTCCGCTCGGCACAGCGCCGCCATATTGTTGAGGGTGACTGCAACTTCGGGGTGATCCGGCCCAAAGGCGCTCTCGTCGATCGCCAGAGCCCGCTCGAGGAGCGGGCGTGCAGACGCCAAACTTCCCTCCTCCCCATGACAGACGGCAAGATTATTGAGGATAGTCGCGATACCTGGATGGTCGGGTCCGTAGGCTCGCTCTTCGATGGTCAGCGCCCGCTCGTATAGAGGCATTGCTCTGGCAAACTGGCCTTTGTCTTTGTACACACCAGCCATGTTACTCAGGGCGATTGCGATCTGAGGGTGCCAAGGACCGAGGTTCCGCTCCTTGATGGAAAGTGCCCGCTCGTAGAGAGACAAGGCCTCGCCCAGTTTTCCCATCGATCTGTAGTAGCCGGCCAGGTTGTTAAGGCCGACGGCGACTTCGACATGATCGGGTCCGAGAGAACGCTCCTTGACAGCCACGATCCTCTTGAGGATAGGCAAAGCCTCAGCATATCTGCCCTGCTCCTTGTAGACAGCCGCCAGGTTGCCGAGATATGTGGCGATCTGGGGATCATCCGGATGAAGGACTCTTTCCCCAATGGCCAGAGCACGCGTCGCCAGGGGCAGCGCCTGGGGGTACATGCGCATTTGCAGGTAGAGCGTCGCCAGGTTGCTTAGGATCGTCGCGACTTCAAGTTCGTCCTGCCCCAAGTGATCTTCGAACATGGCTAGGGCGCGTTCGATATGTTGCATCCCGGAGTCGGACTCTCCCATCTCACACAAGAACAGGCCTACCCTGTTCAGGAGGCGGGCCGTTTCCTGGCTCTTGCCCCCTTCCTCCTCTCTGGCTTGCAACGCCGTCCTGTAACATTCACCCGGCTCGAAGCGCCCTTCCAACGACCTCCAATAGCCCATCCATTCATAGGTTCGCCTGCGCTCCCACGCATAATCGAAGAGATCCAGGTCGGACAGCGTTGCGGCCAGCTGCTGCACCTGTTCCGCCTGTTGAAGCTGAAACGCGTATTCATCCAGCTTTCGGTCGAGCGGCGCCTGACCGAAGTAGCTGGCCAGGTCCGCATGCTTGTCGTCCCGGCTCAAGTACCGGGTTGCCACCGCATCTCTAAGCTGGCTGTGAGAGAAGTCGATGAGCTCACCCCGCTGGACGAGACAGGCTCGGGCACTGCGGGCCAAGCGCGCCCATCTCGCAGGTGGAAGTCGTTCCGCTCTCCTTTCCAATAGCTCGAGAATCTCAGCTTCGCTCAACCCATGCCGTGAGGAGCCTAGCAGGGAAAACGTCTCAGCGACCAGAGCAGTCCCGTGATCGTTCTCCAGTCGTTCGAGCATCTGATCCAACAGGCCCGGGACATCGGCCGGCAAATCCTCAATGCGTGCGGTGAGGAATTCGAACTTGCCGAAAAGCTTCAACTCCTCCAAGGCCATCCTCAGGTACAGCGGATTGCTCACTCCTGGATGTCGCAGCAGGCATTCCACCTGTCGGCTGTCCAGCTTGCGACCCCACTCGCCCAGGCGAGATTGCACAATCTGCGACTGGTTATCTCTCTCCAATTCGGGGAGCGCCATCTCCTCGGCGCCGTGCCGTCTCAGAACATCAAGACAGTCCCCTTCCAGAGTGCTCACCACAAACCGCACGCCCTGAGGGATATACTCCAGGAGCCAGCCCAGGCCATGCGCTCCCTCCAAACCCGACAACTGGTCCAGCGCATCGAGAAGGACGATCACTCGCCGTCCTTCTTCTTGATCCTGAGAGCCACGGCGAAGGAGATCCCACAGCGAACGCTTGGCTTTCTTCCCGCCTGCGGCCGCCGACAGGAACACCAAGAGGGTCTCCGACAGCTTCCGATCCTCTTCCGGGATCTCGTGCGTCAGCGAGAACTCGAGCCTCAGCTCCTCGCACATTCTCCGCAGCAAGAGAAGGTGATTCGTCGACTCGGGACTCGCGCCGATGAAATACGGAAGCAGAAAGTCAGCCGGATGCTCGGCAGCATATTGTCGAGACCAGTTCGCCAGGAACGCGGACTTCCCGCAACCGGACTCCCCCGTGATCACAATCGGGCGCGGATCTTCACCTCGCACGAACGCGGTCAGCCGGTTTGCCTCCGCGCCGCGGCCGGTATACAGATGCGCATGCTCCTCAACAAATGCCCGATGCATCTGGCGCTCGACGGCCAGCGGGTCCGTTTCCGGCGCATCTGCCGGGAACTCCTCACAGATCGCCGCAAACAGAGAATCCAGGATGTGTCGCCCGAAGGTCTCCAAATCCGTCAGACAGCCAGCCTCATCATCCCAACGGCACGGATAGTCCTCGAACACTGGCCGGCCCGAAGCACGGATCTCGTCCTTCAGCGAAGCCAGTTTCCGCGCCGCTTCCGGCGTCTCGACACTGAAATCCGCACGTTTGCTCTCTGGCACCTGGGAGATGACTGAAGGATCGCGGAAGTAGAAGAAGCTTCGCTTGGCCAGCTCGGCATCGCGCAAGACGCCGTGAATGATCTCCAAGGCCGTAATCGAATGACCGGGGTAGTCTCCCAGCCAGGCATGAGTGGATTCGGTGCCCTCGGGAATGTTCTCCGGAATGTAGCCGTATCGCTCGCCGAGCATGGCCACGAAGAACGGGCGGGCGCGGTCGATCTCTCCGAGGATGACCTCCAGAACCTTGCCCTGCTCGGCTTCCTCCTCCGTCACTCCCCAACGAAGGTCCAGATCGATCAGGTGCAGCCGCCGCTCCGCACACCGTTCTCTCAATTCGGGGAACACGATCTTCACCAGGTGATCCCGCTCCGCCTGCATGTCTCGGAACGTGGAGGAGATGAAGATCCGAACGGTCTGCCAGGTCTGCGCCATCGGGGATCTCAGTGGCCTAGGTCATGCTCTCAGCTCTCCTCGCCCGGCTGCCAGCGAGAATTCAAGTCTGCTGCTGCAAGAGTTCCCGCATCTCTGCAAGAAGGAAAGCGAGCAGATCGTCGACGACATAGGCGTGTGCTATCCTCATCACCCACCCGAGTCGCTCGCCTGCTGTCCTCGGCCAGAGCCGAACAAGCGCTTCACGCCGACGACAAATCCCTTGATAATTCCGTATAACGTCGCGACAAGAATGAAGATACCGAGTGCGCCCGCAACCAGGCTGATGATATATCGCCAAATATTCTCTTCCGGAATGAAGAGGAACCCGACAATGCCGATCGATGAGACAACCAGACCAGCCGTAAACACTGTTGCACAATCACGCCAGCTGAAATGCCCACAGTAGGGACAGTTGAAACCCGGCCGGCTCTGGTATGTCTTGCCGCAGGCACTGCACGTGTCCATCGAAGGTTGGGATTTCGTCGAAGGTTGAGATTTCGTCGAAGGTCGGGTTTTCGTCGAAGGTCGGCCTACAACTGACGAACTCATGCCTCCGCCTCCGAAGGGAGGGCGGTGCAGTTGCTCCCGAACCTTCGCGCCCCGTTCGGTGATTTCCCACCCAAAGGCGCTCATCCGAGCCAGAAATTTGGCAGTCAATCCGTCTAGAGCCGCTTGGACCGCGGCGGGGCTGAGACCCGGATAGATGTCCCCAACTATTCCGTCCAGCGTTTCCCCTAGTTTTCCGGAGACAATCGGTATCCCGCGGTCCATCGTCGATATCATTTCCGGGTACTGCGGAATGTGGTCCAGATACATGAGTACCTTCGCTTCATCCTCGCTGAGCTCGACTGATGACGCGGGAGCTGGAGAGCTCTCCGACGCAGGTGTCATTTGCGCCTGGGGAGTCGGCCGAATGGGCACCAAACCCGTCTCCCACCAGTGCTTCGCGTCTGCAGCCGCCACCTCTAAGTCTATTCCACGTTTCCTGGCTCCTAGCTCGCACATCAATACAGGGGCGAAGGCGCCTGAACCCGGGAGAATCACCCCAAGGCCCGGTTGCCCTGATGCTATTTTCGTCCGTAATTCAGCGACCGTGGGGCAATCATCTCGGAATTCGGCTACTTCCGGTGACACATAGATGTAGCCCTGGCCGCGTGGTATATGGGCTCCGGGTGACCCGCACGGGCAACTGTCGTCGGAGCAGAGGCCGTCACCAGCCGGCCGCGGAACTTCCATGTATTTCATGATTCACCCCCGCATAGACCGCCTCCAGGAACAGCCGGGTCAGGCTTCCAGGTCAGCGTCGGAGCACCTGTAGGAGAGACCCGCCTCACGGACTTGCCGCAAGAGAAACTCTGATGGAATCCGAGGGCTAATAGGGAACCCCCTCGTGTGCTACTCGGGGCTAATCCCGAGCGCCTCCGCGTTGCTTCTGATTCTCGGATTGTCCGGCTCTCGCCTCAGCGCCTCTGTAATGGCCTTGCGCGCCTCGGCTATGTTGCCCAGCTGAGCCCATGCAACGGCTATGTTTTGGCAGAGAATACCGTCGGCACGGGACAGGTCGGCGGCCTTCTCGAAATGTGGAACGGCATCGAAGAAGCTGCCGGCATCCATGCACTTGTTGCCCTCGAGCTCCGACGCCTTGGCCTCTCTTGCCAGACGCACCTCCTCGGGCGTGGGTACGAACGAGCCCTCGCCGTCGGCGAACACCGGCGGCTCTGCCAGCTCGCCGGAGAACTGTTCGATATAAGACGATCCACTCGGACCCGAGCACATGCGCTTGATACGTTCGTAGTCGGCTGGCGAGGTCATTGGCCTACCTCCACGATCTGAGTCAGTCCCGTCGGCATCCTTATCGCGATGGGGCGGTGGCACGCGCTCGGTAGGGAGAATTCCAGGCCTTGACCCACGGATCGCGTCACAGCCCAATGTTTCGGCCAGAGCCTTCCTGCTGATACGGTCAGGCTCCCGGCGCACCCACCTGTCTATGTGTCTTATGAGACCTCAAATCGTGACAGGTGCCCCTCTCTGCACGGCCGGTGAGAGCCGATAGCGGGCACAGCGAGCGAACGGTGAGGGGTGTTCGGGTGCGGTTTGGACGCTGACCAGCGCCAGCCAGCGCCGGTGGGCGCCGTCACCCACGAATGTCACCGCCAGTGCGCCTGACGGCCGCTCGAGCGCTAGGCCAATCGATAGAATTACGCCGGCAGACGGGCCCTAAGAGCTGCCACTCTTCGGTGGCCGAGTCTGGGATTGAGCGTCCCGGATCCGAACAGATAGAGAGTGGGGTAAACAGCCTCCGTACCGCGGAATCCCCTGAAGAACAAGACTTGACGGTGTGAGTGGGCTGGCCCGCTTCTTTCATGAGATCTTGAGGCCACCGCTGGCATCGAGACTCCACAGGGCGAGGTACGACGTGTTCCTCTCCGATCTCCGCTACGCCGTTCGAGGGCTGGCCCGAAGCCCCAGCCTTACGGCGATCATCGTCATCACGCTCGGTCTGGGTGTGGGTGCGAATACAGCGATCTTCAGCGTCGTGAGTAGCGTGCTCTTGGAGCCGCTGCCGTACGGCGAGCCCGACCGGCTGGTAACGGTATGGGAGAACAACCTCGCCTCCCCCAATACGCTGGGCCAGGTCTCGCCGCCGAATTTCGCCGACTGGCTCGACCAGAGCCAAACGTTCGAGGCGATGGCCGCAGCCCACTATTGGGCCGGGTCGATCAGTGGAGACGAAGGGGCATCGCGCATCCTTGGAGCGGTTGTAACACACGACATGTTCTCCGGCGCACTCCGCATGTCGCCCCATATCGGTCGCTTATTCACCATCGATGACGGCTACGCCGATGCCGCACCCACCATCATCTTGGGCTACGAGCTGTGGATGCGAGAGTTCGGCGGGAACCGTGACCTGATCGGCGGAACGCTCTCGATCAGCGGGAGCAGCTACGAGGTCGTCGGGGTGATGCAGCCCGGCTTCCGGCTACCGGTCTACGCCGAGGCCGAGATGTTCCGTCCGCTGACCTGGGATCTCCGTTCCGAGGACCGTAGCTCACACTTCCTGCGCGTGATCGCTCGGCTGAAGCCGGCCGTGGCCCTCGATCAGGCGCGGGTCGAGATGGCGACGATCATGTCGCGGCTAGAGGAGGAGTATCCGGAGCACAACGCCGATGTGACGACCAACGTCGTACCGCTCAGGCGCTACATCGTCGGCGACGTGCAACGCGCGCTCTACGTGCTGTTGGGTGCAGTCGGTTTCGTGCTGCTCATCGCTTGCGCCAACGTGGCCAGCCTGCTGCTGGCGCGCGCCTCGGTGCGCGAGCGCGAGTTCGCCGTGCGCCAGGCCATCGGGGCCAAGCCCGGTCGATTGGCGCGACAGCTCATCACAGAGAGCCTGGTGTTGGGTACCGCGGGCGGCGCTGCGGGCCTTTTGCTCGCCTACTGGGGCGTCGAATTGCTGCTCGCCCTGAGTCCCGGCGAGTTCCTACCGCGCATCGACCATGTCGCGATCGATCGGCGGGTCCTGGCGTTCACGCTCGCCGTCACCGTGGCCACCGGGCTGATCGTCGGCATCGTGCCCGCACTCCGCGGCACACGCCCGCACCTGGTGGAAGCGCTGAAGACGGGTAGCGCCGCCGCAGGGTCCGCTCGCGAAGTACTTCAGGCACGCCGGACTCTGGTGGTCGCACAAGTGGCCGCTGCGCTGATGCTCGTCGGCGGGGCCGGCCTGATGATACGGAGCTTCGGCAAGCTCATCGCCGAAGATGTCGGGTTCGAGGCGGAAGGGCTGGCCACGGCGCGCGTCAGCGTCGGCACCCGCTATCCCGATGGGCCCACCCGCATGGCGTTCGTCGATGGCCTGCTGGAGCGCCTGGGCCGGCACGTCGACGCCCGCTCGGTCGCCGCCAGTTCGGCCGTTCCTTTCACTTCGTGGGAAGTCAACTCGAGCTTCGAGATCGTCGGGCGGCCGCCACCCGAGCCCAACCAGGAGCCCGACGCCCGCATCGTCACCTCCACACCCGGCTACTTCAGCACGATGGAGATCCCGCTGGTTCGGGGGCGCGACTTCGGGGTGGCCGACGGCCCGAACGCGCCCGGCGTTGCCATCATCAACGAGAGCGCCGCCCGCAGCTATTGGCCGGGCGAAGATCCGATCGGCCAGCGCATTCATCTGGGCGGCTGGGATCCGGAGGGATTCGAGCGCGAGATCATCGGCATCATCGGCGACGTCCGTTTCCACGCCCTCGACCGCGAGCCGAGTCCCGAGCTTTACATGCCCTATCGTCAGATGCCCGCCTCGGTGGTGAGTATAGTCGCTCGAGTCGCCGGTGACCCGTCGCGGTTCGTGCGCATCATGCGCGACGACATCCGAGCGCTCGATCGCGACGTCGCGGTGCATGCGGCAGCCACCATCGGTCAGTTGATCGGCAGAACCGCGGCCTCCGATCGATTCTATATGATCGTGCTGGGCATCTTCGCCGCGGTGGCAACGGTACTGGCGGCGGTGGGAATCTACGGCATCCTGTCGTACATCGTCGCGCGGCGCGCCAGCGAGATCGGGGTGCGGGTCGCTCTCGGTGCCGGCCCGGGCGACGTGCTGACACGGGTGATCGGCGATGGGGCCTGGATGGCCGGTCTGGGACTGGCGGCCGGACTGATCGGCTGGCTCGCGTTGGGCCGCCTCCTGACCCCGCTGCTCCACGAGGTACCCACAATTGACCCGCTCACCGTAGTAGCCACCGTACTGTTGATCGCCCTGGTCGCCTTCCTGGCGAGCTACCTGCCGGCTCGTCGGGCCAGCCGGGTCGACCCGGTCGTGGTGTTGCGGAGCGAATGACCAGCGCGTCAAAGACGCCGGAAGTTCAACGCCCTGCTTACCGAACCCGCAGGCGCCGCTTCTCCCAACTCATCGGAGGCTACGACGTTCCGGAGCCAGGCAATACACGCAGGAGTAACCGCAATGAAGCATCGGAAACTACCATCTCCCTCACTGGCAGCGCCGTACGTCCTCAGGACCGCCGTTATCCTGCTCGCGCTTTCCGCGTTCTTCACAGGATGTGATTCGCAGGGCCCTTCGGAAACGGAAGAAGAGTTCTGGACGCGCATGGAAGCGTACGTTACGGAACGTATGGACCCCGAAGGATCCGGATTCGCCTTTCTCGTCATCAGCGAGGGCACCGTCGCCTACGCTCGGGGCTGGGGTATGGCGAACATCGAGACCGGCATCCCCTTCTCTGCTAATACGCCCAGCAATGCCGCCAGCCTGACGAAACAGTTCACCGCCTTGGCGGTGCTCATGCTCTACGAGGATGAGATGCTCACTCTGGAGACCCCGATCCTCTCGATCCTGCCGTCGCTGCCAGCGGCGTGGTCGGATATCACGGTCCATCACCTCCTGACACATCAGTCGGGGATACCCAATTACACCGATATCACAGGGGACGAGCCGGAGGCGATCGACGGTTTGACGAACGGGGCCGCCCTGGACCTCGTGCTCGTAGCGCCCGCGCTCGATTTTCCGCCCGGGACGAGCACATCCTACAGCAACACCGGCTACATCATTCTGGCGATGATCGTGGAGGAACTCAGCGGCGTGAGCTATGCCGAATTCCTGGACCAGAACATCTTCGAGCCTCTGGGGATGACCGCGACCTTCGTGGCCGACGAGTCGGCGACATATCCGGCGAACACCGCGCAGCCGTACGACGAGCAGAACCAGTTGTATGACTACTCCATGTACACTTACGGCCCCAGCGGCATCTACACGACCCTGAACGACTACTTCAAGTGGGACCAGGCCTTGTACACGGACGCCCTCGTCCAGCAAGCCACTCTAGAGCTCGCCTTCACCGGATATACGGGCGGCCAAAACGACTTCGGCTACGGCTGGATGGTCGGTCAGTATGGTGGCGCGAGATCGCTGCGACACGGCGGCTTCGGCACCGGCTGGCTGAACTACGTGTACCGCGTGCCGGATAGGGAATTCACCTATCTGTTTCTCTCCAATGGAGGGGTGTTCGCGAACGATGGTTTCGAGACGTGGACGAGCGTGTTGATGGACGAGGTCTTTTCTTTCTATCTGTGATGTCCCGCAGCGACTGCACGAACGAGGGGCGACCGACCCGGTGCGTACGGCGTGAGCGACCCGGCGGCCGAGACGCTCGGCTCTCGGCGTGGCCGGTGGCTGGAGCGATTTTCCTGTGGGCCGATCACAGCGGCTCGCTCGATCAGACGTCATACCTCTGATACCCGTTGCAACCCTGGAGACCCTCAGGTCGTCAAAGAGGCCAAGCGATTAGCGGGTTGCCTGCCGAGCCCGTATCCGAATTCCATGACATGAGAATCGATCGGGTAGTCCGCCACGTCAATCATCCGATCAAAGAAGAGCGGCTTTCATCACATCGCCCCACTTCAGGGCCCGGTGGAGAATGATCATGCAAGAGTGGTTTAGGGACCTTCGGGTCGGCTTCCGAGTCATGAGACGTAGCCCCGCGATCACCGGAGTGGCCATCCTCGCCATTGCCCTGGGGATCGGGGCCACAACGACGATCTTCAGCCTGGTGAACGGCATCCTCCTCAGACCCCTGCCCTACCGGGATGCCGACCGGCTAATCGCGATTTGGAACACGCTTCCCGGGGCCGGCATCGACGTGTTCGCCCAGAGCGCTGCGCTCCACTTCACCTACGAAGACCAGAGCTCGACGCTGGAAGCGATCGGGCTCTGGAGACCCGGTGGAGCGACGGTAACGGGCAGCGGCGCGGCTCGCACGGAGTGGGGAATCTGGATGACTCACGGGACCCTCGAGGCACTGGGGGTCCAACCCGTGATGGGCCGGAGGTTCACACCGGCCGACGACGCGCCGGGCGCTCCCGGCACGGTCATGCTCAGCCATGGGTACTGGCAGGGTGCGTTCGGGGGCAGACGCGATGTGATCGGACAGACTCTCCGGGTCGATGGAGAGACCTGCGAGATCATCGGGGTCATGCCCGAGGGACTGTTCTTGTACGGCCTGGACCCTGCTCTCTACCTGCCGCTCCGCATCGACCGCTCGGCCATCGTCGCCGGCCAGTTCCGCTACCGCTCGCTGGCCCGGCTGGCGCCGGGAGTCACCGTGGACCAAGCGAAGGCCGACATGACGCGGCTGCTCCCGGTCCACATCGAAGACTATCCAGGCGGGATGACTCTCCGGGACATGGAGGAAGCCGAGCTGGCTCCCATCGTTCGACCTTTGAAAGAGGAGGTGCTGGGCAACATTGGACCCCGCCTCTGGGTGTTCTTCGGAGCGGCGGGGCTGGTGCTCCTGATCGCCCTGGCGAATGTGGCCAATCTGGTCCTGGTTCAAGCTGAAGCCCGGGACCAGGAGATCGCCGTTCGCACAGCCATCGGTGCGAGCCGAGGCCGTGTGGTACGGCAGTTCATCATCGAGCGCAGTGGCCTCGGCATCGTTGGCGGCCTGCTTGGTATCGGGCTGGCGTACGGCGGCCTCGAGGCCATCCGGGCGACGAGTCCCGGTGGACTTCCGCGCTTGCACGAAGTCTCCATCGACCCCGTCGTCCTGCTATTCACCCTGGGGTTGTCAGTGCTCACCGGGATCGCGTTCGGACTGTTCCCCGTCAGTTGGAACCGGGGTCACGATCTCGTGAGCGCACTGAAAGAGGGTGGAGGTAGAGCCGGGACCGGACGGCCGCGGAACCGGGTGCGAAACTCCCTCGCGGTGGTGCAGATAGCCGTGTCGCTGGTGCTCCTCGTAGGATCCGGGCTCATGGTCAGGAGCTTCCTCGAACTCCATGAGGTCGATCCGGGCTTCGGGGATCCCGAGACCGTCCTCACCCTTCAGATCGGCATCTCCCCCGGGGAGATCCCGGATCTGGAAGAGATGGTCCGTACCCACGAGCTCATCGCAGAACGTCTCTCAGACCTGCCCGGCGTCTCATCTGTGGGCCTCACCTCGAAGCTCCCATTGAGCGCCGGAGTGCATGTCAACCCGGTCTGGGTCGAAGGATTCCTCTACTCCGAGGGGACTCCTGCACCGAGCATGCAGTACACCTGGGTGGGGGCCGACTATTTCGAGACCATGCGAATCCCGCTCCTGGCCGGAAGATTCCTGACCCAAAGCGATGCCACAGTTAAGGTTCCCGTGGTCGCCGTATCGGAATCGCTGGCCCTCCAGTATTGGCGCAGCCCGGCCGAGGCCATCGGAAAACGGATATCGGGTGGCAGGGTAGCAGGGGAAGGCGGATGGCGAGAGATCGTCGGCGTCGTTGGCGACATCCGCGATAACGGGATCACACAGGATCCCACACCGATCACCTACTGGCCTCTGCTAACGCCGAATCCCTGGCAGGCGATCGATGGGGCCGCCCTGATCGCGCCACGGCACGTGTCCTACGCGATCCGCAGCGAGCGGGCCGGGAGCCCCGGGTTGCTGCGGGAAGTGCGGGAGACCATCGCGTCGGTCAACCCCAACCTGCCGGCCCAGAACGTACAAACGCTGGACGAGATCCTCGCCAGGGGCATGGCCAGGACCTCGTTCATGCTGGCCATGCTGGGCATCGCCGCCGCAGTGGCCTTCGTGCTGGCACTCGTCGGCGTTTACGGCGTGGTCTCCTACCTCGTCAGCCAGCGTACCCGCGAACTCGGGGTGAGAATCGCCGTGGGGGCGCAGCCCGCGGCCGTGGTGCGTCTCGTCCTGAAGCACGGCCTGGTCCTGTCGGCATCGGGACTCGGCCTCGGACTCGTGGCCGCCTACTGGACAAGTCGCTTGCTCGAAGCGTTCCTCTTCGACGTGGACCCGGTGGACCCCATCACCTTCACGATCGTTGCCGCGAGTCTGGTCGCAGCCACGCTCTTGGCCTGCTTCCTTCCCGCCCAACGGGCGGCCCGCATCGACCCGATTCGAGCACTCCGATCGGAATAGGCGGAGGACAACGGAGACCGGCAGCGGCCTGCGCAAGTAGACGCCGGAGACGCGCACGGACCTGGCCAAGCTGTTTGCGCCGGCGGGTCACCGGCCTACCGCGTTCGCGTCCCAACATTGCCGGACCTTCCCCTGAGTCTGCGTACGAGTTCCGAATCCAGGATGATCGTTGCCCCGCATTCTCGGCATCGTACCATTACAGCTTTCCCACGCATAAGCTTCAGGGCGTTGCCCAACCCTAGAGCGCAAAACAGACCCAAGGGTACGGCGAGCAGGAGCCACCAAGCGCTTCGGAAACTCAGCCAAACGGCGATGCCGAGCAACCCATATGCGAATGCCAGACCGCTGAATACGTGGAGACGCGGCACCTTACTCGATTCGCTCAGAGGCTTGCGGCAGCGACCACACACGATGACCTGCGTCTCACGTATTGCTTCGCGCGCAGCCGGTGGCGGCCACCGTGCGCTCCGCGGCCGTGTCTCGCGCAGCTTCGCCCGATCCGCGGCAGGCAACGGCGTCGCGGCCGCTGCCGGCCTGTCGGAGCCCAGGCGTCTGTCTTCCGCCGCGGCACTTGCGGCGAGGGGCCCCGGCCTCCCTGGGGCGAGCGGAGTGGGACTTTTGGCAGGCCGTGCGGCGGTCGCAGCCTCGGCGCGTTCCAGCCGCAGGAAGTGAACCCGACCCGAGGAATCACCGGCGACGATTGTCCGGTCGTCCGGGCCGATGTCGCACGCAAGGACGGTTGCTTCTGCGACGAACGTTGCAACGACACGGGCTTGGATGAGATCCCACACCTTGAGCGTGTGGTCCTCAGAGCCGGAGACCGCGTAGCGTCCATCACGCGACAATGCTACTGCCCAGACGCGGGCACCGTGGCCTGCAAGCGTCTGTCGCTCTTCGCCACGCTCCAGGTCCCACACCTTGAGAGTCTTGTCATCGGCGCCTGTGACCGCGAAACGCCCATCCGCAGTCACCGCAACCGTCCAAACTTCGATAGGCCGACGTCTGCCTTCCTCGACCAGTGGGGCCATCAGCTGTGCCAGACCGCCGCGCCCAATCAGGAACTGTTCCCTTTGACCTCGCTCCAAGTCGAAGACCCGGAGCGTATGGCCTGTATCACCCAACACGACGTGCAAGCCATCCGGTGCCAACGCCAACGCGTTGACCATTCCACATTGTACCGTCCGGCGTTCTTCGCCACTGCCCAGATCCCAGACCTTGAGCGTCCCATCCCACGAGCCCGATACGATCCGGTGTCCGTCCGGAGCTACCGCCACCGCCGATACCTTCTTGGTGTGTCCCGTCAGGGTCTTCACTGCCTGCCGGCGCACCAGATCCCATTCCTTGAGCGTGGTATCATCGGAACCCGAGACGGCGGTCCTTCCGTCCGGCGCGAACGCCACCGCTCGCACCGAACCCTCATGCCCGGTCAACGTACACCGCTCCTCCCCAGCCTCCACATCCCATACCTTCAGTGTCCTGTCGTCCGAGCCCGACACTGCAAGCCGCCCATCCGGCGACACTGCCACCGCGCAGACTATGTCGTCATGGGTTGTCGTCACGCTCGGTTGGGTTTGCCCACGCTCGAGATCCCAGACTCTTACGGTGAAGTCCTCGGCACCTGACAAGGCCCAGCGCCCATCCGCAGTCACCGCGACGCCCCAGACCTTGCCGCTGTGCCCCATCAGCCGCTGCTGCAGCTCCCCGCTCTGCAGGCTCCACACTCTGAGTGTCTTGTCGGCCGAGCCAGAGACCACATGTCGTCCGTCCGGTGTCACCGCAACCGAAAGAACCGCTTTGCCGTGGCCCGTTAAGGTGCGCACCTCCTGCCCTCGTTGAAGATTCCAGACCTTCACCGTTCCGTCGTCAGAGCACGAGACCGCCGTCCGCCCGTCCGCTGTCAGCGCCACCGCGCGGACCCAACCGCTGTGCCCAATCAGCGAATGCAGCTCCTCGCCCCGGCTTAGATCCCAGACCTTCACAGTCTTGTCACGCGAGCCGGACACCGCGTAGCGTCCATCAGGCGACACGGCCACGGCCTGAACCTTGTCGCTATGGCCCGTCAGCGTCTGCCGGACCTCGCCGCGTTCGAGATCCCAAACGACAAGCGAACCGGAACCCGAAACGGCCGTCCGCCCGTCCTCCGTCACCGCGAGCGCGTTTACTTCACCACGAGCCTTCAGCGTCTGCCGCACCTCCCCGCGCTCGAGATCCCATACCTTGACTGCCGAATCGCCCCAGGTGGCCGATAAAGCGCACCGGCCATCCGCCGTCACCGCCACCGCCACGACCGCATTAGGCGCGTACCGTCCCCGCTCGCCTATCAGCGTGCGCAGTTCTTCTCCCTTTTCCAGATCCCAAACCTTGAGTGCTTCGTCACCCGACCCCGAGACAGCGTAGCGCCCGTCGGGCGTCACCGCGACGGCAATGACCCAGCCCTTGTGGCCCGTAAGAAGCCGCTGCAATGGAGCGCCAGCCGGAGTGAGCGTTGGAGCGAGCGGCCGTATCCAGGGAGCCTCATCCCAGTGCGAGGCGCGACGCACCAGCTCTGTGACTCTACTCGTCCGGAACCCGCCGAGCCGACCGATAAGCTGTCCAGGAAGCTGAGCGATATCCTCAGTAAGGACCTGGGCGGACAGCCGGACGGCGTCTTGGACAAGTTCCAGGCTTTCGTCCCCGTAACCCGCCCGCACCGCTTCGTCGTAGTCCTCGATGAGCGGTTGCGGTCCCAGCGCCTGCAACTTCCTGTACAGGAAGTTGAACTCGGTAAGCGTGTCGCGCAGCTCCTCGGGGCGTGCCGCCCAACTCAAGTGGTACGGCAGCTCGCTCAACCCCCTGGGGTAACCGCCTTCCCAACGGCCCGCGCCGCCCGGATCGGCCCTAGACCTGAAGTAGTCAGCCAGTCGCCCGTGGCCCTCACATCCCTCGCCCTCACCCAGATACGCCTCGCTCGACACGTCGTCGAACTCGCGGTGATAGAAGGCCAGCAGCGAGCCAGCTTCCAGATACCGCTCCGTCAGGTACCGCTCGATGTCGAAACGGAGGCGCGACCAGAGGACAACCGGGAGACGCGGGCCATCCGGCCTGGGCAGCACCTCGAGAAGGAAGGTCTCGAGCTCTGCCTGCTTCGCCTCGCCGCCCCGCAACAGGGCAAGCCACTGCGCCGCAGCCTCGCCGTCGTCGCGCTTCGGTTTTTCGTCCGCCTCGACCCGAGCCGTCTCGTGGCTTCGCCGATACTCCTTTGCCCGATCAACCAGATCAGACGGGAAATGGCGGAGGCCGCGGAAGAAGGAACCATACACCTCCGAGTCCCGGGAGAGCACGTCGAGCAGCTCGTCCTCGGCGAGACCGTGACGCGACGCGGCCAGATTGCCCAGGGCACGAGAGACAAGCGTTCCGTCGTGCCTCTCCTCCCGAACCAGTCGGTCCAGTAGGTTTTTCCGGATGATCCCCGGAATCGTCGGCTCCAGCATCTCCTTCGGGTCGTACGACGTCCAGCGGCGCGCCTCCTCGAACGCCAGTTTCAAGTAGAGCGGCCAGCCATCCGACCGCTCGAACTTGTCCAGCAGTTCCTCGCGCTGGTCGGGCTGCAACGTCCGCTGGGCATCGTCCAGCCACAGGTCCAGGAGCTCCTCGCCGTCACGCCGCAACATGGGGCCGAGCTCTATCTGCTGAGGCTGCCTCCGCTCCACGCTATCGAACGCGTCGGCCAGACGTCGAGTGGAGACGATCAGCCGGACATGCTCGGGCAGCTTCTCGGGCAGCCACGTCAGCCCGCGGGCCCCGTGGGCTTCAGAGAGTTGATCCAGCGCATCGAGAAAGATGATCAGTGGTCGGTTCGAGGTGGCAAGCGTCAGTCGCTTGCCGAACTCTGGTACCAGCTCGCGGTAGTCCTCAGGTGTCTCCTCGTCCGCACCGTAGCGCCGCGACAGCTCCCGGCAGAGGCTGCGTAGCAGGACCCGGCCGTCCGACGAGCCCGGCGTCGCACCGATAAAGCGGTAGACGATCTGGGCACCGCCGTGCTCCATCTTCGCCCTCTCCACCGCCTTAGCCATGAGCGCGGACTTCCCGGCGCCGCCCTCAGCCACTACGGCCAGCGCTCGGAGTTCCTCGCCCTCGAGGTACTCGCCGACCTGTCGGAGGGGGTCGGTTCGGCCGAGGAAGAAACGCAGGAGCCCGTTGGCGAAGTCGCAGTGCGCCCGGCCCTCAGCGTCCAGGCTGTCGTCGGGTTCTACGTGGACCTCTTCCTCGGGCGCTGGCGGGCGCTCTGTGGGGTGCTCCAGCTCGGCCTCGATCGCCCCCGCGAGGGCTCTGTAGGCCTCCTCGGCCAGGCTGTCGAGGTGAGCAGGCGTGGGTTGCTGGTTCTCCTGATCCCACTCGGCCGAGTAGTCCTGGACGGCTGCGGGCAATCCCTTGAGTTTCTCTCGCAGCTCGCCCTTCAGCGTGCTAAGAGGGTTCTGGTCGGCATCGATGAATCTGTCCACGCCGTCGAGGAACCTGCCCTCCTCGTCCGTCGCACCTTCAATGTCGCGGAAGAAGCAGAAGACTTTGCCCTCGGGCTCGGGCACCCTGAGCGCCCCGGCGGCGATCTCCTGCTCCGTGGCGGAGGCGATGTAGACACGGCGGCGCTCCTCGTCCATACGCATCTCCTGCGCCGCCGCGGCAAAGATCTCGTGAAGGCGAGCCTCGACCGGCTTCCACGCCTCGTAAGTCTCGTACTCACCGCCCGGTTCACGTGGCAGCAGCCTGTACTCGCTCGGCACCGCATTCTTGTCGCGCCGGTACCACTGCCTCAAGAAGCGCCTGTCGCCCGAAGCCGGGACATGCCGCAGGGTTTGCCTGAACTCCTCGGCCGGGATCTGAGATGGCGGCGGGCACCAACCGTAGCGCTGGCCCAGCAGAACGACGAAGTTCGGGCGCGGCGTCGTCTCGAGGCAGCGCGCGATCTCGCCCAGGCAGATGTTCATCGTCTGCTGGTCGAGGCTGGCCTCTTCGCTCACGCCCCAGCGCAGGTCGATGGCCTGGAAGCGGACGCCGTGCTTCTGGCACAGCTCGCGCAGCCGCGGAAACACGACCTCGTGTAGCTTGTTCCGCTCGGCCCTCAGATCCTCGAAGGTCGAGCTGACGAAGACGCGGAAGGTTCGGCCGGCCTGCAACAAACCACCTCCTCAGGTAGACCTCGGCGATCAGCTGCCACTGCGGTCTCAGGTATGTGATATCGCGAGCACCCGGGTGTGCTCAAGATGCGGCCTCAGCCCGAGCGTATCAACGCGCGCGGCGACTCTGAGGTCAGCTGGTGCGCGCCACGTAGGGAACCGGAAGGAAACGCTGGTGACCCTGGCCGAGCACTTGCTTCAGGCGTGAGATGCGCTAAGTCCCCTCAGCGGCGAGTCGCGCACGCAGTCGTCGCGCCGATTCCACCCGAGACCGAAGCTCGGGATCGGCGTCTTGCCACAGCTCGATGAACTCGCTTACGTGCCGTGCGGCGGACACCGTGTCGCCGACCTCGAGGTAGAGCGCGCCGAGACGCTCGTGGGCCAGGGGTCGCAGAGCGCAGTAGAGCCATGGATCGCCTGTGTACATACGGTAGGTGCTGCTGACCGTATCGTACTGAGCGATGGCCTGGTCGAGGTGACCGAGGGCGGCGTTCGCCTCGGCGAGCAGTCGCCGGCCATCCCAACGCAACTGCCCATACCTGGCAGCCGTGGCGCGTCGAAGGTGCTCGACGGCGTCCTCTGCGCGCTCCTCCTGGAGTGCTATCAGGGCGCGCGTCTTCTCCCCGATGTCGTTAGGCGGAACGTCGTTGCCTGCGGCGAGTGAGTCCATCACTGCCAGGATTGCCCGCGCCGAGCGCGTGTCGCCTGCCAACGCATACCCGTAGGCAACCACTCCGAGCCGGAAATACTCCTCCTCCGCCAGGTCGAGCGGTGAGCGGCTGCGCAGGCTGTCCACAAGGGACAGAGCGCGCTCCGGGGTGCCGGCGGCGAGGTACGCTAGCTCGACGAACCAAACGGACCCCGGCCGCAGGCCGGCCGCCTGGACCTCTTCGACGGCCTCGGCTACACGGCCATACATGGCGGCGAGCGCGGCGCGCCACCGCCGACCCTCATAGACTCGCTGAGGATTGGGATCTCTCACTATCTCCCCGGCCAGCGAGTCCACCGCCGCAAAGTTACCCCGGTAGAGAGCGTTGTAGACTTCGATATGCAGAGACGGCTGACCCGTGAGCTCGCGGTAGACAGCGAGTGCCGAGTCCGCTAGTGCATGCCGGCCAAGACTCCTGGCGGAAACAGCCAAGTTGACGGCAGCCGACGAAAGTCGAGGATCTAGCGCCAACGCACTTCGGCATGCCTCCAAGCCTTGTTCGAAACGACCCATACTGTTGTATGTCAGACACAGGTTGTTTCTCGCCGCCCCGTCGCTCGGATAGCGTTCGAGAAGGACGCCGTAGTAGTAACTGGCTGAATCGAGCCTGCCAGCTTCACGATGGTGATCGGCGACCACCAACAGTCGCTCTCTAAAGGTCAGCCGGTCGCGGAACCGGTAGGCGACGTCCAGGTTACGACGACCAGCACCGTACGCTGACAACTTGCGATACGCTTCCGCGAACGCGGTATCGAGTGCGACGGCCTGCTCGAGGAGAGGAATGGCAGCGGCACGATCACCTCGCTCGCCGCGCCGCACGGCAAGCGTGTACAGTCTCAGCGCCTCCAGCGAACTCGTTGTGAATCTGGCCAGCGGCTCGCTGCGCCTAATGCTGGGGAGCGACTCGCCCAGGTGGCGCCGCACCTCCCACGCCAGTCGCTCCACCGCGCCAACGACACCTGTCTCGTCGGCGGCCCGTTGGTTCAGCCGCACTACCTCATCTCCAGTTTCCGTCTCCAGGATCGACGCGCTGAGGCTGTAGCCGGTGCCCAAGGATGCCGCGGCGCCCGACACGACGATCGGGCAGCTCTCGCGGCTGGCGATCTCCAAGGCGAGCCGCTGATCCACGTAGGTCGTGTCGGGCACGCGCATGAGGCCCAGCGTCTCTCGTACGCGGCTGTCCCCGAGCACGCTGACACGCTCCGACTGGAATAGGACAGAAACGACCGCGTCCCGAACGGTGGCCCCAAGCGCCGGTGTCTCCGTCTCGTTCTCGAACTCCGCCACCACGATGCAATCTTCCGGCTTCAGGAGGTCGGCCGCCGCGGCCCTGGTCAACAGGAATCCCGTGCCGCCCATAACGACCCAGCCCGCGGCGATCAGGCCCCACACGGCCAACGCACCGGCGAAACCCAACCCCGCGTTGCGCCACGTCATGACGCGACGACGGGCAGCCTCCGCTTCCGCTTCGCCGGCGCCGGCCTGCATTTCCAAGGGCGGCGCCGCTCCCCCCGGTGTTGGCGCCGCCACGCCACCTACGGGGACGAGTGACAGCAACACAACGATGAACAGGCCTACGACCAGCAGGACGAGAACAGCCGTGAGAAGCCAGCCCGGTGAGCCGTATTCGTCCCTGAAAAACGCTACCGCCTCGAGAACGGCCCACGAGCCGCCCGCGTAGACCAGCAGCACTTGCCATAGCGAGCGGTCGTGGATCTCTACGATCAGCCCCTTGAAACGGGACATAGTCGCCACCTGCTGACTGTGGTATGTGGGATGACGGGCACCCGGATGTGCTCCAAGATGCGCGCTCAGCAGGCGGCCAGCAACGGAAGAGCTACTGCCTGTCCCATACGACCCGCGAATCAAGAGCGTTATCGACGGCCCCGGCGTGCAGTAAGGCGGTGGGATCGGCGTCCCCCGCCACGGGGACAATCGCCCCGGTCTGCAGGTCCCGAATGCAGAAGATGACCGGCCGGTCGACCACGAAGGACAGCGGTTCCTAAGCGTAAAGCGATCGAGCATCCGCTCCCAGTCTGGGCGTGACATTCGTCGTAAGACCGGGAGTCTTCAAGGTAGAGCCCTAACGGCTACACGAACCAGGTAAGACGCCGGAGTGATAGGGCCGCGTAGAGGACGGCGCCTGCAACCGCCAATATGATCAGGGTATCAAGCGAATCCTGTTCCTGAGACGTCTCGCCCGGAGTGTCGGCGTCCCCCGGCCCCTCGGACTGGCTGGCGTGAGTCGCGCAGAAGCGGGAGCCCTTACGGGCCGCTCGCTTGCAGCGAGCCCCGGACTTCGTCTTGCCGTGGCATCTGTCCACGTCTTGCCCTCCTGTTCTCTCTTTACCTACGAATCCTGCGCGACCTCAGATTCATCGAGAACAGTAAGGGGACGCGGCGACGGCGCGTTCCTCGCGCAAGACCGATATCGCCGCCTTAGCAAGGTCGGCTCTTGATCCCGGCTAGAAGGGCACGCTCTGGCGCCAGCCAGCGTGTCTACAACCTGCCTACAGTCTGACTACTCATGCTTCTCCAGCAGCGCCTGGAAGCGCGGGTGGTCGCGGAGCGGGTCCAACTGAGGGTCGGAACGTAGCACAGCGACCGACATGAATCCGGGGACCGACAACAAGTAGTCCAGCCGATCGAGGGCGGCGTCGTGTCGGCCTGTTATCGTGAGTATGCGAGCCAGGTCTTCGATCCGCGATCGGCCGTTCAAGGCGTCCACACTATCCGGAAGCAGCTCGACCCCCCTCTCCCCTGCACGGACGGCCTCGTCCACCCGCCCCTGCCGGGCGTAGGCGAGGCCGATGGCACCGTAGAGGCGCGAGTCTTCAGGTGCTTCCTGGAGCTCGGCTTCCAGCAGCGCGACCGCCGAGTCGAGATGCTGACGTGCAAGCTCCGGCTCGTTCATCAGGGCGTAGACGTCAGCAGCCATCATAGCCTTGGGAACGTAGTAGCCCAGCGTGCTGAAGGCCTCAGATGAACCGGACGAGAGGCGTTCCAGCGCGGTCTCGTAGCTGCCTTCGCCAATGTCCGCCAACACCAACCCATAACCGACCCACGGGTCGTCGACCGCGTCGAGTCCCCTGTCGACGGCTTCTTCCAGCACCGCCCGCGCCTTTGAGGTGTTGCCTTCCCAAGAGAAGTAGTTCATGGCCCTGAGCGCGTACGCAATCATCATGTCCGGGGCGAGCGCCAGCGCACGCTCGTAGAGACGGTCTGCCTCAGCATAGTGTCCGAGCTGGCCATGAATCTGCGCCAGGTTTTCCAGCTTACTGGCGTCACGTGGATCGAGCTCTACGGCTCGCTCCAAGTAACTGAGTGCCGTCTGGAAATCGCCGCGACGCCTCTCTACATACCCCATACCCTCGAGAAGATCGGCGTTGTTCGGCTGCTGGCTGAGGGCGACCTCGAACTCCTGCATCGCCCTCTCGAAGTCCAGGTGCCCATGATAGTAGTAGTAACCCAGCGCCAGGTGCGCCTCCGGTAGATCCGGCTCGAGCTCCAGGGACCGGTCGGCGGCTTGCTTCGCCAGCTCGAGACGTTCCGGAGAGTGATCGTATCGCCACCAGTACATACTGGTATGGGCCTGAGAGAGCTTGGCGAAGGCGAGAGCGAAACCGGGATCCAAGCGCGTCGCGTCTACGAGCATCTCCACTGATATGCGCGTGTCGGCTTCGCTGGGGCTGGAATATTCGAGGCCACGCAGGTAGTAGTCGTACGCCTCCGAGTTCTCGGTCGGCACCCTCTCGATCTGCTCGCGCTCCTGCGTGGTAAGCGTCGCCTCCAGGGAATCGGCGATACTGAGGGCCACCTCACGCTGGACCGCCAGCAGGTTCTCAACCGAAAGCTCGCGGTCGTAGGTCTTGGCGAAGACATGTTCGTCGGCTTCAGCATCCATAAGCTGGACTGTGATCCGTACGGTTCCCCCGGCTCGCAGCACACCCCCTTCCATGATGTAACGCGCGTTCAGCTCGTCGCCGATCTGGCGGATATTCTTGGGCCTGTCACGGTACTCCATCACGGACGTCCGACCCCTCACGCTCAACCCGCCGATCTTGGCGAGTTGGGTTAGGATCTCGTCGTGGAAGCCGTCGGTGAAGTACTGGTCCTCTTCGAGTCCGCTCCTGTTGGCCAGTGGCAGGACGGCCACCGACGGGCGCTCATCGCCGGGGGCGCCTTGCTCCGCGCGGCGACCGAACAGCAACCAGCCCGTTGCCACTACGCCCCATGCCGCCAGCACTATTACGAAGGTCGCGGCCGCATTGCGCCAGGTGAGGAAACGGTGTCTGCGTCTGGCTTCCCGGTGCGCAGCAGCAGCCTCCGCGACCTCTCCTGCCTCGGCTTCGGCTGGCGGTTCGGCACGCGCTGGCAGCTCACGTACGCACGCCGTCCCCACGACGAACGGCAGGCCCAGCAGAAAGAGCACAACAGCCAGCGCTGGCAGCCACTCGGGGAACCCGAAGCGATCCGTGACCGCATCGATAAGCTCGAAGCAGGCCCATGCCGCGCCGACATAGATCAACAGCACCTGCCAGAGAGATCGGCGGTGAAGCTCGACGATCAGCCGCTCGAGACGGGACATAGCTGCCACCTGCGGCCTGAGGTATGTGGGGTCACAGGTACCCGGTTGTGATTAAGATGCGGCCAGAGCGGGTAGGCAGCAACGAGCGGCCTCAGTCCGTGCCGCTCCCGGACCCAAGTTCACCAATGGCCACGCCCCCAGCTTCTCGTTTGTTCACTGCCGCTCACGCCTCGAAATGCTCCCACTCGTACTTGGCCCGCGCCGCGATATCCCGGAACCGCCGCTCGCCGCGAATCGACGCCAGCAGCCGGTCGTGCTCGGCGATGAACGGGTAGTTGATGAACCCACGATCCACGGCGTTCGACAGCCAATCCAGAGCTTCCTCCTTGAGCCCTGCAAGTGCATGTATATCGGCCACGAAACACGAATACTGCGGATCGCGCCGCGCCGTTCTTCTGAAATCTTCGGTCATGATTTCCCGGAATCTCGAGCTGTCCCCGTCCAAAGCGCCCTCGAGAAGAACGATCAGGCGCGTGAACGGGTTTTCAAGGCCCGCTCGGACGTTTCCCCGGATCAACTCGCGCGCTTCATCGTAGCGGGAGCAGTACGCCAGTAACAAGGCGCAGTTGAACAAAGCAACCGGGCTCTGGGGCTCCAGCCGGAACCACTTCGTCAACTCCTCGGAGTCCACATCGAACCGCCCTCCCATCACGTCCAGGAAGACTTCGAGCGATATCATCATCGGGGTGAGCGGGTCTACCCGCGCCAGTCGCTCCGCCAACGGATACGCCTCATCCACCCTGCCCACGAGAATGTGACCAAGCAGCAGCCAGAAAAGCGTGTGCGGATCATCTGGATTCCTGGCGAGCGCCTGCTTCAAGTGGTAGACGCTCTTCCTCTGGTCCCCTCGAAAAGCCTGATGGGTGACGCCGAGGACCATGTGGGCCTCAGGGGATTCGGGGTCTTGCTCAAGCGCCTTCCTTGCGTACTCCTCCGCCTTCTCGATGTACTCCTCCTGTTCCACCCCGATGTTGGCATACTGGTAGTACACGTAACCCATTCCCGCCAACAGGAGCGCGTTCTCTCCAATGATGTCCAGACCGTTCTGCAGATGTTGCCGGGCACGGTCCAGCGCGTCTTTCGTGAACAGCAAGATTTCCTGCCGCGCCCGCACATAGCACTCGTACGCCTGCGCGTTATCGATCGGCCGCTCTGCCAGCCGCCGTTCTTCCTCCGGGCTCAGCTCGAGCTTCAGCGCATCGACGATCGAGCCAGAGACCTTCTCCTGCATGTCAAACACATCTTCCAGAACACCATCATACTTCTCCGTCCAGAGATGAGCGTCGTTCGCAGCATCGATTAGCTGTGCCGTTATACGAAGCCTGTCGCCTGCCCGCCTGACCGTTCCCTCCAGCACATACTCGACATCCAGCTCGCGCCCGATCGTTTTCGTGTCCTTATCCGTCCCTTTCAACTGCATCGCCGAGTTGCGCGAGATGACCCGCAACGAGCGTATCTTGGACAGATCCGCGATCAGCTCATCAGTCAGGCCATCGCTGAAGTACTCGTTCTCCGGATCGGGACTCAGGTTGGCAAACGGCAGCACCACGATCGACTTCACCGCCTCCACACCCTCACCCGCCTCCGCCGCCAGCGCCGCCGCGAACTCACCCGCACTCCCGAACCGGTCCACTCGCTCCTTCGCCAGCGCCCGCAGCAGCGCCGCGTCCATCGACGCCGGGATCGCCGCCCGCAGCCGCC
>Ga0180438_10001324_pt1 | contig 44077 bp, 41 predicted proteins | sample SS_ome_12_FD_132455 | JGI IMG/M metagenome (GOLD analysis project Ga0180438, IMG submission 132455) | Hypersaline lake sediment archaeal communities from the Salton Sea, California, USA - SS_3_D_2 metaG | ecosystem: Environmental > Aquatic > Non-marine Saline and Alkaline > Hypersaline >...
TGCCGGAGGAGAACCTGATCGGCGGGTTGAACGGCGGCGCGGCCGTCTTTTACCAGATGATGATCCCGGAGCGGATGACCAGCGCCGCCGGGGCGTTGGGCATGGCCCGGGCTGCCCTCGAGATCGCGGCCCGCTACGCCGACCAGCGCAAGGCCTTCGGCCAAAAGATCCGCCGTTTCGAGGGGGTGAGCTTCAAGATCGCCGAGGGCCTGACCCGGCTGGACGCGGCGCGAGGGCTGATCTACGCCACGGCGCGGGCGATCGATGGCCGGGTCGCCTCACCGGGCCGGGTGCGGCGCATGGTCTCAGAGAGCAAAAAGTTCGCCACCGAGACGGCGTGGCAGGTCGTCAACGAGGCCATGCAGATCCTGGGCGGCATCGGCTACACCGACGTCTACCCCATCGAGCGCCTGCTGCGCGACGTGCGCCTCATCACCATCTGGACCGGCACCAACGAGATCATGAACCTGGTCATCCAGCACGAGTTCTACCGCGAGTTCCTGGCCACCCGATCGGATGCCCGCGACGTGGAGGCCGACGCGGCAGAGGGGGACAACGTCGCCGAAAAGGTGTACGAATAACCGACCATGAAACGGCGTTACACCTCGCTCACACCCTTCATCCCGTGGCGGCAGGTTGAACGCCCCATAGACTGGCGGCAAAGGTTCGGGCGGCAGGCACCCCTGGAGGTGGAGGTCGGCTTTGGCAACGGCGAGTTCCTCGTGCGGCGCGCCCAGGCACACCCGGAACGTGACTTTGTGGGCCTCGAACTTGACTGGCGGTCAACCCAGCGGGGGCTGCGCAAAATCGCCCGGGCAGACGTCTCCAACGTGCGCCTGGTACAGGTAGACGGGCGGGTCGCTTTTGAACGGTTGTTCCGACCTCGATCGCTACAGCGCGTCTACTCCCTTTTCCCTTGCCCCTGGCCCAAGGAACGGCATGCCAGGCGACGCCTTTTCTCCCAAGCCTTCTTTGCGCTGCTCAACAGCCGCCTGACGGCGGGTGGCGAGGCACAGGTCGTGACCGACCATCGCCCCTACCTGGACTGGATGTTGGAACGCTTGCCAGGCACCGGCTTTGAAGCCCATTGGCGAGCGATCCCCGCCCGATTCGACACCAAATACGAACGCAAGTGGCGAGACGAAGGACAGGAGCAGTTCTACGAGTTGCGGCTGCTCAAACGAGCCTACCAGTCGATCCCGCTCAAGGAGGACGTCACACTGCAGAGCCATCACGTGGCCCACTTTGATCCCGATCGCTTCCAGCCCAGCGGCGCGCGGGGCGAAATCGTGGTCGCGTTCCACGAATTCCTTTACGACCCTGAACGCCAGAAGGGCATGGTACGAACCTTTGCCGCCGAGGAGGGCCTGAGCCAGGAGTTCTGGATCGAGATTGCCCGGCGGGAAAGCGACTGGCGCATCGGTCCCGCGCCGGGCTGCGGGATCGTGCCCACGGCGAGCATCCAGCGGGCGCTGGATCTGGCCCGCGACGCTGCTTTCAGTAGCGGTGGCAGGTAGGCCGCTCAACCTTCGAAAGCCTACGGCACTGTCAACTTTAGGACAGGCTCCGAGTCGCGGCCAAGCTGGCCCCACCTCGAACATCTGGGCAAAGCCATGTCAAACTGGGGCTTGACAAAGGGGTCGATCCGTGGTATAATATTGATACATTGAAAATTATCTATAGATTGAGTCAGAAAGATCCATGACGCCAACGATCGTTATTGACTGCGTAGATTTTTGCAAAGCCCTGGCCGACGACACACGGCAGGCCATCCTGCGCCTGCTGCTCCAGGGCGAGATGTGCGTCAGCGAGGTCGTAGATGCTTTTGGCCTGTCACAACCCACCATCTCCCATCACCTGGGCATCCTCAAAAACGCCGGCCTGGTGAACAGCCGCAAAGAGGGCAAACAGGTCTACTATGCCATCAATCAAGACAACGTCATCGAATGCTGCGGCATGTTGATGGCCAAGTTCAGCGATGCAGAGGCCGATGTCGCCACCGAGACGATCGAGATCCAGATCCGGCAGGTCTAGACAACGGCACAAGCGCGATAATGCGCCTTTTTTTTCGCTTGACGTATAGACAAATTTAAAAATATCACGATGATGACTTGGCATCCGTAAAGATCCGTGTCCTACGAAAGGAGCTTGTTCAATGACGACCAGAACCGCAGATGAAATCAAGGAAGAGGTGCGCCGCGCTTACGGACAGGCAGCGAGTCAGTTTGTGGACGCACCAGCCCAGGCATCTTGCTGCGAGCCGAGGGCCCAGGCTAGTTGCTGTGATTCGGCTGGGACTGCCCAAGAGGTGGAAACGATCGGCGCTGCCCGGCTTTACGCTGAGGGCGAGCTGGCCGACCTGCCAGAAAGCGTGACCGAAGCGGCGATGGGCTGCGGCAATCCCACGGCCATCGCCAGCCTGCAGCCGGGCGAGGTGGTGCTCGACCTGGGCAGCGGCGGCGGCATAGACTGTTTCCTGGCCGCCGAGCGGGTGGGGCCGACCGGCAGGGTCATCGGGCTGGACATGACGCCGGAGATGATCAAGCTGGCCCGGCGCAACGCCAAAAAGGTGGGCGCGACGAACGTGGATTTTCGCTACGGCGAGATGGAAGAGATGCCGCTCCCCGACGCCTCGGTAGACGTGATCATCTCCAACTGTGTCATCAACCTGTCGCCCGACAAAGACGCCGTCTTTGCCGAGGCGTTCCGCGTCCTCAAGCCAGGCGGGCGGATATCGGTGTCCGACATTGTGACCCACGGCCAGTTGCCAGAAGCGGTTGGTGGCAGCGTCATGGCCTGGGCCGGCTGCGTCGCCGGCGCCCTGGACGAGGAAGCCTACCTGGAAAAGATGCGCGCTGCAGGTTTGACCGACGTAGCGATCACCCAGCGGGTCTATGCCAACCCTGAGGGCCTCGTGGACGCCTCAGAGATCCAGGAGGCGCTGGCCAAGATGGACCCGCCAGTGTCAGTAGACTGGCTGCGCAGCCAACTGGACGGCAAGATCGCCAGCGTCACCGTGATGGCACGCAAGCCAGAGGAGTCATGCTGCCCTAGCTGAGCTCTCCTCCTCCCGATCAGCAACCAAGCGCCGGCCGAGTAGCGACCCAAGGGCGCGTATCGAGGCCGAGCGATGGGACAAGAGAGGAAAGAGATACGTTCATGCATCTGTTGATACCCGAGATAGTCAGAGCGCGCCGGGATGACCTGCTGCAAGAGGCAGAGCGCGAGCGGTTGCTGCGCGAAGCCAGGTCGGCGGAGCGCGGCTTCCTGGCTCGCACCCTGGCAGGCATCGGGGGCTTTTTGATTGCCACCGGCCAAAAGCTGCAAGAATCGTACATCTCGGCCGTGTCTTGCCGCTCCCAGGCATATCAACCGCGGTGTTAGCTGGTTTTTGGTGCAGAATTGCCCCAACGAGCTGGGGATTCCGCAGCGCCCCAACGAGCTGGGGGTTCCGCAGCGCCCCAACGAGCTGGGGGTTCCGCAGCGCCCCAACGAGTTGGGGATTCCGAGGCGACCCAACGAGCTGGGGATTCCCAGGCGACCCAACGAGCTGGGGGTTCCGAAGCGCCCCAACAAGTTGGGGATTCCGAGGCGACCCAACGAGTTGGGGATTCCGAGGCGACCCAACAAGTTGGGGGTTCCCCAGCGCCCCAACAAGTTGGGGATTCCCCAGCGCCGGGATTAGGGGATTGGGAGATGAAAGCATGGGCAAAGAATCTCCTAATCCCCTCATCCCGGCCCTTACCAGCCGAGCTTTGGCGAAATGTGACATTGTTTACGTGATAAGCTCGCGGGGCAGAAAATCCACCCGGTTCAAATAACGCAGCGCCACTTCTCCCTCGTAAAAATCGATCCGGGTGATGGCGGCGTTGTTCATGCTGAACCAACAGTTGCTGTCCTCTGGCAAATTGAGGACCGCCCTCAACAGAAGGTTAAAGAACCCGCCGTGGCTGACCACGGCCACTCGATCGTCGGTCGCGCCGTGCCTGTCCAATAGCTCGCTCAGGAAACGCCGGGCGCGCAGCGGCCTCTCCTCAGGCTGCTCGTAAGGGCGATTCCACCAGCCCTCTTCACCCAGGGAGTCAGGCAAGACCAGGCCGGGGTGGTGGGCCTCAAAATACGCTCGATCGTTGCCCGGCAGGCCGATACGCTCGTCGGTTCCCTCGTCTCTGCGATAGATACCTCCGAACTCGTGCACGTCCTTCCAGGCCACCAGGGGCAGATCGAGCGCCGCCGCGACGATCGTCCCCGTGGCGACGGCCCGGATCATCAGGCTGGTGTACAGGTGAGTGATGCCGAACCCATTCACGTTCTGCCCAGTTGCATCGCTCGAGTCACCCGCCGGGCCAGAGAGATCCGGGCTTAAGAATCGAGCCACCAATTCGGCCTGCCGCTGGCCAACGGGCGTCAGACCCGGGTCCTCGCGGCGCCCCTGGCTGGAACCGGTCTCTGCCCAAAGCAGGTTGTTCTCCGACTGGCCGTGACGGATAAAGTAGAGTTGCATGGCTGTCAAACGCTCCTTGGCGACGCGTCTGGCAGGCTGCCCCGTCCCAGGATCAATCTCCTGCCCCCACGCGTCTTTCTGAGATGGCCCATTATACACGGGGGAGCAGCACAGGACAAGAGAGAAACGAGGAATCCTTCAAATTAGACAGGATTAACAAGATTTACAGGATTAATGAGGGTTCTCTCAGGTCAAAACGCGCCCGCAAGCAGATAGAATCAATCCTGTAAATCCTGTCGAAAATTGAATGTGACATTGTCAAGGTAGTTGTCGGCGGGGTAGCTGAGGAGCTACATCAGTGTCACCAGCGGCTCATCCAGCCTGGGCGTATCTCCGGCAGCGACGTGGATCGCCTTGACGACGCCCTGGCGCGGGGCCAGCAACTCGTTCTCCATCTTCATAGACTCTAGAACGACCAGCACCTGGCCAACCGATACCTCCTGCCCGGCCGACACTGGCACCTGGACGACCAGCCCGGGCATGGGCGCGCGCACGACGCACTCTTCGCCGGCGGGGACCGTCGGCAGAGATCTCCTCATCTCCACCTGTTGCGACTGAGCGCTCTCGACTACGACCTCATACGTCTCGCCCCACAGCAACAGGCGATAGCCGTCCTGGCCCTCGTCCACGACCAACTCGTAGGATTCGTGATCGATCAGCAGCGAAAACAGCGCCCCTTCGTCTATGCTGGTTAAGTCCACCGAGAAGGCCCGATCGCCGACCACGACCCGTCCATCGTCCTCGACCGTCACCTGGAAGGCTCGATCGTTCACTCTAGCCAGGTACTTCATCGCCGCACCCCCATCCACCGGCCAGCCTGCTTCCAGTTGCTCGTCTGACCGTCCTTCCTCGCCAGGACTGCCGAGGCCCGACGGCGCTCCCGCCGCCGGCGATGGGCCAACAGAGCGGCAGCGACCGTCACCGCCAGCAAGTCTTGGGAACGCTCCTCCTCGGCTGGCGGGCAGCGCCGATCCAGAAACTGCGTATCCGTCTGCCCACCCTGGAAACTGGGGCTGTTCAGGATCTGTTGCAGGTAGGGGATGTTGGTCTTGACGCCCATGATGCGATATTCCTCCAGCGCCCGGCGCATGCGCAGCAGTGCCTCGCCCCGTGTCTCTCCCCAGGCAATCAGCTTGCTGATCAGCGAGTCGTAATACAAAGAGATGTCAAAGCCGGCGTAGATGCCGCTCTCCACCCGCACGCCTGGCCCGGCCGGCTCGTGCACCTGGGTCACACGCCCAACCGAGGGGGCAAAGTCACGGAAAGGATCCTCGGCCAGGATGCGACATTCCATCGCCCAGCCCCACAGGCGCACGTCCTCCTGCCGGCAGCGCAGCTTGCGCCCGCTGGCGAGCCGCAACTGTTCCTTAACCAGGTCAATGCCAGTGACCATCTCAGTCACCGGGTGCTCCACCTGCAGGCGCGGGTTCATCTCCAGGAAGTAGAACTTGCCGTCCTTGTCCAGCAGGAACTCGACGGTGCCGGCATTGACATAACCTGCCAACCGGGCCACCTGGACGGCAACCTGCCCCATCTCCCGCCGCAGGCCGTCGTCCAGCGCGCGGGAGGGCGCCTCCTCGACCACCTTTTGGTGCCGTCGCTGGACAGACCCTTCACGCTCGCCCAGATGGATGACGTTGCCGCAGGCATCGGCCAGGATCTGGAACTCGATGTGGCGCACGCCCTGGACGACCCTCTCCAGGTAGACGGCAGGATCTCCAAAAGCCGCCTCCGCTTCGCGGCGGGCCAGGCGCAGGGCGGCGGGCATCTCTTCCCGGCGACGCACGACGCGCATCCCCTTGCCGCCGCCGCCAAAGGCGGCCTTGACGACCACCGGATAGCCGATCTCGTCCGCTGCTCCCGTCAACGCCTCGTCGGTCAGGTTCAGGTCGGTGCCGGCGATAATGGGGCCGCCGGCCTGGGCCATCAACTGGCGGGCAGCGACCTTGTTGCCCAAGAGGGCAACCGTCTCAGGCCGGGGGCCGACGAAAACAAAGCCCGCCTCCTGGCAACGCCGGGCAAAGAGCGGATTCTCGGCCAGGAAACCATAGCCGGGGTGAATCGCGTCCACCCCGGCCTGCCCGGCCACCTGGAGGACCCGATCCATCTGCAGGTAACTGTGTCGCGCCTGCGCCCCGCCAATACAATAAGCCTCGTCGGCCCGGCGCACGTGCAGGGCGCTGCGGTCTACCTCGGAGAACAGCGCCACGCTGCGCACGCCCAGCTCCCGGCAAGCCCGGATCACGCGCACGGCGATCTCGCCCCGGTTGGCTACCAGTACCTTCTTGAACATCGCTCGACCTCCCGCCGAATTGACAGGCCATAGACCTGCCATTCGCTATGCTACAACACCGCAGCGTTCGGGAAGTCACGCGTCTGGATTTGGGGCGGGAATGGGCAGCGTACCGGGACTGAAGGGTAGGAGGGGAGGGATGGACTGATGACCTATCCCCCGCCTCTCCGCTCCCCTGCCAAAAACCGTATTTCAAAAGCTCGCATCGGCCGGCATGCCCGGCTTGAGAAGGCCCTCTGGGTTGGACAGGCGCACCTCGACGGCGTAAAAGGTGTTCAGGCGCTCTTCCTTGGTAGCGACGTTGCGCGGCGTGAACTCGGGCTCGTCGCCGATGCGCGTCACCTGGCCGGCAAGGGTCTTGTTCGGGAAACTATCCACCGTCACCTGGACCGGCTGGCCCAGCCGCACCTGGCCGATCCAGCTCTCGGGCACGTAAACGCTCAGCGTCACCTGGTCGAGGTCGGCCACGGTCAGGATCGTCGCTGCCGGAGCGGCGATCTCACCGGCGCGCAGGGCCTGATCCAGCACCACGCCGTCCACCGGGCTGGTCAACGTAAACCTGGCCACTTGCGCCTGCAGCACGTCGGCCTGAGCCTGGGCCAGGCGCACGGTCGCCTCAGCGACAGCGATCTCTTCCGCCGTGGGGCCAGCCACCAGGTCATCCAACCGGGCCTGGGCCACAGCCACCCCCTTCTCAGCCAGCCAGTATTGTCCCTCGGCGGCGTGGGCCTGGGCGATGAGGCCCAGCGGTTGGTTGCGGATGAGCCACAGCCAGTTGAGCATCGTCTGGGCCGTCTTCTCGTCAGCCCGGGCGGCAGCCAGCGCCTCCTCGGCCGCCCGCACCTGCCCGTCGGCGACCTGGCGCTCGAGCGAGCCTTCCGGCCTCTGATCGCGCCACAGCCGCTCGCGGGCCAGCTCCGCCTCGGCCAACTCGACGCCCTGCGCCGCCAGTTCCACGTCCGTCCGCGCCTTGGCAATCTGGGCATCCAGTTCTTGCGGGTTACCCAGCGCAGCCTGGGCGTTCTCCCAGGCTGCGAGCGCGCCGTCACGTCCCGCCCCGGCCAGGGCCAACGCCGCCTGGGCAGCGGCGATTTCTTCGACGCGCGGCCCGGCCCTGACGACCGCCAGGTCGGCCTGGGCCGCGGCTACGGCTGCCTCTGCCTCGGCCAACCTAGCCAGCAACGGCGTGCTGTCCAGGACGACGAGCAGATCGCCCGCCTGCACCTGCGCGCCTGCCCTGGCCCGTACTTTGACGATCCGCCCGCCCAACTCGCTGGCCAGGCGCACCTCGTCGGCGCGGATCGTCCCCGACGCCGTCAACGCTCCCTCCTCGTCAGCGCCACCCGGCACCGCCCGGCACCCACCAACCAGCATCCCGGCTATCACCATCAGCCACAAATACTGCCTGATCTTCATGCTCTCTCCACCTGTTGCCCTTTGTCATCCGCCATCTATCCTTCGTCCTTTGTCGTCCGTCACTCTCCGAACACCGCATCGGCCGGCATCCCCGGCTTGAGCGCACCGTCGTCATTGCGGATCTGAATCTCGACGGCAAAGACCAGGTTGACCCGTTCCTCCTTGGTGGCGACATTGCGCGGCGTGAACTCGGCCCGATCGGCAACGTGGGTCACCTGGCCATTGAAAACCCGGCCAGAGAAACTGTCCACCCTCACCTGCACGCGCCCGCCCAATCGCACCTGACCGACGCGTGTCTCTGGCACGTACACCGCCAATCTGACCTCATCGAGATCAGAGACGGTGAGCAACGCCGCCCCTGGCGCGGCCACCTCTCCCGGGTGGGCGGCGACACTCACGACCGTGCCATCCATCGGTGACGTCACCGCCATCGTCGCTCGCTGCGTGATCAGCGAATCGAGCGCTGCCTGGGCCTGAGCGACCCGCGCCGCCAGGGCGGCGATCTGCTCCTCCGTAGCGCCCGCCTTGAGGCCATCTACCTGCGCCTGGGCAGCGGCGATCTGGGCCTCGGCCTGGGCCAGCGCAGCCAGTGCCTCGTCGGCCTTGGCCTCCAGGCTCTGTGGATGGGCCTTCTGTGCGTAGAGGTGGGCCAGCGAAGCTTTGATGCCCTCCTGGCGGGCCACGGCGGCGTTGACGCCCACCCACGCCTGCCACCACTGGTTCGGCGCCAGGTGAAGTTCCAACGGAACGTGCACGTTGACCCACCGGTAAAGCTCATAAGTTCCGCCATGCAGATGCAATTCCAGGTTGCCGAAAGTATAGACCCCGTCAACCAGCGATTCCAGGCCGTCCCTGATTTCAGGCGGTAACAGATCCGGGAGATCGACTCTGGGGCCACTGGCGATAAGAACCCTGCGACTGCCAGCGATGTCACGCACGTCCTCGAACTTGTCCTTGGCTACCTCAACAGCGTCTTTGACCGCTACTGCCTGCGCCACCTGGTGTTTCGCCGCCTCGGCCTGGGCCTGGGCCACGGCGATCTGCAGGCGCACCTCCTGCGGGTTTTCCACCAGGGCCAGCGTGTCGCTCACCGCCTGCATCGCCGCCAGGCGGGCCGCTTCGGCCTGGGCCAACTGCGCCTCGGCGGCGGCTATCTGGCCCGGACGCGCACCGGCCTCTGCCTGGGCCAGCCCCGCCTCAGCCAGGGCCATGGCTGCCTGGGCGGCTTCGATCTGGACGTCGAGCAAGGCCGTGTCCAACTGAACGAGCACCTCGCCAGCGACCACCTTGTCTCCCTCCTTGACCGGGATGGCCGCAATGGTGCCACCCCATTCGCTGGCCACCAGCACCTCCTCGGCCTGGATGATGCCCGAAGCCTCCAGCACTTCACCCCGGGCCGGTTGCGCCGGCGAGGCCAGCCAACTGACGCGCGGTGCCAAAGCACAGGCCAGGAGGACGACGGCCAGCGCCAGGGCAGACAGCAGCAGCCTTCTGTGATTCGTGATCCGTGATCCGTGATCCGTGATCGGTGATGCGTGATGTGTGACGCGTGGCCGGTCGGCAGTCATCGGTCGGCAGTTGTCGTTCGTCGTCCGTCGTTCGCCGTTCGCCGTTCGTCGTCCGTCATTTTTCGTTCGTCCTCCGCCGTCCGTCGCCCATCGCTCGCCCCCCGTCGTTCGTCGTCCGTCCTCTGTCCTCCGTCCTCCGCCATCCGCCATCCGCCGCAACTGCGCACCGCGCTCATGCCAGAACGCCCGCCGCGCAGCTTCCTCGGCCGGATCCAGGCGCGACGCCCGCTCCAGGCATTCCCGCCGTTGGGCCTCGTCGTCCAGGCAGCGGCTCAACCACAGCCACGCCGTCGCATCTTGCGGGTCGTCACTGACCGCTCGGGCGATGGACCGCCGGGCCTCCTCCCGCCGCCCCGCCTTCAACGCAGCAACACCTCGTTCCAATTCGCCATTCCCCATTCGCATCTCCCTCTCCCCTTCCCCGTGGCTCTGCTCAGGTCAGGTCCTTCACCGACGATATGAAGACGTCCTCCAGCGTCGGTGCGATCCACTCGATCGCCTTCACCGCGACGCCCTCCCTGGCCAACAGGTCGGCGACCGGCCCTTTGAAAGCCTCGGCGTCGGGCACGACGGCGTGGATCTGCGCTCCATAGAGGGCCACCTCGTCGAGCGGAAGCCGCCCGCTCGCCCTGGCGGCCTGCAGGACGCGCATGGCTGCCTCGCTGGGGCTGCAGTCAATCTCTAGCACGTGGCCGCGCATCTGCGTCTGCTTGAGGCGACCCGGCGTGTCGAGGGCCACCAGGCGCCCCTGGCTGATGAAACCGACCCGCTGGCACAGCTCGGCCTCGTCCATGTAATGCGTCGTCACCATGACTGTCACGCCCCGCTTGGCCATGGCGTAAATGAGTTCCCAGAACTCACGGCGGCTGACCGGGTCCACGCCGGCCGTCGGTTCGTCCAAAAAGACGACCTGCGGGTTGTGAACGATGGCACAGCCCAGGGCCAGCCGCTGTTTCCAACCACCGGACAGGTTGGCGGTGAGCGCGCGCTCGCGCCCTTGCAGGCCAGCCATCTCGATGATCTCGGCCCGCCGTTGGCGCAGTTCGCGACGGCTGAGGCCATAGGCCTGGCCGTAGAAGCGGATGTTCTCCGCTGCCGTGAGATCGTTGTACAGCGTGAACAACTGCGACATATAGCCGACGTGGGCCTGCATCGCTTTGGCCTGCGTCGCCGGGTCGTAGCCCAGCACCCGCGCCTGGCCTGCCGTCGGCTTGAGCAGGCCCAGCAACATGCGGATCGTCGTCGTCTTGCCCGCGCCATTGGGCCCCAGCCAGCCATAGACCTCGCCCCGCTCCAGGCTAAAGGTGACCCCATCCACGGCGGTAAAGTCGCCGAAGCGCTTGGTCAGCTTTTCTACGACGACGGCTGGCTCGTCCATTCATCCTCCCGCAGCCTGCGCACCAGCGAGATAAATGCCTCCTCCATGCGCACCTCGATCTCGCGCATCCCCTGGCAGGCGATCCCCTGGGTTGCCAGGGCAGCCTCGATCTCCCCTTGACGCCTGGCCGCGTCGTCCACAAAGACGTGGAGCATCAGTCCGTAGGTCTGCAGTTCGAGTATCCCCTCCAGTCCAAAACGATCGAGGTTTTGGAAAACCTCAAGCGTCCGCTCATAGTCCGATGGCGTGAACTCCAGCAGATGGCCCGGCACGGTCTTTTTGACTGCCCCTGGCGTGTCGCAGGCGATGAGCCGACCCCGGTACATCAAACCGACCCGATTGCAGCGCTCGGCCTCGTCCATGTAGGGCGTGCAGACAAAGATGGTCAACCCTTTCTCAGCGCGCAGGTTGCCCAACAGGTTCCAGAATTCTCGGCGGCTGACCGGATCCACGCCTAGCGTCGGCTCGTCCAGCATCACCACCTGAGGTTTGTGGATCAGGCTGCACGCCAGGGCCAGCTTTTTCTTCATGCCCCCCGAGAGCTGGCGGGCCAGCCGGCTGGTGAAGCGGCTCAAGCCAGCGAATTCGAGCAACTCGGCGATGCGCCGCCGCCGATCGCCCCGGCTGACGCCATGGACGTCGGCAAAGAAGCGCATATTCTCCATCACCGTCATGTCGCCAGGCAGAGCAAACTGCTGGGCGATGTAGCCGACGCGCTCGCGGATGGCAAAAGTGTGGCGCATCGAGTCGTAGCCCAGGATGCTGCTCTGGCCGGCGCTGCGGGAAAGCAGGCCCAGGATGACGCGGGTCGTCGTCGTCTTGCCCGCTCCATCCGGCCCGATGAGGCCAAAGGTCTCGCCGCCCCGCACCTGCAGGTCCAGGCCGTCTACCGCCGTCACCTTGCCGTGCCGCGTGCGAAATTGCTTGACCAGGCCCTGCGCCGCGATGGTCACCTCGCTGGCCACCGGCCTACCTCAAAACCCTGCCAAGGGAGCGTCTGTGTGACATAATTATCATATCTATCAACAATATAGCTCCTCAACAGCAAACCATGTCTCACCCAAAAGGATTCAGTCTAATCGCTTCCTGAACGTCGCCGCTGCCACCACCATGACCACGCCCCCGTAGACGATCAAGGCCACCACGTCGCTCCAGATCAAGGACAGCCCCACGCCCTTGGTAAAGATGCCGCGCACGATGCGCACAAAGTAGGTCAGCGGGATAAAATTGCCGATGGCCCGGATGATCGGCGGCATTGGCGCCCGCGGATAGAGAAAGCCGGTCAGCAGCATGCTCAGCAGCATGAGCAACGTCGTGATCTGCTGGGCCTGCTTTTGCGTCTGGGCCATCGTCGAGACCAGCAGGCCCATGCCCAGGCCGGAGACGAGAAACAGCAGGGACAGCCAGGCAAAGAGCCACGGGTCGCCCTGAAATGGCACGCCGAACCAGAATATCCCCAACAAGGTCACGCTGAGCATGTCAAAGGCGGTGACAAAGACGTTGGGCACCATCTTGCCCACCATGAGCTCGATGGGGCGGACGGGCGTGATGAGCAATTGCTCTATCGTCCCCAGCTCGCGCTCGCGCACCACGGCCATGGCCGTCAGGTTGACAGCCAGCAACTGCAACAGCATGCCCGCCATGGCCGGCACGATAAAGACCATGTCGTCCAGGTTCGAGTTGTAGAGGATCTGGACAGACGAGGTGATGGGCAGCCTGCCCAGCCTCCCTCCCACCTGGCCCACCTTTTCGACCATCAATTTCATCGCCCGATCCTGCGCGATCGCCGTCGCCGCGCCGTAACCTGACTGGACGGTGAACGAATCGGAGCCGTCGAGCAGGATCAGCGCCTGGGCACGGCCACGCTCGACCTGCGTCGCAAAGTCGGGCGGGATCACGACGCCAGCCCTTACCCGCCCCTCGTCAACCGCCCGGATGACCGCCGCCTCGTCCTCCACGTAGGTGACGGCGTCGAAATAGCCCGAGGCCTCTAGGGCGTCGATCAATGCCCGGCTTTGGGCGTCCAGGCTCATATCGGCCACGGCGGTGGGGATGTGGTCAACCGTCAAGTCTACGGCGTAGCCAAAGAGAAACAACTCGAGGAAAGGAATGATCAGCACGATGCCCAGCGTAGTGCGGTCGCGCACGAGCTGGGTTAACTCTTTGCGGACGATAGCGCCAAAGCGCTTGAGCCGTTTGCGCATAACGGTTCCCTCAGACCCGACAGGTTTTCTGAAACCTGTCGGGTCTCAGTCCAACCCCTCTTTGAAGGCACGGGCGGCGAAAACCATGATGACGACGACGTAAACGAACAGCGCCCCAACCTGCTCCCACATGAACTCGATACCCACTCCCTTGGTGATGATGCCCCGCGAGATGGGGATAAAGTAGGTCAGCGGGAACAGCCAGCCTACGACGCGGATCGCGGGCGGCATGGCGTAGCGCGGAAAGACAAAGCCACCCAGCACGATCCCCACCAGCGTAAACATGCCGATCAACTGCTGGGCCTGCTTCTGATTCTGAGACACCGTCGAGATCAGCAATCCCAGCCCCAGCCCCGAAAAGACGTACAGGAAAGCCAGCCACAGGAAAAGCCAGAAATTGCCTTGAAAAGGCACGCCAAATCCAAAGACCCCCAGCCCAAGGATGGTCAGCAGGTTGACCAGGGCGATGACGATGTTGGGCACCACCTTGCCCAGCATGAGCTCACCCGGCCGGATAGGCGTGACCAGGATCTGCTCGATGGTGCCCACCTCGCGCTCGCGTACCACGGCCGCCGCCGTCAAGGTGATGCTCTGCACCTGCAACAGCATGGCCAGCATGCCCGGCACGAGGAACCAGAGGTCGTCCAGGTTGGGGTTGTAGAGGATGCGGATGCGCGCGTCGAGAGGCAGCAAGCTGCGCATTCCAGCGGCCTGCCCTGAGCCCTGTCGAAGGGCCTGCCCCGACCGTGCCATCCTGGCCATCAGCAGCTCAGTCGCGTGGGCCTGGGCGATAGAGTTGGCCGCGTTGTAGGCCGACTGGGAAGTGAACAGGTCTGAACCGTCCACCACGAGCAGCACCTGGGCCTGGCCACGCTCGACGCGGGCGGCAAAGCGCGGCGGGATGACGACGGCCGCCTGAGCACGCCCTTCGTCAACCGCCCGCACCGCCTCAGCCTGGCCGGGCACGTAGGCGACGACGTCGAAATAGCCCGAGGTCGTCATGGCCTCTACGTAGTCGCGGCTGGCCGCATCGAGGCTCTGGTCGGCCACGACCGTGGGGACGTGGTCCACGTTCATGCGGATGGCATAGCCATAGAGGAACAACTGGATCAGGGGCAAGGCCAACTGGATCGCCAGTGTGCGCCGGTCCCGCAATGTCTGTATGAACTCCTTCTGAATCACCGCCCAAATACGCCGCCCCATCCTCAATCCCCAATCCCTGATATCCAATATCTAATATCCAATATCCACTCCCCCACCCCCAACCCGCACCCCATCCAGCAACAGGTCAGTGACCGTCTCAGCCAGCGCCCGCCGCTCCTCCGGCGTCGGCAGGGGCGCTATGCCCCGGATGAGGGGCAATACCAGGCCCAGGTACAGGCCTATCATCGCCCGCGCGCCGAGGGCCGGGTCAAAAGGCCGGAAGGCGCCAACAGCGATGCGCTCGGCGATGTACTCCCGCAACCGCTCTTCGATGCGAGCCAGCCGGGCCGTAAAGTATTGCTCTAACAGGTCGTCGTCCACCCACGCCTCGCTGAGAAGCGCGCGCAGAAAGGGGATCTGCCGCTCGGTGAAGCTCAAGGCGGCCTCAAACAGCGCCACCGCCGCCGTCCGGTCGTCGTGGCCCGAGACGGCGATCATGGCTTTGTCCAGGGGCGTCTCCATCTCCTGGGCCATGGCCAGCAGCATCTCGCGCTTGCCGCCGAAATAATTGTACAGCGTCCCCTCGGCCACGTCGGCCTCGTCGGCAATCTCGCGCGTCGTCGCCTTGGCAAAGCCTTTGCTGGCGAACACCCGCGCCGCCGCGGCCAGGATCTCGCGTCGCCGCCGGGCGATGCGCCGCTGGCGGCGACCTTCTCTCCTCGCCCGGCCCGTGCCCGTCTTTCCTCTCCCCTCGGCCATAGCGCCTCCTTGACAAGTGCCCACTCATTAGATGAGCAATCGCTCATTTTCTGAGTGAATTATACAGAAATCGAGATTGCTGTCAAAAGCCAGTGTTCCGCCGCAAAAAGGTGCCTGGCACTTGGGCAATGATCTGACCAAGCCTTTGCATCAAGAACATACTTCTGAGCATATTAAAAAGCGCCAGGCACCTGTCGCTCTGCCAGGCGGAAACATCCCAACAAGAAAGGGCAGGCTTTGAAAGAGCCTGCCCTTGACTGCCTCAGCCTTCAAGACTCACTCGGACAGCACTGGGGATCGCGCAACCCCATCGCCAGCATAGCCCAGGCGGTGCGCCATCGCCGCCTGCTGCCCAGATCAGAGTAAGTCATTCCCCTTCATTGGAGATCTCTTGCTCCGTCATCAATTGTTATTGAGGAACTACACTAATTCCAAAAAGTGCTCGACATCCAGCCGGGCTTGCTTCAAAATGTGAGATAGTGTGGAGCGCTTGACCGGCCGATGCGCCGGGACGGTCAGCTTGAGCACTTCGTCACCCAGCCGCTTTTGCAGCCTGATGTGACTGCCGCGCTGCCGGACAACTGTCCAGCCATCTCTTTGTAGTGCACGGATGATCCTGGTGTACGGCAGGCTCGGAACCTTGCTCACAACACCAACTCCCGCACCAACACATCCTCTTCAAGAACGATCCAATCATCCTCGACCGGCTCGAGGTAAAGCTCTATAGCCTCCCGGATGTTTGCCAGAGCCTCGTCTATGGTATCGCCCTCACTGATGCAACCAGGCAGCGAAGGAACATAGACAGTGTAGCCACCTTCATCACTCAGTTCCAATATAACCTTTAGCTTCATCCCTCACCTTCCTTCCCTACCGGATCCCCGAACGGCTCGACCGAGCCCGCCAAAGTCTCGTCCGGGGCCGGCCGCGACAAGTTGCAAACTCCCGACCAAGGCTATTCTCAGATTAGTCGCCATTATAGCTGATTTTGGCCTGAATGTCTACTGCATTCGACGAATTCTTCCTCCTCGTGGTATAATAATCTCATCACGCGCCCCTGCACTTTTGCCATCCTGCGCCACCTGACGACGCCTGCCGCTGGCCCCTCTGTCTGTCGGGCCGCCTCACCACGAGACGATAATGGGAAGTGTCAAGGGCCGAGTGAAAACAGGATCCGACCGTCGAGCATCAAGACACATCGAGGAGGTTTGTCACACATGGACGCCTTGGAAGCGATTCGCAAGCGAAGAAGCGTGCGCCAGTATACGGGGGAGCCGATCCCCCGTCACGACCTGGAGACGATCGTGGACGCCGGCCGGCTGGCCGCATCGGGCTACAACGCCCAGCCCTGGGATTTCATCGTCGTCACCGAGCGGGAGACGATCGAGCAGCTCAAGGTGGTGGCCCAGTGGATGGAGAGAGCGGGCGCGATCGTCGCCGTCGTGCTCGATCCATCGGCGCGGTTCTGGCTGGAGGACGGCTCGGCAGCAGTGGAGAACATGCTCATCGCCAGCACCGCCCTCGGCTACGGCTCCTGCTGGCTGGAGGGCAACACCCTGCCTCTGGAGGAGGACTTTAAGGCCCTGCTCGATGTCCCGCAGGAAAAGCGGCTGCTGACGCTCGTCCCCATCGGCGTCCCCGTCGAATGGCCGACCAAGGAAAAGAAACCCCTGGCCGAGGTCATCCACTGGGAGAGATATGGATCGTAGGGCAGGTAGGCGGCGGCTTATACAGAATACCCGTCTGGGACTTGACCGCCCGTATCCCCAGAGCCCACCAAGACAAATCAAGAAAGCCGCCTACCTGCCGCTCCTATTCGAATCACCAAACGGCAGGTAGGCCGCTCCTGCGTCTGGCACCGCAGGACCTGGTGCTCACGGTGGCCTGATGGCACGAGACTACTCTATGCCAACCCGCGGCCAACCTGCCCTACGACGATTAAGCTCCCCACATCACAAAACTACCCCACCTTGACACAGGGGTTGTTCCGGTTGTATAATCAACGTCGTAAACGCTCTTTCGGCCCCCACTGTGTCGCACATTGCCCCCTGCATCGCCTCGCGTCAAACCCATGGGCTACGACTCCGCTGTAAACGGCAGGCGCTAAACAAGCCTGCAGAAGGAGGATCATATGCACGTGCAAATCCAGCGTTCAATCTATTATCGCCTGGCCTGCGTCGCTTGTACCCTGCTGCTGATGGGCGGGCTCTGGCCGGGTGTAGCCCCCGCGCTGGCGCAGGGCGACGACGAAACGGTTGAAGGCGATGTCCTGTTCCTCTTTGACACGACGACGGGCATGGCCGACTTTTTGGTCGCCGCCCACGAGGCGGCCGCGGAAGTCCTGGACGCCCTGGCCGATAAGTGCAACCCCGGCTTTGCCGTCGCCCAGTACCGCGACTGGCCCCCACAGGACAACCTGCCCTGGCACCTGGTGCAAAGTGTGACGCTGGATCGGGAGGCAGCGGCGAAGGCGGTCAACCTCCTGTTTCCCGACGGCGGTGGCGACCGGCCCGACTCGGTCGGCTGGGCCTTGCACAGTGCCCTGGGCATCAACTGGCACGCCGACGCGGTCAAAGTGATCGTCCTCGTCGGCGGGGCGCCGCCGCAGGACCCCGATCCTGGCGCCGACGGGGCCTACGGCACGGCCGACGACCTGCTCTTTGCTGACGTCGTCTCCGAGCTGGTCGCCGCCGACGTGCAGGTCATCGGCCTGTACACCGACGATTCGCCCGACACGGTCGCCTATTGGGGTGGGGTGACGGAGGCGACGACGGGCAAGAGGGCGATCCGTCTCCGCTTTCCCGGCGAGCTGTCCCCCCTGCTGCGGGACACGGTCTGCCAGGCCATCGTCGAAGCCAAGATCGAACCGCCGCCATTGGGGCCTGACGGCAGCCTGCGCGGGGCAGTCTTTGACGATGCCAACCGCAACGGCAGGTGGGACGCGGACGAGGCCGCCCTACCAGGCATCCCGGTGACCGTCTATTCGCCCAGTTGGGAGAGCAGCGGCTACACTGGCGACGATGGCACGTACGGCGTCGTCGCCCTGGCCGCCAGTTGGTGGGGCGTGCGCATCGCCGTGCCCGATGGCTGGCAAGCCACGACGCCGACAGACCGCTGGGGCTACCTGATCACCGACCAGGGGACGGTGTATTTTGGCGTTAATTTCGGGCTGGCGAGAGGCGAAGCAGTAGTAGACGAAGAGGCAGCAGGCGAGGAGCCAGGGGACGAGGAAGGGGCAGCCGAGGAGGCCCCCTTTATCCTGCCGATCACCGGCGGCGCTATACCGACCTGGCCCGCGTGGCTGATTGCATTAGGGATGGCGCTGGTCAGCGCGGGCGTGCTTCTGAGGCGCAGGCTGCGCTGACCTGATCAGGTGCCACGCACTTTCCCAAGTGCGTGGCACCTCGTTGCACCTCAGGTTGCAGCCGCCTGCCAGGCAGCCTGGATCTCGTCCAGCGCCTGCTGGTAGAGGGAAGGGTTCTCGCGAAAGAGGCCCAAAAAGCTGCCGCTGACGTCGCCGTCGGTGTAGAGGTAGGTCAGCGCGCCGAGATAGGTGCACCAGTTGACGTAGGCTCCCTTGAGGACGCCCGCCGGATCGTAGAGGCAGAAAGGATGCTCGTCGCTGGCGATGATGAAATAGCCCGGCAGGTCGAACCAGGTCGCGCCGTACATCAGGCCCATGACCTCGTCGTCGGTCGCCTCGGGGCTCAGGTGGGCCGCGGGGTCAAAGGGGATCGCTTCCAACAGTGAGGTGCGGCAGGCCAGCCCCCATCGCCGCACGGCGTGGATGCAACCTGCCTGCCCCATCGTCACCGGCAACGAGACACGGCTGAAGCCCAGCGGCAATTGTACTTTCACTTGACGGCGGGTCAGTCCGCCGCTCTCGATCACGTCCCAGTAATAGGCCTGCCAGTCCTCGGTGGGATAGCGACCGGGAAAGTTGTTGACGGCCACCGCCTCAGGCAGCGCCTGGCTGCGACGATAGATGTTGCCGAGCATCAGGTTGCCTCCAATCGATCCGTCCCCAAACCTGAGGGGGCTGTTGCGGCTCTTGCGGAAATGAGGGCCTCCAGCCCTCCCTCCTCCACCCACTCACCAAACACCTCCAGCGTAGGAAAAACGCGACGCGAGAGGAAACGAACGAACCAGTTCGTCCCCATGGGCGAGATGCTGACCACCGGTGTGCCAGCGTCATAAGCACGCACCATTTCCATGGCCGTGCCCATGCTGGCCTCCGGCAGGTAGGCGATGACGACATCTGCCCCGGCTGCCGCTTCCATCAGGCCGAAAAACACCTGGCGGGCGTGCTCATCGTCGTAGGCAGGACTGTCGGGAAACAGCGCTTGCGGGTCTACGATCTCAGCGGCAGGGTGTTGTGCCCTCACGGCTCGTGTGATGGCTCGCCGATAGCCCTGGTCCTCGATGGCCTTATCCTGCCTCGATCCTTGCATCACCCCGCTAATAAACACGCGCACGCTCTCTCTCCTCTCCACCTTCTCAGCAATGAGCCCCATTCTACCACCGATCGGGCCAAAACTCAACTTGGCAAGCTGTCCTGTCGCATGTATAATACCGCCGGGGGTGAAGACTGTCACACAAAGACGAGGAGTCAAAGAAGATGAGGCCCATCTGTACGTTTACCGTCGTCCCGTCCCTGCCAGCGGAGTTGGGTTGCCTGCGTGAACTGGCCTACAACCTGCGCTGGTCGTGGGATCACGAGACGATCAACCTTTTTCGCCGACTGGATCGATCGCTGTGGGAAGAATCGAATCACAACCCGGTGCTCATGCTGGGCACCATCCGGCAGAGCCAGTTGCAGGCGGCAGCAGCCGATCGTGGCTTTCTGGCCCACCTAGAGCGCGCCTGCGAGGGCCATAAGCGCTATCTGGGACAAACAACCTGGTATGACCGCTGTGTCACCGAACAGCCTGGAAGGCGCTGCATCGCCTATTTCTCGGCCGAGTTTGCCATCGCCGAGTGCATCCCTGTCTATTCGGGGGGGCTGGGCATCCTGGCCGGCGATCACCTGAAATCGGCCAGCGACCTGGGCCTGCCCATGGTTGGCGTGGGGTTGCTGTACCAGGAAGGATACTTTAAGCAGTACCTCAGCTCTGACGGCTGGCAGCAAGAGTCCTATCCTATCAACGACCTGTACAACATGCCCTTGCAACTGCGCAGGGACGAGGACGGCCACCCGCTAATCATCGCCGTCGAGTTTCCGGGGCGGCAGGTCAAGGCACAGGTGTGGCAGGCAGACGTTGGTCGCGTGCCTCTTTTCCTGCTCGATACCAACATCTCAGAGAACAGCCGCGAGGACCAGGACATCACCGACGAACTGTACGGCGGCGACCTGGAGATGCGCATCAAGCAGGAGATCATCCTGGGCATCGGCGGAATCCGCATGCTGGAGGCCATCGGTCTCTGCCCGACCGTCTGTCACATGAACGAGGGACACTCGGCCTTCCTGGCCATCGAGCGGATCTGCATGATGATGGAAAAGCACGGCCTGACCTTCGCCCAGGCTCGCGAGGCTGCCAGCGCTGGCAACGTCTTTACCACGCATACGCCCGTGCCGGCCGGCATAGATATCTTTGCGCCGCACCTGATAGACAGGTATTTCGGCCATTACTACGAGAGGCTGGGCATCTCGCGCCAGGAGTTTTTGGCCCTGGGCCGACACAACCCCTACGACGAAGGGGAGGGATTCAACATGGCCATCCTGGCCCTGCGCCTGGCTAACTATGCCAACGGCGTGAGCCGGCTGCACGGGCAGGTGGCCAGGAACATGTGGCAGAGTCTGTGGCCGGGGGTGCCCGAGGACGAGATCCCGATTGACCATATCACCAACGGCGTGCACGTCGCCTCGTGGGTGTCGCGCGACCTGGCCGAGTTGTATGACCGCTACCTGGGGCCAAGCTGGCGCGACGATCCAGCCGACCAGACGGTGTGGGAGGGCGTCAAGGATATCCCTGACGGGGAGTTGTGGCGCACGCACGAGCGGCGACGAGAGCGCCTGGTGGCTGTGGCACGCCGAAAGCTGGTCAAGCAACTAGAACACCGGGGTGCGCCGCCAACCGAGATCGCTCAGGCCATCGAAGTGCTGGACCCGAAAGCTTTGACCATCGGTTTTGCCCGGCGCTTTGCCAGCTACAAGCGGGCCACACTGCTCTTTCACGACCCGAACCGGCTGGCCAAGATCGTCAACAACCCGGAGCGGCCGGTACAGCTCCTCTTTGCCGGCAAGGCACACCCGCGCGACGCAGCGGGCAAAGAACTGATCCGGCAGATCGTTCACATGGCCCGTCGAGAGGAATTTCGCCAGCGGATCGTCTTTCTGGAAGACTATGACATGAATCTGGCCCGCTACCTGTTGCAGGGGGTAGATGTGTGGCTCAACAACCCGCGCCGCCCGCGGGAGGCCAGCGGCACAAGCGGCATGAAGGCCACGGCCAACGGCGCGATCAACCTGAGCATCCTGGACGGCTGGTGGGACGAGGCATATGCACCCGAGATCGGATGGGCCATCGGGCGCGGCGAGGTATACGATGACCACGGATTTCAAGACGCGGTGGAATCGAGGGCATTGTACGATCTATTGGAAAAAGAGGCGGTGCCACTGTTCTACGATCAGGGGACTGGCGGCCTGCCCCGGAAATGGATCGCGCGCATGAAGGCCTCTATGGCTGCCATCTGCCCCAACTATAATACCAACCGCATGGTCCAGCAATACGTGGAAGAAGCTTACAGCCCGGCCACGGAACGTACCCACCGGCTGGCCAAGGACGACATGTCCGGCGCCAAGGCGCTGGCGGCATGGAAAGAACATCTGCGCCAGCACTGGTGCCAGATTCAGGTGATCCGGGTAGAGGACAGCTCGCCAGCCGAGCTGAAGGTGGGGGACTCGTTGCGCGTACAGGCCGAGATCGCGCTGGGCGAGCTAAAACCGGCCGACGTGCGGGTGGAATTCTACCACGGGCGGATCGACCGGCAGGGCCAGATCATCCACGGCCGAGCGATCCCGATGACCCAGGCCGAACTAAACGGCAACGGGAGCTATACCTTCTCTGGGATCGTGCCCTGCGAGAGGAGCGGCCAATATGGCTTTGCCATCCGCGTTCTTCCCCGCCATCCGGACCTGAGCAACGCCTTCGAGATGCACCTGATCCACTGGGTATGAGAGAGGCACGGCAGGTGCCTTGAACACGAGCTAGGAACAGCGGCCGATCTCCTCAATTGAGATTGGCCGCTGTGTCGCATCCCGCCAGAGGAGATTAGCCGAAGCGCAAATTATCCTCGGCCCGGCGCCTCATTTTCCCCTCCAACTCGTCGGCCGAGTCGGCGCGGACCACATCCAATCGAGCCTCCGGGTTGAGAAGGCGCAGGGAATCCAGGACGTCGTCGGTGGGATTGATGCAGGTAATAGTATGGCCCAAGGTGCCATGCACTTTGGCCGCATCGTCCAGGCTCTCGCCCCGGGTGACGCGAAAGGCGCGAAAGTAATGCCGGCAGGCCTCGAACCAAGTCCAGGGCGTCCCCGCTGGAAAGAGCACGTAATGGCTCTGATAGTGCACGACGGGCAGGACACCGATCTCCACCTCGGCCGGTGACGTGGCAAAGCCCTTGAAGGATTCGTATGAATCTTTGCGGGCATTGTCCTTATCCAAAAGGCCGAAAGGAGACACCATGCCGTCAGACCAGCAGAACCAGAAAACGTGGGGCACGATCTGGGCCAGGTCCTCGTTGAGGGCCTCAAAGGCCCGGCGCGGAAAGTCATCCTGCACCTCGACGTCGTCGGTGCCGAGTTCGGTGATCCAGATCGGCTTGCCGACGACGGTGTGATACTGCCGCATCAGATCGCCGAGGGTGCCAAAGCCCCAGTCGGGACGGGGCCAGTTTGCCGTCGGGCGACGGCCGTAGGGATGGACGCCGACCACGTCGGCGTGCAGGACGCCAGCCGTAGAGGCTCTCACCTGTTCGACGTAGGACGGTTGCCCGGCCGCCAGCCCGCCGACGGCGACGATGGCCGAAGAGACTTCCTTGATAGCTGTAAAGGCTGATTTTAGCATCGGGCCAAAGATCCCGGCCCGCACGCGGGGATCGTACTGGGGCGAGGGATCAAGATGGTCGGGCTCGTTCCAGATCTGGTATGCCCGCACCTGTTGGCGATAATGGTCGGCGATCTGACGGCAGCGGGTGGCAAAGCTTTGGATATAAGCCTCCCACGTCGCTGCGCTGGCCTCGTGCGCTGGTTTGCCGGGACAGGTCTCGTTGTTCAGGATCATCAGGATCCTGATGCCAGCCGCATTCAGGTCGCGCACGACGTCGTCGTAGGTGTCAAAGGCGGAGGGTTGAGGGCCGCTGCCTTCGTCCTTGAAGGTAAAGCGCACCCAGGTCGCACCCAGATCTTGGATCTCTTGGGCAGAGGGAATGCCCTGAGGGTTGGCGGGGTCAATGTTGACGCCGCAATGGATCTGCCTGGTCATAGCGCACACTCCTTTACACTAGAGCTGGAGTATAGAGCTAGAGTGTGGAGGTAAGGTATCGAGTTTGAGTGTGGTTTGGTAGGATACCCATCTATGATCGCTCTATACGTGTGATTTTAGAGCGACGATGGAAGCGAGATCGACGAATCAGCAAAGAGATGTGATAGCACTTGATCGCTGTGTTCAGTGCCTCAGTGATTCAAGGTGTGGGGTAGTGGATCAATTTACCACAGTGTGACCGGTTTGTCAAGTAGTGACGACAGGGACGCGCTCGAGCGGCCTACCTGCTGCCGCCACTACGACCGAGGAGGACCACATGATCTCCCTTTGGGATCTCATTCGCAACACCTGGCGCACCCTGACCAACCCGCTGCGCCGACTGCGGCGCCAGGGGATGGACTATGTGCGGCTGCCGTTGCAAGGGAGCTTTCCGCAGCGACGAACGCGGGAGCGGCTGCCCCTGCCCTGGTCGCTGCTGCCCTGGGCAGCGGCCGAGATGAGCCTGGAGACGCTCAACCAGCGTCTGGAGCGGCTGGCCGCTGACCCGCGCGTCCGTGGCGTCGTCCTGACGCTCGACGGGCTGACTGCTGGGCTTGCGACGTTGCGCAGCCTGCGCCAGGCGGTGCTGCGCTTTCGCCAGAGCGGCAAGCGGGCCGTGGCCTATCTGACCAACGTCACCACCTGGCAGCTTTACCTGGCCTCGGCAGCCGACGAGATCCTGATGCCAGAGAGCGCGATCTTTGCCGCAGCCGGCCTGCGGGCCGAGTCCACCTTTTTGAAAGACACGCTGGCCCTGTTCGGTGTCGAGGCCGACATCGAGGCCCTGGGCGAGTACAAAGTCTCGCCGGATGCCCTGCGGCGTTCGAGGATGAGCGACGCCCACCGCGAGATGCTGAACGCGATCCTGGACGACTTTTACGCCGAGGTGGTGTCGGCCGTCGCCGAGGGGCGCGGCCTGGTCGAAGGGGCCATCCGCCAGGCGATGGACGGCGCCCCGCTGACGGCGCGCGAGGCGGTCCGACGAAACCTGGCCGACTGCCTGACCTACGAAGACGAACTGGGCCCCTACCTGGGCACGCCCGACCGCCCGGCAGCCATTGTCACCTGGTCGGAGGCGCGACGATGGTTGGCGCGGCCCCGCCGCTGGCGGAGGCGACAGGTCATCGGCGTCGTGTCGGTGGAGGGGACGATCGCGCCCGGCCCGAGCCGCCGCCTGCCCACGCCCCTGCCTCTGCCCTATATGAGCGAGCAAGCCGGGGCCGAAACGGTCATCCAGGCCCTGCGCCAAGTCGAAAGAGACAGGGCTGTCGCGGCTGTCGTCCTGCACGTGGACTCGCCGGGGGGATCGGCCTTGGCTGCGGACCTGATCTGGCGGGAGGTGCTGCGGCTGGGTAAACGCAAACCGGTCGTGGCCTACCTGGGCAATGTCGCTGCCTCCGGGGGCTATTACGTCGCCGCCCCCGCACAGCAGATCGTCGCCCAGCCAACGACATTGACCGGGTCAATTGGCGTCTGGCAGGGCAAGATCGTGACGGCGGGCCTGTACGAAAAGCTAAAGGCCCGCCGCGAGGTGCTGCAGCGGGGGGAGGCGGCTAACCTGTACGGCGACACGGCGCCCTTTTCCGAGGCCGAGCGCCAAAAGATCCTCCGCACGCTGGAGGACAGCTACGCCCGCTTCAAAGCACGGGTGGCGCAAGGGCGGCAGATAGAGATGGACCAGGTCGAGACGATCGCCCGCGGCCGGGTGTGGACGGGGCGCCAAGCGCTGGCCGAGGGGCTGGTGGACGAACTGGGCGATTTTGAGGCGGCGGTCGAAAAAGCCCGCTCGCTGGCCGGACTCGACCCCCAGAGGTACGTGCCGGTCGTTTCGAAGGGGCCGGGCAAGCGTTTTACGCCTCCCCTGCCTTTCGACGCCCCATCGGCCTGGTTCCGGGCGTGGTTGCACGGGCAGGCGCTGGCCTTGCTGCCGTGGCAGATCCGTGTCGAAGGATAAGTCCTTCCGTCTGCCTGAATCACCTTGCCTACCCGCGTCGAGACGCGGGCGAGTGTTGACAACCGCCGTCGGGCGTGGTAAAATAGCGCCCCGTGATATATTACGCAGTATATTTTAACAGCCGCCAAGGAAGAGACCATGACACCCTCCCTCTCCGACCAGGCCTACGAGACGATCAAAAGCGAGATCATTACCTGCGTCCTCGAGCCTGGTCAGCAGATCGCCCAATCGCAACTGGCCGAGAGATACCAGGTCGGCACGACACCGATCCGCGAGGCCCTTCAACGGCTGGCCCAGGAGGGGTTCGTCCAGCCGATCCCTCGCTTTGGCTACGTCGTCAGCTCCATCACCTTTAACGACCTTCACGAGATCTATGAACTACGAACCATACTGGAATCGGCCGCCGTCCGCCTGGCTGCCATGCGCGGGACGGATAAGCAACTGCAAGAGATCGCCCGGGCGGCCGGCTTTACCTACGTCTACAGAGAGCGGCAAAGTTACTCCGATTTTCTCGCCCTCAACGCCGAATTTCACCGCTCTATCGCCGGCGTCGCTGGCAACCGGAGACTCGTTGACCTCATCTCCAGGCTACTCGACGAATTGACACGGGTCTTTCACCTGGGGTTGGATCTGAGAGACAGCGCCGAAGAGATGCGCGACGAGCACCTGGCCCTGGCAAAGGCGCTTTGCGATCACGATCCAGACCGGGCCGAGCAACTCGTCCAGAGCCAGATCACCCGCTCGCAACAGCGGGTGCTCGAGGCCCTCACCCATCGCCTCAGCGGCGACCCGTCGGGCGCGTTGCGCCAGGCCGTGCACTTGGTGCCACCAGACTAGCATCATCTGTTACTGCTCAGGTGCAACGCACTGTGGCTTCCAGGCCGAAGTGCGTTGCACCTTCATCCCTGGAGGAGACATTGTGGATACAGGCCAGTCACTTGCCGCCGCAGAAAAGTTGCACGCCCTGAGACAGGAGATCGTGGGCATCGATAAACGTGTTCCCCTCTTGGGCGGTTCGAGCCGCCCCTACATCAACCTGGACAACGCTGCTAGCACGCCTGCGCTGCGCGGGGTACAGCAAAAGGTGAACGAATTCCTGGGCTGGTATTCGAGCGTTCACCGGGGCAGCGGCTTCAAGTCGCTCCTGTCCACGCAGGTTTACGAGCAGGCACGCCAGGTGGTGGCCCGCTTTGTGGGCGCCGACCCACATACGCACAGCGTCATCTTTGGCAAGAACACGACCGAGGCGATCAACAAGCTGGCCCACCGGCTGGACCTGCAGCCCGGCGACGTGGTCATCACCACGATAATGGAGCATCACTCCAATGACTTGCCTTGGCGCCCCCGGGCGCAGGTTGAGTACGTCGGCGTCAAAGAGGACGGCTCGCTGGACCTGGAGGACCTGCTCGAAAAGCTGGATCGCTTCCAGGGGCGGGTCAAGCTGGTGGCGACGACGGGGGCCTCCAACGTCAGCGGCTTTGTGCCGCCCATCTATGACATGGCCGAGCTGGCCCACCGACACGGGGCCATGATCGCGGTAGACTGCGCCCAACTGGCCCCCCACCGCGCGCTGGACGTGGGCGCCCTCGACAGCTCGCGGCACCTTGACTTTGTGACGCTGTCGGCGCACAAAATGTACGCGCCTTTTGGCACGGGGGTGCTGATCGGTCCCAAAGAATTCTTTGCCCAGGGGGCACCGGATTACCGGGGCGGCGGGACGATCGAGATCGTCACGCTGGACGAGGTGCATTGGGCCGAGCCACCGGAGCGGGACGAAGCGGGCAGCCCGAACGTGGTCGGGGCGGTGGCGCTGGCGGCGAGCATACGCATCCTCTCCGATGTGGGCATGGACGTCATTGCTGCCCACGAAATGGCGCTGACGCGCCACGCCCTGTGCCAGCTCAACCGGCTGGAGGGGGTGCAGATCTATGGCTCGGTCGACACAGACCGGCTCGACGACCGGCTGGGGGCGATCGCCTTCGAGGTGGAAGGGGTGCCGCACGCCAAGGTGGCGGCCATCCTGGGCTTCGAAGGCGGGATCGGCGTGCGCAACGGCTGTTTCTGTGCGCACCCATACCTGCTGAAAATGCTGGCCGTGAGCGGCGAGCGATACCAGGCCTACAAGGAGCAGGTGCTGAACCACGATCGCTCCGACCTGCCCGGGTTGGTGCGAGTGAGCTTTGGCTGCTACAACACACGGGAGGAGATCGACGCGCTGGTGGCGATGCTGGAGCGGATCCTGCGGGGGGACTATCAGGGCGACTATGTGCTGCACAAGGCGACGGGCGATTACCTGCCCTGTGGCTTTGACCCGGCCGCGTTGGAGGGCTATTTCAAACTGTAGGGACACGGCAGGGCGGTGTGCCAGCCTATCTGGATATGAAATCTGCCTGAGCTTGAACCTCAGGAGGTCTCCAGGTCGGAGACCTCCTGGTTTTTGTCTCGGGCCGGTGTTGGACAATCGGTGGTGCTCGTGATACAATAGGGCAGACCGGTCGGTGAACCTTCCGGAAAGCTCTATGACACGTTGGATAGCGCGCCCTTGAACTTTCGGGAAGGTAGGGGCGGAACGCTTACGACGGTCTTTGAGGAGGGAGAAGGGCGTGAATCAGGCATTGTATCCCCTTCCCGTTTTGCTCGTCACGGTCTTTTTGCTCATCCGAGCTGAGCTCCGGGAGGAGCAGAGGTCAATCTATTTCTTCAAGCCGCTCTCGACGCTGCTGGTCATCCTGGTTGCGGCGCTGTCGTTGACGACGCCAAAGGCCGAGGCAGGGTACCCGGCCGGCATCCTGGCCGGGCTGATCCTGTCGCTGGGGGGGGACATGGCCTTGATGTTCCCCTCGGCCAGGGCCTTTTTGACAGGGCTGGCCCTCTTTTTGCTGGCCCACGTGGCCTACGCCGTCGTTTTTACGTGGTTCAACGGCTTTCAGGCCGGCGACCTGGTTTCTGGCGTCGTGTTGCTGGCCCTGGCCATCGCTATCTACCTCTACCTGCGCCCCAGCCTGGGCAAGATGAATGGCCCGGTGATCGGCTACATCGCCATCGTCTGCCTGATGGTCAACCGCGCCATCTCGGCCTTTTTTGGCACGGCGTTTACGCCGACGCAGGCCTGGCTGCTGGCCGCTGGCGCGGTGCTGTTCTTGATCTCTGACCTGATGCTGGCGGTGAATCGCTTCCGGCGGCCTTTTAGATACCACCGCCTGAGCCTGGCATTTTACTACGGCGGGCAGCTTCTCATCGCCCTGAGCCCGTCCTATTTTGGATAACAGACCTGGGGGTCTTGAGGATCTTTATGACGCAAAGCCATTGGTCAAGAATATTCGTCAGCCTGGCGGCGCTGGCCCTCGTCGTGGTCACTGCTCGCCACGGTGGGCGGGTGAGCCCGGCCGCGCCGTCCTCGCCGCTGACGTTCCTCAGCAGTCCCGTGGGAAAAGCCCCCAGGTTGCTGGCGGAGGTTTACCTGCCCCTGGTGGCTAGAAACGCGAGCGGGCCGCAGTCGGGCATCTATCTCCCCCTCATCGTGTGGCACCACCCACGGGCCAAAGCGTCCCACGCGCCCACGCCTCAGCCCACCCCCGACTGGCCTGCCGCCCTGAGCCAGCCCGGTCGCAGCAAGCTGGGGCTGCACGTCATCCAGAACAACACGCCCTACATCATGGAGTTTATCCAGCGTACCAAGCCGGCGGTGGTGAAAGGGCTGGGTGGCTTTGGCTGGGCGAGCGACGTGAAAAAGGTCTCGCCCGAGACGGTGACAGTCGGCCGGTTGCTGGAGGATCCCGACGAGGGGATCATGAGCGGCGACCCGGAAGCGGCGGCGCAGGCCTTTGTGGCCCGCCACCTGGCTGAATACCTGATCAATCCAGGGGTGGACTATTGGGAGGGTTGGAATGAGCCGGTGCCCGGGCCGAACATGGGCTGGTACGCCCGCTTTGAGGCTGAACGCGCGCGCCGCATGGCCGACCACGGCCTGCGGGCGGCCATCGGCGGTTTCGCCACCGGCACGCCCGAGTGGGACGAGTTCGTCGAATTCCTGCCCGCCATCCAGGTCGCGCTGGACCACGGCGGCATCCTGACGCTGCACGAGTACGCCGCGCCGACGATGGACTACCGCGTCGGCGAGGCGCTGCCCGGCCACCCGGCCTACCCCGATCGGGGGCTGCTGACGCTTCGCTACCGCTGGTGGTACGAGGACCTGCTCAAGCCGAGGGGCCTGGTCATCCCGCTCGTCATCTCGGAGGGCGGCATCGACGGCCAGGTGCAGCAAGACCTGGCCCCACCAGGCCTGGGATGGCGCGACTTTGTCGCCTATTGGGCGCAGCAGGGCCTGGGTGCGGGCGGCGCCGATACCTACATCGAGCAACTGGCCTGGTACGACAGCCAACTACAGGAGGACGATTACGTTCTCGGCGTGGCCATCTTTACCGCCGGCAGCCCACCCGGCCAGTGGAAGAGTTTCGACATTACGGGCGTGTTGCCAAGGTTGGCCAAGTACGTCGTCAGCCAATAGCGATTGGGGATTTGGGGTTGGAGATTGGAGGTTGGATATTGGATATTAGAGATTGGAGATTGGAGGGTTTGGAGTAGGCTGTGCAGATTTTGAGGCGTTTGTTTCGCTTTCTTACCCCCTATTGGAAGACGCTGCTGGTCAGCGGGGTGCTGCTGCTCGGGCGGGCAGGCATGGAGCTGGCCCCGCCGCTCTTTCAGCGACAGATCGTGGATCAGATTATCAGCAGTCGCGACCTGAGCCGCCTGGGCGTGACGGTCGCCGCGCTGACCGGCGTCTATGCGCTGCAACAACTGGTCGGCGCGGGCGATATGTACATCCGCCACGCGCTAGGTCAGAAATTCATCCTTGACCTGCGGGTGCGCCTCTACGGCTACCTGCAACGGTTGTCGCTCTCCTTCTTTGAGCGTACTTCGACGGGTGAGCTGATGTCGCGGGTGACGAACGACGTCAACGCGCTGGAGCACTTTGTGACGCACGGATCGGCGCTGACGGCGGTAGACTTGCTGCGGCTGGTGGGGGGCGCGATCATCCTCTTCCTGCTGGACGTGCGGCTGGCGCTGCTGGTGCTGCTGCCGGTGCCGGTGCTGGCCATCTCGCTGCGCTATTTCAACACGCGCATCCGCCCCGTCTACCGCCACGTGCGTGCCCGGTTGGGTGACATCAACGCCCAGCTCCAGGATAGCCTCTCGGGCATGCAGGTCATCCAGGCCTTCAGCCGGGAGGAGCAGGTGCTGGCCCGCTTTACGACCGAGAGCGAGAGCTATTACCACGCCCGCCTGCAGGGCATCCGCTACTGGTCTACCTTTTTCCCGGTCATGCACTTTGTGGCTTCGCTGGGCACGGTGACGGTGCTCGGCGTCGGCGCGGCCATGGTCGTGCGTGGCCAACTGTCGCTGGGTACACTGGTCGCCTTTCTATCCTACATCGCCTCGTTTTACCAGCCCATCAATCGCCTGACGGAAATAGACAACATCTTTCAGGAGGCGATCGCCGCCGGGGAGCGGATCTTTGAACTGCTGGACGAGACGGCGGACATCGAGGACGCACCCGACGCGGTCGAGTTGCCGCCGTTGCGGGGCGAGGTGACGTTCGACGACGTGCATTTTCGCTACGGCACTGGCGAAAAGGTGCTGCACGACGTGGACTTTGACATGGCCCCTGGCGAGGTGGTGGCTTTGGTCGGCCCCAGCGGCGCGGGCAAGACGAGCATCGCCAACCTGCTGTGCCGATTTTACGATCCCATCCACGGCCAGATCAGGGTAGACGGCTACGATCTGCGGAACGTCCGGCTGGCCTCGCTGCGCCGCCAGGTGGCGGTGGTGTTGCAGGACACGTTTCTGTTCAACGCGACGATCCGGGAGAACCTGCTCTATGGCCAGCCCGGGGCCACCGAGAAAGAGGTCATCGCCGCGGCCAAAGCGGCCTACGCGCACGACTTTATCGCTGCCCTGCCAAACGGCTACGACACCGAGATCGGCGAGCGGGGCGTGCGCCTGAGCGGCGGCCAGAAGCAGCGCCTGGCGCTGGCGCGGGCCATTCTGGCCGACCCGCGCATCCTGATCCTGGACGAGGCGACGTCGTCGGTGGACGCGGAGGCCGAGTACCTGATCCAGCAGGCGCTGGAGTCGGTGTTGCGCGGGCGCACGGCGCTGGTCATCGCCCACCGGCTGAGCACGATCCGCAACGCCGACAAGATCATCGCCCTCGAGGACGGCCAGATCATCGAGGTGGGCGACCACGAGGAGTTGATGCACCGGGGCGGGCTGTACAGCCAGCTCTACCGCCGCCAGTTGGAACTGGCCACTGTGACGCCGTCCCGGAAGTAAGCTCCCCCCGCCTACTCCGGCCAGATAGGATGGAACATCATCCATTGCTCGGGGTGGACGCGGACGTGCTCCTCGAGCAGGATGGCCAGCCGCCGGGCGTTGGCCAGGATGTCCCCTTGCCGGTCGCCGCTGCGGACCATCTCAACCGGGCCGACGACCTCGATATAGTATCCCCGGTCAGGGTCGTGAAAACAACTACCCACAAAGACCGAGGCACCGGTCATCAGCGCCAGGCGCACCGGGCCCACGGGCAGGTAGGCTGGCCGGCCAAAGAACTCAACCAGTTCCCTGTCCTGCGGGATGGGGCGATCCGCGCCGGTGGCCACGATGCCGCCACCCTTGAGGCGACGGATGGCCGCCCGCAGCGACTGAGGGGTGATGGGCGTGATCTCGTGGCCCGACTTGGTGCGCAGATAGTTCAGGATGTGGAACCCGCCCTCCGGGTCGGCCAGGCTCAACAACTGGATAGGCAAACCGCGGGCGCCGATCGATAGCCCGGCCAGGTCAAAGTTGCTCATGTGGGTGGACAGCATCAGCACTCCCCGCCCGCGGGCCATCTCGGCCCGGAACTGGTCCAGGGCCTCTTTGGGGATGTGCACTGCCTGGGCGAGCGCCTCCGCCGGCCAGCCGATGGCGTGAAAAAAGTCATAGTAGGTCTGCCCGGCGTGGTAAAAGACGTGGCGCGCCATCTCGTGCAGGGTCGCGTCGTCGGCGTCGGGGCCGAGGACCTGGCGCAGGTTGGCCCGCACCGTCCAGTAAATCCCCGGCTGGCGGCGGGCGATGAGGTTAGAGGCGACCCTGGCCAGGCCATAGCCCAGCCAGCGGGGCATGTGCTGGCCGATAAAGAGGCCAAGCTGGGTCACTGGCTTGCTGCTGATCAGATCTTGAATGCGCAAGGGGTCCTCCTGAGTCAGAAATAGGTCATTTGGCCAGGAAATTCACCACGAAGACACCAAGACACGAAGCCTTTTTCATCCTTCTTTGTGTCTTGGTGCCCTGGTGGTAAGATTTCCCAGCTTGGTTCCGGCTTGGCCGGGTCAGGGAATACTAGGGTACCCTTTTTACCCGCTCGAGGTCGGCGGGGCGGCGACGTGGAACTCGGCCGAGCGGAACAGGGCCGGGGCCTCGACGATCACCGGCAGCCCACGCAGGATGCAGAGGCCGAGGGCGATCCAACTGCAGACGATGGCGGCGATCCAGACGGGATGCCAGATGGCGTGACCACCCGTCTTGAGGCCCAGGGCCAGAGCCAGCAGGGTAAAGGCGATCGCCTTGGCCACGCCATAGCCGGTGCGCATGGTGCCGGAGGCGACGAGCCAGCGGCCCCAGGCGGAGCGCATCATGCTGTGGGCCGACTGCCCGTGCTGCAGGGCGACGTTGCGGATAGAATCGGTCAGGGCACCGCGAATGACGACGGTCAAGGGAATGACGACCGAGATCAGTTTGAGGTGGGCGTAGGCCACCCAGAGGACGATCTCGACGGCACGGTCGGCGGCGATGTCGAGCGCGCTGCCGATGAGCGTCTGCTCCTGGCGGCGGCGGGCGACAATGCCATCGAGCGAGTCCATCAGGATCAGGGTGACGATGAGGGGGGCATCAACGAGCTGGCCGACCGCCCCGCCAAAGTAGAGGAGGAGGACGATCAGGACCAGGAGCGGAAACCGCGATATGGTGATCAGGTTAGCGACGTTCATGCTATCTCTCCATCATTAGACAGGACTTGCAGGATTGTTGTCTGGTTTTGTATCTTACCACAAAGATGGTAGATGTTCAAGTCGAGAGGGTTTGGTTGATTGCCTGCAAGTGTCTCATATGTCTGGGAACGGATGTTGTGCGGCAGAGGGGGGGATGGCGGTCGTGACCAAGACCGCGCTAAGGCCAGCAGGTCTCAATGGCTGAATCGCTGGTTCCGTATGCCCAAGCATATTACGTTGGATGGACCTTTTCAAGTCTTCCCAGGCTTGTGGGTGATCACGAAAGGTTCTGCTTCTTGCAGAACGCTGCAAGCTGAAGTATAATGTTCGCAGAATGATGGTAAAGGAAGATACCATGGAGCGGGACGAGCTGTTGAACCGCATCACTGTGAACCCAGACGTGCTGGTGGGCAAGCCCACCATTCGAGGGATGCGCATCAGTGTCGAACAGATCCTGGACTCGCTGGCAGCAGGTGTGCCCGAGCAGGAACTGCTGAAGGATTATCCGGTGCTGGAACCGGACGACATTCGGGCGGTCCTGCTGTACGCCCGCGAGGTCGTCGGCTCCGAGCGAGTCTATCCCATCGATACCCCGGTTCCGGCATGAGCTCACTTCGGTTTCTTGTGGACGTCAACGTTACCCCAGACTTCGGAAGTCTTCTGAGACTTCCGAAGTCTTGTTTTGGAGACATCGGTTTGCTGTCCACGGTGGTCTATGGTATACTGCTGCTGGTGGAGCGGAAGTAGCCATTGCTGACGAACTGTAACTGTGCCAGCGGGTAACAGTATTGCCCGACATTCCATCGAGGAGTGCTGTCGTGAGTGGCAGGCAAGAGGCCGTCCTGATGGATTTGCTGTGATAGTAGGCTATAGGAGTGCAAAGGTGAGCAATACGATCAAAGCCAAAGTGATTGAGCAACTGGAGACTCTTCCTGAAAACCTGCAGCGACAGGTTCTAGAGTTCGTGCGGGCATTACAGATGTTTGCTCGGCGGGGTGTCCCTGGTGAACAGTTGCTACAGTTTGCGGGCGCCGTTCCATTGGATGACCTGGAGCTTATGCGTCAAGCGATTGAGGGTGAATGTGAGCAGGTTGACCTGAATGAGTGGTAGATACCTCCTGGACACGAACATCGTGATTGCCTTGTTTGCTAATGAGACCGCTGTGACAGAGCGACTCAGAGAAGCCGAGGAGGTTTTCGTTCCGAGCGTCGTTCTTGGAGAGTTGTACTACGGAGCGCGAAAGTCAAGACGTGTAGAAAAGAATATGGCGCGCATAGATGAGTTTGCAGCGAGAAACGTTGTGTTGAGTTGCCATACTGAGACTGCGCGGCGATATGGCGAGGTCAAGAACGGGCTACGGCAAAAAGGCTACCCCATTCCCGAAAACGACATCTGGGTAGCAGCGATAGCTCTACAGAACGATTTGATCCTTGCTTCCCGTGATGTACATTTCGTCAAAGTGGAAGGCCTGAACGTTGAGGAGTGGTGATGCGGCGTAGACCAAGTTGGGCACGGTGTCTGTGCCCTATGCCCTGAGCGGTGAAGATGAGTTTCGGAGTGAGTATGGCCATTCGACAAGAACAGATCGAGCAAGCCCTAACGCTGGCCAAAGCCTATGGTGCGACGCGGCTTATTCTCTTTGGTAGCGCTGCCACCGCACCAGAGCAAGCCAGAGACCTCGATCTGGCCTGCGATGGCGTTTCTGGATGGAAGTTTTACGAGTTGGGTGCACGGCTCGAGGAGGAGTTGCGGGTACCACTCGATCTCGTCCCGCTGAGCCCGCCTACTCGTTTCACCCGTCTCATAGAGCGGCGGGGCAAGGTATTGCTATGAAGCCCGCTGAACTGGGTGAGGAAATCGCCGTCGAACTCGACGCGCTGGAGGCGACGGTAAACGAATTGCTGGCATTGCAGCGGGATGTCGCTCACAGGGAGCCAACGGTCCGTGAAAAGACCGCGGCCGCCGCCTTTCTGGCGCAGTTTTACAGCGGCATTGAAAACATTCTCAAGCGCATCAGTCACTATCACGACGTTCCCTTGCCCACTGGCGAGACCTGGCACGTAGACCTGTTTGAGCGTTTCTGCCAGCCTGGTCATCCCGATCTGCCCGTGTTGTTCGACGAAGCTCTGATGTCTGTTTTAGCTCCGTACCGCCGCTTCAGGCACGTGGCTTTGCACGGTTATGGATTCCAGTTGGACTGGGGTCGCATGGCTGAGGGTGTGGCTAACGTGCAAGACGTATTTTCGCAGCTCAAGACAACCCTTGCCGATTACCTGGTGACTGTCGGCGCTTAGTACCTCGGTGTGGTCGGTCTCCGGACTTTGCCACCTCTATTTACCACCAGGATACGAAGCCCATTTTGTACTTTTCTTTGAGTCTCAGTAGATCCAATTTTGCTCGGCCTGGATTGTCAAATCCAGGCCAAAATCGGGGATTTGGCAATCCCCTCGGAGCATTTTTGGATCTACTGAGTCTTTGCGTCCTGGTGGTCAAAAGTCCTCAGCTTTGCCCATGGATGCAAGTGGGAGCCAACTCCGGTCTGTGTTTCCGTATTCACATCTGTGTCCAACCACACTTGCCCTGCTGCCATCGCTATGCGGCAGCTCACCCTACTGCCGGACTCGTTCCTCAGCGCGGTGGATGACCACCTCTAGTGCTGCCGACACGGCGTCATCCAGCGGCGGGGGCTGGTGGGTCTCTAATATCTCTCGCACCCGGGCGCTGGCCCGGTCGCCGAGCGTCGGGCGTCCCCGCGCCTCCCATCCCGGCCGGTTGTCGCGGTCGAGCAGCCTGGGGTACCAGTTTTCCCGAAAATGGCGCAAGGTGTGGTCCTCGGCCAAAAAGTGTCCGCCAGGGCCAACCTGGTGGATCACGTCGAGCGCCAGCGTCTCCTCGCTGACCTCGATGCCCTCCATAAAGCGCCCGGTCAGACCGATGAACTCGTCCATGCTGACCAGCATCTCGTAGGAGGTGGTCAGGCCCGACTCGATGTAGCCGACGTCGTGGATCAGGTTGCCCCCGGCCTGGGCGGCGAGCATGACCCACAGCGCGCCCTCGGCGGCGGCCTGCTGGTCGAAGGTCTTGGCGTCGGAGACGCCGGCGAAGCCAAAGTTGGGCAGGCCGTAATAGTGGCTCATCTCGCTCAGCGCACACCAATCGAGCATGAACTCTGGCGCGCCGTAGGAGGCCAGCATGGTGGCCATGTCCATGGTCATCATGCCACTGCCGCCGGCGACCATCGGCGTCCCTTCGCGGATCGTCTGGCCGATGACGAGCCCGCTGAGCAGTTCGGCGTTGGCCTGGGCCACGGCGCCGGCCCTCGTCACCGGCGATGACGCGCCGGTGATCAGGCCCGGCGTATAGACCACCGGCAGCCCCTTGTCGCAGATGGTGAGCAGCTTTTCGCCGCTCTCCTGGCCGTGGACGAGCGGTGCCATCGGCTCGCTGTACAGGGCGCAGAACGGATCCCGCTGCAGCGCTTCGGCGCCACCGGCCACGACCTCGGCCATGGCCACGATCTCCTCCAGGTTCTGCCGGTTCCAGGCGGTGTAGACGATCGGCTTGGTCGTGTGGCTGACCATGGCCTGGAAATGGTACAGGTCCGAGATGGCCCCGCTCACGTCGGAGGCGATGCCCATGCACATGAGAAAGCTGATGTAGGGCAGGGCATCTACCAGGCGGGCGACGTTGGCCACGTCGGCCAGGACGGCCGGCCGTCGCTGGCCGCTGTAGGCGTCAATGACGAACGGCGTGTCGGAACCGGTGCCGTAGTAGCTGTTGTGCCCCTCCAGGTGCAGGGCCGGGTGGCCGTCGCGGTCGCACAGCACGACCCGCTTGGGTGCGACGCGGATCGCCCATTCGATCAGGTGCGGCGGCATGCGCACCCGCTCGCCGTCTACCCAGCAGCCGGCTTTCTTCAAGAGTTGCCGCACCTCGGGCACGAGCACCCGCACGCCGGTACGCCGCAGGAGTTCCAGCGTGGCCCCGTGGATGAGGGCCTTTTGATCGTCGCTGAGCACGCGCAGGGCGGGTGTGACCTGGGCGTGGTAGTTTCCTCTGATCATGCGCATCTCTCCTCGTGACTGCTCAGGTGCAACGCACTTGTTCACGCGGTTTCATCGGCTTGCCCGCGCAAATTTATCCCTCGAATCAACTCGATTCTAGGGCAGAAGTGCGTTGCACCTTCAGGACGTGGGTGGCTTGAGCTCGGCCCGCGCCTGGCTGAACGTCTCGTGGGCGCGTTTCAGCTTTTCGGGAGTAAAGCCGTCCCCCCGCACCTGACCGATGAATGCCTGTTCGACCTCTTCGTAGGCGCGGGCGACCTGAGGCAGCCAGGGCGCGATCTCTCGGGGGATGTGGATGACGCCGTGCTCGTCGGCGTGTAACAGGTCGCCGGTCGTCACCGTCAGGCCACCCACCTCGACCGGTCGCCCGTACTCGACCAGGTGGACGTAGGCGTGAGAGACGATGGCCGCCGAGGCGAAAAAGGCGAATCCCAGCCGGGAGACTTCGGGGATGTCGCGGACGCCGCCGTTGGTGACCGTGGCCACGCAGCCGAGGGCGCCGTGGATCGTCGTTTGTATCTCGCCCCAGAAGCTGCCTACGGCTGGCGGATCGTCCAGGTCTTCGAGCACGACGATCCGGGGAGCGGGCTGGGTCGTGAGCCAATCCCAATATGCAGGGCGAGGGGCCTGTGAATCGGGGGTTGGCGGCCGGGCGGCACGGATCTTGCCGGTGCAGGCAAAGCCGACGACCGGCCTGGACAGGGGTGTCAGGCAGCGGATCTCCGGCCCCATGAACCCCTCGTTGCGCGGGCGTACGTCAAAGATCTCGATGGCGTTAGAGATGGTCGGTGTGCTGAATTGGGCCAAAGCGGCCAGCAGGTCAGGGGTGATGTCGTCTGTGTCCATTGTTCTCCTTTTCCTATCACTCGTTTCTGTCAATCAATCTCTTCCAACCGGGCTGCGGCCAGCCCGTCGGCGACCATCCGATCCACATCCAGGTGCGCCTCGGCAGTCTCGATCTCCTCCAGCGTCGGCCGCGTCACGACCTGGCGGGGCATGAGGAACTGGCAGCAGTCGTCGCCCGATTCGATGGAAATGTCGTACGTGCCGATGGCCTGGGCCTGGGCGACGATCTCACGCTTGTCCAGGCCGATGAGCGGGCGCAGGAGCGGCATCGTGGCCACGACCTGCACCGAGGCCAGGCTCTCCAGCGTCTGCGAAGCCACCTGGCCCAGGCTCTCGCCGGTGACCAGCGCCAGGCCTCCTTGGCGACGGATCAGCCTCTCGGCGAGGCGCACCATCAGCCGCCGGTAGAGCAAGACGCGCGGCGGGGCTGGTGCTTCAACGACCATCTCTTGCTGGAGTTGGCCGATGGGCACGACGTAATACCGCGGCGAGAGGCCATAATGGCGCAGCGCCGCGGCCAGCCGCCGGACCTTGTCCTCTGAGCCCTGCCAGTCGCCAAAGGGGCCGCTGTGAAAGTGGATGGGCACGACGTTGCAGCCCCGCTTGAGGGCATAGAAACCTGCCACCGGAGAGTCAATGCCGCCGGAGAGGAGCAGCCCCACCGTGCCGCTCACCCCGACCGGCAGCCCGCCGACGCCGTCCATGCGCTCAAAGTAGAAGAAGGCCTCTTTGAACAGCAGTTCGATGTGGATGACCAGCTCTGGGTTCTTGAGGTCTACTGCCCAGCCGGTGGCGGCCTGGACGTGGCCGCCCACGGCGGCATTGATCTGGGGTGAGGTGAGGGGGAAGCTTTTGTCGGCGCGGCGTGTGCTCGTTTTGAACGAGCGATACGAATGCCTGGAAGGTCCCTCGACTGTACTCGGGACAAGCCCCTCGGCTACACTCGGGACAAGCCTTGCCACGACGGCCTCTTTGATCGCCTCTATGTCTTTGGGCGCGCTGTAGGCGGGGGCGAAATAGGCGATGCCCGGCACGGTGCGCAGCCGTTCGACGGCGACCGCAACGTCGGCCTCCGTCCCCAGCCGGGCTAGCAGGCGGCCTGGCAGTCGTTCGACGCCGGCCACGTCCAGCCCGGCCAATCGTCCGCTGACGTTGCGCTGAAGCTGCCGCTCAAAGAAACTCCGGTTCCTGCCCTTGAGGCCGATCTCGGCATAGTGGATCACGATTCGATCGATCACGCCTGCCTCCTCGACTGCTCCCACAGGGCGGTCAACCGGGCCACCTCCTCCGGCGACAGGGTGCGCATCGGCCCCAATGTCTTGGCTGCCAGGTGGATGCGGGCGAACAACTCCAGGCGCTCCATGCGAAAAAAGGCCTCCTCCAGCGTGCGTCCCAGCGTGACAGCGCCGTGGTTGGCTAGCAGGAAGGCGTCGTGGCCGGCCAGGTAGGGGGCCATAGCGCCGGGCAGCTCCTCGCCGCCCGAGGGTGCATAGGGCACCAGCGCCACCGGGCCCAGGTCGGCCAGCACCTCCGGCAGCAGCGGTTCGTCCAGCCGTACGTCGGTCAGGGCAAAAGCGGTGGCCACCGGCGCGTGGGTGTGTACGACGGCGCGGACGTCGGCCCGCGCGCGGTAGATGGCCAGGTGCATCGGCGTCTCTGAGGAGGGACGACGGCCTTCGGCGGCGGCCAGCACCTTGGGCGAGGGCGTGGGTTCGACGCTCGTTTCGGCCAGAGTTACGTGTCGCTCCATGGCGATCTGGCGGGCCAAGGGAGTGATGAGCACGCCGTCGGGGAGGGCCAGTCGCCCGCCAAAGGGCACGGCCATGACGTCAGTCTCTGTCACCAGGCGCTGGCTGGCCGGCACTCGCTGGGCCGGTCCCTCCTTTTCCGAACCGCCCAGGCTGACCTTGACGATGTCGGTTGTTGACATAAAACCCTTACTTACCCCGGTGGGCGTCACCAGCACCGTTTCGTCGTCCAACCGGGCAGAGATGTTGCCGTCGTTGGCGGCGACGAGAAAGCGCTCGTAGGCCCTCTGCCCGATCTCGACGATCTCGCGGCGGAGGTCGGCCTCAGTTTCAATCGGCATACGTCGTTTCTCCAATTAGCGATGTGCGCTTTGACCTGCGGTATTTTCGCACATATGGCGGACAAAAGCAAGTCGCCATAACTGCAATGTAACCCACCTGTAATTGCCATCATCCGTTCGTCGGTGTATAATCAGGGTAAGCGTTCGGGGGGTATGCTCAGAGGGGGTCTGTGACCCCCGTCGGAGGCAATAGCGACGCTCAACGTGCCAGAGACGCGGGTCACAGACCCGCTTTGAGCGAAAACGAAAACACGTGCCGGAGACGCGGGTCACAGACCCGCTTTGAGCGAAAACGAAAACACGTGCCGGAGACGCGGGTCACACGGACCCGCTTTGAGCGAAAACACGTGCCGGAGACGCGGGTCACACGGACCCGCTTTGAGCGAAAACACGTGCCAGAGACGCGGGTCACGGACCCGCTTTGAGCGAAAACACGTGCCAGAGACGCGGGTCACGGACCCGCTTTGAGCGAAGACACGCAATGACTTTGCACTTTGGGGCGCAGATCAGGCGTAAATAGCCACTGACTCCAAATTGTTCTTGGACAAGTACAAAGGAGGTTCGAGATGATGAAAAGAGCTTGCTGGCTCGTTGGCCTGATCGTGGCCCTGTCCCTGGCAGGTACGGCACTGGCCCAGGCACCAGAGCCTCAGCACTCCGATCCCTACTGGCAGGCGGCCTATTGGAATAATATGGCGCTTTCGGGGACGCCGGTCCTCCAGCGCAGTGAGGCCAGCCTGGATCACGACTGGGGGACGGGTTCGCCTGACCCCAGCGTCACCCCGGATCGCTTTTCTGCGCGCTGGCTCCGCTACATTGAGGTACCGCCCGGCACGTACCGCTTTACGACTACCAGCGACGATGGGATCCGCCTCTGGGTGGATGGTGAGCTGATCATCAACGAGTGGTACGACCACGCTTCCATGACGGTCAGTGCGGACAAGAGTTTAGGCGCGGGGCATCACCTGGTGCAGGTCGAGTTCTACGAGAACACCGGCCTGGCCGTGGCCAGGGTCTCTTGGGCGCCGGTCTCGCCGCCAGGTACCGGCTGGCGTGGCGAGTACTTTGACAATACGACCCTCAGCGGGACGCCGGCCGTCGTGCGCTACGATCCCGACATAGATTTCAGGTGGGGGACCGGGCCACCTGCCTCCGGCATCGGGGCGGACGGCTTTTCGGCCCGCTGGACGCGCGACCTCGACCTGCCGGCTGGCATGTACCGCTTTACCATGACCGTGGACGACGGAGGCCGTCTGTGGGTGAGCAATCACTTGCTCATTGACGCCTGGCGGGAGCAGCCGGCCACGACTTATAGCGGCGACATCTATTTGCCGGGTGGCCCGGCCCCGGTCAAGATGGAGTACTATGAGCAGAGCGGTCTGGCCGTGGCCCAGCTTTCTTGGACAAGGGTGGACGGGCCACCCGTCGTCGGCTGGCGCGGCGAGTATTTTAACAACACGACGCTCAGCGGCAGCCCGGCCGCCGTGCGCGGCGATGCCGAGATCGACTTTAATTGGGGCACCGGGTCGCCCGCTTCCGGCGTCGTCGCTGACCGCTTTTCTGTCCGCTGGACGCGCAATCTCGACCTGCCAGCCGGGACGTACCGATTCACCATGACGGTGGACGACGGAGGCCGTTTGTGGGTGAAGGATCAGCTTCTCATTGACGCCTGGTGGGACCAGTCAGCGACGACTTATCGCGGCGATATCGACCTGCCGGGTGGCACGGTGCCGGTCAAGCTGGAGTACTATGAGCAGACTGGCTTGGCCGTGGCCCGCCTCTGGTGGGCAAAGGTGGACGTTCCACCTCCTCCAAAGACGGGGATCGTGGACGACACCGACCCTGGCTTTGTTACAGGTGGGCCGGCGTCTGGCTGGCGCACAGCGCCCGAGGGCTACGGGGGCCATCTGACCTGGACGCAGAACAACGACCGGGCCTGGGCCAATTATAACTGGGCGCGCTGGTACCCCAGCCTGGAGAGCGGCCGGTACGAGGTCCTGGCCTACATTCCGGAGCGGTACACGACCACATCGAACGCGCGCTACTGGATCGCCCATGCCGGTGGTTTTACCCTACGGGTCGTAGATCAGTCGGCCAACGGCGGACGCTGGGTCTCTCTGGGCACCTATTATTTTGAGAGCGGCGGGGGGGATTACGTCTCGCTGTCCGACGTCACTCACGAGCCGCGCCTGTCGCGCCTGATCGCCTTTGACGCGATGAAATGGGAACGGCGCTAAGCGAGAAAGAGGCAAAAGCACACGGCCAGCCCCGCGCGGGGCTGGCCGCTTTTTATCCTTTGAGAGGTCAGGGTTGCCAGTTCTTGAAGGTGATGGGCAGGTACAAGGTGCTCTGGCCGGTGGTAAAGTCCCAGGTAGGGCCGGTGGTCGAAGCACTTCCGCTGTCGGTGGCGACCACGTACCAGTAGTATTGGGTGTCGTAGGCCAGCCTACCCGGGTCGCACGTCGTCGTGGCCACGTCGTCGCAGACGAGGGTGTCCGGTGTGCTGTCGTTGGCCTCCAGGTAGACGTCGTAGGTGACCGTGTCACCGGCGTTGGGGTCGCCACCCGTCCAGCTCAGGTCTACGTCAACGCCCTGATCGGTCGCGCCGTCGGCAGGTGAGGGGTTGCTGGGTGTGTTGGGGGGATCGTTTTGTACAGTCGCTTCGGCGGAGTCCGTATAGGGGCCGCTGTAGGCCGTCCCATCAAAGCTGGTGGTTTCTGTCACGGCGTTGACGATCAGCGTTCCATCTGACAGGCTTCCGACCTGCACCTGGAAGGCGATCGTCCATTGATCGGTGTCGGTAAAGCCGCCGTTGTTGTGGAAATAGATGGCGTCCAGCGTGTCACTGTACAACTGTGACGCGGGCAGGCCGTTCAGAGTGGCGCTCCCGGCCACGTAGGTCGTGCCACTGGGAATGGGGTCGAGGACGATTTCGTCGTACGTGTGGTTGCCGGCCAGCGAAAAGTCGCGCTGCAGGGTGTAGGCCAGCAGGCCCTGAGGAGAGACCGTCCCTGGCTGTACGCCCTTGCTGATGGAGACCTGGGCTGGATTGGGAGGAGATGCGACGACGACCTGGCCATCGCCCACGGATACGCTCTGAGGTGTACCGCCGATGTTCGTTACCTGGACGTTCTTCAGATCGAGGGCCGAGGTGCCCAGGGCACGGGCCCTCAAGTCAACAAAGGCCAGCACACCATCTCCGTCTGGCCCCGGGTCGCTGCCCGTCGTGAACACCACGTAGGTGATGACGCCTGTCCCGGGGTTAATCTCGTTTTTGAACTCGGTTACGGTGCGTCCTGTGCTGCCGGGAAA
>Ga0180438_10001325_pt1 | contig 44074 bp, 33 predicted proteins | sample SS_ome_12_FD_132455 | JGI IMG/M metagenome (GOLD analysis project Ga0180438, IMG submission 132455) | Hypersaline lake sediment archaeal communities from the Salton Sea, California, USA - SS_3_D_2 metaG | ecosystem: Environmental > Aquatic > Non-marine Saline and Alkaline > Hypersaline >...
AAACAAATGAAAAAATCCCGACTTTCCATCATTTTCTTAATTGTATTTATTGATCTGCTGGGATTCAGCTTGATCTTACCCCTGCTGCCATTCTACGCTGAGACCTTTGGTGCGACCCCATTTCAGGTTGGTTTATTGGTAGCTTCTTATGCTGCGGCTCAATTGATCGGGGCTCCCATACTTGGACGCATGTCCGACCGTTTCGGGCGTAAACCAGTCCTGATTGTCAGTTTGATGGGAACCTTTGTTGGGTTTTTGATGCTTGGATTTGCCAACTCTTTATGGATGCTGTTCGCCAGTCGTTTACTGGATGGATTTACCGGTGGAAATATTTCTGTTGCCCAGGCATATATTACCGACATCACTGATGAGAAAAACCGGGCGAGAGGATTGGGAATGGTAGGAGCTGCCTTTGGGTTGGGTTTTATCATCGGTCCTGCGGCTGGCGGTTTGTTGAGTGTATATGGATACGCAGTACCAGCTTTTGTTGCAGCAGGTCTTTCGATCATCAGTATTATAGGAGTGGTTTTCTTGCTGCCGGAATCCCTTTCAACCGAGGCGCGTGAAGAGCTCTCAAAACAGGTCAAGCAGGAATTTTTATTTAAAAATTTATGGGCTGCTCATGCCAGGCCAAGAGTCGGTCCCTTATTCCAAATCCGCTTTTTTTACGGTCTGGCATTTTCTACTTTTCAAACAATTTTTCCATTATATGCTCTTTACAAATTAGGTCTCGATGCGCGCAGCACGGGATTTGTCCTGACTTATGTCGGCATTTTGGTGGTATTTGTACAGGGTTTCCTGGTCGGATGGCTGGCTGCACGATTTAATGAATACCGCTTGATCTTCTGGTCGACCTCATTAATAACCATTACTTTATTTGGATGGGCTATCGTTCCAAATCTTATCGGATTATTGATCGTCCTGGCTCCCCTTGCGATCGGGGCGGGTATTCTGAACACCTTATTAAACAGCGAACTTAGCAAATCTGTTTACCCCGAGGAAGTTGGAGGCACTTTGGGGATTTCAGCATCATTGGAAAGTCTGACAAGAGTCATCTCACCTTCCGCAGGTGGATATTTATTGGGAAGCCTTGGGACCTGGGCACCGGGGATTGTTAGCGGCGTGATCATGCTTTGGACAGTGAGTTTTACCTGGAGGCGCCTGATCGCTAATCCAGATCCCCCCCTTCCCGAAAGACAGACCGATGAAGCAACACAATTCATCGAGCTGGAATGAAATTCAGTTTGAATTTATGCTTAAATTAAACTGGAAATTGCAGAGAAGTCTGAAAACTAATATTATCTATTCTGACATGCCACCCAGGTGTTAACTCATTGGAATATGTCTTGCTGGGATTACTTGATGATTCTTAAAGATAAATTTGTCACTAAAATTATTAGTGCCAATGTAACATAATTTACTTTCCGCGGGAGTTGAAATGTTAATACCTGTAAAGGTAACAGTTCACCGTAGGGTTCACGGAACGCAGGGCAGCATCCCGCGATTTTTGCGGGACATATGCTCAAAAAACCGTTCCGAGAACGATGTAGAATGGTTTTTGTCATCAATCTGGTTCGAAAATCGAGAAAAAATGAATAGATGCGGACTTGATATAAACCCTGATAGAATTTTGGCGTGCGTAATTTCGCAGGAAACTTCCTAAAATAAACGGTTCGGATCATTTTAAAATGGAGGGCACTTGATGTAGGTTACAATTTACTTAATAATGAGGAAACAGTTATCAACCAAAGATTGGGACAGGAAGGAGATATGCAATAATGAACAAAGATATTATTCGCCAGATAAGCGTTGTAATCGCCTTAATAATTACGATTGCCGTCAATATATTGTCAAATGCGATTCCACTTAATGGGTTGACAGCCGGTGAAATTTCAGACAGCTTCGACGTCTATTTTGTGCCGGCAGGCTATGTATTTTCAATTTGGAGTGTAATATATTTAGGGCTCATCGCCTACGCCGTTTTTCAACTACTTCCTGAACAACGGGAAAATCCCAGATTGCGTCAAACCGGCTGGTGGTTTGTCTTGAGTTGTGCAGCAAACAGCATCTGGCTGTTCTTATGGCACTACGGTTACTTTGCCCTGTCCGTAGTCGCCATGCTCACCTTATTAATTTCCCTTATCGTCATTTATCTACGCTTGGGTATTGGTCAGCAAACTGTTCCTGCGGGTGAGCGCTGGTTAGTCCAACTCCCCTTCAGCGTTTATTTAGGCTGGGTCACGGTTGCCACGATTGCTAATATCACGGCCTTTTTAGACTTTGTCAATTGGAACGGATTTGGCGTTTCTCCAGAAATCTGGACGTTCATTATGCTGGGTGTGGCTACAGTTGTAGCTGCCCTTATGGCTTTCACACGCCAGGATATCGCTTACTTATTGGTTTTAATTTGGGCTTTCATAGGTATCGGGGTCGAACAAGCAGACACACCACAAATTACTAATGCAGCTTATTTGGCGGCTGCAATCATCACAATCATTGTTGTCTTGGTCATCATTCAGAAAATTAGACAAATACACAGTTCGGCGGTGGCTACATCATAAATTTATACAGGAGTCAGCACCGTTATATAATTGGTTATGGATGGTCTTCGTAAATTAGTTAGCCTATTGGTAGCGGTTGAGTATAAATTCTATAAATATGTGATAGGATTTCTGCCAAATCAACACAGTTTAACTAACAAGGATTAGATATCGCTGGGTTAACTTAGCGCTTAAAGCGGTAAAATTCTTTAATAAAAGTAGTGCTTAAGTGACATAATTTCCGTACCGCGGGAGTTCGTGACTATAGTCCCCTTGAGGATCGCGTAAAGCAATGGATTTTAATCCCGCTAGCGTAGCATCCCGAGGGACGAGGGAGCATTCTGCGGGAGCATACCTTTAGGTAACAGTTCACCGTAGGGGCACAAGTAATCCTCGCTTTCTGCGAGGATTTTCATGTTAATACAGGTTGCAATCGGGGGATTTGTAGAAGCCAAGTTGGTTGACGGATACAACACAACAACTATAAACATGTATGAATGCAGGCTCTTATTACTATTTAGTTGGTTAAATAACCTAGAGAAAAAAATTCACTTCTAAGGATTTACGGGAATTTCTGAATTATCTCCAAACTGATTACATAATGTGAGACCGGATGGTGATAAGTCGAAGTTGACAGAGGTTACAATCCACGGCAATTGGAAGGCTATCAGGGCATTGTAGTAATTTGCAGCGTAGGACTTAGAATTTGTGAATGTTGCTTTATCCATCAAAGCTCCCAAGTATAAATTAAAACCGATTACACCACCAACTAAGAGTGAGATTATCCTGTTGCTTCATGTATCAGAAAATGATGTTCAAGGGAGAAAACGGTCTACTAGATTTAGAGACAGGTTTTTTTCTTGTTCTTTCTAGATACAGGATTGAGGTTCAATCTATACCGTAGGGTTAATGCTTATCTCTGTTCACAGGGGATTGGGGATTGCACCCAATGTCGAGTATCGAGTTGGCCAGGTACCCACAACCTTGTCTTTCATTCCCAGTCTTCTGCCTGTTTCGGGAGAATGGATCGCACTTTTTCGGAAGTAAATACATTGGGAAAAAAGGAGAACATGTGATAAGCGTCATGGCAATTAATACCTGAAATCGCATAATATATGCGGAGTTTGCCCGATGATTCTGGGGTGTATGTTTTACTGGTATCTATTTACAGGTAGAATTATATAAGCATCAGTTAGTTCAACGGGTATCCAGGATGAAAAGGATAATTGTGACAAAATGCAGTGAAGTGTTCAAGCGGCAGATGGTTTCCGAATATGAAATTGGAGACTACATCGATGATTTACAGAAGAAGTATGTCTTAACCGCCAGTACCCGTTCGTTGGTGGCTTACGTTTTATTCAATGTAGGTTTGTTTTTGCCTGTTTCTATATTTAATGTCAGTGATGCTGTCAAAGTTCAGCTGAATTTGGAAGTTGCTATTCTTTTTGCGCTGTGGGCGATTTTCGGGGGGCGGTGGGGAAGACGGATTTTGCGATGGTTTGCTGTGGGATTTGGTTTGTTTTACGTGGTTGCACTGATTTATAAGTCATATGCCGGTGCATTGTTAGGGCTTTACCAAAGGGATGCGAACTTTTTCAACGATTATTCATTTGTTTTAGGCGGTATTTCATTTCTTTTGGAGGCATTGAACCTTTCATTGTGGGTGTATCTGGCAGGCGGAATAGCAATCGTTGTTTTGATAGGCTTGATTTTCTGGGGCGCGCAGACAACTTTTGAAGGTGTACCGATCTCCGATCTGGGGAGAGCGACCCGCTTCGGGTTGATCATGCTGGGATTGATCGCAATTTTTGTGGGGGGGGTATTTCCAAAAATGACCGCCGATCTCCAAATACCAATGAATAGCGTAACAGCCGAGGTGACAGAAAATATCCGCAGATCACTTGAATCGCGTGAAAATCTAAATACTTTTGCGGCAATTGATCCGACCTACTCTTACGATTACGCGCAGTATCCCCTGTCCGAGACTCCGGATGTCATTTTCATTTTCATCGAATCGTACGGCAGCGTGGTTTACAAGCGGCCGCATTTTACGTCACCTTATTTGGCGATGTTGGAGGCAATGGAAAAAAGTCTGACAAATGACGGCTGGTCAGCGGTGTCGACACTTTCGGAGGCTCCAACCTGGGGAGGCGGTTCGTGGATGTCGTATACGAGTACCCTTTTTGGTGTGTCGGTTGATCAGCAGAGTGAGTATGACGCGCTCAAGAAGAAGTATTCGGATTTGGAATACCCCAACATCGGGCGGTATTATCGTTCGCAAGGGTATGATTATGTGTGGGTGGTGCCCATCAACCGGCAATTATCCGAAAAGCGTGAGGAAATTGACCACAAGTTTTACGGCGCTGACCGGTGGATAACCTTTGATACATTAAATTACGAAGGGCCGTTGTTTGGCTGGGGACCATCTATCCCCGATCAATTTACATTTGGTTTCATCCAAGAATTTATTCTACAACAGGAGCAACCAACTTTTTTAGTTTACTTGACCCAAAATTCACATTATCCCTGGACGCCATTACCCCCGGTATTGGATGACTGGCGTGAGTTAGAAAATTTAGACATGCAAGACGGTATATTAAGCGAGGTACAGAAGAAGGGTTTATCTTTAGGTGAGTCGCGTCAGAATTATTTGCAGGCGGTAGACAACACGCTTGCTTCCCTGGATCAGTTCATCACATCGATTGAAAAGGAAAATTCAGTTATCATACTTATTGGAGATCACCAGCCGCCAACTATTTCCCGCCGCGAAGATGGCTATGGAGTGATGGTCCATATTATCAGCCAGGATGTCGATCTTCTGGCATCCTTTCACAAATATGGCTTTGAGGATGGGTTAGTGTTGGAAAACCTAGAACCAACCATACGACATGAAGGGCTGTATTCGCTTTTCGTACGAAATTTTATCGCACAATACGGGGCAAACCCGTGGATACTACCCCCTTATCTACCAAACGGACATTAATAAAAATTCGTTAATTTACTAGCGGGAATTCTTAAATCCAATTGGTCAGTCATATTTTGTACCTGCGCTGCGACCAGGACGCACAACCAAAGGATTAGAAGTTGTACAGTTTTTTGTCTACTTGGATCTTTGGTGCCCAGCGTGCTAATTTGTTCACGATTCGGTCATAAAACGGTTCATTGCGTTCATTGTGAGCATAATTACTTTACAAAATGCATACAAACTGTACTCAGAATAATCAAAACCCATCTACCAGCACTAATCAATCGACTGGGTTCTGATCCAAAGTTCACATTTGCAGTCGTGATATTGAGAATTAGACTTTTTTCTCTACTTCCATATACAGAGGAATACGAACTACTGGTAATTTTTCTTCAGGTTAAACCATCCAAAAGTGGAAACTTCTGGGAAAAAATAAGTACAGAAGCTTTCTAGTAAACTGCCAGCGGATGATACTTTTAGACGACACAGGTTGTGGTCGTTACCGGTGTCAAGTCCGTGGTTTGAGGATTGGTGGGACCCGGTGGATGGGGAGGTCGTGATTGGACGGCTGGAGATGCCTTCCCACTTCATGTTGAAACCCTGAGTGCTGCAATTTGACAGGTGCAGGCTATAGTAAAATAGTTAATTAAAGTAACTAAATTGATATTATTCTATATTAATTAAAAATGAATTTAATAAAAACCAAAAGGAGAAATTGATGTCTAAACAAACGCTGCGCTACGCAATTTTAGTACTTGGTCTAATCACTGGTGTGATTCATATAGCCGTTCTACCCCTTTTAGGGTTCGAGTGGCTGCTGATGCCGCTAAATGGTTTGGGGTTTCTCGTATTGACAGGGTTGGTTTTTTTTGACCCCGCTTTTCTGTCTGGACAACGCAAATTGATAATTTATTTATTCATGGCTTATACCCTGGTTACAATTGTAGGATTCTTTGCGCTGAATTCTGCTCCTTATGAGCCTGTAGGCATTATTACCAAATTGGATGAGGTCTTGTTGATTATTGCCTTGTGGCTCTACAAGGACAAATAATTGCCTTTCCACGTTATCTTCCTGCCAATAAAACCGCCGGTAATTGCACCCGCAACCGGCTGGTCTGGGAAAAGTTGAAATCAGTTCAATCGATCCGCCGACCGACCATCCGCTGGGTTAGGGACATCAACCGGAAAGAAATGGCGAGAAGTGGGAATTTAGGAATCTGCATGGGATAGAAGGTAAACAGGAATATTTTTGTGGTGATTCCACAAGAATACAATCCGACATAGTTTCAGAGTTGTAGTGTTCGACTCAGGTTCTCGCAGGGTCACAAATTTCTAAAGCCCGTTCTACTGTTGATGTGGGACCTGTGCTCATGCACCGGCATTGCACGGCGTTGTGTGGAGCACACCTTCGTTCTTAAGCGGTTTTTCGCGAAAGGAAGTAATCCGCCATCCATTTTACAATCCCATTTTATGAGAATTGGGGTGTCTTTAATTCGATTTGAATAGTGAGAGAACCTGGATGGATTGGAGCTGGATAAATAAATCTAATAGAGTTCGACTTGCAAAACGACATGAAGTCCCCCTGTGGGATCTTCGTAGGCGGTTACATTCGATTAATTAAACGCCATACAGGTTTGAGACAAAACAAGCATCTCAACAATCCCTTTTCGTCATTTGCTCACAAACTCTGATTACAGATACGAGTGGATGCTTTGGCTTTTCATGAGCAAAGAACTAATCTATCTCGGTGATGGATGTGGTTCATAATTCCAATTTCGCTCTTGGTGGTTTAATTTATTGTCAATTTGACACTGTTCATAAATCTGTTATGTGCCCCAGAACTTGTGGCAGACTTTACGAATTACAATTCTTGAGCAAGGGGGATAATCTCCTTAGCGAAGGTCTCGAAAGGGTATATCTCATAAACATTGGGCATGTTGAAAATGGCATGTGTGAAACCCATGCCGGATAATTTCTTTAGCCACTCCTGCACACTATCGACTGTATCATGACCATCTGCAAGATGGACTGTGCCAAGCGATGTTTTTTCGATCGTTTCATAATCACGGTTTAGATTTTCGCAGTGCTCTTTTAATGTATTGATCGCTTGCTGGATACGCTCTGTTCCAGCGGATTCAAAGAAGTTACAAGCATCCGCGTATTGCGCCACCATGCGCAGCGTCTTTTTCGTTCCCATGCCGCCGATCATAATGCGTGGATGCGGTTGGCTCAATGGCGGCGGATTATTGGTAATTTTCGGCGCAGAAAAATGTTTGCCTTCGAAATTAATTTCATCGGATGCCCATAATTCTTTTGCCAATTGCAGATTATCTTCCAGCATCTCGAAACGTTCTTGAGATCAATTAGGGTGAGGAAGTCCTCTTGGATTTTCAAATGCTTCCAACATATAGTCATTCCAATTCTTTGTTACAACAACATCGAATCCGTGTGCGGATGTTTCAGGAGTCTTAAAGTGCTGAAAATTGAGAAAATTCAGATGGAAGCTGCCAGTCTTGAGTAAATCGAAATGAGCGCGCTAGCTTTCTCGATTGATGAGTTTTGTCGTAAAATACAACCGGTGCTTTAAGAAATAATCTGCGAATAAACGAAAAAGCTTGTGGAAATACTAATCAATTGTGTGATTGCAGTTGATGAATAGGTATAAATCTGGTATGTTGTCCCAATCAAGCCGGACGAGGTTCTCGTTCCTTTTTGTAATTGTATGCCGCTTATCAACGAGATGCTTGGTGATTTCATAAACATGGATTTGACTTGGAATAAACCAAACTGTGCCACTTTCAACGTTTATCTCGCCTGACACTGGCGGTGGCTATTCTCTATGTACAGTTTGTTATTGTGGGTACCCAAACCATCCAAGCCGGGAATCGGCTCCTTGTTGACCGCAAATAACGACGTGACTTGTGTATCTTTCAAATCGGATTGCGTTACACCGAAAGGTGTTTGACCAATGCTTTTCCGATCGAAATTCAGCAATGTTCTTACCGCTAATCTAAAACTGTCGAGTAACTAGATGTCAAGTTTCAATAACAATATTACAGGAGGCTTTATGCTCCGGAAATGGATTCTCCTAATCATAATGATTGTTTTTGTTGCGGGATGCAGCCAACCATCAGGCTCGCCAACAGAAATAGAAGATAGCATAAGACCTACGAATACAGTCGTACCGTCAATCACGAGCGAACCGGCGAGTGAAACTACCTTGTCTCTTCAACCAACAAATACGCCTGAGGATGTCTCTGCTCCAGAAGTTGATGTTTCTGAAGAGATCCAAACCCAGCCTTTTGATTTAAAAGATGTGGTTCTGCCAGAATTTCAAGGCGATCCACTTCCCACCGATCGGGGGAATTATACATCTGGGTCAGGCGCCTGTGCGATTTGCCACACCGGGTTGACCGATGAATCTGGGGTGGATGTTTCCATTGATTCCTTTTGGAGATCTACGATGATGGCGAATGCGGCTAGAGATCCTTACTGGCTGGCGACAGTGCGAAGGGAAACGCTCACTTTTCCAGATTTGGCAGATGTGATAGAAGATAAATGCGCAACCTGCCACATGCCATTAGGGAAGACTGAGTTACCAGCAGATTCAAAGACAGCATTAATTTTTGGGGATGGTTTTAAAAACCCTGGTCATGATTTACACGGCTTAGCATTGGATGGCGTATCCTGTACATTGTGCCATCAAATCATGTCTGATAATTTCGGCGCACCAGAAAGTTTTAGTGGGGGTTATCTGATCGATTTGAACACCCAGATGGGTGAGCGGCTAAATTACGGGCCATTTCCTGTTGGAAAACAGCCGGCGAATCTTATGCAAAGCGCATCGGGATTCATCCCTGTGATGAGTTCGCATGTTAAAGAATCTGCTTTATGTGCAACTTGCCACACGCTATATACCCCGTACATTGATAACGAGGGTCAAATCGCCGGTGAATTTCCGGAGCAGACAGTCTACCTGGAGTGGTTAAACAGCGAATATGCGAATACTATATCCTGTCAGAACTGCCATATGCCTGCGGCTGAAGGAAAGGTGCCGACATCCAATGTAGCGGGGAATCCGAAGGGACCCTTTATGCAGCATTATTTCGTGGGGGGGAATGCTTATATGATCCAGATGCTGAGCCAGCATTGGGATGACCTGCAGGTTACAGCCTCCAGTGACCAATTTAAGGATACTTTGTCCAGGATTTATGACCAGCTTTCAACCCGGACGGCGAGCGTTTTGATAGAAGAAGCTCAAGTGACGGGCTCGCATTTAAGTGTTGATGTATTGGTTGAAAGTCAAGTTGGGCATAAGTTCCCTGCTGGTTTTCCGTCGCGGCGTGCCTGGTTGCACCTGGTGGTATATGATGTGAATGGCAGCGTGATATTCGACTCCGGGAGTTACGATCAACTGGGAAATATCTCGGGCAACGATAACGACCTGGATGCCTCCCAATATGAAACTCACCACGAAGTTATTGAAGATCCTGAACAGGTGCAAATCTATGAGGCGATCATTCATGATGTTGACAGTGAGGTTACGACGACGTTGCTGCGTGGAGCTGGTTATCTAAAAGATAACCGTTTGTTGCCGTTGGGATTTGATATTGGTGCTGCTGATGATGACATCAAGATCAGAGGCGCCGCAGCTCGAGATACGGATTTTTTGGGCGGCAGCGATAAAGTCAGGTACATGGTTGATGTGGGTGATGTTGAATTGCCCTTAACCGTGAAGGTTGAGCTTCTTTATCAATCGATTAGCTACCGGTGGGCACAAAACCTGAATGAGTACAGCGACCAGGAATCGGGGCAATTTTTAGAATATTATCTCTCTGTTCCAAATTTGCCAGTTGTCGTTGGAGAGGATAAAGCGGTTATTGTTGATTAATTCTTAATCACTGTAAACACCTGGCATGGTTTGATCGGGTGTTTACCGTAATTTTTGTGTTTTCAGCAGAAGCATAGAATTTTTTTACATTCCTTGATAACCGCAGCATCAATGTTCAATTCGTTTGTGGATCCGTTGTAGAAGGAAACTGAGTTAAGGAGAAAATTCCTTCTTTTAATCAAAGTAGAACAGGTAAATCCAGTGTTCCTGGATGGTTTCAAACATCATAATTGTCACTCTGAAAAGTATCGGTTAAGTGATGTGTTTTTCAAAACGTGGGACCACCCCTTTTTGGGGGAATAAAATTCGGACCGCGTCAGCGACCTATAGAATTGCGAAACAAAGCGGATTTTAATCCCGCGTTTTATGCGGGCGCATTGCTGTGGGACCGCGGAACGTTGAGCAGTATTCTTAGAGCTTTTTATAGGTGGTGTAAGTATTGAAATTGGTTGAGTACCTGAAGACAAATTCAATGATCAGCTAGAATTTTGATGAGTGTTTTGATGAGGGAACCAGAGACTTGGGCCCTAATCTATCTTTTCCTGAATTTGTGTTTTAATCTCGTAATGATGCTGTTTTTATTTTCTTTGCATAGTCTGGTTTCTTCTGGAGGTAGCCATGAAAAGATATGGGATTGCACTGATGTTATTGGTCCTGTTGACAGGCTGCAGGCTGTCCGTTCTTATACCCGGATCGACGCCTCCACCAACCCAAAAGCCAACATCCACATCATTACCAACTCCCGCACCTGACTTAAGTGACGGGATTGAATTAACGGATACACAAGAGGTGGTGAATGAAGTGAGAGGACTTTGTTGTGAGGATGGTTGGTGGGATTACCTGTTTGAGGCAGAAAGTCAAAATAGGGAAGCAAAAAGCAATGGGGAGGATTTCGATTTTGGTGCTGAATTCTTAGAGAGTTTGGAGGCGGTAGGTGAGCGATTTGACGCCAACCAGTATTTCGAGGTACTCACCCACCTGGAACCTGAGGACGGGTATGTACTGGATTACGTCTACTTTGCCCCTGGAGGAGATGGGCTGCCCTATTTATACGCAAGGCAGGAAGGTGAACAACCATTTGCGACATATTCAGAGTATGAAGAAGCTGGATTCGAGGATTATCTGGGTCATATCCGGGTGGATGGTACCGCAGAAGGTTTTTTTGAATTTGCTGTATTGAGCATCATGGGACAACAATTTTACCTGTCCTGGCATGCGGAATATAACGACCGGGAAGTGGTGAGCAGCAGAGAGAGGCTGGAGGTAATCATTGACATGTTGAATGAGGAATATGCCCCCCTGACCGAAGAGCAGGTGGAAGCTGTTATGAATTTGGATGTTACTCCAATAACAAAGTTCGAGGGGGAAAAAGTCCTGTTACGGATCCTGGTGTTCACAAAATGGGGTGGATTTTATGAAAGGATATTCACCATAGATCGAAACTTTCCCCACCAGATTATTCATGAAGATATCCAACTCATTCCTTACAATTGTGGTGTGATGTTCTAAAACAAAGCAGCTTAACTTTAGCGGCATTTGGGGCGGGCATTGGGTCTGGATGGTCTGCGAGGGATTGCTGTCAGTGAGTTTTGACGCTGGTGGGTTCCTGGTCAGCAGCGAAGGGGTAAAAGTGACACATGGCAGCACGTTGGTGATTCTGGAGTGGGATGCAGAGACGAATTTCAATACTCTGAAGTGTACGCTGGGCGGCACTCTCAAGGGTATGCTTCGCAAGGTTAAGACCGGAGTTCCCTAAATGAGATAAAAATTACACCAGCGAAGCGATTCTCCGCAACGAGTCTTGTGGTACCACGATAGTATAAACATGGGACTGCGTTAGCCTCCTCGGCGTTCTTATCGGATATTTTTTACCTCAATCCCAGTGACTTCAATTTCTCCTCGGATGGTATACCGCCCGGCCAATCTCGGACTTTGTAATACTCGCTCAGCATCTCCTCCAGGTCGACGACACGGCCTTCAGCTGGTCCTTCGGGCATCGCTTCATGCAGCATACGCGCCGGCAGCGTATCCTGCTCGGGTCCCGAACCCGCTGCGATCAGGAACAGGCGCTCGAGGTTGTAGACGCGCTCGGCAGCTTTTAATGCCTCTTCAGGCGTATAGTCCGCTCCCGTGGCAAAGTTGAGCAGCCTGGAAAACTGCTCAGGCCATATCATCATCTCTTTCGTGAAAACGTAGCGCACAGCGAAGAAGACGCAGATGCCGCTCGAGTCGATCAGGGCGAAAGCATCCTGGAAGCGCGCCACAAGTTTACCCTTGCCTTTGGTGGACAGGGGGTCAGATTTGACCGGTGTGCCGAAAACTTCCTCGTAGGCTACATCACCTTCCATGTGCGAAGCGCCTTTGTTGGAAGTGGCATAGAGCAGCCCCATGCCCTGCGAGCCGCGCGGGTCGTAACCGGGGAATTCCTGCTTGCGGGCGGTAACCGAGGCTTCAGGCATGCCGTATTTCTCAGCCAGGCGGAACGAACCTTCAGCCAATTCATCGCCAAAACCTTCACGGTAGGCGGTCTTCTGCACCATATCGATCACTGCGTCGGCATCCCCGAAGGGCAAAGGCGCGCCGGTCTGCTCGATGTCGATCACACCCTTTTCATAGAGTTCCATCGCCGCGGCAATCGTCAGGCCGGTAGAAATGGTATCCAGGCCGAGTTCGTTGCAGTAATAGTTCGCCTTGGTCAGCGCGGCCAGGTTGTCCACGCCGCAGGCGGAACCGAGCGAGGCGATGGTCTCGTACTCGGGGCCTTCACCTTCCCCGCCGTATTCTTCATGCTCCACGGCGGTCAGGCGGCCGCACGAGATCGGGCAGCGGTAGCACGGTTTGTGTTTGATGAGAAACTGCTCCTTGAGCGCCACCCCGTCGATGTTATCCACACCTTCAAACACCCCGGTTTGGAAATTGCGCGTCGGCAGGATCCCGAGTTCGTTGGTTACCTGCGGGACGTAAGCCGTGCCGTACTCGCGCAGCGACGAGCCTTTCTTGATGTCGGTGCCGACCTGTTTCGCCAATTCCACGCTGTACTTGCGCATGCCTTCCTCATCATAAAAGGTTGGATTCTTCCTGCCCATTACGACCACCGCCTTGAGATTCTTGCTGCCCATGACCGCCCCCACACCGGAACGGGCTGCAGCCCGGTGCTTGTCGTTCATGATAGCGGCGATCAGGACACGCTTCTCCCCCGCGGGGCCGATGCAGGCGACTTTTGCCTTCGGATCGGTCTCTCCCAGCAGGATTTCGGTCGTATTGTGCACGTTCCTACCCCACAGGTGACCTGCCGGCCGGACTTCAACTTGTTCTTCGTTAACCCAAAGGTAAACTGGCTCATCAGCCGCACCCTCGAAGATGAACATATCGTATCCAGTACGCTTCATCCAGGTGGGGAAATCGCCCCCGGAATTGGAGTGCGCCAGCGCCCCTGTCAGCGGGGACTTGGTGACCACCATATAGCGGTTGCCGGTCGGGGCGGTGGTTGCGGTCAGGGGTCCGGTTGCGAAGATGAGTTTATTCTCGGGAGACAGGGGATCGACCATGGGATCGACTTCATCGCTCAGGTAGCGGATCGCCCAGCCGCGCCCGCCGATGTAGTCCTTGGCGAATTTTGGGTCGACTTTCTCGCTGGAAACTTTACCGGTGGAGAGATTGATGCGTAGTATTTTGCCGTGCCAGCCGTACATAGTTGCTCCTTGGTTTAAAATCCGGAGGTCGTGCAGCCCTGGTACCTTTACCAGGCAGGATCAAGACCGTCCGGAAGATGCTTTTTTAAAATGGTTATTGGATTACGCTCATCGCATAAGAATTGGTCCTCATCGAATGTTTAAGGTTCCCCTCCTGCAATTGCTGAAAACGCTGCAACTGTGTCGCCTTCCGCAACAACCGTGTCCGGCAAGACATTCAAACCGTTAAGTAAGAGAACGCTGCTGTCATCCATGGGGATTTCGAAAGGCGTCAGGATTTCACGCACGCTGGAGCCAGGCGGAACGTCAATTTCGGCGATGCTGCCCTTTGTACTGGGAGGCAGGTGCTCGCGGTAGGTGGCGAACAACTTCACGTAGACTCTCATGAACGCTGATTAATGGAGAGTATTGTAAACAACTTTATCTTTGGAGTAAACATTACATAAGTCATCTCTACAACAATTTGTTTTTCGCTAGACTGATTCCAGCGCCTGATCTAAATCTGCGATTAAATCTTCTTTGTTCTCAATTCCAACTGAAAACCGTACCAGCCCATCGCTTAACCCGGTTGCTATTCGATCCTCGCGCGGCACCGCGCTGTGCGTCATGCTTGCTGGATGTTGAATTAACGAGTCAACGTTCCCAAGACTGACTGCCAGGGTGATCAACTGCAATCCTTCCAGCAGCTTAACGCCGGCATCGTACCCGCCTTTTAATTCAAAGGACATCATCCCGCCGAAGCCGTTGTGCATCTGGCTCTTTGCCAGCGCGTGCCCGGGATGCGATTCTAAGCCCGGGTAATTTACCCTGGAAATTTTCGGATGCTGAGCTAACCAGCGGGATACTTGCAGGGCATTCTCGCAGTGACGCTGCATGCGTAATTCAAATGTCTTCAGCCCGATATTCGCCAGCCAGGCATCAAAGGGACTGGGACTGCCGCCTAGAAGTTTTGCTGCCAGGAATAGTTGGTTGGTCCTTGGTTCAAAAAAGTCCAGCTGGGTTGAGATAACCGCGCCGCCAATATGCAGTCCGTGCCCCGTAAGATACTTTGTGGTTGAGTGAACCACGACATCAAATCCCATGCTCAAGGGACGCATGCAGTAAGGCGTAGAAAATGTGTTATCCACTACTGCCCATGCCCCGTGCGCGTGGGCGATCTCCGCGAGTGCACGCAAATCCACCACCTCCAGAGTCGGGTTGGTGGGTGACTCGCTGTAAGCCATAACCGCATCCGGGTGCGCCTTAAAGGCTTCCTGCCAGCAGTCTATTTCTGTAGTTTCTACCCAAACAACATGGATTCCCAATCTTGGAACCAGCTCTTTAAGCAGCCGAAAGGCATTTCCGTAGAGCGGCTTTTGGGTGATGATGGTATCCCCAGCCCTGACCCGCCCCAGAATGGCGGATGAGATCGCTGCCATACCGGAAGAGAAAACCCGCCCCCGCACGACTTCTTCAGGGCGCTTTTCTGGCTGCGCTTTCAACAGGTCTATCCCTTCCAGAACAGCGTATTTTGCCGAAAGCTGGCGCGCGTTGGGATTATCCGTGCGCGTGTAAGAATATCCATCCTGTTTTCCACTCAGAATGTCTGCCCCGCTCTGGACGTCCGGGAAAGCGAATGTGGATGTCATGTAGATGGGAGAGATATGTGCATGATGGGGGTTATCACCTTCGTAGGCATGGTTAACTAAGGTACTGAATCCCTGATCTGGTGAATATTTTGGCATGCTGATCTCCTTATAATTCTACAGGGTTCAAACCAATTTGTGTTCGCTTTCAAAAACTGGTTTATTATCCAGGATACGCTGGGGGGAGAAAATGGAAAGGTCCAATGATAGATCATGGCCCAGGATTAATTCGGCGAGATATCTCCCTACTGCATGGCACTGCTGGAAACCGTGCCCCGAAAAACCGTTGGCAAGCATAAAGCCTTTTAAGTACGGCCATTCGCCCAGAATCGCGTTGCCGTCAAAAGTATTGACGGCGTATAAGCCTGCCCAGCCGCGTTTGAGTTTTATCTGGTCGAAGGCTGGAATATACGCCACAAGTTCGGGCCATAGGTGGTCCATAAATACCTGGCGCTCCCAGCTGAAATCAAAACCGACTGGGTCATCGGGTAGAATTTTGCCCGCTATGAACACACCAGCATGTTCCTGAATTAAATACATTCCGGAAGGAAAGACCGTCAATGGGTAAAGCAGGTCGCCGGTATCGACTTTTGTGTCAAACACAAACACCTGCCGCTTGACCGGGATAACCGGAAGATCGAATCCTGCAGACTGCGTAATTCTACCCGTCCAGGCACCAGAGCTGTTTACTACAAAAGCAGCTTTAAGCTGCTCTCCAGAGGACAGGACTACGCCGTCAACCCTTGCATCTCTTTTTAACACCTCCAGGACTTCACCAGCGATGAAATCCGCACCTAACGCAACCGCCTTGTTCTTATAAGCTATCAATAATGCATTTGCATCCATGGTCCCGTCTGAAAGTGAAAAAGCGCCGCCCGCCAGACTGCCTGCTTTATATAAAGGAAAGCGCGCATTAATCTGGGAGGGAGACAACCACTCCACTGCGCATCCCAGACTCAGCTGTGTTTCAATGCCTTTTAACGCGGAAGGTTTACCTGCCTCGTCCGATATAAATAAATTCCCCTGTCTGCGAAATGCAATATCAGGTTTGTCTCCATCGACAGCCATATCCTCAGGGAAGGTTTCGAGCACTTCTAGGCCGTATTGAGAAATCTGTATATTCTCTTTTATATTGAACTGTATTCTGATGTTGGCATCTGATAGAACAGAGGAATTGAATTCGTAGGTGGGATCCTTTTCCAAGATCGCCACTTTAATTTTCGGATCTTTCTTCAACAAATAATAAGCTGTACTGCACCCCATTACCCCGCCTCCCACCATGATTGCATCGTATGTAGATCGACTTTCCATATTTGTTTGCTCCTGGATAAATTCATTCAAAACGGCCGGAGGATGTAATTATATACTTCCCGGTCAGCTTCCAGCATCGTTTCCGTAATTAACTGGCGCTGCATATAGATTCTTTAGTGCGCTTGTCGTGCGGTACAGAAAACTAATAACCGGTCGATTTCCAATACGCACTTTCCTGTTTTGATATGTTCAGCGCCTGCCGCACCAGAAAGGCGCACCGTTTCTAACTATACCCAATCCCAGAGAATGGGGTAGCGTCACCAGCGCTTCCGCTTGTGAAGAGAATATTTGTTTTCATAGGCTTTAAAAAACTGCGCTGTGTCATTTTAATCGATTACTGGGGTAAATGGATTGGCGGCATAATAATTGGTTCAGACGTTCACTTTCGAGTACCAGTAAACCTTGATGCTTGTTTATGGTTGGATATCCACAAATCAACAACGAGAATGAATGGACGCTTTGAAAGTGGGTAAATATTTAACCCTGTGCTGGATTAATTTATTATCACTGGTGGGGTGAATTATTTTTATCAGATTAGTTGTATTTGTTTTATCCATATCATTTCCGTCTGACGGGGCAGCTTTTATTGGCTTGGTTGCTATTGGTCTGATTTACTGATTTTGTTCAAAATCTCCAATTTATGTATGGAATCCCCATGCTGTGGGAAGTAGGCGCTGCAAAACGTGGCTAGGGTTAGCGGCCAGCAGCCCATCTTCCAACACAGTCTCTGGGAGTTGAAACCATCCGCCTGCGGCGATCTGGATTGGATTTTCGGTTAGTGAATGAGAGATAAAATTTTAATTTATCCACAAAATGCCTGGATGAAAAGGATCATAGATCCTACGCATCGTATAAATGCATCAAAAACAAGTTGCAGAATACGGTTACGGCTATCCCTGGAAATACAGCTTACCCGGGTTGGTCCTTTTATAAAGCCTGAGCTATTGCACTAGAAAAAGGTGTTTTTGGTAGAATCAAAGAAAAGGTTCGCCATACCCCTTCGGAAATACAATGATAAGACGCACATATACCGGAGCAGCCGATGTTAAACGCCTCCAGGATTTCAATGCCAGGGCGATCGCTGGAACCGAACACTGTGGTTATCTCCACCCCGGTGACATCCCTCACCATTTATTTAATGGTAATAAAGAATTTGACCCGGTTTCAACCATGACGATCTGGGAAGACGATCAGGGGTTGGCTGCCTGGGTGCTGGTGGGACCCCGGCATAAGAGTTTTGATGCCCAGGTTCGCCCGGATCTGCGGGGAGGTGATTTTGAACGAGAAGTTCTGGAATACGCCGGTGAACGTACTGTAGAACTCATTCCTCAGCACAATATAACCGGAGATTGTATCCACGCCGATGCGTTTCGTGGTGACAAAGCTCGAGTTCAACTTCTGGCGGCGTTGGGATGGGAACGGGACAATAAATTGCCCTATATATTGAACCGCGCCGGGATACAAAGCATATCTGCGCCTGCTCTCCCGCACGGTTTCTCGCTCCAGTCAGCTAGCGGTATTGAAGATGCTGCCGCCCTGGCTGAAGTTCACAACGCTTCCTTCGGGTCGAAATGGACCCCTGAGCTGTATCAGAAGGTTATGCAATCTCCAGGTTACGAGTCTGAACGGGAATTGGTTATCAGAGCGCCGGACGGTACTTTTGTGGCTTTCTCATTAATTTGGTACGATCATTTGAACCGCACAGGACTGTTCGAACCGGTCGGTACGCATAAGGATTTCAGGCGGCGCGGCTTCGGACGCGCAATTATTTTATATGGTATGCAGCAGATGGCTGCCGCCGGGATGGAATTTGCTACAGTTGCTCATTTTGGGGGAAACGAAGCCGCCCGCAGGCTTTACCAGTCTTGCGGCTTCAAGCCCTGGTATGAGGCGGATGCATATATAAAACAAATTTCGTTTTAATTCCTGCTGGAAAATGCTCGCGCCCGGTCCCGGTTGCAGAATCCCCCGAAGTGTGACTTGATTTCTTAGAACCTGTGTGCTATTAATATAACTGTGTCCAGGCATTCAATTGTCCTACCCATTCGCCAACACCACTAAATTCCTATCACCCAATCCAAAATCGCAAATCGTAAATCGTAAATTGCAAACCGTAAATCCAAAATCGTAAATCGTAACTCGACCATATTCGTTTCGATTTGTTTTATATTCGTTTTTCTCCCACCAAATTAATTTTTTCCTGTTCTGTATCAGTGTTGAAGGGGGAAAATCCGGATTAAACAACTTTGGAGGCGAGAGAAATTTATCCTGGCAAGAGGAACGAATACCTCTCTCATCAGATGCAGACCGGTTTTATATGCAATAGTATAATTTTATTTGCCTTTTATGTTCTGTATTTTGATGTTCGCAATTTAAGATAAGGCTCGTTCTTGAATTTTCCTGTTTCTTTCAACATGCTGCAGCTCAGGCCTTAGCGAATATGCACTCCCTTCTGCCTTTCCAGATTTCAGTGTATGTAACCTTCCGTTTTGATAATTATTTGGGGCAGGTGTGATCATGCCGGTCATCTGGAAAAAAGTTTGGTACGACCTGTGGCAGCATAAGTTTCGCACCCTGCTGGTGGTGCTGAGTATTGCTGCGGGTGTGTTTGCTGTTGGCATTACCTTCGGTCTGATCGAACAGCTCATCCCGACTATGGATGCCTCCCACCGCAGCACGACACCCTCACATGCCACCATGTTCCTCTTTCCCCCCGTGGACGGGGACACGATTTTGAATCTGGAAAAGATCCCCGGCGTTCTGGAAATCGAGCCGCTCAATGAAATCGAGATCCGCTACAAGGAGACTGCGGACGAAGACTGGCGCCAGGGCAACCTGGTGATGCGCGCCGATTACACCGACCAGGATTTTGATGTCATCCAGCTCCGGGGTGGCAGCTGGCCTGAAGGTGAATATCTCAGCATCGAAAGGATGCACAGCCCGTTTTATGGTCTCGGAGTTGGTGACCAGGTAATCATTGAGATTGACGATAAGGAGCATTTGTATCCCATCAGCGGCTTGATCCGCCACCCCTTTGTTCCGCCACCTGCCATGTGGGACCTGGCGTTTTTCTTCAGCGGTGAGCGGGTCATGGAAAGCTTTGGCATTCCACCTGGGAAATTCAACGAGCTAAAATTCCAGGTAGAACCATACAGCTCCATACACGTGCGCAAGGTTGCTTCGGATATCAAAAGGGATCTGGCAAAACAGGGCATCCGTGTCTCGGGAACTCTATACCAGGACCCGCAAAAGCATTGGGGTCGCGCATTCATCGACGGCACGGTGCTGGTCCTGCAGGTACTGGCGGTGCTCTCGGTGCTGCTGTCGGTTGTGCTGGTGCTCAACACCTTCACTGCAGTGATCACCCAACAGACCAACCAGATCGGTATCATAAAAGCCATAGGCGGGGGGCGCGGTACGGTGATCAAGGTTTACCTGGCGGGCGTATTTATACTGGGTTTGCTGGCGCTGTTGGTAGCGCTGCCCCTGGGATCGTGGGTTTCTTACCAGATGAGCCGATGGATGCTTGGGATGTACAACATCGAATACGATCGCTTCCTCACTGGCGGGCGGGCTTTGTATATTCAGGTGGGCGCGGCGCTGTTGGTACCCCTAGTCGCGGCTCTGGTACCGGTGCTGCGCGGCGCGGCAATTACGGTGCGGGAGGCGATTTCATCATACGGAGTAGGCGGCGGTTACAGCGCCGGGTTGCTGGACCGCATTGTGGAGCGGGTGGGACGCAACATCCTGCGCCCATCCACTGTTATCGCTATTGCCAATACCTTCCGCCGCAAAACGCGCCTGGCACTGACGCAGCTTGTGCTGGTCATATCCGGTGTGACGTTCCTTATGGTAATGGGGCTATCAAGCTCGATGCGCGCTACATTGGACGCCGAATTTGAAAGGCGTGAATACGATTTCGTATTTTATTTCGATGAGTTAATGCGCATCGACCGCGTTTCTGAGACGACCAGCAGATTCGAAAATGTGCAAGATGCAGGTATGTGGCTGATGCTGCCAGCGACCATATTACACGGCGGCCAGCGTAAACTGGACGCCGGCATGGGCTCGCAGCTTCAGGGCGTGCCGGTCGCAGATCCCATGATAAAACCGATGGTTGTGGAGGGGCGTTGGCTACAGCCAGGTGACCAGCGCGCGATTGTGATGAATGCCGGAACAGGTGAGGATGAAGGCATTCGCATCGGCGACAAGGTTATACTGGACCTGGGTGAGTTAGGCGAAGAGGACTGGTTGGTGGTGGGGTTTTACCGTACATTCACGATGTTCGGTTCTGACTTCAATTACGACGTAATATATGCCCCCCAGCAGGCGCTGTTCGATGCCAGCAAGAAGCACGGGCGTGGCAACATGCTGCTGGTGCGCACCTATGATAGGAAAGAAACAGCAATTGACCGTACTGTAGATGACCTTGATGATCTGCTGCAGCGTGAAAATATGCCAGTGGACATGCGTGAAACCATGCCGGATTCAAGGAGGATTATAGAAAGCGGCTACGATATCGTGGTGGGCATGATTCTGTTCCTGGCGGTCATCATGGCTGTAGTGGGCGGTATCGGGCTGATGGGTATGCTGTCGATTGGCGTGATTGAGCGTACCAAGGAGATCGGTATCATGCGCGCCGTGGGTGCACTTTCGGGCACTATCCTGGGTATGTTTGTGATTGAGGGGTTGTTACAGGGTGTGCTGAGCTGGATGGTGGCGGTGCCGCTGTCTATAATTGTAGCGCCGTGGATGGCCTCTGCATTAGGTGAGACGATCTTTAACACGGAACTGGTCTACCGCTACAATTACGGTGCAGTGTTGATCTGGCTGGTGATCATCGTATTTGTCTCCGTTCTAGCTTCCATCATGCCTGGACGCCGGGCTACGCAGGTGAATGTGCGGCAATCGCTCAGCTACGAGTGATTTATTGAAAATTTTCTTATGATACATTTTTTGTTCAGATAAGCTCGAATATAACTGGGATGAACTTGATGAATTTGAAGGTAAAGATTACAAACGCGTTTTTGTTAGAGTTAAAGCAAAAGATAAAATAGTGGTTAAAGCGTATATTTACGTACTCAGAGCGAGTTAGAATTCGTCTAGTTGTTCAGCAGGATCTGCTTGTTCAGCCGATCATCCAAAAGAATTATTTTCTCAGGTTAGATTTTGGATGGGTTTGTACAAATCTGATGCAAGGAAATCGGGGTTACAATATGTCATACAAATTCATGGGCATTTCTATCAGGTGCCCCAACTTCAATGCTCGAGAAAAACATGACTGAGAATATTACCTTTGGACTGGCGCGTATGCGCGTTGAAGACGGCGAGAAGCGTGACTTCTTACCAGAGCTGGTAGCCGACCTGGAAAAGCGCGGCGTGCAGGTGTTTTTAGAATTCGGGTACGGCACCGGGCTTGGATTAAAGGAGTTGGATTACCTGAAAATCGCTCCAAATGTGCGTTTCGTTTCATATCAGGAAGTATTTAAGCAGAAGTATGTGCTGGTTTTGCGCTGTCCGGTGAATGAGGATTTGAAGGATATGGAGCCAGGTTCCTGCCTGATCTCCATGCTGCATTACCCCACTCGACCGCAGCGCGTTGAATTACTGAATTTTCTTAAAATTGAAGCTGTATCATTGGACTCGATCAAAGATGGCTCCGGCCGCCGTCTGGTCGAAAATATGCGTGCTGTGGCATGGAACGGTTTGGAGGCAGGTTTCCAGGCGCTGCAGTGCACGTATCCTTCACCAGGCATGGCAAATCTGCAGCGTGCGCCTATCCATGCCACGGTGCTGGGGGTGGGAGCAGTAGGCGCACAGGCAGTCCAGGCAGCCACTCGCTATGGTGATGTAGAACTCTGGCAAACGCTCGCTGCACGCGGTATACCCGGTGTACAGGTAACGGCTGTTGAATACGATCTGGCTGGTCGGGAAGCGGTTATGAAAAACATCCTGGCGCGCACCGACCTGCTAGTGGATGCCACTCACCGCCGCGACACCAGCCAACCGGTTGTTCCAAACCAGTGGATCGGTTGGATGCCTGAGCACGCTGTGATTGTAGATCTGGCTGTAGACCCGTACACGCTCGATGCTGAACCGCCGGTTGTGCGCGGCATTGAGGGTATCCCGCAGGGCAACCTGGACCAGTATGTCTTCCCGGCAGATGATCCGAAATGGGATCAACTTGTGCCTGAATCAATTCCATCCGAAAACCGCCGCACTACTGTCACATGCTATTCATGGCCGGGCGTGCATCCCGAAGCCTGCATGCGGCACTATGGTCGGCAGCTTGAACCGCTATTATCTCGTCTGGTCGAAAAAGGTTACGACAGCCTCACTATGGGAGGGGATTACTTTGAGCGCGCACTCTACCGCGCCACACTTAAAGGTTGGCAGGCGGAAGAAGCTGAATAATCTTTCGCAAAGCAAGAAGGTTCAGGATAGGAAAAACCACGCTTGCCATACGATGGCCTGTTTTGGAGAATTGGAATTATACTTTTACCTAATAAGGATTCGGATTTATCAGGATTTAATGCAGGCAGCTTTGCCTGCCCGCGGGTTGGGCGGCACAAAAGGCGCGTAGGAGACCGTCTGGCCTTTGGTAACCCCTTTACCTTGCGGGAAAAATTGTGTGTAACCCATGTTGAAGTAGTGCACTTGCTGGTCCTGATTCCCCAGAATTTCCCCGTAAAATCCACCCCCCGAAGCCTCTTTCACAATGCCTGAGTACCAATTGCTCGGGCATTCCCCCGCCTTCACGCCAGTCCTGTTTTTCATATTCCACATCCCTCTATCTTTATATGATTTCTTTGTTTTCTTTGGCAACAGTCAATAAGAAATTTTACTATGTGAGATCGGAAAAGGTAAGTCTTGCAAGAAAAACAGGAGGATGGCAATAATTACGAATGACGTCGAATGGCTCTATCAAATACCTGTCTCATTGAAACTTGTGATGGTTTGATTGCCATCAACTCAATCAAGTCGGGGATGAGAACATCGAAAATTGTGCCAATTCAAATTGCGGGTAAAAATAATGTTCCAATATGCAGCCTCCCTTTTGAAACATCTTACTCCAGAACCGCCTCAATTCAAAAAAACTCAAACTGTAATTCTGACTCCTGGTTCCCTCTGGAACACATTCACCCTTCGGTGATTCAATAATTTAAAATTTGTGTATTCGTGCCGAAGTTATTCGTGGACGGTTTTAGTAATCCCACAAAACTGGCCACTTTTAATCCACTTCTTTGGGGACTATCCTGGCTTCCATCGTCCCTGCGCGCCGGGCTGCTCAGGTGAACGTGTGGCATTTATTGAGTGCGAATAACTGATTGAACTCGTTTACGGATTTAAATTTCGTCCATAAACCGGATAAACGTCTCGATCCCTTTGTAGAAGCTGGGCAAGTGTTGTTTTTCGTTGGGGGCGTGCGGATTGTCATCGGGAAGCCCAAAACCTAACAGCAGGCTGTCGATCCCAAGCAGGTCCTTGATGATGCCCACAACAGGCACTGAGCCTCCATCGCGGGTGAATAATGGCTCCTTTCCAAATACGGTTTCAAGTGCCCTGCTGGCGGCTCGGACTGCCGGTGTAACCCGGTCCATGATCCCCGGGTTGCATCCAGCCCATTCAATTAGTTCTAAGCTTACAGTGGGGGGTGTATTCTCCTTCAAATATGCTTCCAGGCTTTTGCGGACTTCCTCGGGTGTCTGATCTGGGACAAGACGCATGGATATCTTCGCCATGGCAGCGGCAGGCAGGACTGTTTTTGACCCTTCGCCGGTGAATCCGCTCAAAATTCCATTAACCTCCAGGGTTGGTCTTGCGGTGGCCCGTTCAGTAGCCGTGTATTCTTCCTGCGGGAGTGCTTTAGCGCCGCTCTGCTCCATCCACCATTCTTCCGTTTGTGGAAGACTGGCTAGGTCCGCTCGCTCTTCATTACTTAGCGGGCGAACTTTTTCATAGAAACCTGGCAATGTTACCCTACCGGATTCTTCTTTCATTCCGGCAATTAAGTCGCATAATACAAAGGCTGGATTTTCAATAGCGCCGCCAAACTTACCTGAATGTAGGTCCGCTGCTGGACCTTGAAGACGTATTTCATAGTAAGCAAGGCCGCGCAGTCCGAACATGATGGATGGAATGTCCGGCGCAAGAATGCCAGCATCTAAATTAAGGCAGAAATCACTGCTAAGGTACTCTTTGTTGTCTTGAATGAAGGTTTCCAGGTTTGGGGATCCGATTTCCTCTTCTCCTTCCAGCATAAATTTTAGGTTTACTGGCAATCCACCCGAATTTTTGAACGCTTCAACCGCCTTTAAAAAGGCGACAATTTGGGCTTTCATATCCGTTGCCCCACGAGCGAAAATATTTTCGCCGCGGATGTCAGGATCGAATGGCTGGCTTAACCATTCATCGATTGGGTCTGTGGGTTGTACATCATAATGACCGTAAACGAGGATCGTAACCGCCTCGCTGCCAGCGTGCAGCCAGGAACCAAGGACTATCGGGTGACCGTCTGTTGGCAGAACTTGGACATTTTCCATTCCTAGGTTATGCAGATCAGCGGCACACCAATTGGCTGCTGCTATAACATCCTGTTTATGCTCTGAAAGCGCAGAGATGGAGGGAATTTTCAGAAATTCAATTAATGCATCTAATGAGCTTTGTTGCTTACTCTCCGAATAGCTTACTGCTGATAAAAGGTCAGACAAGATAAATCTCCTTTATTATGAATGTATTTCTCAGTATGGAATCTTACCTACCACGGCGACATATATCGCAAATTCATCCTCTCCATCGACACCCAGGATGGCATCAATAGCTTTCTGATTGTATGTCCCGAGGGCACAGGTACCCGCGCCAATCGATTCGCTGGCCAGGTAAAGGTTCTGGCAGATATGGCCGGTTTCCTGCGCGATCACCTTGTGGGATAGGAAGCTGTAGCGCCACTCAGACCGGTAGGGTATCGTTGTCCAAATAAAGACAACCGCGCCTTTCTTCACAAATTTCTGGTAACAGGCGGTATGGATTGTCTCAGCCAGATCCTGGTTTGTATATAGGAAAAGCAGCTGGTGTTCAATCGGCAAATACCGGTACAATCCCAGCGAGAGACCATCCACATGATTAATGTATAGATAAGTCTCAAATGGATGTCGAGCGCCTCCGGAAGGTACAGTACGCCTTGTAGAAGTCCCTTCACGGATTATCTCGTGCACCCCCTGCGCTGCCCACAACAAAAAAGACAATTCCTCCAGGCATATAGGCTCGGTGCTGAATTCCCGCCGGCTCCTACGGCGGAAGATTGCCTCTTTGAGGGGCATAGAACCAATATCGGAAGACATGGGATCGGGTAAATCGATCAAATTGGCGTCATCGGAAAATGGTTTTTCCAACGGAGGAGGCGGTACACCCTGACGCTGGTCTGTATTTAGATCTTTTAATTTCCATTCTCCCCAATAATTTGCTTTCAGGAATTCACGGTTAGTCTTAATGATCTCTTTAATGTCTAAAGACTGCCAAGCTTTCATTTTTTATGATCCTTATGAAAATTGCTTCATTGAAGATTTATAACCAACCCTTCAGACAATAGTTCGCCTGAAGGGTTTTGAATTAATTTTATAATCAGATTCGGCTTCAAATCTTTCATCAGCGTGAAGATACTTTGCGAGAAGAACCTCTTATTTACGCCTCTTTTTCTTCGCTGCTGAGAATCACGCAGCTCTCCTTTGTCCAGGCAACTTGGGCGCTGTTTCCCTGGTGTAACACATGACCGGTCACGTTTGGCACTTCAACCAGAAGGTCAGGACCTGTGTCAAGTGCTATATCATAGCGGATGATCGAGCCCATGAAGGTTGCTGTTTTTATTTGCGCATTAAAAACATTGTCACCGTCGACATCCTGTTCAGGATCATTTATTGTGATCTTTTCGGGGCGTATAGCAAATTCGACCGGTTGACCTTCTTTTTGAGGTTTGGATGGATCCGGACTGGCACAGACTCGTAAGCCTTCGCAATCAATAAAGACTGCGTTGTCCTCGGTGCCACTGACATTACCGGACAAAAGATTGGTATCTCCTATGAACTGAGCTACAAATTTTGTTTTTGGTCTCGAATAGATTTCTTCACTTGAGGCTAGCTGTTCAACTTTACCCTGGTTAATCACTGCAATTCGATCTGACATTGTAATCGCTTCACCCTGGTCATGAGTTACATAGATAAAAGTAGTTCCTACTCTTTGCTGCAGCGCTTTTAGTTCGATCTGCATTTGGAGCCGGAGCCTTAAATCCAGGGCGCCCAGAGGTTCGTCGAGTAATAATACCGAAGGCTCATTGATCAGCGCGCGCGCAATTGCCACACGCTGCTGCTGACCACCGCTAAGTTGTTGGATGCGCCTTTCTTCCAAACCACTGAGTTCGACCAGGTCCAATACTTTTGTAACACGTTCTCTAATTTCAGATTTATCAATCTGTCGTTTTACAACAGGACCAAATGCAATGTTGTCGTAGACATCCATATGAGGGAAAAGGGCTAGTTGTTGAAAAACAAGGTTGGTGTCACGCTTGTATGCAGGTACGCCATTAACCATCTCGCCTTTGATATACACCTCACCTAAGGTGGGGTGAATGAATCCCGCCACCATGCGCAGTGTGGTCGTCTTACCGCAGCCGCTGGGACCCAATAATGAGAAGAATTCCCCCTGTTCAATGTCAAGTGATATATTATCGACAGCGACAACGTCGCCAAATCTTTTTGTAACATTTCGCAATTCAACAACTGGTGTTTTTGTTTTATTATTCATATTGAACCGGTCAACTGCTGGCTTATACTTCAAATGCTAAAAAGGCGACATGTTCACCTGTTCCCGCCGCCTGATTGTTAATCATTGGCCAGGCTAGCAGCCATCCATCCACTGGACTGATAATATCTTCCACCGGGTCTCCGTAGGCGTCTACAACCTGCCCGAGAAGCTGCCCTTTTGTAATCTCATCGCCAACTTCTACAAATTCTGTAACGATGCCGCCTCGATAAGGATTCAACTCCGTTCGGCTGAGGCGCTTCTTGATTACCTTGATTTCATCTTGAGGTTCGATCTCCCCATCGATCATGTCAATGGATTTCATAACGTTTAATACGCCCCGCACTCCAACCCGCACAGCCTGCGGGTCAATCAACCGCCAGGGGACAAGTTCGATAATCAGGATCGGCTTGCCAAATTCACCCGCTGAGTCTCCCATTGTCCCGGTACGGTGGGCTTCGTGTTTCAAGATCATCTCGATATTTGTGATCCCGAACGCTTCTGCCATTTCCTTGCTTTTCACCCATGCTTCTTCATGGGGGGTTTGTTTGACGATCGAAAAATACATTGCAGATGATACGTTACAATGGAAGTCAATCAAATAATCACATTTTTTGATGCTTTCGTGAATTAAATTGGCTAACCTGTGGGTGAGAAGTCCATTAGGGTCACCTGGGAATACACGGTTTACGTTATAGCCATCTTCGGGTGTGAAATACGTGCGGCCGTTGAAAGAGAAGGGGTTTAATAACGGCGCGCCCACAATCGTACCGCGCAGTGTTTTCGGATCGGCATGCTTCTTCAAGATATCCCAAACTACCGGAATCCCTGATAGTTCCTGCCCGTGCATCGCGGCGCTAACCCACAAAACCGGGCCGTCCTGTTCTCCCCTGACAACCATCACAGGTATGTTCACCTCGCTGCCGTCTGAGAGGTAAAAAGTCCCTAATTTGCCTTTAGCAAATTCACCAGGATTTACGTTCAAATCGCCAATTGAAAAAGTGCTCATTTCTATCTCCTATTCTGTGTAAAAAGATTTTCTTCAATTATTTAATAATAATTTTTACAATCACTGTTCATATGCGATAAAGGCTACCATTTCTCCCGTGCCGGCAGCTTGATTGTGTATCATTGGCCAGGCTAACAACCAGCCGTCTACCGGGGATACGATATCTTCGACCGCATCGCCGTAATGGTCTACAATCTGGCCAATCTTCTGGTCCTTTTTGATGCGGTCACCTACATCCACATATTCCATCACTATGCCGCCGCGGTCAGCCATCAGTTCAGTGCGGCTCAAACTTCCGTCAATAATCTGGATGCCTTGTTGTGGTTCTATCGGTCCATCAATCATGCCGAGCGATTTCATCACATTGAGCGTCCCGCGTACACCGACTTCGACGGCTAACGGATCAATCCTGCGCCAGGGAACCAGTTCTATGGTGATAACAGGTTTACCGAGCAGTTCCGCTTCCACTGACATTAACCCTGTGCGGTGTGCCTCGTTTTCAAGTTTGGCTTCGATGATCGTAATACCGAACGCTTGAGCCATTTTTTTGTATCGGTCGTAGATTGTTATTGGAAAGCCAGCGGGTTCGTCGATAATCGTAAAGCACATGGCTGAGGCCATATTGCAGTGGAAGTCAATAATGTAATCGCTTTTTTTAATTCCCTCTTCGAAAATTAAATTTGCCAGCCGGTGCGTGAGCAAGCTGTTCGTATCACCCGGGAAAACCCGGTTGATGTTGTAGCCGTCCTCCGGGGTGAAATAGGTACCTCCATTAAATGAGAAAGGATTGATTAAGGGCGCGCCGACTACTGATCCGCGCAGGTTTTCCGCATCCACGCGCTCTTTAATAATCTCCCAGATCACGGGGATACCGGAAATCTCCTGCCCGTGCATGGCAGCGCCGAGCCATAACACCGGACCAGGCTCTCGTCCCTGAATCCCGATTGAAGGTATGCCAACTGCGCTGCCGTCGGAAAGATAAAATGTTCCAAGCTTCCCTTTTGTTATTTCGCCTTCTCTGAGACTAAGCTCACCGAATGTAAGTTCGTTCATGTGTCTCTAACCAAGTTCTTCCGAACATACGTTTCTGCTGTCATTATTTTGTGGATTATTTACAGTCCGGATGTACAATCGTGCCTTTATCCACGATCAATTCATCATCCAGGTAAAAGCTGCAGTTGAGCATCGATCCTCCCCAATGAATTCCCGGCGGATGTGTCGCGCCGCCCAATCCGCTGAAACGGCATGGGGTATCGAATATATTCACGCCGTAGTGGATCATCACACACCCGTAATAACTCTCCCAGTCGGCATGCGTGAACTGGTATCCCCCTCCCCATACGGCTCGATCCTGAGTCCCCCAGCCGGCGTGTGCAATGCGGTATGCGCCGTCGTTACCGTGCTGTTCCAGGTACAGGCGCAGCATTTTAGCCGTATATCCTCCCTTAATATCCACGATTTTACCGTTGCGGAAGGTGAGCGATATCGGTTCCGGATTTATGCGGTGGCGATCTCCAAAAGGAACCTGGCCGGCTGAATCTCCGGCATCCAGTACCAGGGTCCCTTCAGCGCTGTCTTCTAAAGGCGCACATGCCACCAGCCCAAACCCATAGTTGTCCCACATCCCAGGTTCGTCAACCATGCCGGTCTGTTTGTGCGCTTTACGTCCCGCCTTGTTCAGGCGAAGGTCGGTGCCTGCATCGGATGTGACGCGGATATTTTCGGCTTTTTCCATAAGTTCTACACCGGCATAAGTGCGGTCGATCATAGCCTGGTGCGGGAAAAGACGCCTCATCGCTTCTTCTTGGATGACAACATCAAGCCACCGGGTACCCGAGTGCAGAATTTCACTGAAGATTTCGTCATACATAAAAATATCAGGCACAGGGGTGTTGTCAAATGAAGCCGGCTGGATTACCATATCCGCACCTTTGAGGACTTGCACAGCATAGGGTCTCAATGGCTGGATCAGTTTCATATCTTTCGAATGTCTCGGTAGGATCAATCGAATCGCATCGACCCCCAATTTCTCAATTCCAGCTAGATATGCATCGAGCATCTGGGGATCATAAGCCGTGGTGCTTACTAATGCGACCCTTTCAGACTCATTTACCTTGCTTGCCTTCAGGATTTCTACTACCAGATCTGACAGCGGAGCCAGTGATGTCATAAATTCTCCAATTTCAATCTCTTAAATGTTATTTAGTGGGTGTGTAAACAGTTTGTAATCAGGGTGTTAACGTAGCAATTTTCGCCTCTCAACCTGCCTGCGCACGAACGGGATAAGTACGATAACGGCAACCGCAGTTATTGCGATAATTAATGTCGACAGTGCAGCAAGGGATGGATTCTGATATTCCTGCAAGTACAAGAACATTTCAATAGGTAATGTGTTATTGGCAGGTCTCACCAGGAACAAAGAAGTTTCCAGCTCGTCGAACGACACGATGAACGCAAACATGGCAGATACAATCAAGCCTGCCTGCATCTGAGGCAGCGTTACCCGCAGAAATGTTTCTAACGGTTTGGCACCTAAATCCTGGGCGGCTTCTTCCAGAGATGGATCCAATTGGAGCATCACGGCGACCATAATCGAAATGACGAATGGCAGACCTAAAAGCGAGTGTGCCAGGATCAATCCAAAACGTCCGCCGTAGAGTCCGATTCGGATGTAATACAGGAAAATACCTGCGCCGATAGCGATGTTGGGGACTAAGGCTGGCGCATACAACAAAGAGCGCGCCATAGTATCGAATTTGAACCTGTACTTTACAAACGCCCGGGCAGCCATTGTTCCAGTAACCACTGAAATCACCATCGCCCCCAGCCCGACGATCACGGAATTGATGAATGCCGGTTTGAATGTTGGGTAGCGCAGCACCACCCCAAACCATTTGAGTGAAAAGCCTTCTGGGGGGAAAACGTTATATGCCGCGCTGTTAAATGCATTAAATACTACGAAGATGAGCGGCGCCATGATGTAAAGCGCAACACCAACCAGAAAGAAGCCAAAAAGAATGCTCAATAAATCAATGCCTTTACTTTTTTCCATAGGTTATCCTCCCTGGGGCGCCTGGTAAGCCTTACGGATCAATAAGTTAAAAATGAATACGATCACCAGGGTTATCGCCAGTAGCACCATTGCCTGGACAGCTGCCATCGGCCAGTTAAGCACGACGATAGCCTCATAAATCTGAGCTGGCAATACCATTACCCGCCCTCCGCCCAGGATTGACGGGGTTGCATATGCGCCTGCGGCAAGGATAAAAGTGATTTGAGCGCCTGTAATTAAACCAGGCAGGGTTAATGGCCAGGTAACCCGTCTAAAAGTAACCCATCGGTTTGCCCCCAGGTCATTTGAGGCTTCTTTTAAGGTCGGATCCATCTGGGTCATCACGCTTATGATGGGAAAAATCGTAAAAGGCAGCAGAACATGGGTGAGTGATATGGTAACGCCTCGAAAATTATAGATCATTTTGATTGGTTCTTCGATGATCCTTAAATATTTCAAAACGTAGTTGATAAAACCCAAATCACCCAAAAGGATCAGCCATCCGAATGAACGGATCACAACACTGGTTAATAATGGCGAAAAAATCAGGATAAAGAAGAAAAATTTTAATCCGGGGGATCGCAGGCGGGTAACTGCGTAGGCAGTGGGATATCCGATAATTACGGTGTAGAAAGTTGTGACAGCGCCTTGCTTCAGCGTTGTACCCAGCACCTGCCAGTAAAAAGGATCGCTGAAAAATTTAGGCCAGGCTTCGAAGGTGATAATCCTATCGATGTTCAGCCCATTGAAATGGTAAGCGCTGTTAATGAACAGCATGCTCATGGATATTACGAATATGACAAACATCAGAATTACAGCGGGACTCAAGAGACCCAGATGTGCATACCTCTGCATTATCGAGCGTTTTTCAGGTATTTCTTCCTGACTGCGGCTGCTTATTTCGACGCTTTGCACCAGATCGCTTGTATCACTATCGACGGTCATAGATAATTCCTGTTGGGGATAAGTTTTTTTGTGCGAATGCGTTGAGGTTCCGCTTTGAATTCGTAGCCAAAATTGCATTCGCACAATTGGGGAAGAAATGCTTTACGGCATGACTGCTTTAACTTCTCGGTCCCAGCGTTCGCGCCACTCAACATCTCTGGCTGCGACTGTGTCCCAGTCGATCATCATGCTTCTTGCAATGACATCCGGATTGAAAGATTGTGAATCTATCAGTTCATCACATGTACCTGCAACCATACTCGAATGGGGTGTCCTCGTCAGACAGCTATAGCGTTCGAGTGTTTCAGGCGATAGATATTCGTTGATGATGGCGGATGCGTGCTTAATTTCTTCTTCTGTGCTTCCCTTGACAATCTGGAAGTAAAGAGGAAATGCCATGTAACCTTCTTTGGGTTCGGCCATACAAAGCGGTACACCTTCCTCTTCAACCCATGCGTCGACCATTCCCACAAACCAGGGACCGATCAGCGCCTCACCGCGCACCATGGGGCTTTTAATGTCTTCGTTACTGCTGCCGAAGGCTAAGAATTGACCTCGCTCAGCGGCTTCTTTGATTAGATTCCAGGCAGCCTCATCGTCTTGTGCGCTTCCGCCTAGCGATCTGGCGATAGTTGTGAGCATGTAGTCAAAGGGATAATCAAACATGACTACCTTGCCTTCCCATTTCGGGTCGACGAGATCGAGCCATGAAGTAGGTGGTTCGTCAACCAGGTCGCAGTTGTACATGATACCGACCTGCGCCAGACCCCAGCCGATGCCCTTGTTATCAGGTCGGTGGAAATCAGGCAGGATATTTTCCATATTGGGGATCAATTCCGGATCCAGACTGACCCACATATCGTCTTTTGTTCCTTTGACGGTTGCATCAATATTAAAGAAACCAAAGTTGATCAACGGATTGTTTGGATCAGCTTCAGAAGCGGCGACCATCTTGGGATAAGTTACCGAGTTAGTACCCTCATAAAGCTCGACTTTTACATTGGGATGTTCTTCCTCATAGGCTGGTACAACTTCACGAGGGACAACGCCCTGACCTCCACCCACCCAGACAAAGTGGGTGAGTTCGACCTGTTCTTCACCTCCACAGGCTGACAATAAACCGATCCCAATGAGTATGATTGCCACAATTAAGGCAAACTTCAGGTATTTAATTCTTGATTCTGTCATCTCTATCCTCCTAATTAAAAATGTTTTGGATACGCATTCTTTCGATTCTTTTCTCATTGTTTGATATCTTTTAATAATATTGGCAATTGATACCTCCTGGGAATCTCACGAATACAACCTGAACTTTTATGCGACCTCTTTTTTGTAATTTGTGTCTGGATTTTCACCCATCTCAGTGTGGTAACCAAGTTTGGCGGATAATCTTTCTGCTCCAATTTTGATCAGTTCAGCGATTTCATCGTCATTATCTTGCAGCAGGCGTCCGGCAGGTCCAGAAACACTAATAGCGCCGACCACAATATGTTCTTTCTGGAAGACAGGTACTGCGACACAGCGTATGCCAGTCTCCCACTCCTCATTATCTATGGCGTAGCCTTGCTTTTTAAATTCAACCAATTCCTCTTTCAACGTGTCCATATCAGCAATAGTGTTAGGCGTGCTGGGGATCATACCTTCATCTGCGATAATTTTTTCCACATCAGAAGGGAATAGATAAGCCAACATAGCTTTACCGATACCGGTACAATGCAGTGGAACCATGATCCCGCTCCTGAGAGACACATCCACGGTGCGGCCACTGGCGGCTCTTGCGATGATTATGGCATGATTGCCGCTCCGAATTCCCAGACTTGCTCCTTCACCAGTGCTATTTGAAATCTCATTAAGGATCGGAGCCGCAAAATTCCGCAGAATGTAGTATTTCTGCAAACCTGGAGTTGGGAACATGAGTTTGACGCCAGGTGAATAGAGTTTTGAAGATGAATCCTGGTAAACAAAATCGCAGACGTCTAAAGTAGCCAGCAGCCTATGGGCAGTGGAGGGATGCAGGTTAACCTGTTCACTCAGTTCAGCCAGGCTGAGTGGAGATGATGACGTCATCAGCGCTTCAAGCAAGTAAGCTGCTCTTTCGACTGATCTGACTGTTTGTACCTCCCCACCAGTTTTGTTTTTACGATTCATGCAATCTCCTGATGCAGCTTCTTATTTCCTGAAATTTTCTTAGCACTTATCACAACAATTAATAAATGTAGCGAAATTAAAAAGCAGCGTCGCGCTTTCGAATATGACAAAAAGCCATCATACAAACGATAGGATATTTTATGTAAAGCTCTAAAAACTAAGGAACTTGATTGGATAAATTACAAACAATTTCAATCTGTGGGATTATAATATCACCAGGTAAAATGGTCAATGTATTTTATGCACTAAATTAGAAATTCTAATAAAACTTATCATTTAAATATCTAAACAGGCAATAAAAATTACATAATACCACTAGCGTCACTAATAAATTGCATGCATGATTATTAAAAAGCTCGGATAGAACCGGTCCTCAAAGATTAATAGCGCAAAACCTGCTGTCACTAGTAGTGTCACTCCAACAGGTGAAGAATTGATTTGGAAATTTATAAAAGGATTTTACTGGGAAGAAAATCACACCAGATTTATGATCTCACCGCAGCGTTGTTACTTATATGCATCACTGCCAGGCTGATTTATGTTCGATAAGTTCCTGTCGGAACTTTCGCAATTGAATATCTATTTCTACTGATGCGCTACAGCTGAGTATCCCTGCAAAAATGTCGTTTATATCATCTCCAGGATACTTTCCACGATACATCAATACCGGATATAAGCGCAGTACCTGCTAAAACTGAACCGCCTTTTTGGCAGAGATTCATCGCTAGAGGAGTGACACCTGTGGGGTGAAACTGTACCGTCGGGTTCTACTCTTCTCGCAGAGACACAAGGCGGTGGCGGGAATCAATTTAGACAGCGACTTCTTTGTAAAAATGGAAATACCGACTTGAAAGGATTAAATCCTAACCTGCCGTTCCATGTCCTTTACCTGTTGTGTAATCAAACTCGGATCCAAAAATGCTGTGGGGAATGAAATAAACCAGCAGTGTCACAAAACCAGCCAGGTAAACGGACCCGCGGCTGCGATTCGAACCCCGGTTCATATAAGCCGCAATCAACCAGAATACCAGCTCCACCAGTACCTTGTTATCCGTCCAGTCGTAGCCAAAAGGTATCCCGGACCACCAAACGCCAAATGCGTACCATTGCACTAGCGGACCCAGTAAAAATGCGCCGATTAACAGGCTGATTATGGTAGCCGTTATCATCCACTTGAAGTTGCCGTCAAAAATGGCTTCAAGGGAGGTGCGGATAGCCAGGGTCATGGAAGCAAAGATGACCAGGATGTGCAGCCCTAATGCCCACATAGGTACGGAGGCTTTGTAGCGGGCGTAGATCGGCTTATCGCCAGTGACTGAGACTGGATCTCCGGATCCGTCATCAACGAAGACGAAGTACTCGTATTTGCCTGCCCTTTCCTTTAGGTAAGGAAGTTCTGCTCCAAAACCCTGAATGACTTCCGTTTCGCCTCGACGGGAGAACTCAAATGATCCGGCTTGCATAGGAATGGTGGACCAATCATCATTGGACTTGTAGCGCCTGTATTGCACGCTTCCCTCTATACCGTCCGGCAGCGGATCAAGGAACATGACTTTTAAGTCCGTGCCGATTGTTTCACTGCGCAGGAACGTGTAATTAACCTCTCCTAGATTTGTATCAATTTCACCTTCCAGTGGATAAGTTGGGCCGGTCTTATCCTGGTACAGAAAACATGCTACCGTTATTAATCCAGACAATAACCACAATAATATGCTGGTAAACCTGGGTTTTCGTTTCGCAATACCTTTAATACTTGACAAAGTGAACACTCCTTGTGAAAAATTTCTCAGCAATTCTATCTTACCTGCAAGGGAGTAAAAATGTATTTTTACTACGATTTTTATTAATTGTTGTTTAGAATTTCTAGTGTTGCGGGAGTCGAAATGCAGGTATGATCTAGACGACCAAAACTCGAAGGCACCCACCTATGAAAGATACAATCGGGGTATGATATTAACCACCATCTGCAGTCATGTTGGAGTTGCCGGAAACCTTGTTTACTTAGAAAAATGGTCGGATTCAATAGAACGTGTAATACCGGATTGCGAAACTGCATCTTGTTTTTTATCTTTGTATTGTCCCTTGCAGCCTGTCTTCCTATCAGTGCAATCCGAGAGACCTCGGTAAGCGGTGCGCAAGATGCAGCTTTGATTGAGCCGGCGGAAAATTATTGGCCGACAGATTCCTGGCGTAAGTCAGCGCCGGTAGAGCAGGGTATGGAGCCTGAACTACTAAATGAGATCTACGATAAAGTAGTGGGCATCGACGGTATGGTAATTGTTCGCAACGGTTATATCGTGGCTGAGAAGTATTCTGAGCCTTACGACCAGGACAGCCTGCACGGTATCTATTCTGTCACTAAAAGTATTCTGTCAGCTTTGGTTGGGATTGCGATTCGGGATGGTTATATCAAGAGCCTCGATGATCAAGTTCTGGATTATTTCCCGGAGCGAACCTTTGACAACGACGATACGCGTAAGCGGTCTATCACGGTAGAGCATTTATTGACCATGACCGCCGGGATGGAATTTGATTGGGACGAAATGATCTGGATGCTGGATTTCGTACAATATGTGCTCGACCAACCCATGTACACCAACCCAGGCACACAGTTTAATTACAGCAGCGGGAATGCACATGTGCTGTCGGCTATACTTCAAGGCACCAGTGGTCTGAACGTCGAAGAATTTGCCCAGAAGTATCTATTTAACTACCTCGGTATTGATGATGTGGAATGGAAGAAAGATAATATGGGTATTTCGAAGGGCGGCTGGGGGATGAGGATGAAACCGCGTGATATGGCGAAGATAGGTTATTTGTATCTGAACAAGGGTATGTGGGATGGAACCCAAATTATCCCGGCAGATTGGATCGAAGCTTCTACACAAAGGAAGTATATCCAGGTCCCTGAGCCGCTAGAACCTTGGGATGTGTACATGGGGTATTACTGGTGGCTGCATGATGACGGACTGTATGCCGCTCACGGCATGAAAGGCCAATTTATATATGTTTTACCCGAACAAAACATTGTGGTAGTGTTCACCAGCCATCTCCCCGATTCGAAATTTTCCCAGCCGCAGCAGATCATACGGGAGTATATTATCCCGGCTGTTAAATCAACTGCTAAATAAATGGTCTTCGATATTTTTCGGTTTACACAAAGAAATATTCAGTTAATGATGCAATCGATAATGGTTGCGAATTATCCTTATAAAATTGATATGAAAATCAAGTTTGGTAGTTAGAAAACGTTGGGAAATTAAGTATGCATCTTGTATTCAACGTATTTTCAAGAATCTAATGAAAACAGGTTGTTAATATACCCCTAAACAGGCCAGATGATTGGAACCAGCAGTAGGCTTGCGATCAGGATAAGGATTAATAGAGGTAAACCTACTCGTGCATAGTCCCCGAATTGATATCCGCCAGGTGTCATAACCAGCAGGTTCGTCGGTGTACTGAACGGAGTCAGGAAACCAGTAGCCGAGGCTACAGCAACCGCCATCAAGAAAGCATGCGGTGAATAATTTATATCCATGGCGACCTGCAGAGCGATCGGAGCGATCAATACCGCTGCGGCGGTGTTGCTGATTACCTGTGTAATGGCGGATGTCAGCAGGAATAAGCCTGCAATTAAGAATACTACTGAGTTCGATCCGAGTAAGCTGATAATCCCGTTAGCGATCAGGTCAGCCCCGCCGGTAACCTGCAAGGCGATACTCATCGGCAGCAGGGCTGCCAGCAGTATCACGTTGTTCAGCACAATGGCGTCGCTAGCCTGTTTGACGTTCAAGCTGCCTCCCAGCACCATCATTGCAGCTGCGATCATTGCCGCCATTACCGGTGGCACCATTCCGGTCACCAGCAGACCGATCATCACAAGCAGCGAAAGAATAGCTGTCAGCGATGCATATCCCAGCTTGACAACCTGCTGGCTGGATGCTTCAGGGCTGCCGATGACAACGAAATTATGGCTCTCCTGTTTGTACAGCTCCAATTGCTCCCAGGTTGCGCGCACCAATAAGACATCTCCAGCTTGTAACACGGACTCGCGCAGGTCGATTTCTTTACCCTGGCGCAGGATGTTCAGGACCTGGACGTTATATCTATCAGCGAAATGCGCTGCGGTTATGGTTTGTCCGATGTACTGCGACCGCGGGGCGATTACGATCTCTGATAGACCCATTTCTCGGGTAAAGAGAATCTCCTGCAAGTTTAGGTCCCTCTTATCCAGCAATTCCAAACCGATGTTATCGTTAGCCGCTAATCTATTGACTGCTGCTTGTTGGCTTTTAACCAGCAGGATGTCATTCGTACGGATTACCGTATGCGCTCCCGGTTGAAAAATGGTCTCATCAGCCTGCAGCTGGTGCAGAATAGATTCGAGCCCACCTCCCTGGTCATCCGCTGGATGATCGATCTTCAGGACACTAACCCCATAGTCCGGTCCAAGTTTTGTTTCTACCAGCATTTTTCCAGCCAGTGTTGAATTACCCAAGACCCGCATAAGAAAGAGTTGGTCCGTCAGGGTATGGTCCGCAGCCATGTGTTCTGTTAGAACTGCCAGGTCAACCGGTTTCCTTACTGCCTTTCGTACGGGTAGCAGTCTCCTGCCAACAGTGACCATAAAGAGTAACGTTATCAACAGCAAAGGGAAGCCAATCAAACCAAACTCAAAAAAACCAATTGGACGCAGTCCAGTTTCAGCCAGAACGTCACTGACGATAATATTGGGAGGTGAACCAACCAGGGTTAATAGTCCGCCGATATTGGCAACGAAAGCCAGCGGAATCAGAAACAGGGATGGGATGCTGCCAACCTGCCATGAGGCGGCAACCATGATGGGCATCATAATCGCTACGGTTCCAGTGTTGCTGATGAATGCCCCGATCAGGGCTGTGCCGCTAAGCAGGATAACCATCAAGCGGACATGGCTTTTTCCACCTAGGCGGATCAGCCGTCTACCCATCCAACTGCTCAGCCCTGATTTGGTTAATCCCTCTCCTACCACAAACAGCGCCGCCAACATGATTACGGTGGGATTTGAGAATCCGGACAAAGCCTGTTCTGTGTCCAGTATGCCAAAGAGATACAGCGTGATCAGAGATATAACAGATACCAGATCAGCCCGGTACTTACCCCAGATAAATAAAACTATGGTGACAGCGAGAATAACAAAGGTGATAATCATTATATAAGATGAGAATTTTTTCTATATCATTTATCCTGTAAAAAACAGGGAGATTGTGAACACAAAAAGGTGGACAACCGATTGAATTGAAAATTCTACTTTTACTCAACCTCATCAAATTCTGTATGCTGATTCGCAAAATTATATAGGACCTTTGGAGATAAATCCTAAAATGAAACCACTCCCGTAAACGGACAATAGCCGGTCGTCGTGTTTAATGAGGATATTATCTGGAAGCTGGATTCCTTGATTTTGAGTAAACAAGCTGCGAGGAAAAATTTTTTCCTCAAAACCAGGGATGGAAATATACGAGAAGAGATTTTTGTTGGTTACGCCAAACCCACCAGATTTTTTACTTCCTGGTGTAATAATCGCCTCTTCACCAACCTGAAACCCGTAACGTTCCCAGGCTGATTTTGGGATGATAATCTCCTTGTTTTCTCCAACGATTACCCATCCAAAAGTCTCTTTTGCGCCTTTGACCATTCTCATTCTAAATATTATTTATACTACATGCAATTAGAAATTTGGACTTTCTATTGATAAGGGATTATTATATACATAGAATGTATTGGCAGAATGAATCTTAATAACTTTGGGTGAAAAAATGAAGCCAGGTCTTAATCCTTTTTTATCCTGTAACTTGAATTCGTCTGTAATTCTTTCGTTTGTCATTGTGATTTTAATGGGGGGGCTGTCTCTAGCAGGATTGATATTTCCCGAAAAACTTTATCCTTTGGAGGAAGCAATCCAATCCTTCATGGTGAATGATGTTATCAACCTCTTCATCGTACTACCCATTCTGTTGGGATCGATGTGGCTTGCCTGGCGCGGCGAACTGATTGGTACCCTTTTCTGGCCGGGCGCGCTGCTGGTTGTATTCTACAATTACACTGCTTATGTGTTCGGAATCCCTATCAGCCCATTCACATTCATGTATTTTATACTTATTATTTTGAGCACATACACAATTTTCGATATCTTGAAAAGGATAAATGGGCAATCTGTGAAAGCGCGATTGGAGGGGAAAGTGCCGGCAAAATTTGGAGGAGGGTTCCTAGTTATTTTTGGAGCCGCGTTTCTCTTTCGAGCAGCCGGCATGCTCAGCCGAGTGATTAGAGAACAGGCAGCGCTGCCAAGCCTTGAAACTGGCGTTCTGGTCGCGGATGCGATTCTATCCTTTTTATGGATTGCTGGCGGGGTGATTCTGTTGAAAAGGGCACCCTTGGGATTTGTGAGCGGGCTGGGTTTACTTTTTGCAGCAAGCATGTTATTCATAGGTTTGATATTGTTCTTATTGATACAGCCTCTACTAACGGATGTAAGATTTATGGTTAGCGATGTCCTTGTGGTTTTTTTGATGGGATTGGTATGCTTCATTCCATTTTTGTTATTTGCTCGTGGAACTGTATCAACAGGAAATTCATCAAAGGTTTGAGGAGATTACGCTTAGCGAAGATTTTCATTATCAAAGGAAAACTGAAATGCCTGCTTCAGCAGATCCAACCTCGAAAGAATCAAATCGGATCAACAGCACAAACCGAAACAGCTTATTGAATTTCACCGAAAGGATATAGCCCTGGTCTTTAGTTGTTTTTGGCGTGGGTATTTAGACAATTCTTTGTGGGTTATTTTTTCATTACGTTATTTATAAAGAATTTGGTCTAATTAATGACCTTCTTACTCCTTATGTTTCCGTTGTTTGTCTATCGCGATTAAACCTGTGATGCCTTGAATGTCCGTGAAGAAGAAATAAATGTCAAATCATGAAGTTGAAAATTCATACTGGAATAATATCTATAAAATCGGCGGAGTGGCTGCTTTATGCGCAGTATTGGTTGGTGTAATTGAGATTTTGATCAATTTCACCCATGGGGGAAATGCGGTCCAGGAAAAAGTTCTCGATTGGTTTATGCTATTCCAGGAAAACTGGTTCATGGAACTTCGAAACCCAGGCTTATTGAATATCATTCTCAATACTCTGGCAATCCTGGCATATTTTGTTATTTATGCATCCCATTTACACACTGCCTATCGTCCTTATGCAGCGCTGGCATTGATCATATCTTTTCTCGGGATAGCAGTTTTCTACGCAACCAACCGGGCGTTTCCAATGCTTGAATTTAGCAATCAATACTTGGCTGCTGGGACGGATGCGTAGCGCGCGATGTTAGAAGCAGCAGGTCGGTCCATTCTCTCTGTGGGTCAAAGCCACACGCCGGGAACTTTTCTTGGTTTCTCCCTCATGGAAGCTGCTGGAATCATGATGTCTATTGTGATGCTGATAGGTAAAAAAATTAGCAGGTTCAATGGTTATTTGGGAATATTGGGATTCGGTCTTTTATTAATCTTCGAATTTATTTCATCATTTATTTCAGGTTTGAGTGATGCGGCTGTAATCCTGGCGATGCTTGGCGGATTGTTGAGCATGGGCTGGTATGTCCTTACTGCCAGGAGATTATTCCAACTGGAAAAGAATTCTTATAAAGGATGCAGATAGTGCACAGGCGATGAAATATAAAAGTGTTGTTGCAACCAAAAGAGGCGGTCCCGAGGTATTGCAGATTTTTGAGCAGGACCTGCTCCCTCCTTCCGCTGGCGAGGTGAGGATTAGAATCCAGGCTGTTCCTGTTGTACGTGACGATATTGCTGTTCGTGTTGGGAACCGGCCATTTCTTCCAGAGGTGCCATTTACGCCGGGATACAGCATCCTGGGCGAGATCCATGCCGTTGGAGAGAGCGCCAGTACTGTTTCCCTGGGTGACCGCGTGGCAGCTTTAACAAATTTTGGGGGTTATGCTGAATATATTACCCTGCCAGAAGATCAGCTTGTTATTGTTCCGGCAGCATTGGACCCGGCGGAAGCTGTAGTGCTTATTCTGAACTACTTGACCGCTTACCAGATGTTGCATCGAGTTGCAGAGGTGAAGCCGGGTGACAAAGTACTAATTATCGGCGCCTCCGGTGGGGTAGGGATTGCCTTTGTACAGCTTGGAAAATTGGAGGATCTCAAGATGTTCGGTTTAGCATCCCCCAGCAAACACAATTCCTTGACCGAATATGGGGTGAAGGTTATTGATTATCACACGCAGGATTTAGTTCAGGTGATCCGGCAGGCTGAACCGGAAGGACTGAATTTTGTATTTAATGGTATGGGTGAGGAGTATTTCGAACGCGGTTTGGAAGTACTGGGGCGGGGAGGAGTGTTGGTGCATTATGGAGGACCACAGAGCTTTTTACATTTTTTGCTGCTCATCTTCAAGCTTATCCTGTATAACTTGATTCCAAATGGAAAAGCGATCAGAGCATATGGGACGCATAGAGGAGCAAATGAGCAGTTCAAGCAGGATTGGGCTGCGCTGTTCAAGCTGCTCGAAGAAAGAAAAATAATGCCCATTATTGCAAATAAATTCCCTATCCTGGAAGCGGCAAAGGCAAATGAGCTTCTTGAAAGTGGAAGTGTAATTGGCAACATTGTATTGCTGGCTCCAGAATTGCTGTAAATATACCCTCTGGATTAATAAATTTGCGGGCGACGTATTATGACAATCTTGACAAAAGTTTTATTTTGTGTATAATATGGGTGACTGGTCACCCATATTATAGAAGTGCAAATAGATGCCGCGATACAAAGAAGAAGAACGGGAACAGGTTCGCAGTAAAACCCGACAGCGTCTTTTGGAGGCTGCCGCGGTAGAGTTTGCCCGGCATGGATATTCCAAAGCCAATATTGATGATATTTCAAAAACAGCTGGTTTTGCCAAGGGGACGGTGTACAACTATTTTCCCAGCAAAAGTGATCTAATGCTGGCATTGATCGAAGAGATGGCGCAAGTACATCTTGATTTCATTGCCGAGCATGTATATGACGAGAAGGCTGCCGACCGACGTTTGGAAAAATTCTTCGAAGC
>Ga0180438_10001326_pt1 | contig 44059 bp, 35 predicted proteins | sample SS_ome_12_FD_132455 | JGI IMG/M metagenome (GOLD analysis project Ga0180438, IMG submission 132455) | Hypersaline lake sediment archaeal communities from the Salton Sea, California, USA - SS_3_D_2 metaG | ecosystem: Environmental > Aquatic > Non-marine Saline and Alkaline > Hypersaline >...
CAAGCCAGAGCCCGTTATTTTGGCGAAGGCTTTACAGTTTTACCGCTTCTAATTCCCAAAAAGGCTTTTTATGAATTAATATGGCCAATTCAGTTCAAAATACTATATTTGATACAAGTTTTATAAATATCCTTAATCATTCTCAAGACGCTTCTCAAGCTCTCTTTCACTACAGTACCGCGGGAGAAACAACGACCATTTCTGCCTATAAAAAAAGGTTCTGGAACCACTACAAACCTCTTTTTTCCAAGACACATAACCTAGGCAAAATTGCAGAGCTTTTTGCACAGAGGGTAAAGCAACAAAGAGGATGCCCTCTCTCTACTATACGAAAATGTATGTATGTGCTCTCTCAATGGAAAAAAGATCTCAACTCAACTCCTCCTTTTTGGAATCTACTAGGCAAATTTATTCGGTGGATCAAAAGAAAGCAGATACATGAAAGCATCCAAAAAATTACTACTGCTATAGAAGAGCTACAGCCTCTTGTAGCAACACAATATACAGGGACCTTTCTAGACGAAGCTGAAAAAGATACATTTGCTAAATCCTATTTAGCTCTATCGAGCTTCTTATCTGAAACTTTAGGACAACAAGAATCTCGTTTTAACAAAGCTCTTGAATACGGATGGAATATCATGGAAGCTCCGATTGTTCTTAAAGGATGTTTACAGTCCTCTCCTCCTCAAGGAGGCGTTTCATGTGTTGTCTTTCCAAATCCTATAAACAATCATTTCGATGAAATCTTTGAAAAACTGTTTCTTAGCGAAAATGGAAAACGCTATATCGCGCTTTTTATAAATCTAGGCCCTCTTGAGAAACAGCTTCCCCATATAGTTTCACTGCTTATAGATAGAGACAAAAAGCAGGTTTATTACTTCAACCCATATAACGAAGAGGCCGTTTTAGATGACGGTCGAAAATCCTCTTTAGAAAGAAATACTTCAAGAACGCTCTTAAAAATGCTACTCCCAGATACACTTCAGAACGATCTTATAACTAACCGCACCTCAACAACACTCCACAAAACCCTTTCTAATACACCGAAAAATTCTTCTCTGCCAACAAATTACAAAACCAGTCCTACATATCGCCAAAAGGACTTTGTTAAATCAAGAAAATCACTCAGAGGAGTAGTCCAAAAGGTTCCCAAAGAAAGAAGAGGTGCTAGACTATCATTGCCAGTAGCACCTACAGAATTTCAATATCCTCAACTTAAGAAAGAAATTCCAAATGGGAAAAAGTTCCCAGAAACATCCCTAGAAAATCTTAGAAGGCATGGATATACCATCATAGAACCGAAAAATATTCGTATGCAAACTACCACCGCTACCGGATCTTTTTTCGCGGCCTATAATATACTCAACTTTTTCAAGATCTTCTTTAAAGCAAAAAAAGAGACCGGTACCGAAGAGATCCCTTTACATATTTGGGAAAAATTATACGAGGCTGTCCCTAAAATCCGTCCAAACCTCAAAAGGGTTACAGGAAGACCAAAGCTTATCAATAGGGCTCAAACCCTCTTACTCGGTATATTTGGATGCTACCTCAGAGAAAACAAGTGTAAAAGATTTTCAAAAGCTGAAAAAAGTCTCGATGAGAGATACATACAGGCAGCTTTTCCAAATCAAAGCGATGCATGTTACCGGATTGTAAAATGGATTAACGAGCAATTTGTTGCATTAGAAGATCGAGCCAAAACGGATGATGAGCTAAATTTTATGGTTCCCGTTTTCGAGATCCTTGCTGAAAAACTTCGTAAAAATGAAAATCTTTTTACACGCAAGGTTTCGTATCTCCTTGAAGATCTCTCTGAGATCTTTCTCTCTAACAGTGATTTTTACCAAAATACAAACCCGCCCATCAACAATATAAAAAAACAGACTATCGATTTACTTCTTGAAAAAAGAGAGATGGCCTTCTTCCAAAAACCACCGCCCCCTCCCAGACGTACTCTTCAAAGAACAAAAGTGTAATACCGCTAACGAGAGAGGATTTCGCACTCTGAAAAGAAGAAGGGAATCTCTATGTTTGCAGTCTCAACAGCGTCTGAACCGTGCACGACATTTCTTTCCATACGATCGCCGATATCTTTGGCAAAATCTCCACGAATCGTTCCTGGATCCGCTTTACGAGGATCGGTCGCACCCATAACTTCGCGATTTCGCAAGATCGCATTTTCTCCTTCTAATACTAGAGCAAGAAGAGGACCGCTGGTAATAAAAGCCACCAGTGTTTCGAAAAAGTGCTTTCCCTTGTGAATGCCGTAGAACTCCTCTGCCTCTTCGCGTGTCAGGTGAACCATCTTTGCAGCTACTACTTTTAAGCCAGCACTCTCAAGCCGAGCCATAACGCTGCCAATACAATTTTTTTCAACTGCATCCGGTTTAATCATCGAAAGTGTTCGTTCTGTTGCCATAACCATTCCTTTTTTCAAGTAAAATTGGAGAACAATAATATCAGGCTATATCTTTCTCGTCTCTTGAAAAAACTGTGAGCGCCCGTTATACTTTTGACTTATCCCTCAAAAAAGGAGAGAAAATGGCACAGGTAAGCACAAACGAGATGCGACCTGGGATGAAAGTTGAGATCGACGGACAGCCCTACATCATCGTCAACAATGATTTTGTAAAGCCTGGTAAAGGTCAGGCTTTTAACCGCCTTAAGGTTAAGCATCTCATGACAGGCCGCGTCATTGAAAAGGTCTTAAAGTCGGGAGATAAATTAACACTAGCCGATGTAACAGAGACCTCTATGAGATTACTGTATCGAGAAAGTGATGGTGCTGTCTTTATGGATGATGCCACTTTTGACCAGATTACTATCCCCAATTCTTGTATTGGAGAAACGGCTATCTGGCTCCTAGAAGACACGCTTTACAACATCATCTTTTACAAAAACAATCCTGTTGATATCCAGCCCCCCATGTTTTTAGAGCTCACAATCACAGAGACCTCACCTGGACTTCGTGGAGATACAGCCTCTGGCCGTGTTCTCAAAGGAGCAGTACTAGAAACAGGAGCCAAAGTCCAAATCCCCATCTTCATCGAACAGGGAGAGAAGATCAAAGTCGATACACGAACAGGAGAGTATGTCAGTCGCGTTTAAAGCTCTCCGAAAAAAGATTTGTCAGCGAGCTCGGGCTCTCTCCCAAGCTCGCTCCTTTTTTTCTACACGCAATATTCTTGAAGTAGACTGTTTAGCTCTTTGTGAATTTCCCTCTATTGATCTTAATATCGATCTCTTTTTAGTCCCCTCCAACATCCACGGAAACCGTTTTCTCTTTTCAAGCCCAGAGTATCAAATGAAACGCATGCTTGCCGATGGATCAGGAGATATTTTCTATCTCGGACATGTATGGAGGCATGAAGAGGCAGGGAAAAACCACTCTCCTGAGTTTTTGATGGCAGAGTGGTATAGATGCGATTTCTCTTTTGAAGAGATGATCCAAGAAACAGTAGAGTTTGTTGAAATCTTTACCGGGGAAAAATCCGTTTGCCAGCTCTCCTATCGAGAGGCCTTTATTCAAGCGCTCAACCTCGATCCCTTCACCGCTTCACAAGAAGAGCTTATTGCCGCCTGTCAAAAGGTAGAGGGATATCCCCTCAAAAATGCCTCTAGAGGCGATCTTCTCAACCTATTGATGGGCCTTTATGTTGAGCCCTCCTTTGACAAAGAGGCGATCACTGTCATCTCTTACTACCCAGCCTCTCAAGCAGCTCTTGCGCAACACATAGAGGTCGATGGACATAAAGTTGCCGAAAGGTTCGAGATCTATTGCGCTGGGCTCGAGCTTGCCAATGGCTTTCATGAATTAGCAGATCACAAAGAGCAGCGCTCTCGCTTCTTAAAGGATAATAGAGGGCGAGAAAGCTTGGGAAAAGAGTCCTATCCTATTGATGAGCACTTTTTACACGCACTCGAAAAAGGGCTTCCCGATTGCTGTGGAGTTGCTGTCGGCATGGATCGCCTCTTCATGATCCAAGAAAACAGCCCCTCTTTGCATGACACAATCCCGCTTCCCTGGTATAATTAGAGACTTTTTCCTTAAAAAGGAGAAACAATATGCAACCACCAGCCGTTGAACATGTTCAGTATTATGATGAACAATATTACTGCCAAACAATAGAGGATCTTGAACAAAGAGAGGTCTTACCTCCTTCATACACGACTCAGACCAACAATAGAACGAACTCTTCAGGATTAGGGAGCTGGTATGATGAATACAGATACAGATAAAGCTGTTCGTATTCACCCTGGCGACACATTTACCTACAATGATAAATCTGTTACGCAGGCGACATCTATAGCAAATGTCCTTCTTAACACCGCAAAAGATCCGGTTGTAATAGGTATTCCTGGATGCCACAACGATAGCTGTCCAGACTTTAGTGTGCTCGGAGAGTGTATTGAAGAGATTTTTACTCCCACGGAGCAGGATTAGGAAAATACCTTTCAAAAAAGGCGGTAAGCGACTCTTCTGCATCTTCATGTATTTTGCTTACCATATCCTGAACACAGAAAAATGCTGGCCTTCTTTCAAAAAGCTTTTCTGCGTGTTGGCTATCCTGAGAAAGCGAAGATTTAAAGGGAAAGTAATAGCAATCACACTTAGATGCAATTGCTTTGCCCGTATAGAGGCCTACGTACGGGATAAGACAGCACGCAACCCTGTATCCATCTGGAGACCGAAATCTAAGAGAAGAGTTTTTCTGAAAGACTTCCGGAAACTCTCTTTCTGCCTCTTCGACAACGCTTTTTCTCATAACGTATGGAACGTGCAGTAAAAAGCGCTGCTTTTTATCTTCCCCGTAAAGTCTTTTTAATACTTGAGAAGTGTTCCAGGCTGTTCGAGTACAGGCATTTTGAGCCTGCTTCTCATTTAATACATTTGGTATTCCCCAAGCAGTTTCGAAAAATTTCATTTGGCCACTTTCTGTAAAAAAATCCTCTGGAGAGACCTCTCGCCCAAGAAGGAAATCATCGTTAAAGTAGACATATTTTTCAGATAACCCTGGAATCCTATGGAGATTGGCCTCTATTGCCTCCGAGTTAAAAACTGGCAAATATTCTGGCCAGGGAAAGATCTCTTTGTGCGAGACAATTTGTATCTTTGGATGGCTTTTGAACCAGTTAGGCTTTTGATCATCGGTGACAATAAAAATACGCCTGACAAATGGGGCAAAATCATTAATAGATCGAAGCGCATATTTGAGCTCATCGCGATTTCGAAATCTTCTATCTCTTCCTGCCCACCTACAAACAGACCCCTCCTGATGCATATAAAACTCTTTCTTTTCTACCCACACAGGATCAGAGCCATCCACCCACGTAAAGACAACGTCAATTGGCTCTTGTCCAAAAAGATAACCACAACAGATCAAAAAAAAGAAAACTGCTCGCTTCATTTTTGCCCTTCTATTGCCTCAAAAAGCTTTTTCTCAAGCTCCTCAGGAGTTTTAGGAAGATTCATAAGGACCTTATTCGATCTACTTTCCTTGCCGCTTTTCTTTTCTAATGTAAGAGAATAATTTTCAACTTTAACTAGCGTTAATCCTTTACTTGCAGCTGCAATCTTTATTTTCGTACATGAAATTAGCCAGCAGGCTGGCTCTGGCAATACTCCAAACCGGTCTCTAAGCTCTTTTTCAATCTCATTTACCTCTTCAATGGCTTTCGCTTCACCAAGGCGCTGATAAAACTCGATTCGAAGCGAGATATCATTGACATAGTATTCTGGAAGTTTCGCATAAAATGGTGTCTCAACTTTTGTATCAACTGTCCAGCTCGGAGTTTTGCCTTGAAGAGACTCGATCGTTCGCTTTAAAAGCTTGCAGTAAAGATGAAATCCAATAGCAGCAACCTGTCCTGACTGCTCTGTTCCCAAAATATCGCCAGCACCACGAATCTCTAGATCGCGCATAGCAACTTTTAATCCCCCTCCATATCCTCCAGATTGAGCAATTGCCTCAATACGCTTTCTAGCAACCTCTGAAAGCATTCTAGGAGGGACAATAAAGTAAGCATAGGCTCGGCGGTTCCACCTTCCCACTCGGCCTCGAAGCTGGTAGAGATCGGCAATACCAAAGCGATCAGCACGATCGACAATAATGGTATTGGCATTTGGAATATCGATCCCATTTTCTACAATCGATGTGGCAACGAGTACATCGACATCGCCTCTTTTAAAACTGTGAAAGACAAGATCAAGCTCATCTGAGTCCATCTGTCCATGGGCAATGGCAATACGAGCCCGAGGAACTATCTTTCTAACGCTCTCGGCAGCTTTAAAAATTGTCTCCACACGGTTATGGATATAAAAGGCCTGTCCACCACGGTTGAGCTCGCGAAGCAGTGCTGTCTGAATAAGAGCTTCATTTGGCTCTGCAACAACCGTCTTTATAGGCAGTCGATCGTGAGGAGGTGTGCTAATTGTCGAAAGATCGCGAACACTGATCAAAGACATGTACAGAGTTCGAGGAATAGGAGTTGCTGAAAGTGTGAGAAAGTCGACATTCTCCTTTAAATATTTCAGCTGCTCTTTGGCTTTGACCCCAAAGCGCTGCTCTTCATCGACAATGACAAGGCCTAAATCCTGAAAAGCGACATCCTTTTGGATAAGCCTGTGTGTTCCAATCAGAATGTCGACCCTTCCCTTTTTTGCCTCTTCCAAAGTTTCTCGATTCTGCTTGGGAGTTGAAAAACGTGAAAGAACCCCCACACGGACTCCAAAAGGGGTCATACGCTCTGCAAAATTCTCATAGTGCTGCACAGCCAGCACTGTTGTCGGAGCAAGAAGAGCCACCTGTTTTTTTCCGTCGCTCACCGCCTTAAAAGCGGCTCTCATAGCGACCTCTGTCTTTCCATACCCCACATCACCACAGACAAGTCTATCCATAGCCTTGTCTGAACACATATCTTCCTTTATATCGGCAATAGCTTTGAGCTGATCTTCTGTCTCTGTATAAGGAAACTCCCCTTCAAAAAGCTGCATGGAAGAACTATCAGGCGCACATGGAACCCCTCCCTTGATCACACGATTTGCTTGAAGGCGGAGTAGATCTGAAGCATAGCCTAAAATAGCGCGCTCAGTATCTTCTCGAAGTTTTTTCCACCGATTTGTGCCGAGAACGTGGAGTTTAGGCGCCTCCTCTTTACCACCTACATATTTGCTAATAAGATGCGATTGGCTCAAAGGGACAAAAAGCTTTGATCGTTCAGCATATTCGATAACGAAAAACTCCTGCTCCTGACCATGAACATCCTTTTTTCTCTCTACCCCACAGTAGCGCCCAAATCCATGATGAAAGTGCACCACATAGTCGCCCGTTTCTATCTCAAAGGCGTCATACTCTGTGACTAAAGATCGCATCCTATGCGTATCTCTACGAACAGTTGTTCTTCCTGTGAGCTCAGCTGTAGAAAAGAGCACCTCATTAGAATCTCTTCGTGCAAATCCAGCAGAGAGAGTCCCCTCTTTTACTTGAGTTGTAGAAGAGACCTCTCCCCCTCGCTCTTGAAGCTTCGCCTTCACCCACTCAAGTTCAACAACAGATTGAACAACAAGTGTGTGTGGGCAACTCTCTTGCACTTGCAAAAAGCAATCTAAAAGCTCTTCTTTTTCAGGAGTGTGGTTAAAAAGACAGTGCTCCTCATAAAAGTCCGGAATAGGCATTAGAGGATGGTTCACTCTTTCAAGAGAAAATTCTTTATCAAAGATCGAGAAGCGAACTTTTTCTTTGACTTGGCTATATCCTCCTCGCTCACGATCTACTTGAGAGAGCGACTCTAACGAAACATAGCTAAACATGCACAGCTGCCAGCTTGAAATTTTTTCGAGCCACTCGTCAACGCCCATAAAGATTTTCGACTTTATACCACCTTGTGAAACAAGAGACGCGTATCGATCTTCGAGCTTTTCTAGATCATCTAAAATGACAATGGTGTCGGGCCCTAAAAGTTCAAATACAGTGGAGAGATCGGATGCTGCTTCTAAAGCTTCGAGCTCTTTAGCTAAACTAATAGCAACAGATTGAAGAGCATCTCGAGAGACTTGGGAAGCAGGATCAAAATAGCGAATGGTTTCGACCTCATCTCCAAAAAACTCAATTCGCACAGGGCTCTCTTCTGTAACAGGAAAGATATCGATAATACCCCCTCGAACAGCAAACTCCCCCTTTTCAACGACAATAGATTTTTTCTCATAGCCCATAAGGCGAATGTGATCTGTCAACACCTCAAAGGGAAGCTCCTCTTCCTTTCGTATAATGAGCTGCTCCTCATCTTTTGGAGCTAACACTCTTTGCAAGGAGGCTTGAAGAGAGCTTACGACAAGTACTGGAGCTTTTTTGTTGATGATGGAAGAAAAGGCCTTTTGGCGAGCACCGACAATATCGGAGCTAGGAGCAACTTTTTCAAAAGGAAGAGTTTCCCATGAGGGAAGTTCGATAGGCTCTAGCTTCGAGAAAAATTCGAGGTTTTGGAGTAGCTTTGACTCTTCCTGCCCCTCTCCGGTTAACACCAACACATCTTTAGAAGAAAGAGCGCTGATCTGCGCGATCATCCACGCCTTCATCGGCGACTCAAGGCGCTCAAAGGCTATGGAAGAACCATTCTTTAATAAAGAGGAAAGAAGATCGTTAAACATCTGCAATAATTGTCTCTATGGCATCCCCAAGTTTTTCAAGACAGGGGCCTGCTCCTTGCGCAAGCTCTGCTTTGCCTCCGCCATTTCCTTCGATAATAGCAAGCCCTTTTTGCAACAGTTTTCCTGCATCAAAGCCCTCTTTGACAAGATGGTGGGGAACTTTAACAAGAATGTGGGCTCTATGAGCATCTTTACAACCCAACACCACAAGAGCGCGCCCATGTTTATGAACAACCTCTTCAATCGCGACTTTAAGCTCTTTTGCAGAAACTGGAAGCTCTCCACGTACAATCGTCTTGTCACCGCTTTTAGAGGCAGTAAGCTGAGAAACGACAAAGCGCAACTTCTCTTTTTTCATCTCTTTTAGTTGAGATTCCATCTCCTTAAAGTCGCTAACATGTTTTTGAAGGCGCTCTTGCAATTTTCCTGGAGGGACTTTGAAGCTATTGGCCATCTCTTCAATAAATAGATCTGCCTTTCTCCCCTCAACAACAGCCTCTTCTCCAGTTACTGCTTCGATACGGCGTATTCCAGCAGCAATACTTGACTCTTTACAGATGCGAAAGTAGCCGATATCTCCAGATCGAGCAATATGAGTTCCTCCACACAGCTCTTTTGAAGGACCCATCTCGAGCACGCGAACAACAGATCCATACTTTTCTCCAAAGATCTGTTTGATATCAGAGCGCTTTTGAACCTCTTCAAAAGAGAGCTCATAGCCTTCTGCTGGATAATTTTCTCGGATAAGCTCATTGACACGCTCTTCTACTTTGCGGATCTCTTCTGGACTCATCGCTTTATGATGACAAAAGTCAAAGCGAAGATGCTCGTCAGTAACAAGAGAACCACTCTGGCGAGCATGCTCTCCCAAGACCTCATGGAGAACCTTGTGTAAAAGGTGAGTAGCTGTATGGTTGACCTCTATCTTTTTTCGCCGCTCTTGATCGATCTCTCCTTCAACCTGATCTTTAACGTGAAGCGCGCCTTTATTTAGCCGGCCGACATGGGCAAAAAGCCCCTGAAAGGGACGGATGGTGTCGGTGACAATAAACTGCATCTTTTTAGTTTGTAGCAGACCTTGATCTCCAATCTGACCACCGCCCTCTGCATAAAATGGGGTCTCTGTCAAGATAACCATCCCCTCTTCACCCTCATGGAGCGTATCGACCCTTTTTCCATCTTTGATAAGTGCGACAACTGATCCTGATCCTGTTGGGGCTCGTAAAAAGATGCTCTGACCACTCTCCTTGAGAATCTCTTCAAAAACAGAAGATTCTGCAACCTGAGAAACACCTTTTCTTGCCACTTTTGAACGCTTTTTTGCCTCTATTTCGAGCTCACCAAAGCGCTTTGTATCGATACTTAACTCGTGATCAACAGCAATAAGCTCAACCTCTTCCAACGGCAGCCCATACGTATCTTTAAGCAAAAAGGCATCATCTCCTGAGATAACACTTCCCTTCTCTTTGGTCTTTTCAATAACGCGTGAGAGGATATTTCCTCCGTGACGAAGTGTTCTCAAAAAGGCCTCTTCTTCTACTGTAACAATCTCAATAATCTGATTTTCTGCTTTTTTAAGCTCAACATATGGATCGCTCATTAAAGAGACGAGATTGGGAACAAGCTTTCCTAAAAAGGGCTTTTCAATTCCGAGCTGCTTGCCATATCGAACAGCTCTTCTCAATACTTTTCTTAAAACATAGCCTCGATCGGTATTGCTTGGCTGTACACCATCGGCAATAGCAAAAGAGAGACAGCGAAGGTGGTCAGCAATAACCTGGAAAGGAGCCTTTGGTCCGGCTTCATACGATTTGCCCGACACTTCCTCAACAGAGGCAATTAATGAGCGCAAAATATCTATTTCAAAAATCGAATCCTTATCCTGTATTAAGACCATAAGGCGCTCTAATCCCGCGCCTGTATCAATAGATGGTTTTGGAAGTGGCTGCATCTGCCCATCAGACGCTCTGTTATACTGCATAAAGACAAGGTTCCAAAACTCCATGAACCGCTCTCCACTAGTATCTTCTGCAGGAGAACGCGCAGAGCCGTACTCAGATCCTCTATCGAATAAGAGCTCGGAACAGGGACCGCATGGGCCGGTATCGCCCATTGCCCAAAAGTTATCCTCTTCACCGAGGCGAACAATACGAGATGAGGGCAAATAGGCTTCCCACATTGCAAAGGCCTCATCATCATCTAAAAAGACTGTTGCAAAGAGTTTGTCCTCTGGAAATTGAAAGACCTCTGTAGAGATCTCCCAGGCGTATTTGATGACCTCTTTTTTAAAGTAGTCGCCAAATGAAAAATTGCCGAGCATCTCAAAAAAAGTCAGATGTCTGGTGGTGTGGCCGACATTTTCCAAGTCATTGTGCTTTCCACCCACACGAATACACTTTTGTGAGCTTACAGCTCGTGGAAACTCTGGCACAGCCTTTCCCAGAAAAAAGTCCTTAAACTGATTCATCCCAGCATTGATGAAAAGCAGTGAGGGATCATCATAAGGGACAACAGGAGAAGAGGGCATCTCTCGATGACCCTTTTCTCGAAAATAGTCGATAAAGCGCTTCCTGATCTCAAATGTAGAGGCAACCATAAAACATTCCTTACATGAACAAAGACATATAAACTCAAGTTGCGTGATTATCTCTCGATTGAGCAGATCTGCACGCAACAATTGAAAACGTACCCTTTTCGGGCAAGTTATAACTTGCCTCTCATCACGTACGTTTTCACTTGATTTCGTTCGATTGTACTCAAGTCGAAAGATACGGCGCAACTTGAGTTATAAGCACAAAAGTATACGAAATCACATAGAGAATAGTCTACTCTCTTTAAACCCTATCTCCCTCATAGAATGGCCGAAGATACAAGCGCTAGAGCCGAACGACTTTACCCGAAGGCCGCAAACCGGGGGGAACAGGAAGCACGGTAACACCCTCAGGAATGTCTTTGATCTCACGATCATCAAACTGAAATATCTCAAGCCGTCCCATCAATTGCTTGGTACTCTCAGGAAGGCGATTGAGCTGGTTCCGATGACACAAGAATTTCTTAAGCTTTTTTAGATTTCCGATATTCTCGGGAAGGGTTTTGAGCTTATTATTGAAACACCAGAAATCCTCAAGATTCTCCAATTTTACGATATCTTCAGGAAGGGCTTCAAGCCGATTGTTGGAACTGTTTAACACTTTAAGATTCTTCAGCTCTACGATACTTTTGGGAAGAGCTTTGAGCAAATTATAGGAAAAAGAGAACCGCTCAAGACTTTTCAACTCTATGATATCCTCAGGAAGAGCTTCCATCAGATTGGCGGAACAATCGAGTGCCTTAAGATTCTTCAGCTCTACGATACTTTTGGGAAGGGTGAGGCAATTGCCAGAAGCATAGAGCTCCTCAAGATTCTGCAAGTTTCCGATACTCTCAGGAAGGGCTTTGAGTTTATTGGTAGAACAATCGAGCTTCTTAAGACCCTTAAGTCGTTCAATCTTTTTTGGAATACAAAAGAGTCTCTGTCCATGAAGATCAAGCTCAGTGATGTTGAGATCATCTTTTTTTTCTCCTCTAAGCACTTTTTCTACATGAGCGTTCTCTTTTTTTGAAGCGAACGCAATACAGTCAACGAATCTGTCCCAATCTTGCTTATACATCGCTCTAACTGACTTTATGATGAGATCAACCCTCTCAAGAGAGCCTATCAAGCTGTAAATCGAATCAATAATTTCTCGAGGATTCGGGCCGTCTACCTTTACTCCATATAGAGGCAGTATTTCTTTCATATCCTCATTCAAAATACCGCCCAGAAAGTCTTGTTCCTGCTTCTCTTTCGCTTCATCTACCTTTCCTAGCACATTCTGAAAAAGCGTTGTCACCTTAAGGTGATGAGGAGATCTGCCTTTTGTAGCGTACGAATCTTTTTTTCTAGCTAATATCTCTTTGAGCTGTTCACACGTCCTTTTCGAATCACTCCCTTGGCTGAACTCGACACCTTGCTCCCCAAGTGTTTGGAGGATCTCGTGAAATCCATATCCAGAAAGAAGCCACCGTTTAAGCCCATTGAAAATACACCACTTTCTTTCAAGGTCAAGCGTCTTCGTCTTAGTGTTAAGACGAAAATCGTATTTACTTATGTCCAAATCTGTTTCACCTGAAAGAAAACGATTCAGTTGATTACCTAAAGAAACCATAGAAAAACCTTTTTGCAAATTCAATTTAAAGCCAAATTATAACACAAAGAAAGCTTTTGCGAATATTTTTAATGATTATTCTCGAGACAATCTTTTTTTAATCACTAATTGAACATCCCTCGCCCTCAAGCGAGAAATGCTCGTATTCACTCATCTCGACCCTCAGCCAGTATATCGTATACGCCAGACTTCTCGCAAACACCCTCAGGAACCTCTGTGAGATCGGGACAAGAATAATGGAAGGAGTCAATGTGCTCCATCAGTTTTCTGGTACTCTCGGGAAAAGTAGTGAGTTGATTGTTGTTACAATGGAAGGTATTACAATCTAGATTTCCGATCCCTTCAGGAAGGGCTATAAGACTGTTGTCATTACAAAGGAAAATATTAAGCGCTTGTAGATTTTCGATATCATCAGGAAGGCAGGTGAGTTGGTTAAAGGAAGCTATAAACTTCTCAAGGCTTTCCAGCCATACGATACCCGCAGGAAAACCTGTGAGCTTGTTGGACGAACAGTTGAACCAGTAAAGTTTCTTCAACTCTCCGATAGTTTCAGGAAGAGCTTCGAGAGAGTTTTCGGAAATATCGAAGTCTTCAAGCGCTTTCATCTCTCCAATAGTATTAGGAAGAGCTGTGAGGCAGTTATGAGAGAGGATTAAGCTTTTCAGTTTGATCAAGCCGCCAATTAATTCAGGGAGCTCTGTGAGCTTGTTTTTGCAACAATCAAGCATTTTAAGCACCTTCATCTCTCCAATAGTTGCAGGAAAAGCTGCGAGATCGTTAGAGGAAAGGAAGAGCTTTCTCAGCTTGACCAATCCGCCAATCGATTCAGGGAGGCTTTCGAGCTTGTTTTTGCAACCATCCAACTCTTCAAGCCCCTCCAGCCCTCCGATACCTTCAGGAAAAGTGGTGAGCTGGTTGTGCGAAACATTGAGCCAGTAAAGTTTTTTCAACTCTCCGATACGTTCAGGAAGAGAAACAAGCTTATTTTTGAAACAATAAAACACCTCAAGATTTTTCAGCTTTCCAATATCCTCAGAAAGAGTTGTGAATTCGTTAGAAGAGATGTCGAGGCTTTCCAGCTGGGTCAAAGTAAAAAGCGACTCTGGAAGACTTGTGAGAAGGTTTTGGGAACAATCGAGATCCTTAAGAGCTGTAAGATGTGCAATTGCCTTTGGAATGCAATATAGCTTACTCTGCGAAAGATCGAGTTTAGTGATGTTGAGATTACCTTGCTTTTTTCCACTAAGCACTTCTTCTACATAAGCTTTCTTCTTCTTTGATGCTAAGCGAACACGATCAACGAAAGCGTCCCAATCTTGCTTATATCTCTCTTTAAACAAACCCTTGAGACCACTAGATTTCTTCTCATCTTCAGGAGAGAATTCATGAATTTGTTGAGCCAGCCTCTTAATATTCTCAAGAATTTCTCGAGGATCCGGTCCATCTATCTTTATTCCATATTGAGGTAATATCTCCTTCATCTCCTCGTCCAAAAGCTGGCTAAGAAGATCTTGTGCCTTCTCTATCTCTTTTTCCTTCGCTATCTCTTTTGATTTCTCGTCTGCCCTCTTCTTTGCCTCATCTACCTTTCCTAGCACCTTTTGAAAAAGTTCACTCACCTGATCGCGATGGGAACACCTGCCTTTTGTAGAGTACAAACTCTTTTTATTAGTCAGTGTCTCTTTGAGACGTGTACACAGCTTTTTCGAATTATGCTCTTGGCTAAACTCGATACCTTGCTTCTCAAGAGTTTGGAGGATTTTGTCAAATCTATATCTAGAAAAAAGCAGCCGCTTAAATCCATTGAAAATCCACCACTTTTTTTCAAGTGTAAGCGTGTTATTTGTAAGACAAAAATCGTATTTAGTTATATCCAGATTTTCTTCATCTGGCCGAAGAAAACCGACCCGAGCACCTAAAGAAACCATGGAGAAACCCCTTCTTTTAAAGCTTAAACCCAAGTTGCGTGATTATTCCTCTTAAGGGCTGACTGCGGAAAATAATCTACTTCGCGTTGTTCCTCGGCAAGGTTTAAAAACCTTGCCTTTCTCACAACACTCGTATCTTGTTTCCCTCGCTCACCCCTTAATGACGAATAATCATGCAACTTGCGTTTTAATTTACAAACCTCTCATACAACAAAAATTGGGTTTTCGCAATCATTTATCCTTTGTTTGACTCATGAAAATCAAGGTCTTAAATAATTAAAATTTGAAAAAAAACCTCCTTTTGTATATTAAAAATTTTAGATTAAATTTCAAAAAAAAGGGGTTTCCCCATGGTTTCTTTAGGTAACACACTGAATCAATATCTCTCTGGGGAAAAATCTCTGGACATAAACAAATACGATTTTTGCCTCAATAAAAGGAATGAACTCACTCTTAAAAGAAAGTGGTTTATTTTTAATAAACTTAAACGACGATTTGTCCGTGGATATAAGTTTGACAATATCCTCTTAGGGCTTGAGAACGGTATCAAGGCCAATAAAAATGATCTCAATAAGCTCAAAAACCTGATTACAAGTAAATGCCCTCAAAGACTTACTGACAAAATGGGGGCTGTTTTTAATAAAATAGTTGTACCGGAACCCAGCGAAGCTAAAGCATGGGTTGCAGCCAAAAAACCAGAACCACGCCCAACTGAGCCCCCACCAGAAGAGCCTCCCTCAGCACCTCCGGAAGAAGAGATTCCTACGCCTACAACACAAGAGCCTCCAGTAGAGAGGATTCCAACTCCTCCTCCTATGCCAAAAGCTCCTCCCACAGGGGAAATCCCAACTCCTCCACCTATGCAAGAAGCTCCTCCCGCAGGGGAAATCCCAACTCCTCCTCCTATGCCAGAAGCTCCTCCCACAGGGGAAATTCCAGAGCCTCCTCCTATGCCAGAAGCTCCTCACGCAGGGGAAATCCCGACTCCTCCTCCTATGCCAGGAGCAGCGAAAAAAGCTTGGATGCCAAAGGCCCAAGAAGGACGCGGAGACATGTTGAGGGGTATACGGGCACGCGGAGAAAAAGAGCCGGCAGTCGAACCCGCCATGGGGGAACAACCTGTAGAAGAAGAAGTTGAAGAAGTAGTAGAAGAGCGTCAACCCTCTCCACCAATGTCTCCGGACTTACAAGAAGAGATAAAAAGGGGACAAAAACTTCGGTCTCCTACTGAGCGTCGCCCTAGTCCAAAACAACAAGAATACCAAAATCAAATAACAAAATTGATTGCCGAATCACCTTTGTCTGAAGCTCTAAAAGAAGCACGCTCAATCGAAGAAATTATCAACACCGTCGCTGCACAAAATGGTGATACAATAGTTTTGGATACACCTGTTACAGAATGGGCCCTTCAAGAAACAAATCCTCCTGGATACAAAATTTTTCTTGACAACCTTCTTTCGGGCGATATTCGAAGAAGAGCTGAACTAGCAGGTGTAGACATAAAACAGCTGCTCATATCAAAGGCCAAGGAGTTGGGGTTACAGGCTACTTCTGGAGATGAAAGCTCCAAACAAACAGCTCTCAGAAATCTCTCATGTCTCCTCACGTTTATCGACCGATATACCAAGCGAGAAGAATGGTAAGAGTTGCTTTTTGAAGCTAAATTTAATACCTCAAGCCATTTGCAATTGGATAGCGGGCCTCTGATCCAAAAGCCCTGTTAGAGAGACGCAGAATAGGTGGCGATTGTCGCCTTTTATACTCTGCTGTCCACATCATGCGCTCAAGAGATGGGTCTATTGCTGTTCCTTCAAGCACAAGAGATTGGAGAAGAGGGTCTAAATCCTTATATTCAGGAAGGTCATCAGTATCGTGTTGGTTTAGATGGAGCTCTGCTGTTGGAGCGCGCTGCAGCGTTCCATGTGGAATAACCTCTTTCGTGCTGTTTAGATGATGAGCGAGCTCATACACCTCAGTCTTAAAAAGATCTCCAAGAGGAAGAAGCGCTCCACTCAAATCTCCATACATTGTGGCATAGCCGAGCGTCACTTCGCTCTTATTTCCAGTTCCAACCACCATACTCCCCTCTTTGTTGGAGAGAGCCATAAGAATTGTTGTTCGAATGCGAGACTGAATATTTTCAAAAACAATTCCCTCAGGAGAATTCAGTGTTTGTAATGCAGCCTCAAGCATGGGTTCAATAGAGACCTCGTCGAGAGAGATTTTTAAATTTTTTACCAACTGCTGGACATATAACACACTCTCTTTAGAGGTAAATCGTGAGGGAAGAAAGAGGCCTCGAACGCGTTTTGATCCAAGCGCTTCTGTAACAAGAGCTGCTGTAAGAGATGAATCGATACCACCTGAGAGCGCTATATGGGCAATCTCAACGCTCTGTTTATCAAAATAATCCCGAATTCCCAAAACCACAGCTTTGTGAATCTCTTCAATAGGAGAAAGAGCTTTTTTCTTGTTCGACGTAACAAGAGAGTAGCTTTCTTCAAAGGAAGGAGCCTGCCATATACATTTTCCATCGTTATCGATGTAAAAACTGTTTCCATCAAAGATCCATTCATCGTTTCCACCAACAAGGTTGACAAAAAGATAGGATTTTTTACCTGAAAGACGACTCTCAGGTTGTCCTGGAGACCATGGAGAGGCAGCGATATGGATGGTCAGATCTACATCGCTTACTTCCTGTTCTTCTCCACCAACTAAAAGAGCAACTCTTTTGCCCTGCAACTCCCAACAAACTTTTGACTCAAACTGCCGACCATACTCTTTGCCATCAGAGAAAACTATGGCAGCGTCATAGAGATAGCCATCATTCAAAACAGGGCTGCCCAAAATAACATCAAGCCCTTTGGTTAATGGCGCAAGGCGAGAAAGTGCCTTTTCGCACATATCGACAAAGCTTTTGTGAAACAAGAGATCGTGGAGAGGAGCGCCTGTTAACACAAGCTCTGGAAAGACAACAATCTCTGCTCCTTCCTCCCGTGCCTTTTGAAGCGAGGCTGCTATAGCAGCTTCATTCTTTTCAATTGCTCCAACTGTTGGGTTGATCTGACCGACAAATATCTTCATTTCTTTCGCCATTTTTCTGGATCCGGGAAACTCTCTCCCCATTGTACTCGTTTTACCTTTTGATACAGCTCTTTATCACGCCTCGATATAACATATTTTTTCTCTTGACCATCGTGGCAGCACAAAGTTATGTGAGTATGACCTGAGCGGTGGCGCGGAGCGTGAATCACACGAGACTCAACAGAGTGTGCTGTGAGAGAGGGCACCGCTACAAGATAGCAAAACTTTTCGTCTTCATAGCCAAGACGAGCATCTTTAAGCCATCTGTGATATCGCGTTCGTGGAAGACGAACCGCCTCATGACACCACACTTTGGTTCCCATCAAAGGGCATTTTTTTTGGTGTGGGCAGGGCGCTGCTATATGAAGACCATCTTTGATAAGAGCATCGCGACATTCCATCAAACAAGCGTAGCCTTTTGGCGTGCCAGGCTCAACAATAAGAATACATGAAGCATGAGAGGCCATCCAAGAAAGCCACCGCTCTCTCGCCTTTTTAGATATCTCGCCGAGACTATAGACAGCGCTAACAATATCGACCCTATCAGAGGATATTGACGCTTCTAAATCTACATCGTGTACTTCAAAATGCTGAGGCTTTCTCGGCATATATGGAGCCATCTTTTCGCATAAGGCCCGAAACTCATCGCTTCTCTCAAAGCCTCGGACAGTTTCAAGCAGGCTATAGCGCTGACACAAAGCGATCATGGCAGTGCCTGGTCCTGAGCCAAGATCTAATGCAGAAGTTGGAGAAAAATCGGGAAGAGATTCTTGGAGATGATCCAATGCTCGAGAAAGCGCTGCATATGTTGCAGGCATCCGATAAAGTGCATAGGCAAGATGCTCGAGCTTACCCTTTAAAGGAAGGAGAGTGTTATTGAGATAGCGCTCATGAACACGAGTAAAGGCCTCTTTGACATGCTTGGCCTTTTGTCCATACATCAAAGATTGCAATACGGGAGTCAGAAAAGAAAAGTCCATTTAATTTCCAAAATCATCGATGATAATATTATCCTTTGGAACGCCATAGTCGTCGAGCATTTTCATCACGCTCTTGTTGTGTAGTGGTGGACCGCAGACATAATAAAGCGCCTCTTCAGGCTCATCAAGCTTTTGAAGCTCTGCTATCTCGAATGCTTTAAAGAGAAAGTTGGTTTTGAGAGGATCCTTTTCTGGCCATCCCCCTTCAATATCCTTTTTTGTTGGCTCTGAAAGAACAAGATGGTAGGAAAAGTTGGGATAGATAGTCTCTAGCTCCTCATAATCTCTCTGATAAATGTTCTCCTTTAAAGAGCGCGCTCCATACCACATAGAGACCTTTCTATTAGTCTTCTGTCTTCTAAAGAGGTTAAAGACATGGCTTCTACAAAAAGAAGAGCCAGCACCACCGATTAGAAAAAAAAGATCTCGCTCATCATCGATCATAAAGGAGTGACCAAAGGGACCTGCAACTCGTATTGTGTCTCCGGGCTGTAATGAAAAAAGATAGGAAGAGCCAAATCCCCACGGAATCTCGTCCGACACTTTTCCTTCTTTCAAAGGAGGAGATGCGATGCGAACATTAAACATCAGCTTCTCTTTTTCATCTGGATAAGAAGCCAATGAATAGGCTCTTTTTTGCTCTTCATGCGATGAAAAATCTAACTTCTTTCCAACCATACCGTACTTTTCCCACTCTGGCCTATATTGAGACGGTATATCCCATTGATCAGTATTGGTCACAAAGGGCGGGATGTAGACCTCTAAAAAGCCTCCGGGCTTGTAGTCGATCTCTTCACCTCTTTCAAGCTCGACAACAAGCTCTTTGATGAACGTGGCGACATTGGTATTAGAGACAACAGTTGCTGTCCACTCTCTTACGTTCAGAAACTGCTCGTTAACAATCACGCTCATATTGCCACGAACTTTTACCTGACAAGAGAGCCTCCATCCGTCATCTAGCTGCGATCTTGTGAAGGTAGCCACATCGGTCTCGAGTGGGGCCTCCCCTCCTTCAACAACACGAAGGCGGCATTGCTTACAAGCAGCTTTTCCCCCACATGGAGAGGGAATAGCAATCCCCTCTTTTGTTAAAGCCTGAAGAAGGGTTTGGCCCACCTCAACCTGCTTTGTCAGTTCAGGATTGTCGTTTATATAAATAGTGCACGTTCCCTGTGGAACAAAAACCCTTCGAACAAGTAAAATAATACCTGTCAAAAAAAGACCAATGAAAAGAAAAAAGAAAATCGCATATCCAGCCTGCATAATTCGACACCCCAAACATTAGCCTCTTTATAAAAAGAAAATATTTTCAGCTCAATATTAAAAGAGCTGCTTTTAAAAAATAATTTATTATATAGAAAAAAGAAACGGCGGAGAGCGTAGGAAATGAGCATACAAAACCAAAATCTCGACGCCATTTTTCAATGGCACCAAGAATGCCCTCAGGGAGAGGCTCCACCCCCACAAAACAAAGCGCTACTACGCGTTGTCAATGGCCGTCTTGAGCTTGCTCATCAGTCAGATATGTCTCGATGGGACCGTTTTTTATGCTTTTTTGGATTTGGAAAATACGCTCTAGAAAAGGTCTCTCGTGTTGTGCGAGAGACAGTTGAACAGGCACAAGACCAAAACCTTACTTCAGTAGTCGACCATTTAAATCAGAAAATCACAACCTTTTCAAACCGTCACACATTCCGCCGTATCGCCTGTATAGCATCACGTACGATTGGACAGCCCGCTACGCCAGCTACTACAGAAGAAGGGGCTGCACAGACATCAGCAACGCCTTCCACTGAGGCCGATGAGCTTGCAAAAGTACTTGCAGCGTCAAAACAAGCCTTTGAAGAGCAGCAAAATCTACCTCGCGTGGAAATGTCAGACGACCTCCAAATTCTTGCTGAGAGGCAAACAACAACCATCTCTGAAGGATATGGGATTCTTGCTCCTTACTTTTCTGGAGCTCTGATTAAAGGTGATGGACACTGTCTCTTTCGATCGATTGCTACAGCACTCTTACAAAAAGATATCGCATGGTTAGAGGGTAAAATTAATATTGCTGTGCTTAAAGAACGCCTTCTTAAAAGCTCTCAAGAACTCGGTGAAAAAAGCTACGATGCTGTTCTCAACAGTATTCTTGCTCGACTAGAAAATTCCTCGGTACAAGAGATTATAAACGATGAGTACCTCTCCGACAATTTCGTACAATTTCTTCGATTCCTCAGTGTTGCCCCTTCAAGAGTCGTGGCATCTGCACCTAAGGAGAACAAAGATCAGTTCATAGCTTTGCTCTACAGTCTTGATGCTGGAACGATAGCCAGAGAAGACTTAGATTCTAAAGAAACAAGTCAATGGGATGAAAAGATCAACTGGTGGAGAATCTGTGCCTACCTTCACGATCAAGAAAACATTGCGCGGCCAATGTGGGGAGGCCACATAGAACAAAGCGGCATCTGTGAAACGCTCGGTATTTCTATGGCCATTCTAGACGTAGCAAATATAGGACGTAGTGGACAAATACAGTCCAACGTCACAGTCGTTCCAATTGGACATCAAGGCCCACCTGACATCTACCTCTTTTTCGAAGGAAGTCACTACAATGCGGCCTTTCCTCGAGACCTCCAACAAATGCAGGGGATTTTCGGTCCTTCTACCTAGAACATCTCTTCAATCCTTGATTGTACCCCTGTCTCCCTCGTGAGGAAGCTGTAGGAAACAACCTACAACGCGAAAGTTCCTTGGCAAACTTAAAAAAACCTTGCTGATCTCACAACACTCGTATCTTACCTCCTTCGCCTATCCCACGAGAGAGATGGGGTCGCAATCAAGGATTCAAACATTTACGACAAGGCAGAACAGTCTTGTTTTAAAGAATTTTTTTACTATTAAAAAAATAAATAGCAAAGAGGTAGATATGAGTATACAAGATCCAAACATCGAGCCCATCCTCCAATGGCACCAAGAACATCAAGAACAAAAAGAACCCTCCAAAGGAAGGGCATTATTGCGCGTTGTCGATGGTCGATTAGAGGTTGCCCACAAAGCAGATATGTCTTATTTAGACCACCTTTTACGCTTTTTTGGGTTTGGAAAGTACGCATTAGAAAAGGTCTCCCACGTTATACAAGAGACAGTCAAAGAGAAAGAACCCCAACAAGACCTCAATACAGCAATCAAATTTTTAAATAGTAAGATCTCAGAATTTTCAGGCCGTCATAGATTTCGCCAAGTTGAGTCTATAGCATTAAGCGCTATCGAACAGCCCCCTTCTGATGCAGAGGCCGTCTTTTCAAAGATTTATGACGATGCAGTATGGGCTGCTAATGCAAAGGGAGAGGGAACTTCAGGACCAGGATCGACAGCCGCACTCAATCGTCCCTATATGAGTTATTTAGAAAATTTCCTTCAGGAAAAGAACATTCAGAGCGTTGTTGATCTCGGATGCGGAGATTGGGAGTTCTCACAACACATCAATTGGGGAGATGTGGAGTATACAGGATATGATGTCGTTGAAAGTATCATCGAAAGCGATAAGGAGCGTTTTGGAAAGGAAGGCAGAACGTTTATACAGGCCGATATTTTAAACACGGAGATTCCTGAAGCAGACCTTTTGATTTGCAAAGATGTCCTTATCCACTTTCCTAACAATCGTGTTAACGAGCTGTTAGAAAAAACCAGCCACATAAAGTACCGTCTCTTTACAAATTGTCTCTATTTTTCCAGTAACGAGAAGCTTCGGCCCGGAGAGGACGCTGATGAGGTTAACGCTCAACTCAACACAGATATTCCTTTGGGAAAGTTTAGAGTCCTTGATCTTAGAAGCGAGCCATTTAATGCCAAAGGAGAGGTTGTTTTTGAGTACGAAACAAATTCAGTCAAAAATACCTTCTTGATGACGAGGTAATGATTACTGGATTAGACCAAGCTCTTCTTCTCATTCTGCAGAGACTTAGGATCAAACAAGAGCTCTCGAATCTCGGAAGAAAGATGAGCTGTAAAGCGAAGCTCTGTTGCTTTTGGAAGGGCTTTTTGTCCGATCTCTTTTACAGTATCGAGATACTCTTCTTTAGCCTCTTCACACCTTTTAAGGGCTCCTATAGCCTCTCCAACACTACTATACCCTTTTTCCACATCATCTTTTTTCCCTTTGTAGACCTTCCACATATCCATGAATACGGTTTCTAGATGCGAGAGCTTATCATGGGTCTTTTGTTCTACTAAACAGGCCTGCTTTACCTTTGCCTCTTGAAGTGGCTCTCCAGAGACTTCTATGCCCGATTCAAGAGAAAAGTGGTGTTTGGGTGGGGCGTCTGCATACATAACACAGGCTTGCCAAACCTTCCCTCGAGGGTTGAACCAGTAGCCTATACGACTGCTTCGAGCCCAATTTGGATCGGCAAATTTAAGGAGCAGATCATCCAAGTCTTCCCAAGCATAATCAGAAAGGCTCTGATAAATAGCTCCATCAATCTTTTCAAAATCCACCTCGAAAGAACGAGCCCTGATTCTGTTTATCCTGGAAGCAAGACCTTTTTTCTCTTTTCCTCGACCTATAGAAACTTTCGTCTCCGTCTTTTGAGGAGTAACTTTGGGTATTTTTCGACCTGCTTCTGGCAAAAGAGACTTGATTCTCCCAACCAATTTTTCAAAAAAGCCTTTCTCTTTTACACGTGTCGCAAACATTGCGAGTCGCACTTCTTCACCAAAAGCTTCAAGATAGGTGGGCAATGGACAATTTGATGGATCTCCGAACTTGCTTTTAAGATTGTCGAAAATTCCTTCTTGTACTACCTCCTGCCCCATCTCTTTTAGAGCATTTTTTAAATTTATCTGCAAAGTTTTATAACTTGAAATAGGCTGGGAAACCATTTCAGCCCATCTTGAGAAAAATTCCTCTTGATTTGAGGCCCACTCAACCATTGACGGATCGGTTGGAAGCAGTCGAAAAGCATGGCCATCTCCAGAGGCCAAGACCGTAACAAAAGGATTCTCAGTACCGTATTCTTCTTGTACTCTTTTCGAAAAATCAAGTACCGCCTTCGCTCCTTTTAAATACCTCCCTTTATAATCACTATCTCCTCTATACGCGTCCCATACATGCACATGAGTCATTCCAACCTTACATGAAGGAATAGAAACCGGTTTCCAAGGAGCAGAGAAAAGCGCTTTACGTATACCCTTAGGTTTTTGTGCCCGTTTATTATAGTCTTTCAAAAGAGCCTCTCGAGAGACATTTTTTTCTATCGTCTCTATTTGATCATCTGTTGCTCCTGCTGCTCGACATAGCTCCACAAGAGCGAATGTAAGAATATTTCCCGCATCTTCTGCGTTTTGTGCTATTTGCAGCCCTTTTTCTGTTTCAAGAGCGAGTGTCCAAACAGCTTTCTCTGATCCATCCTGAGCAGGACCATAACAGTGTCGAATTTTTTCAAATCCTTTAAAAAGAAAGGATTTTTCAGCTGATAATCCGGGCAGGTGGCGATGTCTATATAAACGGGCTCTAGTTGCTACATCAAGACATCTTTGCTTAGATGCCATTCTAAGAACTGTTTTTCGAAGAACCTCTCCGAAGACCTCTCTTGTAATCAAACCTAGCTGGCGAGACCGAACAGTTACAGGCGGAAAGGTCATACTCGCCATGGCATTTTCATGTACCCTTCTAAGAGCTAACTCTCTCCCAGACTCAAGCTGAAACATAGCCTCTTCCAACTGCTCAAGAGAGTAGGAAAAACGAGGATCGTGGCGCATCTGTTCGAAGACAGAGCGAATAGTAAATCTTTCGCCACAACGGGTAGTAAACTCGTTGACATCTACTTTCAACATGCTACAGGCTTTTTGAAACCCTTTGTGATTTTTAAGGGCCTCGATTACTCTAGAGGATCTTTTAAGTTCTTTGCTACTAAGCTTTGGAACAGCTCTTTCAATTCCCCAAAACTTGCACACAGTTCCCTGAATTTCTCTTTCTAAAAACCCTTTAGAGATAAGCTCTACATAATCACTTAAGAGATAGCTGTTATTGGCTGCTGCTACATACTGAACAACAGAGGTAACATGGCAGCTTCCAATATTTCCCTGCCTCCAATTTGTTAAAAGCGCTGATAGACAGGCTGTTTGTGCATCTTGGGAACTAACAGGATCGTTTAAAGAGCGCCCAAGTGTTGCATTTATAACTTTTCTTCCAGATGGGCAAGCTTCAAGAGAGGAAAGGGCCTCAAATCTCGCTTGCAACCACCCATCAGAACAAATACTATCTACGGCTTCGTAAACAGCTTCCTTCTCCCTTTTAAAGACTGTGGTTATACTCGCTTGTATATCCCCTGGAATTGGCATTGGCATTGATACGTCAAAGACTTCTGTATCAGAGTGTAAAAATGATCTTTCTATAAGGGAAATCAATCCGACATTGATTGCCCCTCCTGAAAGCACTAAATCAGCAGCAATTGAACGAGGAAGCGTTGTCCTAATCAAATCAGCAGCAATAGTTTTGTGCGAACTTTTGAATATTCTCTCTTCATTGCAAACGCGAGAAAGCGTCTTCTCTCTCCATCTCTTTTCTCCTTCCACAAGCTTTTGGGAAGTTAAAGACAAAGCGTAAAAAAGTCTCTCTTCTGAGGTTGGTTTTTCATAGAGAGCATCAATCTCTTCTCGATCGCTAAGAAAAAGAAGAGAGGCACCGATCTCATCTCCCCTTTTGGCAGACATCTCGCCTTTAACAAGAACCTGATCCAACAAAGGAAGCACAAGCTTTTTTAGTGCCCGATCATCATAGTCAAATTGCTTAAAAAGCTTTTCTGTTGTCTGTAAAAAGGGTCGAAAGATGGGATCTGAGCCATAATACTGCTCAGCGTGCAATACTGCTTTTTGAAGCTCATGAAAAGAGCCGTTTCCCTCTCGAAATGTTCCAATCGCATTTGAAAGAGAGGAAGTAGCACGATCCTTAGAAACAAAAAAGGTGTGGAGAATCTCTTCCTCTATTTTTTGAATCTTGCGATCCTCTTTTATCGGTTTGGCAGTGTGGCCAAAAAACCTTTGAATCGTCCCTTTTGATACAGATTTAAGAACATTGAAAACGGCTTGCGGAACCTTTCCTGCGGCTTTAGCAAAACGAAGATACCACTTCTCTCCCCCTGAAGGAGGAGTAGGTACACTTGGAGGTATTGACATACTATTTCTCGTTGCTTTGTTCAATTTTTTCTTAATCAATGGCAAGAAAAAAGTACAGCTCCCTCTCTATTGACATTTTGTTGCAAGAAAGCCTATAATATAGTTTCTTTTTTACACATTTTAAATATCAATGGTGTTTTATGCGAGATGGTCAATTAAATATTCACAGTGAAAACATTCTTCCCATTATTAAAAAGTGGCTCTACTCGGAAAAAGATATTTTCGTTCGAGAGCTTGCTGCCAACGGCTCTGACGCTATTCAGAAGCTCTCTATCTTGCGCTCTAGAGGAGAGGCTGGTGATATTGCCGAGCCAAAAATTACTCTAATAATAGACAAAGAAAACAAAACATTAACCTTCTCAGATACAGGTATCGGTCTTGATGAAGAAGAGGCTGAAAAGTTTCTCTCTCAGATCGCCTTTTCTGGAGCTGAAGAGTTTATCAAAACATATCAGCTCAACGACACCTTCATCGGTCACTTTGGTCTCGGTTTTTTCTCTGCCTTTATGGTGGCAGAGAGCGTTGAAGTGGTCTCTCGTTCATATAAGGAGGGAGCAACTCCAATTCGGTGGAAATCGGATGGATCAGCCTCCTACACTATCGAAGAGGCAGAGAGAGAGCAAATTGGAACTGATGTCATCCTCCATATTGGGGCAGAGCACGAAGAGTATTTAGATGAGCATAAAATGACTGCCATCTTGAGACGCTTTTGTGCCTTCTTCCCTCACCCTCTTTTCTTGAATGAAAAACACATCAATGAGCAGGAGCCTCTTTGGCAAAAGGCTCCTGCAGAATGCACAGAAGAAGATTATAAATCGTTCTACAACACTCTTTATCCTTTTGAAGAGCCTCCCCTTTTCTGGATCCATCTCAATGTCGATTACCCCTTCCATGTAAAGGGTATTCTTTACTTTCCGCGATTTAAAAGAGAGGTTGAACCTGCAAAAAGCCATGTCAAACTCTTTTGCAACCGCGTCTTTGTCTCTGATGACTGCAAAGACATTTTACCAGAATATTTGAGTCTATTGCGCGGTGTTCTCGACAGTCCTGACATCCCCCTCAACGTCTCGAGAAGCCATCTACAAGTTGATAAAACTGTACGCCAGCTTGCCCAACACATTGCAAAAAAAGTGGCAGATGCTCTCTCTAATCTATCTAAACATGAAAGAGAACGCTTCATCGCCTCCTGGCCTGCATACGAGATTGTTTTGAAACTCGGCATGCTCCAAGATCCCAAGTTCTACTCAAAAGTAAAAGAGCTTCTCATCTTCAAGACAACAGGATCTGAATACAAAACCCTTGAAGAGCTTTGTAGAGAAGAAGATGGGAAAAAGAGCATTATTTATTGCGAAGAGGGACAAGAAAAATCTCCGCTACTTTCTGCCTTTACTTCTAAAGGAACTGACGTTGCTATTCTCACCTCTCCTATTGACCATCCCTTGATGTCGAAACTCGAACATGAAGAGGGGTATCAGTTTCGTCGCATTGACGCAGCTTTAGACTCTCGTCTTGTCGATTCATCTAAAGAAAAGAGTGTTTTGGATGCCTCTGGAAGAACAGAAGGCTCTAAAATCGCCGACTTTTTTAGGTCAGCCCTTGATTCGAAAAACACCGAGGTCGAGGCTAAAAGCTTAGAGGCTGAAAATATCCCAGCTATGATCACATTGTCAGAAGAAGAGCGCCGTTTCCGCGATTATATGAACAGGGTCTCTGGTGAAAAGAACCCTATTCAGCCAAAGGCAACGCTGATCGTCAACACCAACAGTCCTCTTGTTCAGGCAGTTTTCGAGCTACATTCCTCATCACCAGAGCTTGCAAAACTAATGGCTCTCAATGTATGGGATCTGACAAAGCTCTCACATCGTGAGCTCGAGGCGGATGAGCTGCACAGCTTTACTGAGCGCTCCACGCGTCTTTTGGAAGAGATGGCAACAAAAATTGTATCGTAACATGAAGTCTGACTGGAGAATAACTCTTGGCACTTGGATGTTTTTCCTGCCCGGAATAATTTTTTTTGCTGCTCCAGCTCTTATTCCAACCCTTGGGCTCTCCCCTGCAAAAACAGCCTCTCTCATAGCCTTCACAATCATATTTTCCGAAGCTATGTGGTTTGCCAGCATTCCCGTTCTTGGAAAAGATGGCTTTGAAACACTCAAAAAAGAGACTATCTCGTTCTTTTCTCTTAAACGAGGCCCAATATCTGAAACAAGACATAGAATAGGCCTCTTTGTCTTCTTTACAGCAACTTTACTTCAGCTACTCGTAATCTTCATGTTGCTCTGCTTTTATTGTAATTTTGTCCCCTTTGCTCGAATTACTTGTGTTAAGACCTATACCGTGCTACAGATAACTACTATTACAGGATTTATTATAAGCGCCTATCTATTAGGCAAAGATTTTATACATAAGGTCTTTAGGGCTCTTAAATGAAAATTTATTTGCAAAAAATACTTAATGAATGTCTCTTCTTGATTTTTGCAATACCTTTTGCGATGATTTTACTAACTATCCCACCCCTAAAAATTGAATTTTCCGGGATTTCCTTACTCTCTCTCATGGCTTTCACCATCATATGTGCAAAAAACAAGATCATCTCTATTGCTACAACAAAAAAACCAGAAACTGTAAAAGAAAGGATAGAGATAGTCGGGATCCAAAAACCTAGAACGATCCCTCCAATAGCACAGAGTATAGTGTATACAGCGCTTTTGCTCATTCTATCATTAAAATTCACACTCCTAATGTATGTCTATGAGCATTTTTATCTTACACAATCAGCGATAATCCTCATGTGGTCTGGTCTCTTTTTAAGTTATTTTATACTGCTTGCCTTGGGAATCTACTTAAAATTAAAAGATCTCATATGAAAAAGACGGTTCTCCTTTTCCTCCTTTCTCTCTCCCACCTCTTCGCAGAAGAATCCCCTTTTGCTATCTACCTCACGTGGCACGATGATCCGACAACGACTATGTGCATCAATGTTATTGAGGAGGCTGCTGCGCGCCCAATTTCAATTGAGTATCAAAAGAAAAAGAGTAAACGGTGGAAAAAGATCTCTCCATCCTCTCTCTTTCCTGAGGAGCCTTTTTCTGTCTATTCTTTCAATCTTAAGCATCTAAAGCCCGATACATCCTACCGCTTTCGCGTTAATGGCTACACTGTTCAACATCTCTTTTCCACTATGCCGAGCAAACTAAAAGATCCTCTCTCTTTTGTCGTAGGTGGTGATATCAATCTCACAACGACTTCTGGCCCTCTTTTCGAAGAGACAAGTAGACAAGCTGCAAGTAGAAATCCAGCCTTTGCTGTTCTTGGAGGAGACCTTGCCTGCTCCGGATCGAATCCAAAACATACTCCAGAAGATGATAAGCGGTGGTTTACCTGGTTTTCGATATGGTACAAAACCATGATTACAGATACGGGAAGGCTTATTCCTCTTTTAGTCTCGATCGGAAATCACGATGTCAGTGGAGGACACCATCAGACACCGCAAAAGGCACGTCTCTTCTACAAATTTTTTCGAACTGAAAATGAGATGGGATATTGTGTCACCCGATTCGGCTCGTATCTCTCACTCTATCTTCTAGACTCTGATCACACGGCCCCTGTAAAGGGCTTTCAGTCACTCTGGCTTGCTGAGCAGATGTTTTTTGATAAAAAGATACCCCACAGAATCGCCATCTACCATATCTCTGCCTATCCACCTGTTCGATCAAACAATTACGAATCTAGCCCAGCTATTAGGCGGTACTGGGTACCGATCTTTGATACTTTTAGGCTCCATCTTGCTTTTGAGCATCATGACCATGCATACAAACGAACATCGCCTATGAGCGGCGGTACTACTGATCCTTTTGGTGTCGTCTATGTTGGAAATGGGCCATGGGGAAAGTATCCAAGAGAGCCTAAGAAAAACGGGCCTCTTTTCGAAACGCGTGCTCAGACAAGAGGGTTTTGCGAGGTTACTATTCGTCCAAAGCGCCGCGATATACAAGCTTTTAACTTCGATGGCACCCTTATCGACAGCTTTTCTCAACAAACAGATGATTTGATTGCACGCCGCCTTGTTGAACAAGAACGAAAACTTCTAAAAACCAAACCCAGTCACTGATTTGATTTCCAGCCCATAACATCGTGAGCACAAAGTATACCACTACTAATAACAGGTGTTATCCCAGGTCCTGAGGCAGAAGATCCCACCAAATATAACCCTCTCACAGGGCTTTTAAAATAGGGCCACGAGGAGATTCCAGCAAGATCAAAGCCATAGACAGCTCCCTGTGGCATATCAACCAACTTCTCAAAATCTTTAGGAGTCTTAGCCATCTGTAAAATAACCTTTCCACGCAACTCGGGCATTAAATCTTCCCCTTTTTTTAAAAGGGCTTCAGACCTCTTTTGAACATATTTTTCATACTGCGCTGGAGTTCTTCCCATAAAGTCTCTAATGCGCGCTGTCTCCATCAAAACAACCGCAGATTTTCCTTTAGGAGCTAGTGTTGGATCGTTTTTCGATGTATTAGCAAGATAGATTTGATTATATCTATCTTGGAGCAGCGATGGATAGGAAGAAAGATCTTTATCGACACCAAGATAGAGAGAAAAGATTGATCTTCCCATAGGAATCTGACGAATAGATTTTAAAAAGCTCTCAGGCAGTGCATCATCTACAAGATCTAAATATGTCGTCTTCGCATTCACATTGCTTATTACAACTGGAGCATAAAAGCTCTTCGTTCCTATCTGAACTCCCCGAACCCCTCCATCTTTTACAAGAATAGTATCAACAGTACTGCTCTTTAAAATTGTCCCTCCACGTTTAGTAATATAGCTCGCAAGAGCCTCTGCGAAGTGATAGGAAGTTTGAAGGGGTTGATATCCATCAAAGAAAAAATATCCAAAGGTGTGAATAATGACATCGCTTGCTTTTGTCTTTGCGGGCAATCCTCCCAAGTGCTTAAGAATGCTCGACATCACCTTTTTGAGTTTTGAGTTTTTAAAATACTCATCCAAAACTTCCTGATATGTTTTATCTTGCCACTCCAAAAGCTCCTTGTGAGCAACTTGATACTCTGAAATCCATTTTTCAGGCATAGCAAGTGGAATCAACTCTTTGGGAATAGGCGTCCCCCACATACCGATCATGGTTTTATCGTATGCTGTCTCGTAGACAATCTTTGCCTTTTTAAAGAACTTAGAAATAGCCTCTTTTTCTTCTCCAAATTGCTTTATCAAAGCCGCTTCAAATGAAAGACCATTTCCAACATCAAAAGAGGTATCCCCAACAAAAAAGCGCCTTGAATTGCGAACAAGAAGCTTTTTTTGATCAAGACCTAATTGCTTCAAAAGATAGGTAACAGGTCCTCTCTCCCAAACTCCATTGATATCCCAGGTACCTAACCCAAAGGTAAATCCATCTACAGTATGCTTTGCGCAAAAACCACCGATATCAGAATTTTTCTCTGCAATGAGCACCTTGTATCCATTTTTGGCTAAAAGCGCTCCACTTGTTAGTCCACCAACACCACCACCGACAATAATGGCATGATAATGACCGCTTTTCAGCGGTGCTGATTTAGGCGCTGCTTTCCACGTGGGAATTTCATGTCTGTCCTCTCTTAAAAATGTAAAGAAGACAAATCCTACGAGCACAAGCGCAATAGCGCCCCATAAAAACCTTCGGCTCATGTATCATACTCCATAAAAAAATCCGTTGTTATGTCAAATAAATACTGCCAAAATATCGATTAAGTCAATTAAAGATACTCTCATGATTAAAGTTGAAGACCTTTTCATTGCATATGGCAGCGAGACGCTATTCTCAAAGGCCTCGTTTACAATTAACCCTGGTGAAAGATGTGGACTTGTAGGTCGCAATGGTTCTGGGAAAACGACTCTGTTTCGCCTTCTTATTGGGTATGAGCAGTCAGACCATGGAAAGATCTCTCTCTCGAAAGGCTACCGTCTCGGCTATCTCGACCAACATATTCGTTTTTCAAAAGAAACGATTCTTGAGGAAGCACTTCTTGGTCTACCGCGTGAAGAGCAAGATCAAACCTATAGAGCCGAAAAGATTCTCTCGGGACTTGGTATAGACAATTTCAAAGGATCTCCTCACAACCTATCAGGAGGATATCAATTGCGCCTTCATCTTGCTAAAGTTTTGCTTTCAGAGCCAAATTGTCTTCTTCTCGATGAGCCCACAAACTACCTCGATATTCTCTCTCGGCGATTTCTCACCCGTTTTCTTCGAAAATGGACAGGAGAGCTCGTTCTCATCTCTCATGATCGAGAGTTCATGGATGCTATCTCCACCCACACTCTTGGTATCCACCGGAACAAGATACGAAAAATAAGGGGACAAACAGAGGCTTTTTTCGAAACGGTCCTTTTAGAAGAAGAGGTGCATGAGAAAAATAGAGTCAATCTCGAGAAAAAACGGGCCCACATGCAATCGTATATTGATCGCCTTGGAGCTAAGGCGTCAAAGGCAGCTCAGGCACAATCAAAGAAAAAAATGCTCGATAAAATGCCTGCTCTTGAACAACTCCAACAGCTCTCTAATCTCAAATTTAGCTTTCACTACCTCCCCTTTTCAGCACAAAAGTTTGGGCAAGTTAAAAACCTTCGTTTTTCGTATCAAAGTGATTCTGAATTGATTCACGATTTTTCTCTAACAATCGTACCCAAACAAAGAATCGCCATTATCGGAAAAAATGGCTTTGGGAAATCCACCCTATTGGGACTGCTCGCACAAGAGCTTTGCCCTCAACATGGAGAGGTTCACTATTCTAATAAAATGGTTCCTGGTTATTTTGGACAGACAAATATCGAACGGCTCGACCCAAACAAGACAATTGAAGAAGAGATTGGAGCCGCTAATCCTTCTCTTACAATAACAGAGATTCGAAAGATCTGTGGACAAATGATGTTTACGGGGACTAAGGCGGAAAAGCAGATCTCTGTTCTCTCAGGTGGTGAAAAAAGCCGAGTCCTTTTGGGAAAAATATTAGCTAAACCATGCAACTTTCTTCTGCTTGATGAGCCCACACACCATCTGGACGTGGAATCCATCGAAGCTCTCATGAATGCTCTTAACACTTTTAAAGGAACCCTTATCATTGTTACACACAGCGAACTGCTTCTCAAACGGCTTGAAATTAATAGCCTTATTGTCTGTCACCAAAACAGACAAGAAATCTTCTTAGGAAACTATGAGGAGTTTCTTGAAAAAAGAGGCTGGGAGGAAGAGAGAATCAAAAAAGAGCGTTCAACGCGCTCCTATCGCGAACAAAAAAGAGACCGAGCCGAACAGATAATACTGCGCTCAAAGCAAGTACAGCCATTAAAAAGAAAGATCCAGCGTCTCGAACAAACAATTATTAAACTAGAAGAAGAACAAGAGCAAGAAGAAACGCTTCTTATCAAAGCCTCTCAAGAGACAAACAAAGAGGCCCTGCAAACGCTTTTAAAAACAAGAGGAGAACGAGAGAAAACAATAGCAGCTCTCCTCCAAGAATATTCTACGCTCAGTGACGAGCTACTCTCCTACCAGTAGAGGTCGCCTTCTTTGTCTTTGAAGGAATAGCAAGATAGTCCCGATCATATACATGAGAAACCGTGTAGCCCATACTCTCTAGCTTCTGAATTGTATGCTCTGTCTTTAGTGGTTCGGTTTCTTCCCAGTTCTCCTCTATCCAGCCTTCTCTTACAAACTCATCCCCTCCAGGATCACCCTGTATTTCAATGAAAATTACAGGATGAAACATCTCTATTGTCTTGCGGGCGCCCTCCAAAGCACGGTCTTCATATCCCTCCACGTCCATCTTAATGAAGGAAACGTTCTTTAGCTTAAAATCATCCAAACGTCGAACGCAAATCTCTTCACTACCTGCCGCATTTGCACTATAGCCCTCTATAATTGCTCGGCCACCTTCATTCCCATCCGGAGGAGGAGGCATGACTACCTCTGTATTTGTATCTCCAAGGGCTAAAAGAAGAGGAATAACATTTGTGCAACCATTTAGTTGCATATTCATACACAACTCTCTGTGAATTTTACGCTGCGGCTCAAATGCAATGACAAGACCATGCTCTCCTACAGCTTTCGATAATGTAACAGTGTGCGTTCCAATATGCGCACCAATATCGAGAGCGATGGTGCGAGGCTTAACGTATTTTTTCAAAAGCTCTATGTATTCGCCTTCCCAAGGATCGCCATCAAAAAGAAACGCCTTAATATAGTCCTCATCAGTTTCAACGTAAAAAGATCCCTGCTCAGCAGCAGAACAGACACGATACTGATCGAATGGAAAGGCCTGTAAATACTTCTCAGGCAAACGATATTCCGAAAACATCTTCTGTTGCAAAGAAGAGAGATGAGCACGTCCCCCAAGCATTCCGACATATCCAAGAGACAGAAAACAACAAACAAATGATGTAATAAATGAACGCATGTTTACCCCCTTTACAGAACAAAAATTGTTTTTTCTATACTAGGACAAACTCGTTTGATTCGCCATACACAAAAATATTTCAATTGCCGACAAACTGTTTTAGTGGCTATACTTCCACTCTTACCTTATGCGGAAGTGGCGGAATTGGTATACGCGCTACCTTGAGGTGGTAGTGGGGGAAACCCCGTGGGGGTTCAAGTCCCCCCTTTCGCAATACCAACTCTCTCTAAAGCTGCATCTAAAAGCTCTTTTTCTATTTGGCTTTCCTTCCATACTGATAGATTTGATCCTAACAAATCTCTTATCTGCGTGCGCGCATTTTCCGAAAGCTGGGAAATCTCTGCGAGTGCATATGGGGTTAAGCCTTCTTGCTCGAAAAACTGCAGCACAAAAAGAAGGGCTGCTGCCTTCCAATCTGTAAATTTTCTAAAATCATGCAAAATGGAGATTGCAAGGTCCCACATGCGCTCTGAAACAGCCAGCTGTGGCAAACACCTTTCTATAATAGCTCGAACAATTGGTAAAAAAGCAGTTCCATCCGATACAAAAGCAAAAGAATCGAGAACCTCTACCTCCTTGGCCATTCCAAAATCACCCCGAAGAGAAGAGAGAGAACACTCTATAAGGGAAAAGGGAGCAAGCACCACATTTGCCCTTACGATAAGGCTGAGCGTTATTCGACCAAACTCCTTACTAAAGACATGCGCAATCCAAACCTGTCCCCTTGAGGGAGTAGCTCTAAGAATAAGGGCTGTTATTCGCTCTCTTTGCATGAGATTATTTCCCAAAAACAAGCTACTGATGGTACCATCTCTTATTAAATTTTGCACCGATAGCTCAATCGGATAGAGTACCTGGCTTCGAACCAGGGGGTTAGAGGTTCGAGCCCTCTTCGGTGCGTTTATGCCTATTATTCCTTTTGAATACACCTCATCCCAATTTGTAGATACCCTTTCTCGCCATGTAGGCAAAGGAAAAGAGCAGGCTCGTTCACTGTACCGCTCGCTTTTTCGAACAGGATCCTTCTCTTCCTCTTTGCCTGAATTTTCCAACGCTCCAGAGCTATATCGAGAAATGCTAGAGATTCTCGACACCTCCCTTTATCCCGTCGCAACAACAATTAAAGACACAGAAAATCTTCGTTTTCTCTTAAAGACACCTGATAACCACAGTATAGAGACCGTTTTAATCAAAATGAATCACGGCTACACCATATGCCTCTCTTCGCAAATAGGCTGTAGAATGGGCTGCTCTTTTTGTAGAACAGCAAAAATGGGTTTTATACGAAATCTAACTGTTTCAGAAATCATTCAACAGCTTTTTATTGCAAAATTCGTTCTAAAAAAAGAGGTGAAAAATGTTGTCTTTATGGGCATGGGAGAGCCTTTAGATAACTATGAGGCGCTGCTCCAAGCAATTACTATTTTTTCAGATCAAAATGGTTTTGCCATAGGCCCACGGCATATTACTGTTTCAACAAGTGGAATTTCCTCTGCGATCCATCGTATCGCCTCTCTACCCTCTTTTCCCGCTAATTTGACACTCTCTCTCAACGCGCCAAACAACACTTTGCGAAAAAAACTTATGCCTTCACAGGGCTCAGAAAGCCTGCAAGAGCTACACAAAGCAATGCAAAGCTATTGCTTGCACAGAAAAAAGAAAGTATATGTCTCCTACATCCTTATCAAGGAGGAAAATGATTCATTGTCCCATGCTGATGAGCTTTGTTCTTTTCTTCAAGGACTCAAGACCAGAATAAACCTCATCCCCTTCAATACACATGACAAAAGCCAATTTGAACCATCTGAACCAAACAAAATCGAAGCGTTCATGCAACAAATACGCTCTCACGGTATTCGGGTTCTTCTTCGAGGTGAGAAAGGCGGCTCTATACAGGCAGCCTGTGGCCAGTTAGCTGCTGCAGCTTCTTAATAATAGAATCAGATACTCGAGAAGAAAAAAGATATCCTATATGCCCTGTCGCATCTAAAACAACCTTCTCGTGATCTGCTGGTCCCTCTGCTGAGCTCGACGGACGCACCATATGGTCTACCCTGTTGGCAATATGGTAGTAGCAAGTTTTAGTTGGAAACTCGAGATTACGTAAATATGGAGAATTGGGACACATCTCTTTCACTGCTCTACTCATCTTTGAAAAGAGTTTAGCAACTTTTGTGCCCTTAAAAGGTGTTCCAATCGTAATAACTATGCTCGACTCAAGAGCAAGTTTGGTCGCGATAAGCCCTCCCATAGAGTGGCCGATCAGTACAAGCTCTCTCTCTCCAATAATTTTCCGAATCGTGTCAATTTTTTTCTTTACGCGGCCTGTATATTGCTCAAGAGACTGAAAAGGATGTCCTAGATTGATCGTGAAAATATTTTTATATCCTGCCCTTTCCAAACAGCGGCGATGGTAGATAAAATTATTGCTCGAACCTAGAAACCCGTTGATACAGAGAATGGGAGGACCACCTGAAGGATCACATCTTTTAGGATCAAATCGCTCCAAATTAACAGGGAAAAAAAGAGCGAGCAAAGCTAAGGAAAGAACATCCACAACCGTTGCATGAAGATAGTTGAGACCACGACGCAATATATCTGGCATCCATGAAAATTGATTCTCTCGCTCTGAAGTTATTCGAGCAAAGACATTAGCTACTACGGTAGCGCCAAAAAACAGTAGAAAAAACATATTTCTCACAAAACATCCTTTAAGCGCAGTCGGTTCAATTTTTTCAGAATAAGATCCGATACTCTTGAAGAGAACATATATCCTACATGTCCTGTAGCGTTTAGCATGATATTTTCATTACTCTCTGGTCCTTTTGCAGAGCTTCTTGGGTGAATAATATTATCTGTATCGCTTGCGATATGATAGTATTTGGCTGCTTCATCTTCACTGACTCCAAACCCAAGATTTCCTAAACAAGAAGAATTTCGTGTCATTTGTTTAACTACCCTACTTGTTTTCGGGGCAATCTCAGCAAGTTTTGTCCCCTTAAGAGGTGATCCGATAGTGATAATTTTTCTCACCCAGTTATTTCCCGAAAGATCAAGACTGGATTTATACTTTTCCGCAACAAGCCCTCCCATGGAATGCCCAATGAGTACAACACCCTTTTTTCCACATACTTCCTTTATCTCTTCGACCTTTTTCTTCACTCGTTCTGCATACTGCTCCATAGATTGAAAATGGCCTAGATTGATTGTAAAGAGGTTGTTATATCCTTGCTTTTGTAAACGATATCGATGATATATCCAATTGTTACTCGAACCTAGAAATCCATGGATAAAAAGAATAGGTGGGCCTCCATGATCATCATATTCTTTAGAATCAAGCCATTCCAAATTGATGGGAAAAAAAAGGCCGAGTAACAATGCTGAAAAGACATCCGCAACCGTTGCATGGATGTAGTTAATGCACCGGCGAAGTTTATCCGGCATCCATGAAAGTTGGTTTTCTTTCTCTGATGTTATTCTAGCAAAAATAGCAGCTACAACAGCAGCCACAGAGACTAAAAATCCATACGCCCCCAAAGCAACTCTTCGCATTCCTAAACAAATAGGACATTTTACATTTCTTCTCTTTTCTACTTCAGGAACGTGTTTTGATCCATTTGACAATGAACCAATAGACTCAACATTAGACATAACAACACCACCTATTAAAAGGCCTTCTCTTTTGCCTACATTTTATTTTTTTCTGTCTGGTTAATACACTGACAGTAGGGACATCTATGAAATGATGTAAGGGACTCAATAAGATATGAAGAAGAGCAATATTCACATGTTGCTCTCACTGTCGTCATTTTTACAATCTCTCGCCGTTTTGCTTTGTGGGAATGGCGCAACCATATAATAAGAAGCAAAAAGACAAGTCCACCAACATACAACATGCAAGCTGTCTCTGGAGCAATTTCAATCATTTTACTTGCTCCCAGTGCAATAAAGATGAGATTTTTTCAAAAGTTCCAGCAAACTGAATCGAAAGCTCACCCGATACCACTCCACTCTCTTTTTCATCATCGGAAAACTGCAGCTTTTTTAAAAAAAACTCGGCTAACCCTTGCAACCGTTTATCAACAAGCTCCTTTTGACAGCTACTGCGTTCTATACGTCCAGTTTTTAGTGAGATCACAACCTGAAAATCAACCTGGGGCAAAACTTCCGCAAAGCTAATGGTAGAAAAGAGTGTATCACGAGAAGCTGTTCGAAAAAGATGGGAGCCATCATCGAGAAATTGAAGATTTTTGAGGTTATGGTGCAGCGTCAATTTTAGCGGATAGATACGAGTAGAGTGGTTTGAAGGAGCACATTCATCAGAAAATCCCCAAGGAATAAGAGCACCATCATACTCTATTGTCTCTCTTTCCTTTGAAGAGAAGAGCGCCGTGGGAATCCCTTCAACAGAGAGCGCCCCAATACGTTTGGCAAGAACAGGATTGACTAAAAAACGCTCCGCACAAAGCCTCTGGCGAAAACCAGTATCACGACGATCATCAGTCAAAAGGGCAATAGGGTTTTCCTCTGCGTCCAAAAAGACCATCGGTGTTGATGTAGCTGAGTCAATTTTTATAAAAGGAACTCGAATTTGAAAGAGCAAAAAGAGCGCAAGATGGACAAAAAGAGAGATCTTAAACCCCTTTCTCAGCGTTTTGCTAGAAGGAAGTCCTCGATCAGCCCAGGTTAAGGAAATCTTCTGAAACTGTCTTTTAAGTCGAAGCATATCTAATCTTGAGCTACTAGGTCATCAGTTCTAAATGCAAGACGAACACGAGGAACCGTCTTTACAACCTCAGAAAACAGACGTAAAAAGGTTTCATATTGCACTCTACGATCAACACTAAGTACAACTGTGGGAGTCACTCCATGAAAATGCTCTTTCCACAATGAGATGTGCGTCTGAAGCTCCTCTTTTAACGACATCAAATCAACAATCTTCTTTTTTGAGCCCACATAAATAACCTGGTCTTTGTCCATAACAACGACAAGCTGAGAGAGTTTTGCCTCCTCTGTGCTCGAAAACTGAGGATGCTGGATTAATAACGACTTTAAAGGAAGCGTATCAGAGGTAATGAGAAAAAAGATCAGCAATAAAAAAATCACATCCACAAGAGGTGTGAGATCAATCAAATTAAAACAAGGTTTAAGTCGCGTTACAAACTTCATGTTTCTATCTGCTCTGATGATAGGTCAACAGATCAACAACCTCAGCAGCTGTTGCCTGAATTTCAACCGTTATCCCCTCAATACGACTGACAATATAGTTGTATGCCAACACAGCTGGAATGGCAACGACAAGGCCGGCTGCTGTTGTGACCAAAGCGTACTCCATAGCCTCTCCGATCTGTGTAGAAGATATCTCTACCAAAGAGCTCATTCTCATCTCTCCAAAGGCCCGAATAAAGCCCAACACAGTACCCAACAAACCAATCAATGGAGAGATGTGGGCGATTATGGAGAGAATGCGAGCATTTTTTTCCATCTTTGCAACCTCGATAGTGCCTCGCAATTCCATACCATTTTCAATATACTCTTTGCCCCTTTCATGCTGACAGATTCCAGAACGAATAATATTTGAGACCGCGCCTGGCGTCTTCTCACATAATTGTATCGCTTCGACAACATCTCCTCGCTCGATAGCAGATTTCAGTTCAATAAGAAGTGCATCTGTATCGATATCTATGCGACTTAAATAGAGAACCCTTTCGATAAAGATGGCCACTCCGATAATTGAGCAGATACAAATGACAACAAGGACAATATTCCATTGTCCAACCCACTCACCCAAAAAGGAAAAAATATCCAAACTACTAACCTGTTCCATATATCTCTCTTAGCTTACGTTCTGCAATAACTGCCCACTCTCCCCCTTTTGAAACAACCGACTCGAGCTGTCGAGTGGCTAAATCAAGCCGGTGGAGAGAAAGGTATAACTCCGCACGAAGGATCATCGCCTTTACACGAAGAGAAGAGGCATACTGCCCATTAATCACCCACGCTAAAACAGCCATCGCTTTATCTGTCTGCTTTAACTCCCAAAAGCATAGGCTCTTTTCTATTGCAATTTCAAGAGCTAGCTCACTATTTGCGTGTCGTATCTTTCTCTCTTGCAACAGCGATAATAGACGATCTTCTTCTTCAGCATGCCCTGCCTTTCGCAAAGTCTTTCCTAAAAAGAGGGCCACTCGTATCGAATTCGAAGAAGCCAGTGGCGACTCTATGATCTCTTTTACATCTGCTATAATATCTTTCTCTTCACCACGAAAAATTTTAGAACACAAGAGAGCTGTTTTCGCCATTATATCACACTTATCGCAAAGGGTGGGCTGCAAATAGCTCTGCCATCTTTCAACCTTTTGTGGCATTAATTGCAAATCTTCTCGAAGAATTTTAACAGCTCCTTCTATAAGATCGGGAAGCTCGTTAAAAGCGGAATCCGTCATAAGATATTCACAAAGAAGATCGAGCAGCTCCTGGTGCAAACTAAAAAGCGTTCCCCATAAAAAAGAGTGTGTTTCACTACCACAGACTTCCCTCATAGCCATAAACAGATGTTGCCGAGCATCCTCATAGTTTCGATGAGCCTCTACCAATTCGTCTTTAATAATACCCGGCTCTTTTGACTGGCGGATTTCCGTACTATGATTTCGCAGCTTTTCTTGAGAAACCAACACCTTTCCAAACCAACAAAGCGAAGGATCTACGTGATCAAAGAGATGTTTTTTTGCTTCAAACATATGAAGGGCTGCAGCAAAAGCATGAACATCTGTTGGATGAGCAAAAATGTATTGACACAGTTTCATCTGCTGCTCTTCAAAATCAGGAAAGGCTTCAAATTCAACAAGACAAGAGAGCACAAGCGATGTAAGAGGTGGATAGTCAGAATGGCTTTGTATCAACTCTTGAAGCAGTTCATAAGCCATAGCATGTTGAAAAGAGTGGAGAGAAAGATCTACTAAAGCATGGAGAAGCTGCGGATATACATCAGAAAGAGATGCTAAACTCAATGCTTGGTATAAAAGTGTTGTGGCACGTTTATGTCCTATCTCATCACACATCGCCTGTCGATACGCCAAAATTGCTCGAGAATAGAAAGACAGCGAACTCTTTTCCTTTTGAACTGAACCCTCATCTGTCTCCCAAAAGTATCTATTTACAATCTCTGTCTCTCGATATAACCAAAGACAAAACAGTCTATCTACCATCTGCCCATTTTTTCCTAAGCTCTCATATGCCTCTTCAGATTTGTTCTCGAGATAGGCACGCAAAAAAGAAAGACGCAGAGATACAGCTCTTTCTTTATTTAAAAGCTCTTTTAAAGTGTTTATGTGTGAGATATCCCCTTCAATTTCGTAGAGAAAAAGATGAAAGAGTCCTTTTGAGAGATCGTGGTCAGAAAGAGAACATGGAGCCAGTATGGATATAATCCTGTTCGAAAGCTCTTTTGCTCGCTCTATCTGCTGTGAAAAGAGAAGCAATACAACTCTTTGCCATCCCAGTTCACAAAGAAGTGAATGACCTGTTTCTACCCAAGCAGATTCTGAAGGACCAGTTGCAGTCAAGCCAGAACAGAGTTCTTCAACAGCAACGACTGTTTCTTGCATAAGGGCATGGCAACATCCAGAAAGTACTTTCACAATCCCAGGAGGAAAATCATCTTGGGTTTGAATTACTTTGAGAATTAGCTGAAGACCTTCTATAGAATGTGCTTTATATGCTTGATAGGCTAACCATAAAAGATACTCTTTTGAAAAAGAGGGGGCCTCTTTCAAGAGAGTATTCCATGCAACCCTTTCCCATTCATGAGGGCAAGAAGAAAGCATCTCTTCGCCACGCTCTTTCTCGCCCAACTTTTGATACGAAGATCCCATCAAAAAAAGACGTCGCAACATACAAGGTTGATCTTCTTTGTCTTGAAAAAGACGGTCGTCCCAATCTTGTAAATACTCTACAACTGTCCCGTATTCGCCAAGACAAAAGCGAGCTTCTGCTTTTTTTAAGAGAATTTTTTGCCTAATCCGTCTCTTTTCAACAACAGAGGCTTGATAGGGAAATTGGTGTTTTTCTACACAAGCTATAACTGTTTCATAAGTTTTCAATGCATCTGAAAAATTTCCGCCCTCCATAAGCCTGTCAGCACTTTTTAAAAGATGAAAAATATACTCATCTTTAAAGGCCAACATCGCTGCAATCTCTCTCTTTTCTTCCAAAGGAAGGTGGCCACACGATGACTTAACTATTTTTTTTATGATAGCATCAGTTTCAGCAATACGACCTTGTTGGATGTAGGAGCGAACAAGGGCCACTTTTAACGGCACATAAAATCGATAAAGTTCCCGTCTATTAGCATAGGTATTCAGCAATTTTTCCTGATCGGAATACCTTCCGAAACGCTCATACCCTTTCGAAAGAACAAAGAGAATCGGAACTTTTTCTTGAGGGTCTAATCGCAAAAAGGAAGAATCTCGCAAAAGAGCTTCTAGCTCCTCAATAACTTTTTCTCCACCCTCTTCGGATTCGAGAGCTATTTTAGCACGAGAAGCTATAGATACCGCCTTCGAAGAAAAATGAAGAGATCCCTCTGCAGCATATAGCGTCGCAAAAAAAGAGATACACGCTATTAGAACATGTACTACATACCTATCCACGATTTACTTCTCCCCACCTTTACTTCTGCCGATAATAAAACAAGTCAGAGTTTAAACCCAATGCGGCCCCCATATAAAAAAATATTTCCGGAATAATTTTTTTTAAAATATCCAGAAAAAAAACATGCCCAAAATATGCTCTAAGGCATGTGTGAACAGATTTTTGATAAGCTAAAGTTGATAATTTGGGGCCAATTTTTGGGCCGGCTCAATCACCCCTGCAATCGACCAAAGGTAAAAAATATGAAAAAAAATTAAGAAATCTATTGCAGAATATGCCTATGGTCGTCTAACAATCAGGTAGTCACTCATAACCATATGGAGGAGACCTCAATATGACATTTGAATCAACAGCAAAGACGATGAGTAAGTTGCTCAGCGCTCTTACACTTGATTTAGAAAAAGCAGTCCACGGAAATAAGGCTGCTTCGCAACGCGTACGAACAGGCACCATCAAGCTTGAAAAGGCTGCCAAGAAGTATCGCAAACTTTCAATCAAAGCAGAAAAAAGCGGTGTCTTCAAAAAGGCAAAGAAAGCTAAAGCTGCTAAGACAAAAGCTCCTGCTAAGAAGAAAAAAGCAAAAGCTCCTGTCAAGAAAAAAGCTAAAGCTAAAGTTAAAGCTAAAGCTAAAGTTAAAGCTAAGCCAAAAGCTGCAAAACGCAAAACGGCTAAAATTCCCAAGAAGAAAAAAGGCCGTCGCTAAAAATTTGCGATCGAAAGATCGTAGACCAAGTAGCAAAAAGGGAAGAGGAGAGATCCTCTTCCCTTTTTCTTTTCAAACCTTAATTGCTACCTAGTCAGCCCTGAAAAAGTAGAATTTTTTCCCTGAAAGGCACACCTGGACACGGAAAGCATCCAAAAATACCACTTCTTTTTTACAGGGAAATTGAAGGGAAGAAGCTCATTTCTCTGTTTTTTTGGGAAAAAATTCTCCCTGGCAGAAGAAAATGAAGAGATTTTTGCA
>Ga0180438_10001328_pt1 | contig 44044 bp, 64 predicted proteins | sample SS_ome_12_FD_132455 | JGI IMG/M metagenome (GOLD analysis project Ga0180438, IMG submission 132455) | Hypersaline lake sediment archaeal communities from the Salton Sea, California, USA - SS_3_D_2 metaG | ecosystem: Environmental > Aquatic > Non-marine Saline and Alkaline > Hypersaline >...
ATAACTTTTACTATAAGCCCCGAATCAGTAAAAGAAAATTAACACAATTGTCAGGAAATGTGGTTGTGACGACTGCATGTCTAGGGGGAGTACTTGCAGATAAATTAGAATGGAAAGAAGATGAGTATGGTCGAGCAACAGAGTGCTTTGATCCAAATGGTACTGCCGTTGCCAATGAAGTGGACTTCTATCTCGACACCTTCGGGCAAGATTTTTACCTGGAGATCCAAGAATGGGACTCAGGTGATGGATACCAGCAGCAATACAATAGATATTTGCTGGACAATTTTAGAGCCAGATCAATACCTTTCGTTATTGCGGCAGACGCGCACTATCTTAGAAGTGAAGACTATGAGTTGCATAAGCTCTTAATGGCACTTCAAATGAAGATGACCGTGGCCCAGTATGAGGATAAACCAGAGATGCAATACGGCCCTTACTTCTATGTAAAGACTCCGGAGGAAATGATGGAGGCCGCGAAGAAATGGAATTGTGAAGAGGCTTTCCACAATACGAATCAAATTGCAGACCAGTGTGATGTTAGCATTGAACTGGGCTCTTATCAGCTTCCACGATTTAAAATAGAGGAAGCAGAAGATTATAGGGAGTTTCTAAAATGGAAGGAATGTGCGAAGCACAAACAGCTAGAGAAATAGTCCAGGGCGATCCACTAGAAAAGGACATGGGCATGGCAGTGCATGTGCTGCCAGGGATTGCACTCATTATTAGGCGAACTAAACACGATGAGATTATCGTAACCATGATTGCTGTTGAGGATGGAGAAGAGGTTGAAGGGCATACGTGGGATCTTCTCCAGATTCCAGCGAAAGATGTATGGGAGCAGGTTGAACAATGCAAGAACCAAACGAACAAAACGCTTACAACAGCTGGGTAGATCACCAGAAGTTTGAAGATATGCTCCACGACCATCGCTGGGCATTTCGACAGGACGACCATCTTGCCAGAGAGCTCTATTCATCTCTGTGCAATATGCAGTGGCAGCACGAAGACTCAGAAAAGCCTATCAGCTATTCATGGCGCAGTGCAGGAGGCCTGGTGGCAGATATACGTAAGATGGGAGAAGATTATCTAGATTTTTATTGTAGTGGTGGAGAAAATTTGGTTTCTAAAACAGTTCTAGATTTTCTGGGCAGCCTAGGATGGCATCCAGTGCCCTGGGATGACGATGAACTAGAAGTAGTAGATACCATAGAGTATAAATATGAGCCAGTAGACGAAGAGGCCCTAGAAGCGCTTATCCAGACCCTAAAGAAAAGGAAGACAGATAACGATGAGCCGCATGAAGAATACGGGTTTGGGGACTAAGAAAAAAGTAAGACCAGAGTGTCCGCCCCCAGACGATAGACCAGATATTCCAGAGGAAGTTGAGGCAGAAGTATTTCATGCACGAATAGTGGTCGTGCGAAAACCGAACGACAGACTAGATGGTATTTATATTGTTGGTAAACGGCCTACTGGTGGCAATTATGTCGCCAGAATGGGCTGGTGTGACAATGTACCTATCACTAGCGAGCTCAGAAAGATGTTGGAGATAGATGAATGCAAAGATATCTAGTGGAAATAGCAAGTTGGGTAAAATCCCTAACGTATCGCTTCGTCCTGTAGCTGATTGTACCAACTGTTCGGCCTGTAAGAAGTCATGTTATGCGCTTAAGGCCTGGAGAATGTACGAAAATGTTCGTACAGCCTGGAAAACTAATAGCCAAATGGCCAGAGGTCCCAGAAGAGCCAAATGGTTTCGCAGCATTAACACCTACATCGCTAGACGTAAGCCATCCTACTTTAGATGGCATGTTGCTGGAGACATTCTAGATCAAGATTACTATGAAAGAATGAAGACGATAGCAAAGAGTCATCCAGATACAAAATTTCTTTGCTTTACGAAACGGTTTGATCTATCCTATTCAGGAAAGCCAAAAAACCTGGCCATAGTTTTCAGCATGTATCCCGGAATGAAAGCTCCTCGTAAAAAGATGCGGCGAGCATGGATGCAAGATGGAACAGAACATCGTATTCCAAAGAATGCTATAGAGTGTTCTGGGCACTGCGATACTTGTAATGCATGCTGGGATTTGCCCAGTGATGTCTACTTTCATAAACACTAGGGAGGTGAATATGTCCTGTCTTTATGACTGTTTTTTAAAGCCAGCAAAGTGGCATGATAACGTCCTGTCAATTGAAGATTCCAACTGGAACGTACATCACAATTATTTTGATTGCACAAATGTGTCCAAGGAAAACTCAGCGGTTGTTCATGTTGACACAAAGAACGATAACAAATATGTTAGACCCCTGGTTGTGCTTAATGCCAAGGGTCAAATGATTGCTGACCTATGTGGTATGGCCGTAATCCCGCGCAAAGAATATGAAGAATTAACTCGACCCAAATCATTATTGGAAAAGGTTTACGCGTTACTGACGCACAAATTATGGTGATAATTATGCATTTACGAAAACTAAAAGAAGTAACACAGTCTATTGAATACACCGAGGATATCGTCTGTAACAAATGTGGTAATTCTCTTAGACGAGAAGAGGCTGGAGATCCACCTATCTTCTGTGGTCTTACAGAATGTTATGTGGAGGGAGAATATTATTCCCCTGTCTTGCCAGATGGTGTATCCTATAAATTCGATCTATGTGAGAAGTGCGTCATGGAACTGATCAACTCATTTCAGGTGCCAGCAGAAAAGACAGACTGGAAAGACTGGCTGGCGGAAAAATAAGGAGAAATAATGTTACACGCCCTACTATTCGCTATGACAATTATTCTTCAACCCCCGATTATTCTAGACAATGACAGTAACGATCCCTCCTGCTGGGAGGGGAACTGCCGTTTTGGCATTGTCGATGGAGAAGTTTACGAAGTATGTCAGGCATACTGCAATCCCGCAGCTATCAATGATGGCGGCTGGAAGAAACATGCTCCAAGGAAGTAGCCATGATTAGCGCATGGTGGCTTCTACTCGCACTACCATTATTTTGGTATACATTTAAATTCGGTTTTTACCTTGGCGAATTTCATTATTCAAAAACCAAGGCAATGGATTTCTATCGTAAGCTGCGCCAATTACTTATCTGCAATCAAATAACACTGGCTCGCAAGCTGCTCGATACAGTAATCACAGATAAGCCGCAAACATCGTGACAGACCTAGAACTCTATTTTAGATTTCGATGTGAAAAAGGACTCAAGGAGAGGGGTCTGTCTGATAAGCCAGAATATAAAGAGAGGTTAAAGCATGAAATCGATGTTATATCTAAGATGGGATTTGCTGGTTACTTTCTTATTGTCTCAGATATCGTCCGTTGGGCGATCAGCAATGGAATACCTGTTGGGCCTGGTCGTGGATCGGCTGCGGGTTCTCTTGTATCGTATGTGCTCGAAATTACCCACCTCGATCCCATTAGATATGGACTCATTTTTGAGAGGTTTCTCAATCCAGAACGCGTCAGCATGCCAGACATCGATCTAGACTTTTGCGAAGAACGACGCGGCGAAGTATTTAATTATGTCATAGACAAATACGGCCATGACAGCGTGGCGCATATAGGTACTTATGGCACCATGAAGGCGCGCGCATCCATCCGTGATGTAGCGCGCACTCTTGGTTTTCCATACGACCTTGGAGACAAGCTAGCTAACCTAGTCCTGCCACCCATTGAGGGTAAAGCTCAGCCACTAGCAACCTGCTATGATAAGGTTGCTGCACTGAAGAATATTCGTAACGGCGAGAATACCGACGAAAAACTTGTCCTTAAATGGGCCGAGAAACTTGAAGACCGAATCAGGAGCTTCGGCACTCATGCATCTGGAGTCGTAATCTCAGAGGGGCCCATTACACAGTCTATTCCACTCTACAATTCTACAGATAATGTTCCGGCCACGCAGTTCGAAATGTATACCGTGGAAGATGTTGGCCTCATTAAGTTTGATTTTTTAGGGCTAAGCGCACTGACCACTGTTCGGCGTTGTGTTCATTATATTGAACGTTATCATGGGATAAAGGTTAATATATTGAACATTCCGGTGGATGACGAGGAGACCTATAAGAACCTCAGGGCCGGCAACGTTGAAGGTGTATTCCAGCTAGAAGGCTCAAGTGGCATCAGGGACTTGCTGGTTCAAATCCGCCCGACTAAGCTGGATGACCTGGCTGTTCTCGTTGCTATCTATAGGCCGGGTCCACTTGGCAGCGATATGCTCCAACACTACTTGAGGGTGCGCGCTGGCGAAACCACCCCTACATTTGCCCACCAAGATCTTGAACCAATCCTGGGTCCCACTGACGGCATGTTAATTTTCCAAGAGCAAGTACTTGAGATCTGTAAACAATTGGCTGGCTACACAATGGGAGAAGCCGACCTGATGCGGCGTGCCGTCGGCAAGAAAAAAGAAAAAGAAATGGCTGCCCAGGAAGGCAAGTTCAAGAAAGGAATGACAAACAATGGATATGACATCGCTACAGCTGAAACTTTATGGAATGACATCAAAGCTTTTGCCTCTTATGGATTTAATCGGGCCCATGCTGCCTGTTATGCATACATTGGCTATCAGATGGCTTGGCTAAAAACTCACTATCCACGTGAGTTTATGTGTGCCTGCCTAATGACAGATGCGGGCAACGAAGACAAAATCATCCGATATATCGCACACTGCAAAACTATGGGAATCGATGTTTTGCCTCCATGCATTAACCGTTCACATGAAAACTTCGTACTAGCAGAAGACACCAAAGATATTTTATTTGGGCTAGGGTCCATAAAGAACCTGGGCAAACCAGTATTTGATATTGTGGACGAACGAAAAAAGAATGGACCATATAAAGATATTCTCGATTTAATAAATCGTTCCGGAGATTACAAGATAAATAGCCGACAACTAGAGTCCTTGGTGTTGGCAGGAGCATTCGACAATACTCCATATAATAGACATCAGTGCATGAGGGCCATTGAAGATTATTATCTCTATAAAAAACAGTTAGATAGCTACAATAATAAAATGGAAACTTACCGCAAATATATACAGCGGTATGAAGAGAGACAAAAAGAATGGGATTATTGGGACGGGCTGACAAAAGAAGAAGCAAAAGAATTACGGAAACAGGGGCGGAAAAGGCCTGGTAATTTAAAAATTCCTAAGCCGCCAGAAAAACCATTGCAGCCAAAGTTTTCTGCTCTGTCAGATTTTACCACCCTCGAAAAGCTAGATAAAGAGAAAGAATTATTGGGCTTTTATATTTCTGGGCATCCACTTGATTTTGTTCAATCGGCCAAATGTATTTCAATTGATCATCTCAAAGAGCATGGAATCAGCGATAGAACCTATACGATTCTAGCTGTTCCTGCTATCATGAAAGAGATCACTACCAAGCACACCAAGAAAAGAATGTCTTATGTGGTGCTCGAAGATAAAACTGGTACAATACAGGTAGTGGTTTTACCCAAGCCCTTTGCAGAATATGGCAGACACATCGCAGTTGGTCAGCCAGCATTGTATACGGGAAAGCTAGAAGTTACTGAGGGCGATGAAAAAAGAATTTTCAAAGTCCTTATTAATGCAATAGAACCTGTTACAATGAGCGAGCCCGAGGTTAAGGAGATTAATGTGGTAGTACCTCTCGAGATAGCCCAAGACACTGCTAAGTATCTAGCTGACAACAATGGATCTCAAACAACCGCTAATTTTCGTATTTGCCACGGAGGAAATACATGGGATTTCGGGCCGATAGGATCTCGTATTCCTGTGCAAGCCATACGAAATAGATTAGGAGAAAAATATGTTCGAGATATTTGAAATTCTGTTCTATCTAGGTGCCAGCGCTTTGGTATGGGGCAAAATTGGGTCAATGATTTTAGGCCTGGGTATTATTGGCTATGGTTGCTATCGATTTAACCGTATGCTCAGACGTGCCAGGCTGTTGAGGAGCTATGCATAATGTCAGTAAAATTTTGGAACGATGACGAAATAGCATTACTGGAGGCACTGAGACCAGTATGCAATACCCGCGAAATTCAACGGGTATTAAAATCTCTGGAATTTGATCGCACCATGGAGGCTATTTCCAAAAAGGCTAGGACCCTGGGAGTGTCCTTTAAAGATTTTGGCCTCCCAAGTACGGCTGGGCTAAGCGAAGAAGCCATTGATATGATCAATGTGATGCTTCAGGACCGGGAAGAACAGCTCTCTGCTGTTAATCCACCCATAGCCGTTTCGTCCGCACAAAAAGCCCAGAACACTATGAAAAGCCGCAACATCGCGGCCGATCTCTTGAACGATCTTCAGGAGATCAGGGCACAGGTCCCACGGACGTCTTCTGTGTCCACCAGGCGTGCATCTGGCGACAAAGAATCCCTGGTTGTTGTTATGTCCGACAATCATTTTGGTCGCACTTTTGAAGATGAAGATGGAACTGTATTATATAATATGCAGATTGCACGTGAGCGCGTCATTAGTACCCCTGAGAAGATTGCAGATGCGCTATCCCGTGAAAAAAGGAAACAAATTGATGAGGTTGTATTGTGTCTAATCGGCGATCATATCGACGGCGAAGGCGTTTTTCCCGCCCAGGAAATGAGCCTTGAGACACATATTGTTGAGCAGGTCAAACAATGCGTTCGAGCTTTCTGGGAATGTATTCAGAAGCTTCGCTCCATGTTTCCAATGGTGCGTGTCATCACAACACGCGGTAATCATGGACGCGGCGGAATATCTCCAGAATCCAATTGGGATAACATTGTATATCAAGAGCTCGAGCTACTTATTGATATAACAGCAGATCCAAACCTTACTATTAAAAATAAATACGGCGCATATAATACGCTGGATGTTAAGGGATGGAGAGGAATGCTTAGACACAAGGCTCCAGTTCAGGCCGATACAGCATCAGCGCTAGCTAAGTATGCTGGATGGCATGGAATCCATGAATGGGATTTCTTTTGCTATGGTCATTGGCATCACTGGGGCATTATGACATGGAACAGCAAGCCTATCTTTCGTAATGGTACGATCATGGGCGCAGATGATTATGCTGAATCACTGGCTGTCAAAGATGAACCAGTTCAACTATGCTTCTGCGTAAGTGAGAAACAAATACCAACCAATATTATGCCAATACGCTATCAGGAGTAACACATGTCTTGGATGAATGATTTTCTGTGGCTTGATGCCTTAGCGAAAAGCTATGATCCCTCGATTGAATTACACACCAAAGACAATTGGTTTCAATACGCTATTGCGTGGATCTTATTTCTAATTACCTTTGGTCGATTCAAGCGCCAAGATTATTTAACGCGCTTTGCAACAACCGTTGGCAATCATCATTACTATCCTAAAGAGTACACCAAATGGCAGGTGGAGCGCATCCTTCCTCATGAAGCTAGACATACCAGACAGTTTCGCTGGTTTGGATTGATGATACATCCGCTGTTAGGGCTTCCCGTTGCTATGCTGGTATATCTTTTCCTTCCTCTTCCCGTATTCATGGCGTGGGGGCGGTTCTGGATGGAACTAGATGCAGACAGGGCAAGTTATCGTCACCGGTTAAGAGAAATGGGCTATGCGACAGGTACCATCCTTCAACTAGCCGCCAGAAAATCAGAAGTGGTTTCAGGCCCCTCGTATTTCTGGGCTGTCCCAGAGGCATGGGCGCGACATATTTACATAGATATGGCAAAGGAAGTCATAGATGAATACGAAGACGAAATCTCCGCGCCAACGGCCTAGCTGGGACGAATTCTGGATGAAGTATTGTGACCTCGCATCAGAGCGAGGCACATGCGACCGCCGGTATGTCGGTGCTGTCCTTGTTAAAGACAACCAGGTACTAGCCACCGGATATAATGGCTCCATCCCAGGCGAGCCCCATTGCGACGATCCAGAAATTTTCTATCAGTGCCAACGATGTGGTGACAAAACAACCATCCCTACTCATCGAGCTGATGGTCGAGGAACTGTATGCTCGCAATCACTTTGTGGAGGAACCACTATACAACAACATGGCGGGCACGACATGGAAAACGGCCACTGCGTACGCACCGTGCATGCAGAAATTAATGTTATTGCTCAAGCTGCTAAGAGGGGTGTGGTAACGGAAGGAGCAACCCTTTATTGTAATACCAAACCGTGCTGGGGTTGTTTTAAAACCATTCTAACCGCTGGAATCAATCAGATTGTATATAGAGATGAATACGATAACCAAGACAATGACCGCACCTCAAGAGTTGCCGCAAAGATCCCTGGATTTATATTTAGGCGACTACCAACATGAGCTGCAAGATATTGACAGTTATCTGTATCTTGAAATAGATAACTGGTATTTGCCCATCGAAACCATTTCCCTCACAGTCGTACAGAACGAATTTGCTGGTCAGCTAATGGGCCAGCAGTCTCCTTATATAGCTAGAGCTCTAGCTAAAGTAGATATGAACAGTTGGGATGATTACATGGGCGTAATCACTGGAGAACAAGAGAGGGGTAAGCCAATTGGTTTTGTTTTAGCCAGGGGAGACGAACATCTCTTGTATGCACCAGACGTTTACTGTAATATGACAAAGTACGGAAACGCTTTTAAGATGAGCTCAGACTATATGCTATCCATAATAATTCCCCAAATACTTACAACTACCATTCAACCAGTATCTGCGTTCCTAGACCGGATGAAAGACTTAGAAGACCGACTAGATGGAATTGTACGGAGTTTGTAATGCGAATATTAGATCAAGCTGGACTAACATTTGATGATGTTTTACTTGTTCCCGCCAAGGGATATATTAATAGCCGCAATCCTAAGGGTACTGATATTGATGTAAGCACTCAGCTCACCCCTAAAACATTTCAACTAAAATATCCTATTGTATCTGCCAATATGGATACCGTTACTGGACAAGAAATGATGTTAGAGATGCACAGGCTTGGCGGACTGGGAATCGTTCATCGTTTTATGTCCTTTGAGGACCAGGCAGATATACTTAATGACGATAAAAAAGTTATCGCCTGCATCGGCGCCGTAGAAGCCGAGAGAGAACGCCTAGTGTTCCTTCGCAAACATGCCCGCAATATCGCGGCTGTACTTATTGATACTGCGCATGGTCATTCTCAAATGATGATCGATCAGATTCACTGGGTGCGAGAATGCCATTCAGATATTGATATTATTGCTGGCAATGTATGCACGGCAGATGCAGCCCTCGCGTTAATCCGTGCTGGCGCACACTGTGTCAAGGTTGGTGTTGGCCCAGGATCTATGTGCACAACACGTATTCAAACTGGCAATGGTGTGCCTCAACTTACCGCCGTTATGGATGTTAGACGTGGTATTGAAAAAGTGTACGCTCAACAGCGCGGAAAAGATTGGCGACCAAGAGTAATCGCCGATGGCGGTATCCGTAATAGTGGAGATATTGTTAAGGCTTTGGCCGCTGGTGCTGATGCGGTAATGATAGGTAGCTTATTTGCGGGTACAGATGAGGCTCCCGGGGAAACAACAACTGAGCCACATGCGGGGCCTCTCGCTAAAATCCTCAAGAAATATCGCGGGTGCGCGTCTCGAGATTTTCAAGAGGACTGGAAGGGTGAGGTTTACTCTGTGGAGGGAGAATCAGCCTGGATAACAGCGCGCGGACCCGTCCATGATATTTTCCAGAGTTTAGTCGAGGGCATCTTATCGGGAATGTCTTATCAGGGGGCAGATACACTCGATGACCTATTCACTAACTCAGAATTTATCCTTCAGTCTCCTGCCGGTTACACGGAGGCTACCCCGCACGGCCTAAAGACTACTTGCTAATCCTACCGCTCCTAGTATACTAATAGTATGACGCCTCGAGGAGCACGCTGTCATTTTAAGACTCTAGTCGCGTGCCGTACAACATTTCCATATAGTTAGGAGTTGACTGGATTGAGTGACCTATACGTAGGATTCCGAACAATAGAGGTAAATGACTCTCTGGTTAGCACTCTGAATGCAGAACAAAAAATTGAAATTTGGGACAAGCGCCTAGCTCTTTATCCAAATATGTATGTTGAATTACGTTCCCTGGATGTTGATAAGCATGTCAGTATGGGGCGCGTAGATGCTACTGGAAACTTCGTTGAAAAAATTGAGATTCCAGATCTGGGTGGAGACTTGGCTCCACGCAATAGAGAACAAGCATTCGCACTCCACGCCCTTATGGATGACAGGATTCCGGTTGTGGTATTGACTGGCACTGCAGGAACAGGAAAAACCATATTAACTCTAGCGGCAGCCATTAAGAAAATAGAACAAAGACAATATGCCAAAGCTATTATTACTAGGCCAATGTCCCAGGTGGGGAAATACCAACTAGGTGCCCTACCGGGAGGCATTGACGAAAAGTTTAACCCATATCTTATGAACTATGTCACTAACTTAGAACAATTTGTGGGCCCGGGCAATGTAACAGATTTAATTGATCAATGTCGTCTTGAAGCAATGCCCCTTCAGTTATTTCGTGGTGCCTCGTTTAACAAGTGCTTTGTTATTGCAGACGAAATGCAAGTGTGCGATCATATGGAAATACTAACAGTCGGAACCCGGATTGGTGAGGGCAGCAAACTTGTCATCATGGGAGACCTCAACCAACGGGATGAAAGAATCGCAAAGGAAAAGACTGGTTTGCATAAATTGATGACTGATCGCAAAATTAAAGAATCTCCATTAGTTGCAGCGATTGAGCTCATCAAGTGTGAACGCAGCGAAACGGCCCGACTGTTTGCCGAGGTTTTTGAAGAAAAATAGCACGATGACTTGACCCCTACGTTTATAGGGGGCACTATATAATCGAGGGATCGACATGAAACCATCTTCATTTGATGAGTTTGAGGCGGCTCAAACACGTATTCAAGACAGGTACAAGGTAACGGTCGAGTTTGTCGTAGATGCAGACTGTATTGAATCGGCAGAAAAAAACGTCCTGGACCTCATTCAAGAGGGAATCTTAACTCTCGTACAGCAATATGACAGAGAACCTGTAAATGATTATGAATTTGTAGAAATAGAACGAGCAGAAATTGATATCTAAACCCCTTCATCCAACAAATCATTCGCAATTCGCGAATTGCGAACAGCTTAGAGACGCCCTGCGGAAGCGGGGGTGTGTAGGCTGCAATTTAGGCTTTCAGAAAGACTACTGTGGTCCTGTCGTATTCAGGGGCAACCCAGAATCCAAAAAGATGCTGGTGGGAGAAGCGCCTGGTATGCGAGAGGACATTAAGGGTATCCCATTTACCGGTCCAGCCGGCCGCATATTGGATAAGATGTTTGCAGATGTAGGCTGGGATACAAATAAAGACTGGTATATAACCAATACCATCAAGTGTAGGCCCGTAGCCCCCAGGGGCAGTGGCAAGCAGAACCTCACCCCTACGAGCTCTCAGAGGGCCTCCTGCTGGCCCTATCTGGAATGGGAGATCTCGACCCTCAAGCCCCATACAATCGTCCTCCTGGGCGGCGTAGCGGCTCAGAGCGTGCTCTCTACAGACCTTCCTATGAGGGACCTATGTGGCAAGGTATTTTTTAATGATAAATGGCCCGGAACACAGATGTTTGTCATGTATCATCCAGCCTATATTTTAAGGGCCCAGAATGACCCCCAGAAAAAAGACTATATTGGCAAGTATATTACAGCCCATATGGCCCTATTAAGACAGCTAGTAGACGAGGCAGAATAATGACCCCACTGACAAGCTATGATAAATACATTATTTTAACCAAGGCGACAGTCGCACTCGAATCGCAGAACCCAGGTCTAGCCGACAGTCTTAGGGACATAATGGACGAGGTTTACTATCAGCTTACTGATGAGGAAATCGCAGATATTACTAAGGAAATAACCCATATCCTTAAGGCTCCGACGAATCGCGAGCTAGACAATATAGCCAGAGCGGTTAAGTTATGATCTACGTTTTAGAGGCCTTCTATGAACAGCCTATATATGGCTCCAATTACCTAGTGATTGTAGAAGCTGATTCTAGTGAAGAGGCTATTGATAAAGCCAAGCGCCAATTCGTAGCCGAATGGCCGGTCATTGAAAGCTACCGCGAGATCAACAAGTGGCAGTTTTCTGTTGTCAAATGCGGTGAAGATGCGCTAACATATGAAGTGTTATGGTAGGAGAACACAATGAGTGAAGAAAAGAATGGAATTCTAGATCCCAGCACCCAAGAGATGGTGGCTGAAATTGCTAAAGAACAGGCTCAAGAAGAAGAACAAACACAACAACCCCCAGAGAACCCGAGGCAAGAATTTGATGTCGATAAGGCAGCCGAGCAATTTGACGTAACCCGCAAGGCAAGGCAGGATGCGTTCAATCATGTAGAAAAAGTTCTGTCTCGGGCTTCTCGGGGTTTCAAATTGGATCGCAAAGAGATTACCAAGGTACTCAGTAATCTATGGATGGTCAATAAGACACACGATATGCTGCTGATCGCCATCATGGGCGATATGATGCGTACAGTACGAGCGACAGCAGAGAATGAGGGTGGCGTTATTAATCTCGAAGCCAAGATCAGAACCTTGGCGACAGCACTTAATGATTATGATGTTCTCTCAGAAGAGCAGATCGAAAAGACCCACCGAGAGAAGACCTATCCTGCCCTAAAACAACAATTAGAGCAGGCTCAAGGTCAACCTCAAGATGACGATGATGATCTGGACTAAACGGATCCGAGTCGGTAGGTAACCTTAATAAAAGGCTTTCCAAATTCCCAATTAAAATTGTCCATATTGGCTCTTGCTTTCAGCAAGTTGACCATCAATTCCCTAAAGGTATCTTCAGACACAGTGAGCTCAGTACTTCCTTGGCTGCTATAGGTTACCAGGACAGACGTATCTCCTACCTTCCAACTCAACCCCAAAACGTTCTGACGATAGGCCAAACATTGCAAGAAAGCATCAGCCAATTCATCTCGGCTAGCCACCTTGACATCAGTCATTAGGGGTAGGGTAACGAGATCAGTACGCACCTCATCGCCACGCCGATCAATATTAAAGATGAGATCTAGGTTCGGGATCTTGAGTTTGTCAGTAACTACTTCCCCCGCACCCAAAGACCGCAAATGATGGGTAACAATGTCTGCTTGTGTTCTTGGTTCTGGCATGAATATCCTCCATTTTTTTTCGTAGTTTCTCGGTTAGCCTGTTCGCTTGCCGAGGATCACATAATAGCGCCTTACAAATCTCCTGTCTAGGCAATTTAAGTTCATAAGCCAAATAAGCAAGATAAGTATCAAACAATCCCAAAACATCATGGTGTTGTATTACCATGTCTAGTTTCTTGGGCTCGTTAGGCTCAACAGCATGAGCCATTTGCTCTTCATATATATATTTTTCCTGCCAACTAGTTTGGCGGGCAAAAATTTTCTGATCAGAAATAAGCCAATCACGAAGATACCTTGCAATATATTGAATAATATTACATTGGGCTGGAATATTGTGATGAAGAATAATTAGGTAAATCTGTTGACGAATATCTTCTTCTTCGATCCACCAGGCCCCCTGTATACATTCCCGAATATCCCATACAGTTTTAGGTACACCAATTACGGTGCTTGTTAGAAAGAGTTTGTAGAACCAGTCGCCAGATCGATTGTAAACGCGTCCTTTGGTTAAATCCAGCAAATACTGGAGCGATTTCTCTTCTATTCCCAGCCTGGGATCTGATTTTTGAACTTCTTGTTCAACTCCGGGTAGTACCATTTTATCTTCACGCCTTGCTCTCTCATGAAAGCCGCTGTTTTTGACTTCGGTCCCGGCGTAATTGCAACCAATCTCTTGAATTCATCCGGATAATACTTCTTAAATCTCCGGATCTTCGTTTTGTCTGGCTGCTTCATTAAGCCACCCTTAACCTCAATCCATTCTATTGATCCATCTCGGTATGTGACGCGAAAATCTGGGGTATAACTCACAGTACCTTTGTGGTGTCCGAACTGCCAGAAAGTGAAATCCTTTGGTTCGTACTCTATCAGTTTAACCCTCTTTTTTGTTTTTAGCAATCGAAAAACATTGGCTTCCCAGGAGGAACGAAAAAATTGCCCATCGCAATCGGGACGTTTTCCGATCTTGGACCTAATTTCTTTGGGCTGAGCAGGGTTAGTTATTTTTCCGTCCAGCTCCTGCAGCTTAGTTTTCAGGGCATTTCTGCTCTTAGCTAGGGCTATGCATAGCTGATTCGGCGAATGATTTCGATGGGTTTTAAGATAGTCGATCTCAACTGGAGACCAGACTACTTTGGATCGCATGGTATCTATCCTATTCTAGTGGGTTCCTGACAAATACAAGATTTCTTATCCTTAACTAGGTCAGCTCCACACTTTACACAGTAGCCACAGGCTAGCTTTTCTATGATATCGGTGCGCTCATAGTCCTCCAGAGAGGGCATCATTGAGCTAATGAGCTGCACCAAATACATTGTTAAGTCGTATAGTTTGGGGGCCAATTCGAGCCATTATCTCCTCAGAAAAAGTCCCAACCTCGATTCGCGCGGGTCAAAATCACACAACGCATGAAGTGATTTTGCTCCAAAAATACCATCAATAGCACCACGGTATAGCCCCTCGTCCTTTAGGCGCTTTTGGAGTCCACGAGTCACCATGTCACGCAAATTATCTAGGTCAACCTTCATTCCCGGGCAGGCCTTCCTATATCTGACAGAGCCACGTCCAACAATTCTGGACATCCATGGCAATTCCCGGTGGCCATAGATCATCTGAGGACGCAATTTAATATAAAGGCACAAACGAATCAGATGTCGAGCCAATGCTGTTAATTGCTTGTCTGGAGGCGGGTCGTCCCCTCCCCGATAAGCCAATACAACACCAATTGATCGCTTATTCCAACTCTTAGCGTGCCAGGTAGAATCAGTATAATTATTACAATGATAAATTAGACCAGTTTCATCAATAAAATCATGATAGGCTAGCCCGGGGGCACCACGTTTACTGAGATGGTTTTGTTCACCTGGCGTGATGTGGTTTTGGGCCACCCTATTAGGGTTTTGTTGACTACTTGCTGTACAGTGAACCACAATGCGGTCCACTCTGGTGCGTGTCGACCACTTGCGCGTCGGATGCTTAGGGATCGTACGCCTGATATCAATCATCCTGCTTCGAGCCATTTCGAGACCTCCTTCGCTGCTTTAAGTACTCTTTCTGTTTCTGGTATTGGCTTTTTCTATAAGCGCGTGAACGCTCCTCTAATTCTACCTGATAACTATTTTTGCGTCTAGGTAACGATTTTCGTAATCTAGCTGCATTTTTTTGATCATCATATAAAGCCAATAAGTAGTCTTGATTTATCTTATTATAGTCCCAGAAGGGTACTACAACATAAGTAAAACCAGCGTCTTCAGCTGCCTGTTGCTTAACCAGGTCGCGACGCTTTTGGAGGTGCAGTTTCGTCTCTTGTTCTTCTTTGTCAACGCCACCGAAACCCACAGTCGCATAATGCTGTTGTCCGTGACATTCAATCACCAAAAAGAGATCGAGAACCACCCAATCAAACTTATGCGCAGCGTTAGGATAGGTGGGATTGATTTTATTAACAGGATATTCCTGATATATCTTCCGGTTAGCGAAGTAGCCATCGGGGGACCTGAGTGTGTCCCCAACTTTCTTATGAAGCCTGCTAGATGTCTGGCGATAATCGTATTTAAACCTGTCTTGTCGCATTGGGCTTTAGTTTCTGCCATACCTTATCTGGCAGCAGTGGCTTGTTAATATCTAACACGCCGGCTTCGCGCAAAAACTCATGCAGCGCACCCGCAAGAGCCTCGTCCTCGATAAATTGCAGCGAGCCGCCAGTAATTTCTTCTATGTATATCTTTTGGGCACCCACTTCGGCAAAACACATATATTCTCTAATGCCATTATGTAGGGTGGCCAAATGCAAGTATCTGTTATTCGTCCCCGGAAGATAAAACCGGTTAGAATCAACTAGCTTCATTACACTCTCTCGGGTTTGGGCGCCGGCAATTGAACCGGGGCTTCCATATTATCTAGAAATTTCTCATATTGCTTGCGAGCCAAGTCGCGTGCAGCAATTTGCACCTGAGGCTCATAAAGCTCATGACACTTCACACAACGAAAGACATAAAATCCCATATCTCCGGCTGACGGAACTTGCTGTCCCAAAATGACATTATGAAGCTTGGGGAATTGCTGTACAAGAATCTGTTCAAAATAAGTGCATCCACACTGACATTGAATTACGTCTGGTTCAGCAGCCTTTTCTGCAAGCAGGTTCGGGTCATACCATTGTTGGTTAGTCCGACCCGGTGGTTCCTGCCCCGGGCCCATAGGCCCTGTCGATCTATTAATTGGCATCCTTCTTCTCCTGTTTACGCTTTGTTTTTTTGGGCTTATCTGAGTCGCTGTCTCTCAAAATCAAGTCATCGATAGGCTGAGGCTCTTCGTCATCGTCGCCCCATACCCACTTCAACTTACCTTCTTTATCTCTGATCTTTAACATAGAAACTTAAACCTCCTAGATTGTACATCTTTGATTATATGGACAATTAACACAATGGGCCGAAAAGGCAGGATAATCTACCTGTTCAGCCATACCGTATAGTATATGTTTAACTATTTTCGCAGTTTTGGCAAGCATTTCCTCATCTATACCTATAATAAGAGGCCGCACTGTTTCGGGCCCAATGAATATTCTAGCATATTTATCTGGCTTTGTACGGGCAGCCATACAAAAACCCCAGATCCTTGCATGGGTCACCATGTCGTTGTAAATGCCAATCTTATTAGGCTTTTTAATATTATCAATTTCAACAATATCGCATAATTGGACCTCGTCCTCGATATGCACCAGATCAATCGTGTCCTTAAACAGCAGGTCGTTGCCAATGGGAACACTGATCGGAACATTGGTGATCGCCGGCCCAGGCATCTGAGTTTGGAGGGGGCCATAGTACCAGGTATGTAATCTCTGCAGTACGTTTTTCGCTTCGCCGTAACGCTCTGCTGGCAACATATCCCCTAGGGCTTTTTGGTAATATTTATCAATCCATGAAGGTATGTGTTTCCACCGGGGCAGGTTCCCACGCTGCGACTGATAGATATATGCCGCCTTGATCACATCTGAAACGATATGGGTATCAAAAGGAAGGGCTGATGTCTGGCCTAATTGATGGCTGGCCCGCTTGGGGCATATGGCATATCTGGCTACATCATTTGGTGTTGCAATACGCACTACCGATCCTTTGTTCTACGGCGCGCAACAACGATCCATAAACAGGATGTATGCGACTGCGGTCCAGAATGACCACAACATCATACTTATTGAGGATGCCGAGGTCTAGCACGCCGTCCACCAGCAAGCCAATTGTTTCTGTTTCCCACCATCCACATACGGTTACGCGACCCAGGGCTTGATCTCGATCACACGCCTTCCGCATCCGCACTTCCTGGCCATCCCTTGCGCACATTACAAGAATTTCATGTGCAGGATAAGCCTGCGGAATTAATGGGTTAAGATCAATAGTGTCAGCATAAGTGTCTGCGTAAACACTATTGCAATAATGTGACTTCCATTTGCCCATTGCTAGAAGACAACGCTAACCCCCAATCCTGCATGCGGAACACCCGCTCCAAAGTCGTATCCTCCGTATGGAGTTAGCCAAGTATTGCTAATGACCGGTAAATACTCTCCTATATTAAGCTGGGCAGGAGAAAATGTCAAAGAGTATCCATGGTTGGTGATACCCGTCCCCACCCTTAAAAAGCGCCACTTAATATCATCCGGAGTTTGGCCGTAGGCCATGGCAGAAAACCCCACCTCGCCCGTCCAGGTGCCTCCTAGCTTGCTATTTAGGCCGCCCCCAACCATCAGATCTAATTTGGGATTCCACCACATAAATCTATCGGGCAAATCTTCAGCCCTAAGCACCTCAAAGGTTGTAAGCTCGAGCTCTCCAACTTCTTTATTGTTCTCGTCAATTTCAAACACCCGGGCATAGTGATTTTTGGCTCCAGATGGAAGCCTAGTTTCTACAAACTGGGCCTTAAATCTCTGGTGTAAGCTATAATTCAGTACCTGCTTTACTGCGTCTCCTTCGATAGTAATGCGAAAGTCCTTGTACGCGTAAGTCATTGAAGTCACTGGGATATATTCATTTTCTTCATTAAGGTAAAAAATTTTACCTTGTTCGATTGGGATTTCTCGATCCTTATAAACAATTTTGGTAAGAGTTTTGACCTTCTTTTTCTCGGCTTTATATTTAGCTTCTAGCTGAGCATAAAGAGATACGGCAGCTTTGCGCTTTTTAATCTCATCCTTCCAGAGGGCTGTTACCTCAGCCAGGGCAGCTTTGTGAGCCTTCTCCTGATTGACAATCTGGGTATGGGCTCGCCCCAACTCAAGATTTGATTGCATTAACTTATCATTTTTGATAGCTAACAGCAATGAAGTGGCCCTATTCTCTTTCCAGAAATAGAACGCAAGTCCGCCCAGTAGGATAATAATGATTACCCATGGGATATATTTCATGTTACTCTCCCATACGCCATTCGCTCCAAGTGCGATGTTTATAGTGTCCCGGATTCGAGATCTTTCTGATGGCAGGCATGTGGCACTCTGGACAGTTGACGCATCCAGAATCATCGATATCGTCTAACTTGACAAGCTCTTCAAATTCGTGGCCACAGTCTTGATTTGTGCATTGGAAATCGTAAAGAGGCATGATTTCTCCTATTCATCTTCGTCTTCATAGCTGCGCTTCCAGGCACCCATTTCCTTGTCGGGCTCAACATCCTGTTTGGCAGCATGCACATCATGCATGACAGTTTCATGCGATACATATCTATAATCGGATGCCGGGGGATAAAAATCAAGGAAAAGCGACCGCTTGATTTCAGTGATTTTATTCTTCCCAACAATCAATTCAATACGAGGTAAGATAACTGTTTCCCCCTTCCAGTCAACATCCCGATGCATCACCATACAAGAATCAGGGGTGTCACCCAACTCATTGTAAACATGACAGATAAAGTTAGTATCATATTCGAATTGCACGCTCTCTGCTACGTTAGTGTTGCTGGGTTTAATGCCTGGGGGCAATTTCGTATACTCAACAGAGCCCATAAATACACAGCGGCGCCTAAGCGCAATATTCTTGCAGGCTTCTGATATTTGCTTAAACCTGACACGCTCATCCTTGTTACTATAATCGCGTAACTTATGAATATTATCCAAGATATAGACTACACTACGATCTGGATATTTTTCCTGAAAGTAGTGTATTAGATTCTCGGCAAAGGGCAGGGTTCCCCCGTGACTTATATCTTTTACTACTAAACGCCCTTCATTTGCCACTTTACGAAGTAAATTATATCCAGCAGATCTTTTCTCATCGACATATTCCACCCCTGCGGTTTTAGACCAATAGCCAGGCTGCCTAACCATGTTTACAGATAACTTGGTGCTAGCTTCAGCAATACATACAAACCTGGGAATAATCTGATTCAGGGTATCATCGATACTATGATAGATAACGGTCACATTATCATTGTTGGTGGCCAAAGAGTATGCAATCTTGCTTAAGAGGGCTGTTTTACCATGGTTGGGCTTACCCCCGAATGCCATGAAGACATCTTTGCTCCAGGCGCCCCTGAGGATATCTCGAAGCTCACGTAAATCTTCGCCCAGCTCGAATCCAATATCAGTATTCGATTCGTCTTCCTCCCACAATTTCTGTTCATCAATATCTCTAACAAAACTTTCTTCCGACAGAGCGTCTGCGTCGTGACGACGACTAATCTCAGATAGTCCCGCGATAGCAGCCTGCAATGAGAGTTCTGCATCCGATGGGTTTTGGCGCAACTCATACATCGCTTTTTCAAGAACATCGCTGCGCTCCCTAGACCTTTGGATCGCTCGCTCATCCAGCATAAGGTCGAGTTCTTGTTGTACCGTTTTGAGTGTAATGCCTGTCCGCCGAGAAAGTGCCCTGCATTGTTGCTCGCGATTTACTGGTGATGGTTCGTTCATAATAAGTGGAACCATCTCCTTGCAAATAATCGCAGGATCTTCTTCTTCATCATACTGTTGCAGTTTCCACTCAAAGGCCGACCAACAAGCCAGGCCCTTAAAAGACTCCAGTCCAAACTCTCGCAAGTAGGAGTCGGGATCATGCCCTTCGGGCATCACAGTAACCCGCACCCTGAGATCACGATTACCAGCTAGTTGCTCTTGTAGGATTTGGTGTGTCCGTGATTGGCCAGATTCGTCACCATCAAAGCACAAAATGATATCATAAAGGCCCAAGTGTTTGAGTAAATGAACATGATCTGCACGCAGCTGGTTGCCCGCTACCGCGATACAGTTATCTAGACCGTGCTGTCGTCCCGTAACAACATCTGTTTGCCCCTCAAAGATATAAGCGGGCGGATCTTTATCTTGAACGCCATCAATACCATAAAACCGGGTGCCCTTTTGAAAGATGTTACACTTGAGGCCCGTCGTACGCTGATTATTGTACTTGTGTACCTTGAGCTTTTCTCCTTTAGCTTCTGCAGCAGCCTTTTGTTTTTCAAACTGAAGGTTGCGACTTGTAAAACCAATTGGGCGCTTCTTCTCGTCGCGCCATGTAAAAATCATATTCTTTTCATTAAAGATATCGCGCCGACCCAGATCAATTTCATCTAGAAATGCCGCATTAAACCCCTGGGCTTTTAGGGCTTCACGAAAATCGTTATAATTAGTAACGGTGCCTACTCCAAGCTCTTCGAGCGACTCCATGTTCCAGTTGCGTTGCTCAGCGTGTTGCAAGAAGTCTTTATGAATGGTCTTGTCGAGATTGGTAGCCCGGATCAACTCGGCTGCAGCCCTGTAGGCCCGGAAGGTATCTAGCTCATATACCTGTTCTTCAGTTAGATCTTTCGTTTCTACGGAAATACCATATTTCTCGGCCAAATACTTGAGTGTTTCTTCAACCCAGTCCATGCCTAGGTTGGGACGTTTTTCTACGAGCTGAACGGCATCAAAGATATCTCCAGATCTACCGCACCCATAACAATAAAAACGTGGGTTGGGTCCGTCTTCTCCTACAAGATTGCAGCTAGGAGTACTATCGTTGTGATCTGGAAACAGACAGGTGAATCGTTTCTTGGGATTGATGCCATGTTCTTCGAGATATTGGACTAGATATGGCTTGAGTTGATTGACTGTGGATTCGAAATCATAGATTTTCATGTACGGGTTCCTTATCTGTCATGTTACTTGGCCCAGCAATGATTCTTGAATGCACAATACCTGCATTGCCAATCACCAACTGGATTTTTCTCTGGATTTTTCTGAAAGTCTTGGAAGGCTGTTTTAGATACTTCGCCTAGATCAAAAAAGGTTTGCACTTTGTTGGCATCCCATCGAAGTTCAAAGTCTGCGGGAGGTAGCTGGTTGTTGTTAATATAGGTATTGAGTTCTTCAAACCTATCATAAATCTCATCGACAGTAAAACGATAATCCATCACCCCATTAATGGTAGGCCGCTTCAGTCCATTGTCTTCAATGATATCAATATTAAATTCAGATCGTTTAGCTGAATCGCGCGCATAATAAATGAGCTTAAAATAATCTAGGATACCATGCCGCTTACACAGGTCGGTGTAAATTAGGGTTTGCAATAGGTGTGCAGTCTTGGGCCGGGGTGCTTGATTGCGTGAGCCACAGATTTCTTTTGTCGCGTAATATCCGTAAAAAGACTTGCACTCCACGCCGAATAGGGTATTTGTGTCTGGCTCAACTAGCACTACGTCAATTTCTCCAGAGACCCTATGGTCCTGGTCGTAAAATTTAGCATTATTGGTTACCCAGATACCCATTTGCTTCCATTCTTCAACTAAAATTTCTTCCACCTTTTTACCAAGGCGAAAGATCCATTCGGAATACGGATCAGTGGGCAGGCCCCTTTCTCCGGTTACTCGGTAATACGAGGCCCTAAGACAGCTTCCAGATACACGTGGAATATTGTTGCTGTCGATCCATCTTACTGAGGATTCTGATGGGTAAAAATATTTGTTGCGTGGAAGGTGCACCTTTGGACGCACCATGTGCTGGTCGGTTGCTTCAATTAAATTGTATGCCATGTGTCACTCGTTTAATCTAAATTTTGCTGCAATATTCTGACTTGAGCCTCAAGCGCCGCAACGCGATTGCCAAGGCTATCAATTTCTCTTTGCTTTATGAGGAGGAGCTGTCTCATTTGAGTTTTGGTCATGAGATTACTAATAGCTGTACTCAAATCATTAACAGCTTCTTCGAGGGTGGTTACCCTGGTATTTTCTGCTTCAGTCCATGCCATTACTGATCACCACCATTAGATTCTACCACACCAGATGTCTGCTTGCCAACAACATATTTATTCATGACGTTGCCGGTAAAATAGAGAGACAAAACCCCAAGAATACCGCCAACAAAAGTAGGCAAAATGGCTACTATGGCTGCATACTTGACAGATAACAAAGCTACTCCGGTGAGCAATGCAAGGGCCATGATAGTTAAGATGAACTTGCGGCTCATCTTGCCGCCATCATGCAAATCAAGGGTGGTTGGTACTTTGGATTTCTTGCTGGTCATTTGGACTCCTATAGAAAGGCCAGAATGAGTTTTCCGAGACCTAATATAATGCCCGCTACTACTGTGCCGACTACGGTCCATGCTGCCTTCTCTTTCATAGTGGAGCGCTGTTTGAGGCCCCTGAGCTCTTCTCTGAGCTGTCCATTCATGTGCCCATTCAGGGCCTTTAGTGTGGCTTCTATGCTAGGAATAGATCCGTTTTGTTTTGCGATATGCTCTCGAATTTCACCCATCCCATGCGAAATATCATCAATTTTTGCGGTTTGATGCTCTAGACATGTCTCGATAGCATGGGTTTTAAATTCCAAAATCGAGGTTCGCTTGTCTAAGCCATGTAGCGCTTTATCGCATGCGGGGGGTGGACGTTCATCCGACATATATCGTAAGCCTCCGAGCGTGGATAAGATTAATTAAACATAAGTTCCACTAACTATTGTATCAGACTATATTTTGTCTGCAATACCTTCAATACGAAGATCATGCATGACCATCCGGTGTACTAATTCGTCAAATTGTACTTTGGGATACCATCCAAGATCATCCGAAATAGAGCTGTGATCTCCGACAAGAACTTCCACCTCGGCAGGACGATAAAAGCGGGGATCAATTTCCACGTAATCTTGATAGTCTAGGCCAACACCCTTGAAGGCGGCCTCACAGAACTCTCGTACACTGTGGGTTTGGCCAGTCGCCAGTACATAATCCTTGGGTTGAGCATTATCTTCCAGCATCATGATCATGCCCCGGGTGAAATCTCCGGCATAACCCCAGTCTCGTTTAGCATCCAGGTTACCTAGATACAGCTTGTCCTGTTTGCCAGCCTTAATTCTGGCTAGCGCCCTGGTAATTTTTCGGGTCACGAAATTGGTGCCCCGGCGTTCAGACTCATGGTTAAAGCAGATACTATTACAGGCAAACATCTTGTAGGATTCTCGATAGTTAACGGTAATCCAATATCCGAAAAGCTTGGCGCATCCGTAGGGGGATTTAGGATAGAACCTAGCATTCTCATCTGCTGGTTCTGATGATACGCCACCATACAGCTCAGAGGTGGACGCCTGCAGAAACCGAGTATGGATACCAGACAGCCTGATCGCCTCTAGGCAGTTCAGGACGCCCATTCCAGAAACTTCGGCTGTGTATGACGGTTGCTTAAAAGACGTTCCTACGTGGCTCTGGGCGGCCATATTGAAGAATAAATCGGGCTTCGCCAGACTACACAAATGTGCCATGCCAGCAGCGTCCAGAAGGTCGCCTTCCACAACTTCTAGGCCCTCGGTACCCTCCAGGTGAGCCGAGCATCCGAGATCCAGTCCTCGAGAAGATCTCCTAATCATTCCATATACTTTATAATCTTTCTCAAGCAATTGTTCTGCCAGGAATGAACCATCCTGTCCGCAAATGCCGGTGATAATTGCTGTTTTCATAAATCCTCCGTTTAATCAATGGTTTCTAAAGTTTCTAATATTAGGCTAGCACATTCACCAGGGGAATGTCGAGAAGTATCTATACTCAAAAGAAGAGCACTTGGGCTTTGCTCATACACCCCATCATATCCTGTCAATCCCTGAATCTCGCCCCGAACAGCTTTATCATATAGCCCCTTGGGATCACGCTCTAGGCGCCTGATTAGGGGGGCATGAATGTAGACCTCATAATAATCTGCAGCCTGCATAATGAGCTTCTGGTTAGCTCTCCTATCAGCAATAAACGGCGCAATATTAGCCACCAAGATCAGAACATTGTCCATCTGAGAAGCCAGCATAAACGCCAGCGCCCCAAGACGACGTACATTCTGTGATCGATCCCGATCAGACAGCCCCAGCTCGGGCCAAAGCGCCCGGGCAATATCAGCATCCAGAATCATACACTGGTCATAGCCATGCATTTTTTGCATGTACTGAGCAATAGTACTTTTGCCGGCCCCGGAAACCCCGGTTAGCCATACAACCTTACTTCGCTTTTTTGGCTTTTGCGGCACGCTTAGCCTCCCTTCTTTGTCGCTTTTCTTCGCGCAAACGATGTTTTTCCTCATCTGACATCTGTTCTTTTTCGCGTTCTGGCTTGGTTACATCAACATAGTGTTGATAATGTTTTTTAGCTTGACTGATCTCTTGATCAAGATCAAGAGGTTGATCATCTGCTGGCAATAACCTGTCGATACATCTCTCACCTATAGCCAGGCTTGGATTTTTGAATGCAATTAAGCACACTTCTCCACAGCCATGGTTGGCGACCGATTCCGACTGAAAGCTGGGCTTGAAATGGGTCTCATAACGAAAGTCGTGCACGTACATTCCCAGCCCCTCTAGGCGTTTAATAGCCTTGCCTGCGGGAAGGGCGTGGAACCTGTTCACCGGAGATGACCTATCGTGATGGGGACTATTATGGGCTGCACCCCACGAAAGAAACATTACACCATCTGGTTTCAACAAGTTAACCATTTTCTCGAGGCTCCAGATCCAAAAGGGGTCGTGTTCCAGCATGGATGCGGAGGCCACGGTATCAAAGCTATTCTCGGCAAAGGGAACCTCGTGTGCCAATGAGATCAAGTCAATAGTCTTACTCTCTACTCCATTGGGCCGACCAGGTCTCCAGTCTACCCCTACATAATTAGAACACTGGAAATGGTCGCGAATACTTCCATTCTCGTTAAGGCTGCCAAATTCAATCACGCAACTCGGGTCTCGAAAAAAGGGCGTGTACTTCTTCTCGCAGCCCTTCCACCATCTTCTATTACTTCCATGCATAACGTTCTCCTATTGGTCTCCATCGACAATCTCATCAATGAATTGTGTTCCGGGAGCTAAGCTCTCATCCTTAAATCCAACCAGAACAACTTCTCCGCATTTATGGTTTGGGCCACGATATATTCCGGTTTCTATATCCCTATAGTCCCTGAGAACTTCTTCGTATCCGGGCCGATATTCTGGTGGACTAAAATCATCAGTAATATGACACTCATATCGAAAGTCATGAATATATATCCCAAGTTTTTCTAGTAGATGAAGCGCCCGTCCCGCTGGCAAGGAATGAAATAATCCATCGGGGGCCTCCTTGAGACAATGAGAAAAATTATGGGCTGCCCCCCAAGACAAAAATAATATTCCTGTGTTTTTTAGGACCTGAACCATCTTAGTAATACTAGCTTCCCAAAATGGATCATGCTCTAGCATGGACGATGACACAACCGTGTCAAAGGCAGGTTTATTAAACGGTGCTTCGTGGGCCAGGCTAACAATATCCACACCCCTTTGGGGCCTCCAGTCAATTCCAGTATAGTCATCACACTGAAAATGGTCTCTCACAGATCCACCACCCACCAAGGCGCTACCAAATTCAATAACCTTGCTTGGATTCTTAAAATAAGCTGGATATCTATTTTCACAAGCTCTCCACCATTGTCGATTAGCAGGATGCATAACTATTCTTTTCTCTCAATCTGTTTAATGACCTGAGCTGGATTTCCACCCACAACGGTATAGGGCGGAACATCTTTCACTACAACAGAGCCGGCCGCCACTACGCTGTGTTGGCCAATTGTAACCCCTGGACATATAATTGCTCCGCTGCATATCCATGCTCCGCGCTTGATCGTAACTGGCTTGCTTTGAACCGCCCATACTCTCTCCTGGCCGAATTTACTGTAGTCGTGGGTTCCAGTTAAAACCATAACTCGATGACCAAAAAATACATCGTCTTTGATGGTAACCTGTCCCAGACAGTCAATGATAGACCCCCATCCTATATGTAAATTTTTCCCGAGCACTGGCTGGTGTGATCCTGGCGTATCCAATTGAAAGAATAGGGCATCATCCCCATGGGCACCCCATATATATAAATCTTCTGGCTTCATCTTAAATCTCCCAGGAATTTCTCAACAAGACGCCTATCGTTATCAAAATTTACTACATCACAAAATCGCTCATAGGCCTTTTCGCAAAACTGTTTATGAGAGACCGGGTCACTCAACTTTCGTAAATGATAAGCTATATCTCGCACAGGACGATTTATATCGATACATGTTACCAAATCTTCTAACAAAAGTCCTGCTTTTTTGTCCGCATAGTCTCTAAGATTAACGATAGCGGGCCTCCCGCAGGCATAGGTGTTGTGGATGATATGCCCATAGGATTCTCCACCAGGCTTATAGTGCCAAGTAAATGCAGAATTGGCAATATGCTGAGCCAGCTCCTGTGTGGAAACAATAATGTCAGATACGGGCCCCAGGGTTCTCGCCTTAAAACCCAACTGTAGCTCTGGCGCCAGATGGGCTACTTCTCTCATTAGATCCTCGCTCTGCGGAAAATGAACATATGACCATATTGTCTGATGATTGATTGGTGATTTATACTTAAAGGTATCCAGACTAAACGGCTGGCAATATTCCACATAGTGCAATGCATCTGGATAATCTCGGGGCGAAGTATGCCACATCACATTGCGAGCCCCATTGGGCACTTCCCACTCCATGTTCCCCGGCCCCATGTGAAAAATATGTTTAGCCTGAGGCTGATAGAGGGCACGCAATTTCTCAAATAGTGGAAAATGCTGTGGAACTGAAGAAATAATAATATCAAATTTATGACTTCTAAAAGCCGACAATGTAATAGCATTCTGGTAAGTGCCCTTGCTTTTGTCTAGCACTCTAAAGTATCCATTACCATCATTGATAATCGATCCTACCCGCAACAATTCAAAGCCATATCTGGCCCAAGACGGATCCGTAAACTCAGTATGAGCTGACAAGGATGATTCGCAGTGTCCATCCTGGCACGAGAGATATCCATCAACAACCAGTGGATGATGTGCAAGCCCCCAAAAACCCTCATCTTGCCACTCGCGTCCTATGGGCCGAAACACCCTATGGCCCATAGGGTTAAACAATAATTCAAATGAATGATATAGGTCAAAGTGGTGAAGGTCACACAGGATGTTCATCTCAGGTTCTCCAAAAAGGTCCTAATCTGAGCTTCTTCCTGATCAAAATTAACTACTTCTTGAAAGCGCTTATGCGCATTTTCGCACATACGGGCATGCTCTTCGGGCTGAGAGAACCGCCTGATTAGTTTCATGTTCTGCTGTATCGGACGACTCGAGATATCGATGCAGGTTTGCTGGTCTATCAGTAGCTGAGATGCCAACTTGGTATTATAAAATGGAGCCCAGATAATCGCCGGCCGGCCACATGCAAATGTGTTATGGATAACATGGCCATAGCCATCCCCCTCTGGCTTGTAATGCCAGGTAAATGCAGAGTCTTTCATAGCCTGGGCCAAATCTTTTGTTTTCACAATATGGTCTTCCATGCCTGCGCCATAAGAAGTCCACCTCCAATCAGGGACCCTAGAGGCATATTGATTCATCAGTTCCTTATTGTTCATCCAGTGAATATAGCTATTAACTACATTGTGAACCTTGGGCGGCTCATAACTAAACGTATTGAGATCAAATTCCTGATGATAAAAACATGCGTTAATATCTGGCGTGACTGGAAATGGCGCAGCCGATGCCAGGATATTTTGAACCCCAGGCAGATGTCCCCAGGCATTGCCAACCTGAAAAATATGTTTGGCCCTGGGCTGAAACTGTTGAATCAGTCGATTAAAGGGACCGATATGCTGGGGAATAGAGGAGATCACGATATCAAATTCAAGTTCCTTAAACTTGTCCAGGGTAATGCCCCTATTGACCTTGTCCTTGGTGGCATCATTAACATAATAAATGCCATCCTCAACCCTAAAGTTCTTATTGAGACACAGAGAATAGTTATCCTCAAATTGCATATCTTTTAAGTGGTGTTCTGTTGAGAGGTATTGTTTTGCTGTATCAATATGCGGGAATACATGCCAGTACCCTTGATGATACCAGTCCATGCCTATCGGCCTATATAGCTCAGCATTTAGGCGCTTTTCGAACAACAGCTGCAACGAGTAAAACAACTCATAGTGATGACAGTCAGCCAATACACGCATAATCTTCTCCTATTCTAATGAGCGGCCTCGTATTGATCCGGTCTTTATTCTTCAAAACCCAGTTATACAGCTCAAGGTCGTAACGATTCATATCTTCAATTGCACGAATTAATTCTGGGCCACCCACATTTTTTTTCCTTAGCCTGTTCTCGTTCTTTTTAGATTGTAGAATATCTTGTTTTGACCAGCCAAATCTTGCTTCAAGCAACCTGCCACAATTACTGAAATTAGACGATGTTTCCACGAAGGAGTAATTGTGTTCAAGATTGTTGATTGCCGCCTGCAAATGTTCTTCTGTAACCGAGATATAGGGAGAATCCACATACCGCGATTTACTATGACAAGTAATACCAGCCAGGCAACGCACCAGATAATTATCCATAACACTCCTTAGCAAATGATGCATACTGGGTTCCATCTGGGCATAAACATCATCGGTGACTAGCTGCCCAAGATCAAACCGTTTAAACTGGTGGTATAGGTCATTATGGCCATTAGATTGTGTATAAAACCAAAAGGCAGATAAAACGCGATCAATGGGATACCTAACAAGGGTACACAAAACATATGGCTTATTGACAATGCGTTCAATTTCATCGCGAGTATTCCAATTTTGAAAATGTCCCCATACAAACCTAATCTGTTGCTGTTTCTCGGGTGGCCAGTTATCGTAGTAATCCGGATGGGCTGGATCGATATTGAGCGAGTAGTATTTGTCTGCATAGTCCACCCTACCCAGAGAGTCACGAAAATTCTGTAGAGCTAAAGCGCGAAATGAATTTCCCGCACACTTATGCAAGTGATGGAATAGTATTGTGTCGCCAGGGGTTATACACTCTATCTGGGTGCCATCCATAGGTCATCTTCCTCGTAACCCAGGTCTACAAGCTCAGTGTTAGCAATAGATTTAAAGATATCTATTTCGTGATCAGTCCAGCGGTGCCAGCGTTGATTCATCTTAGTATCATCCTTAAATGAAGTGTGTTTCTTGCCCACCTTACGTTGTTTGATGTCATTAGCACGCTCCATGCATATCTCGTGGTCAAGACTGAACCCAATCAAGTTAAACATCTGATCCATAATATCGACCGTATTGCTGATAAGGTCTTCGAAGCGAATAATATGATAATTAGGAACAGTCTTGGAACACTCTAGTGCCACCCGCGCCTTGTTGCGCCAGGCCTTACATAGCGCCTTGAAGTAATCCTCTGGATTTTCGGTATTTAGCTTCTCTTCGATGCCGCCCTTAAGATTGCGTAGTGATTCAGTGAGATTTCGCCCATCCCTAAGCACATTGACAAAATGCCACTCGCCAGGCGGTAATTGTAGAAGCTCTTTGGCACTCCACTTCATTGGCGATGGCCCTTCTAGGGGTTGTGGAATTTCATTGCTGGGTGTGTTACCCCACCAGTTACCTATGTGGGTCGAAATTGCAAAGGGCTTATCTCCATATTTCAACTCAGCTTCTTTAGCTAAATCTTCAATACCGCCAGAGTTAGTGTGTTTAATGCGGCATTCTTCTGGAGGTATTGTAGGCAGCCAATAATATTCTGGTACAGGCTTGCGCTTCCGCTCGGCCTTGTATCTAGCAAGCTCTTCGTCGCTCAATGCGAAGAAGGGAGTAGTGCTGACTAGATGTTGAAATAGCGTAGATCCACCGCGATAATGCAAAAAGAAAACAATCCGTTTCATGCCTTTTTCTCCAGTCGTAGTATATGGTGGGTTAACCATGGGCAGTTTTCATTGTGCAAAAATGTGCTCGTTTTTGATAATTGAATATCATTTTGGGCAGCATACTGCACAAACCACTTATATGGAAACCAGGTCATAGCATAGCACCCACTAGTGCCATAGGCCCCGTCTTGCCCCTTAACATATATACCTTCCGCTCTGCCGGAAGATTTGACCTTGATGTTCTGCTCCTGTCCATTGGTTAAAAATACCGAAAAAACAACAGCGCCGCCACGATGTATAATGGGCAATAATTTGTCGCAGATCCGCCTGACTTCATTGGGCAATAAGTGGGTAAACACACTGCCCAGAATAGCAATATCTGCACTTCCTACCGCTTCATCTTCAAAGGGTGTGTCGGTATAACCAAATTGCACACGATCATCGTGCCCCAGCAGTTCTCGGCCCTTTTCGATGCTTCTCTGTCCCCAGGGCAATGCGGGTTGTCGCTTAGACGGGGTCCATTTGCCGGCCCCCTGGGGTTCTGCACCATAATAAGTAAAATCTTTCAGGTGGCCACTCACAAAATTGGCTAATCGCCCAGAGCCACTCCCGTAATCAAATATAGTCACCCCTTCTTTAAAATAATCTCCAGCACCCTCACATAATGAAGCTAGCCATAATGCTCCGAGTCTCCAGTTGTCGCACCCGTAGCCATGATCTCTAAATTCAGGATTAATAACCGGATATTTGTACCCCTTTAGCCCGCCCATGGGAGCACCTTTTGGCGCCCACTTAGTTTGCCATAGTTCATCAGAAAATTTCATGACTTATACTCCATGCATGTGCTTGCAGTCCACTTATCCCATAAACCCAACACCGCATTGCGACCACCCATATGTTTGTATACCTGCCTCAGATTGTTGCGGATATGTTGCGGATAAATCTCATCTCCATAGGCTCTAGTTTGCGCTGCAAAATAGCCAATCCTAAACATGTCAGAGGGCTTGTCTGTCCGACATCTATGAATCGAAGCGTTTTCAACATGATAATAATACAGCATTAAATTGCCAATATGAAACCATTCCTCGCCCCAAGCAGTCAATTTGTCTCTATAGTTCGCATAATGTGATCCAAATTTAGCCCCTAGCTTGTGTGCGGCATAAACCAGTTTGCGATGGTGCCCTACCTCATCGACCTGTAGGGCATCCCAGAGCCTGCGACTCATTAGCCAGTGTGTAGTCTGCCAGTGCGGAGTAGGAGCAGGCACAACATCACCGTGTACAAAATCAATTTCTGGCACATGACTAATCACACGGCCGTCTTCAAACGAATAGTCATCTTGTTGCTTTTTAGATACTAGGTGACAAACCAGATCATAGTCACCTTCGCGAAATTCATCGATATACCCCTGAAGCTCGTCAACATTAGTTAGGAACAGGTCATTGTCAATAAAATATAGACAATCATAGTTGAGATCATTTTTATGATGATCAGTAATTGCCTTAAAATTCATCATGCCGCCATCGTACGATACTGATGGCCTACCCATATCAATATATTGGCTACAGGGTCCAGCGTATGGCCCCCATGATTTGTTCCCCGTATCCTGAATCCAAAGGTTGCGATAGCCATTGTCCCAAAGTAACTGACACGTATCTTCGAAATATAGGCTGCGACGATGATGATTAGAAAACACCAGAACATTATTTGGAGACGACATCAATATACCTCTCTCTGTATTCCTCAAGCTGACAGTTCTTTTTTAGGGTACGATGTATGTAATCCACAACTTCGTCGCCCAACTCGTGTTTGGTCCCAGAGGTGTTCACCTTAGCAATACTGTTTTGATAGACATAGTCTATTTCTTCGTCAGTAGGAACATAATCTTCTAGGCCCATCATTTTTGGGATATTATAAATAAACTCTCTATCTGAAGCATCCTCGTAGTAAATAAACCTGACTTCCTTGACCATGCGCTTAAGCTGATTAATCTTTTCGCAGTAACGACAAAACCGTAAAACGCCATACTCCTCGCTCGTAATAAACTGGTTCAATTCGGTGGGTATATTTCCGCCCAGCGCATTCTTACGATTTTTGAGATAATAATAATGAGATACTACTGATTTCTGCGTATCCCTAAGAAGGACATATGCGATATCCTTGTTCTTTTTAAGGGGCATAGCAAATCTCATCACTCCGCTGCCGCCCACTGGAGCAAAACCAATATGCGATCCAACAAGTATCTGACTTAGGCAATTCCAGACATGCTTGGGCCCGACGGGGGCCTCAGGAGGAAATACACCAGGAAAGGTTTCCTGAAAGATATTATAATTCTTCTCCAGAAAAAGCTTCATTCGATGCTCTTGCCAAATGCGCCCCGAACGCGGATAAGAAATAAAATAGTTCATTTTGCCTCCCTGAGTTGTTTCTTGACCACAGTTAGTCCTGGAAATGGATTAAATACAAAGTGCTCATAGGGGCACTCAATCAAGACAGGAACAATGGGCGGGTGCCCATATGACTTAATCCATCCCTTATCTCTCTCTTCTGTACCGCCCTCCAATAGAGCAATTCCATTATCAGTTAGCTTATCCATATAGTGATCAAAAAAGACTTGGTATGTACGACCATCATTAGATACATCAATATGGAAAAGGTCTACGCTATTGTTGGGCATATCTTTATAGTGTTGATAAAAATCGCCATACTGGATGATTTCGCCATATCTATCATAAAGATATTTATAGTCGGCGTGCCTATACTGATAATCGTCAAAGATATCATATGCCCTTACAATGGTTTCTGGCTCTACTGCATCAAGAATGCAGTTTAGACTGTATCCCCCCAAGATGCCAAACTCAACTACCATCTCTGGATTATAAAGGGCCACCAGACTTTGAATCAGTTGGCCGTAGTTATTCTCTCGGTATGAACTACATAAGTTCATTGGTTCTGTCCTCTAAAAGATAGGATGGGATCTGGCCTTTAATTCGCCAACTAGACATGTCCACCCACCTAAAGCCATCAAATACCTCATACGCCTCCGTAAAGGCACGAAATCTGAATCCTAAGTGATGGAGCTCGGTTGGGAAACCAACTTCCCCAAAGTCCACTCCGTGTATTCCCTTGTCAAAGTGACGTGGCGCTTTCGTAAATACCCCCATGGCATCTTCCATTTTTTGTAGGGCGTCGTACTTCATGAAATACAATCCGCCATCCGTCCATATCCTCTTGTTGGGCTTAAAGTGAGTAACAACGCGACCCCAACCGCCATCACACCGACTTTCCTTAACCCCGTTTTGTAGGTAGCGCGCATATTTCAGTGGTTCCCTCTTCATGTTAATGTAACTAAACATGCCTACATATATATATCCCTTGCGCTTGAGAAGGCGTGCCCTGTGGGGCCAGTGACTAAACAGCCAATCATCCTCACATGCCAGCACGTACTTAGACTTGATATTTTCTTTCTTGAGAAATCTCCATGTATCCCATAGTGCACCAACTAGCATACCCCAGTTTTCATCCTTGAGGCAAACAATATCTACGTAGTCGGGACGAGTATTTTCTTCAAACAAAGCCTGGGTAACCTGCCTCTCATATTCTTCGTGATCACCACGAACTGACACCACGAACAACACCCGCTTCTTGCCATCCTGAAGATGGTTGTAATTGCATACAAACTGCAGGTGGCGACGCACATTGCCTGCCCCCCGGCGAGATCCTGCAAATATACATGTCATATAAACATAATGATATTTACGCCTTAGCATCTTTTTCCTGTTGAATTTCTGCTCGATATTCATCCTCGAGTATCGACATAAGGATATAGTCATTATAAATACCATTACGGAAAATGGCATCCCTTTGTCGTCCCTCTTCTCGAAAACCCATCTTCTTGTATAGTCCCAACGCAATAGCATTCGTGTTCATTACGGCTAGCCAGACACGATGCATGTTGAGAAAATCAAAGCAATATCTCAAAAGCAGATTGTAGGTCTGGGTCCCAAGGCCCTGGCCACGAAATTCCTTAGCAATATCAGCACCAATTCGTATAGATCGATTCTGGTGATCAATTTCATCCATGCGCGCTAAGCCTACCGGATAGACAAATTTGTCCGATGCAATGATGTGATATTGCTTCCTCGAATCCTTAAGTGATGACAGCCATGCCTCTTGGCTAGCCTCGGTAGGGGCCACAAGGGTTCCTAGTTGACTCCATACAGCGGGATCACTGCGTAGATACCTTAAGAAATCTAGGTCATCTCGAACCACTGGTCGTATGTATAGGTCTCCATCATGGAACATTTTAAATCCTAAAAAATAGCTCTGGAGCCCTGCCCAAATTGCGATAAGGGCGATGTGATTCCGGGCCCAGACCTATAATCTTAAATCCGGCAGCCTGTAATTCTGTTGGAAAACCTGCTTCGCCAAAATACATCCCATCACGAGTATGGTTATAGGGTTTGTCCTTTGGGGCCTTGGTAAATATGCCAATCTTGTTCTCAATCGCCTGAAGAGACTCATATTTCATAAAATAAAAACCCCCGTCTGTCCAGTCCAGGTTCTCATACCCGTATTTTGCGTGTATAAAATTCAGGGCATTGCCAATAACAGGTCGATCATTCCGATGCAAAGTCCGATAGCCATGCTTGCTAACCCAATATAGGTGGCCACAATGTTTCTGTGATAAAATCATGCCCACATAGATATACCCCAGTTCTAATAATCGTTCCCGCAAAGACCAGTTGCTGCTTATGTAGTCGTCTTCAGACACACTCACATATTGAGAAACAATTTTACCCTTGAGCACATCCTTCCATACATCCCAGAGACTACCTATGGTGCCTCCCCAATTGGTATGACGTACAACTTTGAGATGAATATTGCTTGGCATACATAGGCCATCGAAAGCTTCCTGGACCTGCCTCTCGTAATCTGGACACAAGTCTCCACGTATGGCTACAACTAGCAAAACACTCTTGTCTCCCGTGGTCTTGACTCTTGCGTCTACGAATCTTGGGTAGACCCGGTCCTTGAGATATTCATATTGGCGCAAGAAGTTCATGTGGGCACGCGCTGTATGTAATACGCGGTTGCGTCCTGGCCAAATACACAGAATATATACATAATCAAACCGCTTCATTACCATCCTTGTTTGATTACCTCAACAATATATTCGCGGTCTTCATCAGATACCCACCACCCCACCGGGATACAACACACCTTCGTATTAAAGGAATCTAATTTGGGCAGCTCAACCTGGAATCTTTCTACACATGGATGAATATCATTGCGTTCATGTGTTCTGCTTGCAACAATGCCATGGTCCCTAAGATGCCTCATGAAGTCTTCGCGACGTTCTACCTTCATCGTATATAACCAATATGCGGGACGCGAGCCTTCTGGAATATCAAAAAAGCCCAACCCATCTAAACCCCTGAGCTCCTGATCATAATATGCTGCATTGTCACGATGTCGATCTACGGCCTCATCGAGAGTTTTAAGATTTTCGATGCCCATTACCGCAGCGACATCATTCATATGAAATTTATATCCCCATTCCTCAACAGGCAGTTCGCTGCGGAAATCCTTTTTATTAGGGTTATCGCGATCAATTCCGTACCAGCGCATTAGCTTAGCCCGTCTATGAAATTCGGGGGCCATAGTCAACATCCCTCCATCTGCTGTTGTCAGGTGTTTGATGGCCTGGAAAGAAAAAGCCCCAAAATTACCATTGGTGCCTACGTGATGAGTGCCGCCCTTATAATAACTGCCCATGCTATGAGCACAATCCTCAATGATAGGAGGACACTTGCCCAATTTATCAGTTACTCTACTAACCAATTGTTCTACGTCCACGGGCACACCACCCCAATGAACAAACAATATGGCCGCTGTATCATCTGACACTTTCTTGACCACATCGTCGATGTCAATATTACAGGTCTGCGGGTCCACATCGGCCCATTTAATTGTTGCATGGCTAGCTAATATCGGAGTGTTGGTTGCGAAACAAGTCAGGGGTGAGCTTAGAACTTGGTCATACGGCCTCACGCCAGCCAATCTGAGCCCTAGCTGCAATGCAGATGTGGCGCTGTTTAACGTAACCAGATGGGGGTATTGAATATAGTCCACCAAGCCCCTTTCGAACTCCTCTACTCGAGGCCCCTGCCCAATCCAGCCAGACTCTACTGTCGCCTTCACGGCTTCCGCTGCACCACCAGTCATTCTAACTTTAAAAAGGGGAATATTCTGTTTCATGACAATTTCTCCCAGTGTTCCATACAAGTTCCAGATACTAGCTGTTCCCATGCGTCTATTGCTATCTGCCTGCCCCCAACCATTTTGATAATCTGATTAAGGTTGCCATTAATGTACTTGGGATATATGTCTTTGCCATATATGTCCCTTTGAACAATAAAATAGCCTAAGCGAGCCATATTCATGCGCGACTCAGGATTAAATTTTCGTTCCACCTTAATCATCTTTTCCAAAGCAATATGGGTGCCCATCAGGTTGCCCACATGGAACCATCCAGGCCCAAAGTGACTAAACGATAACTTATATTTGCAGCTATGTGTACCCAATCGCGCCCCTGTCCGAACCAATCCCCTAGTCCATAGTCTACCATGTGACATTTCCTGTGGGGTTAGGGCATCCCATGTTGACTTGGCGATAAGCATATACGCATTTTCCCAGTGTGGATCTGGAGCAAAACCCGGCTTGTCATCAGACGGATGAAAAGTCTGGTTGTTAACGGGCAAGATTTCTTTGCCTTCAAACCTATAATTTTTGTAATAACAGGGATGGGCAAAATGGCATGCATAATCATATCCTCCATCCAAAAATTCTTGCAAATAGGTTTGAAAATTATCTAGATTATTTAGGAAACAGTCGTTGTCAATAAATAGAATTACGTCGCATGGGCCAGACCCTCGCGGGATCTGGTTTTTCAAATTAACCATGCCAGAGTCATACGTATAATGTCCTGGCTTATCATATATCCGACTGGGCCCCTGATAGGGCCCCCATGTCTCATGGCCAGTATCCTGAATCCAGACATTCTGGTATCCGGCATCATATAGCAGCCGTATTGTATCCTCAAAAAACGCACTGCGCCTATAGTGATTAGATAGAATTAAGAGTCGATCCTTTTGCATGTTCCTATCCTTATCGGTGGAGTATTAGTACCAAAGCTTTTGCGCACCAGGTCATTCATATGTTTCTCTTTTACAATCTTGTCGTGTAAATATACTTTGTGAACCCGAGGGGGTATTGGATGTTTATCCCATAATGGATCTACCTTTGGCAGCTCCACCTTCCAGGCATCTTCATATCCCGGCCCGTGGCCAGGCAACAACTCTCCATTGCCAAGCCAGGCAAAAGCAAATTGTGGGGGAAGTTCTGTATGTCCACCGATCCTAGAACCCAGGTAAGTCATCTTGTCATCTGGAAAGGCGCGATGAATCCACTCCTCAGTAAATCCACCAATCATCTCGAAGGTCTTTCGCGTCATCACATGACACCCATGAAACTTAGGATTGCACTGAACCCCGCCCTGAGTCATAGATTCGATACAGAACTGGCGAGATTTGTCGAGAAAATCAGGATCTGTAAAGTTGATCATACGGTTATTACGAAAATCTGGCAAATTGAAATCGGATAATTGTGGAGGATATCGCAAGTAATCTCTAAAGGTTTCTCGACTATCCCAGCGAAAACCTGGGCGTGCCTTTTGAGCATCATTGTGCACCTCGTTAATATGCCTCCTGAGCCACTCCGGGTCCATATTATTAACTCTTGCCCATATGGCAGGGGGCGATGCATAAAATATATCCCCTATGGCATGTTTTCTCACGAACCTTTCTAGGTTGCCCAATCCAAAAAGATACAGGAAGTCTCCCGGGGTAACGAGAATGACATCGCCACTAGATGCCTCTACGGCTTTGTTATACAAGATCCCTGAGCTTTGCCACAGAAAAGCCTTGCTCTTATTAAGCAGCTCGCCTTTCTTGTATCTCTCTAACGCATCACGCATACCAACGCGAATCTCCTCATTGAAAAATTGTCGTCGATGATAATAATCCAGAGCAGCCGACATATATTCGATAGTATCCTCGTCAGTGTGAACGACTACCTTTAGGTTATCATATCTCGTCTGCAGGTCGCGCAATAATTCTAGAGAGCCATCTTCTACCCGGTCATCCAGGGTTACCACAATCTCAAATTCTGCCGGGTCGTTATGATATTCACACGCCTCAATGAGAGTCTGCACATCCCATTTAGCATTAAAAATACAACAACATACGCTAATCATCCTTAATCTCCTTGACGCTTCCTTGTGGCGAGCGTAATAGCATTGTGATCATTGAGAGCAATCGTAATACTTTTCCAGTGTTTACGAAACCAGGCTTCATCGAGAATCGGGTGCCATGGCTTAAACCCACACTGCTTTTGCCACTGATTATAAATGCCACCCTCTATAATCATGGCTGTTGAAACTAATGGCGCAATCTGTTCCAGAACTGGCTTGGCATTCTCATAGTGATTGCAGATATCTAAATGAAAAAGATCAAAACCATCTGGATAATCGACAATGATTTCCTCTATGCTGCCGCGCCTAACTTCCCAGTCACACACGGGTTGTGCGCGCCTTAGGTTGTTCTGAACTCCTTCCATGCTGGCATGTGTTGGTCCGTGCGGAGGCTGTGCATACTGTGGGTCAAACAAATCGTAGGTTACAAAAGTAGCATCTACCCTCATGCCCATACTGATATTGACAGCGCTATGTCCCTGTTGAGCTCCTAATTCAATAGCTAAATTAGGATCAATAAGTCGCGCAAATGATGTTAAAAAGTTATCTGCTGCGTCATTCATATAGGACGTAGTAAATACCGGATTAGACATTATAAATATCTTTCCCTATACTGTTGTAGTTTACATTCTGAGTCTAGATAGTCGTCAATGGCCTGCTGGGTCTTGGGAGACATGTGCTGCTTATAATCCTCGCGTACACCCCGGCGAATATGCCCGTGCTTTGGATCTATGGGCAGCTGTAGGTTGCGATAAATGCCTTTTTCCTCCCGGGTACCCTGTCTCTGTTTCACGATACGATAAATGGTGTCTATAGAACTATATTGGTGAAGAAAGCCTACTTCAGTTTCAGATAAAGAATAGTCCATCCCCAACATCTCGGGCACTAAGTGGAGTGACTGTGGCATGAACAAATCCTCATAATAAATCCAGGTAAACTGGTATGTACTTTTCTTGAGAAGGCGACATAGCTTCTCAAGATAAGCGCAAAACCTGGCCATGCCCCTAGACCCTACTGCAAACTCGTCAATAGACTTGGGCAACACAATGTTTGGGCGCCCACGAAGACGCCAATAGGTAGAATTAATTACTTCTTTTGCATCACGTAGAGCCACGAACAAGTGGGCACCAGGCGCAAACTTAGCGAGGTTTGGATTATATTGTTCGATGCCGGGCTTCCCAAACCCAAAGTGATCTAGGGCTATGCGAGCCCTCATCTCCTTTTCTGGAGACGGACACTGCATAATATGGTCCAAAAAAAGCTGCATGCGTACCTCTTGCCAGGTGCGACCACACTTGGGTAGTGAAATAAATCTACGTGATACTGTTGGCTTAGGCAAAGTTCTCTCTCAGCTCGACCCAATTACCCTCATAGTCTTGAATAAAAATATTTTCCCAACCCTTAGGATTATCGTAGATGTGGACCTTCACGTCGCCAGGAAGCTCAGACACAAGCTCTCTGCGACTGCCTGGACCACCCGTATGCAAACAGATATGGTTGATACCGAATGCGTCAAAGGCCTGCAGCCTGGGACGCGGACCCTGATCAAAGCAATGAATCTCAATATCGGGTCCAGCGCCATCACGTCGATAACGCCTAATACGAGCGCCCGACGTACGCTCAAACAGGTTGAAGCAGGCTTCTTCCTCAATATAGGTTTCTCGAACAAACGCATAGCCCAGAACACCAACCCAAAACTTCTCAAACAGTTCAACGTCGCCGGTAATCCATCCTACATGATCAATATTAAAGTTGTTCACGATACCACTCCACTGTATATTCCAAATAGTCATCGAAATCATATGTCACGGCCCACCCAAGATCCTTCATTTTCTGATTGGTCACCGCATACCTCGAGTCGTGTGCTTTGCGATCCGGTACAATTTCAATGGCATTTTCATCTCGCCCACACAGATCTAATAACTTGTGGGTAATCTGCATATTGGTGTGATGATTAAAAGCCCCTACATTATAATCTTCTCCTGGGACACCCTTACTGATTAGTGTGGAATGCGCCTTACACATGTCCTCCACTGGCAGCCAGTCACGTTCAAAATGCGTTGAGGCCATTAGGGGTACCTTCTCACCTTCCATCAACTTGGTGATGAACTTGGGAATCAGCTTCTCGTGAAACTGGCGTGGCCCATAACAGTTGACAGGAAAAGTTGACATTACGGGTAGTCCATAGGTCGTATGATAACTTTTCCCTACATAGTACTGGGCCATCTTGGAACATGGATAGGGTGAAGTGGGAGCAAACGCATCCCCTTCACATGCTGGATCATCTGGGCGTTCTCCATATACCTCGTCCGTAATTTGGTTGATGACTGTTTTGACCCCAAACTTATGGCACGCATGCAGTAGGTGCTCTGTGCCAATCACGTTAGACATCCAAAAAGAGGATGGGTTGGTGATGCTCCGATCCACATGAGACTCAGCAGCCAAGTGAATTACATGCTCAATAGGATATTCTTCGAATAATCTCTTTACTGGATGATACTCGCACAAGTTCACTGGGCGAAATATCATTCTTTTGCCACCAGGTCCAGCCTCAAGGGGCTCAGTCCAACCCCTATTGGACTCGGGGCCTAGCTTATCGATGCCGATCACATCGGCCCCAAGATCATTAACAAGGTGGTAACAGAGGTTTGATCCGATAAATCCTGCAGATCCAGTTACAAGAATCATTGGTATTTCTCCTTCGCCCACTCGGACGTAAGACGCATGCCCTCTTCAAATGGGGTAGTGGCCTCCCAATTAAGCTCCTTGAGGGCCAAGCCTGGATGAGCCCACGTTGCATGAACATCACCCGGCTGCTTAGGAAGACACTTTAGATTAAGCTCCTTGCCTGTATGATGGTGCACTGCAAAAACTAAATCGATCAGTTCAATAGGCCTATTATTCCCTAAATTAAAAATTGAAAACCCGCCGGGAGTATGCCTATAGGCAGCTAAAGTACCCTCACAGATATCATCAATATATGTGTAATCCCTTTTAGACTCCATGCTTCCAAACAGTGTAATTTCCTCACCTAACATGGCCTTGCGAATAAATTGATGGATAGCCATCTCTGGCCTCTGGCCAGGACCATATACCGTGAAATATCTCAAGGCCTTGATGTCCATATCGTATAAGCGACTAAAATTATCGCAGATTAGCTCCATGGCTCTTTTGCTGGCCGCATAAGGAGATTCTGGATGCGTACAGATAAGAGACTCAAGACAAGCCCCTGTCACTCTGTCTCCATAAACGGATGAAGATGAGGCAACTACCACATTCTTGATGCCGTGAAGCCGGCATTGCTCCAGAAGAATAGTGGAGCCCCTAACATTAACATCCATGTAATCGGCTGGTCTTTGTAATGAAGGTCGAACCCCCGCCAGGGCTGCCAAATGAATAACTCCATCAAATTTATACTCATTCATTAACCAGCTAATCGATTCCTGATTTCTAATATCAATTCTGTAAAAGTGGAAATAACAACCATCCGTAAAATAATATTTCTTGTTTGTTAGATTCTTGATTCGTCGATGTTTAATCGTGGGATCATAATATGGGTCAAAATTGTCAATACCGACAACCTCGTATCCACGAGCCATCATTAGTTTGGCCAGATTATATCCAATAAATCCAGCTACGCCTGTAATTAGGACTTTTGACATCGATCTGCAATCCTCTGAGAAACTTCTGTCCATGTCTCAAACGTGCCCATATCAGACCAGTAACCGTCATAACCATAGGCTTCTAGCTTGTCTTGCTTCATGTACTCTTCGAGGACATGAGTAATTTCTAGCTCGCCACGCGCGGAAGGCTTAATCGATGGGAGGATATCCCATACTGTGCGATCAAAAAAGTAGCATCCCAAAATGGCCTGGTCGGATTTGGGCTCACTGGGCTTCTCTTCAATGGAGACTATCTTGCCCCCATCTGTTTCCGCAATACCGAAATGCCATGGTGTCTCTGTGGGCTTCAGTATGCATCCGGCCCCCATACATGCCTCAGCGCGCCACCAAAGCGCCACCTGGTCTTCAATGCCATCCTCAAAATAATTATCCCCTAAGATAACTACGCACGGCTCTTTGTCACAGAAAGGCTCAGCTAGCTTTAACGCATCAGCAATGCCACCATTGCCTGTTTGGTAAGCATAATAGAACTTCTTGACACCATGGTCTTGCCCGTTACGAAATAGCTCAAGAAATGCGCCAGGGCGTTTACCCCCAGTGATTAATACGATCTCATCAATACCTGCCTCAACCAGTGTATTAACGGGATACTCTACCATACGCTTGTTATAGACCGGCAAGAGATGTTTGTTGTCATTTCTTGTTAATGGGGCTAGGCGTGTACCCATTCCACCTGCCAAAACAATGCCTTTCATTATGATTCTCCCAGGTACTCTTGCCAAGATTTGTAGATCCTGTCCTTGCCAAAGTGGTGGATAGCCATCTGGCGACCCTGTGTACTGATTAAACTAGCGATATCATCATTGTCGAGTAGCATTTGGATATATCCCTGGAGCTCATACGGGTTATCAGATACAAACCCACTGTAATGCGTTTGAATCAGGTCTGTAACTTCATAAAGATCATGGCCGGGGAAATATGAGGCATTGCCGTGTTCTGGACCAAGCGCAACAATCGGGATGCCGGTCATCCACGCCTCAATAAAGTTGAGCGTATAGCTGGCGGGATGTGTTCCCGTATAGAAGTATACCCTGTTGCAGCGCATCTCCTCTTTGAGTTGGTCATAGGACACTTTGCCACTAGCCCATGGGCCTATGCCCTCGTTGCCCGGACCATAAAGATGTCGAGGAAATTTGCGCGTTACTTCCTCAAAGAAATCGAAACTACATGCGGGCCCGCGCTGTTTCATGCTCTGAGCAAATGTAATGACTCTTTTATTATTACCATTCCAGGGCCCATAATCAGCCGGGTCTTTATAGAAACGAATCAGCGCATCCTGCCCTATATACCCCGGAATATTTCGCTCTTTGGGCGAATAACGAACAATCTCCATACCCCTCTTTCGGTAAGGGGCCAACTCTTGTTCGGTAGTAGAAACAGACTGGCCGATAGTTCTCCAGATTACTCTTTTATGCTTGATTTCAGGCCAATTGCCAGCAATCCACCTGGGCATGTGCATTACGATAATGCAGTCAAAATTATCCACAAATTCTTTGGTGAGATAATTTTTAGCATCTTCCCCTGGGTGCCGCGCTCCGATTTCATGAAATTGTTTGACGATATCTGGATCATATATAAGTCCAGGTATAGCTGGTCGCAATGTGGCGTCTCCAGGATTCGCTGGTTCCACATAGGCCCCAGGAGAGAACACCTCGTGTCCAAGCTCATGGAACATCTTTACTTCGTCATATTCCAAAATCGAATGACAAGATAAATACAGAATACGCATTAGATCTCCTTAACCCATAGTGTAGACTGCAGATCAAGCAGAAAT